>JAABUQ010009595.1_pt1 | contig 13033 bp, 10 predicted proteins | sample 5560001 | NCBI WGS metagenome assembly JAABUQ01 (sample SAMN10711888, study PRJNA513371) | rock metagenome | isolation source: Antarctica rocks | place: Antarctica: Victoria Land, Finger Mt nord | collected 2015-12-18 | reverse complement strand
CGCGAGAAGCGCCGCTCGGGGCTGCTCAAATCGACAACCATACTGGTCCAGGCCGGGGCATCAGCATGACGGGGGTGGCTGGGTTTTCAATGTCGCCAGTGGCTGGGTTCCTGGTGTCGCTTGATACTAACCGGGGATGCAGCCGCATTCACCGACCAATACGGCCCGGCAATCCTATCCTCGCTGACCCTGGTTCCGTTCGAACCGTCCTCAACGCCGTCGCCAGTCCCAGCACCCGCAAGCCTCCCCGTCCTAAACAGCGGCTTGCTCGGCCTGCTCATGGCACGCCGCCGGGCCTAATCGGCCGTGGTGAAAGGCCGTCCACCCTTTGCCTGAATCATTTCGTTGTTGCTATGAGCGTGGAGACGCGGCAGTCCAGGGGCCGCCAACACCGCCCCTGGATCACCACCCTGCAAACACCACTCAAGAGGACAAGTCAGCAGAACCAGCGCCCATCTCAGCCCGGCCGCAGCCGCTCCGCCACCGCCGCCCCAATCGCCGACGCGATCCCAGGCGCAGCCTCCGCCGCAGCCGGCGCCAGGAACGGCCGCGGCGGCAAGCGGACCGTCCCAAGCTCCTGCGGTGCCGCCGCCGGGTCGCTGCTGCCCACCGCCGCCTGCAAACCCTCCACCCCGAAGCCAATGCTGCCCTGCAACGCCCCAGTTTGAACCCAGGGCCGCCCATGGTCCCCCCCGGGGGGCGTCCCCAACGCCTCCCGGACAGCCCCCGCAAGGGCCTCAGCTCGTCCCTGCAGCACTGCGGCCATCGTCCCCTCCGCGTCGGCATCGCGTAGTGCCGCAAGGGCCTCCGCCAACCCCGATATCCGGATCACTGCGCTAACCCCCTCGCCGCACCAACTCGGCCCGCGCCGCCCGCCACTCGTCCACACCCATGTCCATCGCCGACCGCGGCGCCGCCGGCGCGGCCGAGGGCGCCGCCGCTCCGCTGCTGCTGCTTCCTCGCCCGAACAGCCAAGGCTTATCTTGCCGCAGCCGCGTCATCAGCGCCGGTCCACCTTCCAGCCCGCCGGCCTCAGTCAGCCGAATCGCGCCGGGATCAATCAGCCGCACCCCGTCCAGGTCCACCATCCCCGCTCGCAGAGCCTCCGTTCGCAGCTCCGCCTGCACCAGCCGCGCCCGAAGCGCCGCGTTCTCTGCCCCTAGGTCAGGCCCGGCCCCGTCCCCAGTGCCATTCATCGTCGGTTCGTCGGTCATGTGTTCTCCTCCTCGTCCAAATCAGCCCCGTTCCAGTCCGCCGCCAGCAGCCGCCGTGCCGCCTTGCGGCCCAGCAGCCCCCCCTGCACCAACGACAGGATAGTCGCCGCATCCCGTGCCTGGTCCTCGCTCGTCGCGGGATACCAGGGCGGCCATACCAGTCGCAGGGGCGCCGCCGGATCCAGCTCGCCCAACAGCCGACCCTCTGCCTGCAATGGGTAAACCTGCCCCGCCCGCAGGATTAGCCGAAGCACCTGCAGCAACCCTCCCTCGCCATACGAAACCCGCAGGTTGTCTGCCAACCAAACCAGCCCCTGGTTCATCAGCTCCAGCGCACGCCCTGACTGCGGCGCACTCAGCCGGCTGGAATCTGCTCGGTTCCCGTGCACCCCTTCCAGTGCCAGGTCCCGCAGCACCCGCACATAGTCCAGCACCGCCCCTGCTGCCGTCCCGCCAATCTCCAGCAGCCGAGCATCGCCCTTCTCGCTCACAACCAGCGCGTTCCCCGCGCCTCGCACCAGTTCCCCCTCCAGCCCCGCCGGCTCCTTGATCAGCAGCGTCGGATCGCTAGAATACTTCAGCCCCCGCCCAGCCTGGCTGAGCTGATAGTCAATCTCGATCCCCGTCTCGACCGCGCTCCGGAAGGTGCACGCTCCATCCGGCGCCACCCCGCCCGGCAGGTTCCGAATCCACACCAACGGCACAAACCCCAGCCCATGCCGAACGCTGCGCGCCGCATCCACTGCAGGCGCCCGCGCAGCCCCAATCGCCTGCGGTACAAACCAGGTCTCATCCTGCGCGTCCCACCGCCGCTGAAACCAATACGCTGCCCCAGGGTCCGCCACGTCATAACCCAGCGCCAGCAGCTCCCGTCCCGGCACCTTGTATCGCTCCGTAACACTGGCCAGCACATCTGGGGCGTCAGCCTGCCAAACCGGCGTCAGCCACGTCGTGTCAAGCACGTCCACAAACACCCGCCCCTGCAAAACCCGAAGCAGTAGGCAGCAAGACCCGACACTCCCCCGGATCGCCGCCTCCGTCATCACTTGATTCAACCTGCAGTCCCGCGCCACCGCTTGCAGCGCATCCCGAACCGCCGCATCCGGGCTGGCAACAGCCGGGAAGTGCCCCTCGCTGAACAGCAATGCCACGCTGTCCTCAACCACCACCCGCGCCAGTGCATACCGCACGGACGGCTGCCGCCGCCGCAACGGGATGTATTCCCCCGACGGCGAGCGCTCGTCGTGGAACTCATACGGCAACGCATCATACAGTGTCCCGTTCAGCACCCGCCGCATCAACTCCAGCCGCCGGGCGCGCGGGGACGCATCGGCGTCCCATGGAATCAGGTCGCAGATCATCTGGAACATGCCAGCTCCCTTCGAGGATAGGCCGCCCTGGGCATGGGAGGCGACGCTCCACCCGGCCCGCACTGACCCTAAGCCGCAATGATGGATTTCTTGGGGCGTTTGGTCAACGAAAATATTCCTATGTCTTCGCCGTTCATCACCTCCCACCAGTGACCCACTCGTTTGTGGCATAGTTTTCATTGGACCAGCGGGCGGGTCGCATCCTAGCCAAGTCCAAACCACTGGACCACGCCCATGCCCCCACCGAGGAAACCAGCATTCGGGTTCAGATCCAGGACACGACCGTCATGGCAGTCTATGAAGTCCTGGGAAATACCCTCATTCTCGCCAGCGCCGACTTCAGCGACGCCCAGGCTCCCCTAGAGGGCGCCCAGCCCAGCGAAGTTGCGAGCAGACTGCTGCACGCCTTGGCCGAAGCCGCAATGACACAGGGCGGCGATCCATTCATGCGCGATGACGGATCACCCCAGCAAAGTGAAAAGGGCGAAAAATTATAGCATCTGCGATGCGTGCCGAAGCGCCGATCTCGCCCGCTACCTCGCCGCCTTCAACGATATTGCGGCAGCCCCTACTGCACTTAGCCCGCTTGAAGTCGTTCCAGCACTGTATTCCGTAGGAGCTGTCGGATCCGAAAGCATGCTGCCTATCAGGGCAGCTGCAATCGCGCAGGCCAACGCCGCAACGACCAGGGTCGCCGGCGAAAGCTGGTGCCGAGCGTCAGACTCTATGCGGGCGCTATTCGGCGCAGCAACCCCGTCGTTCCCTGTGCCCATCATGCCGATCCCGACCCAACCCCAGTTCATGGGCAACGCCCATCCCAGACCGGGATACAGCAAGCGCGCAGTTGCAACAACGAATCCCGCCACATCAGCCGTTCGCAAGTGCGAGATAACCAGCCCGCAACTGGCCAACGAGCAGTTCCGCCCCAGTTCGGCTTCGCTACCTGCGCGCCCAATCCACCCGCGCGACCCGCGCCGGCCCCGTGTTCGTCTGCAGCATGCCGAATGCCCGGCTCAGCGCATCCACTTGGTCGTCGCATCGGCCGGCCGGGAACGCCGCCAGCTCCTCCATCAAGGCACGGTTCCATCCCCCGCGCAGGACCGACACATTGCCAGCATTCGCCTGGGACGCTACCGGCATCGCCCGCACCAGCTTCGCCCCAGTCTCCGGACCACTGACCACCCGCCACCCCGCAAGCCGAGACGTGAGAAATCCCACCTGCGCCCGCCCCGCCTGCCCTGGATCCTGCGGCAGCCCAATTGGCACGCCCACCCCATCCGCCTCCGCAGTGCGCCGGATCGCCGACACCACCGCCTCCGGCCCACCTTGCAGACGCACCACGTCCGCCACCTGCCAGCATCCCTCCCCGGCCACGAGCCGCAACCCGGTCGTCCAGTCCCCGCCCCCCTCGGTCGCTGCCAAGTCCCACGCCCGCACCGACGCGCCTACCAACGCAACGTCCGACACCGCCACCCGTCCAACTTGGAACAGCCCGCCCGTCGCCCGCACCGGCGCCTGCTGAAACAGCGCCGAGAACGCCCGGTCCCCAAGCGCCAGCCGCTTGCGCTCCAGCGCCGCCACCCCCTCCCATTCCGGCCACAGCGCCTCCCCCGGCACCCGCCCCAATAGATCACCCGGCTCCGCCAGCGCTGGCAGCCGGATCACCCGCCAGTTCTCCCCCGATTCCAGCAGCCGCCCGCCCAGGTCATCCGGATGCCACCGCGTCATCACCAGCACCACCCGCCCTCCCGGCCGTAGCCGCGTCAGCAGGTCCGACCGATACCAGTCCCAAACCCCGTCTCGCACCCGTGCGCTGTCCGCGTCGGCCTGCCCCTTCACCGGGTCGTCAATCAGCAGCAAGTCGGCCCGCCGCCCCGTCACTGGTCCCCGCACCCCCGTCGCGAAGTACGATCCGCCCCGGCTGGTCCCGAACCGCCCCGCCGCCCGGTTCTCCGAATCCAGTTGATACCCAAGCCGTGCCCCATGCTCTGCAACCAGCCCGCGCACCCCGCGCCCGAACCCCTCCGCCAACCCAGCCGTATGGCTCGCCGCGATCACCTGCTGTGCGTTATGCCATAAGCACGTTTGCTGCCGGAAGCGATTTCAACGACTTCCATTGGGGGCCAGCATCGGCCAGTCTGCTTGATTTGCGCGTAAATAGACAATCCAAGCGGAGGTTTACCTATAAGCTTGCAAATCTTGCAGAAGTACTCGGCCCCAGAGGAATACACACGGTCATGGGGTTAGCGAAGGCCGGACAGGGGTAAACAGACCCCCGACAGCGCACCAGCTGGGCTGGCCAACCACATGGCCGTTGACCTTGCGGCCGCCCTCGACGAACTCGGCTGCGGTGCGTCGCGGATCTCGGTGTGCGGATCCGGGCGGCGTCGGGCACGCGGAGGGCGGCGTCATGCCCGGCGGCGCAGCCACCCGGAGGCCAAGCTCAACGCAGTGGACGGGATAAGGGGCGGCTTCTGGTTGACCAGAGCCGCTTAGATACGTCGGCGTGGCTCCCCTTGGGCGAAGGCCGAGCCTGGTGGTGCGCCGCCGCCGGCGAAGGCCGGACCGGTCAGGAGGCCCGCCGCCGTGCCTCCCCCCTCGGCACGTCTGATTGCCGCCCTGAGGGCCCGGAGACCCCAAGGGGCGCCGTCCTCCGTCTTGATCCCTCCGCCCGCGAGTTCCCCCGCCATGCAGGCCGCGCTCATCCCCGCTCCCTTCAGTCCGACCAACAGCGGGCCGATGTCGGCGGTGCGCCCGAACGCCGCCGCCTCGTCCTGGGCGAGCCCGTCCGCGCCGAGGCGGCGCTCGGCGAAGCCGACCAGGTCCTCGACGCTGAAGAGCCACGTCGTGTGGGGCGCCCTTCGCGACCCGACAGGCACGGACCTGACGCGGTGTGCCACCAAGCCGCCCCGGGCCAGGCGCCGGAACTCGCCCAGGGTCATCCGCGCCTCCGGGCCGAAGCGTCTCTCCAGCGCGGCGTTGGCACGGTCGTAGCGTTCGAAGCCTTCGTGGACCGGCCGGTCGGCCGGGACCCGGGCCGTGGACAACCGGAGCACGTCCCCCGCATCCACGAGGAGGTCGCCCAGCCTCGGCGCGTCCACCGCGGCATAGACCGGCAGCCGACCGGCCAAGACGTCGAGCAGGACGTCGGCCTTGGTGTACCAGGGCCGCAGCCTCCGCCCCATGCAGCCGGACACGAGCCGCTCCAAGCCTCCTGGACGCTCGACACGGCGCGCCACGGTCCGCAGGCGGGCCAGCGCGCGGTCGACCACGGCCGGGTCGTAGGCCCGCCTGTTCGTGTAGCGGAGGCCGTGCAGGGCGGGGTCCGCCGGGATGAGGAGCGGGTGCTCCCACCCGTTGAGCGTCCCCGCGTGGGTCTTCCCCTCGACGATGTCCTTCACGGCCTCCGAGGACAGTGACGCCATGGCCGCCCGATGCAGGGCGACCGTGCGGCCGCGCACGAGAGCCGCCAGTTCCTCGACGCCAAGGACCCGGTCGTCGTCGGTCAGGCCAGCCAGGACGCGGCGCAGGACGCTGCGGTGCAGCTCGTCCCCTTGCCCTCCTCCCAGGGCGTGCGCGAGTTCCTTGATCCCGAAGACGCCGCGCAGGCGCCTTGCGGTCGGGTCAGCCGTGGCGAGGTTGCGCCGGCGGCGCCTCGCCGCGTGGTGGTCGTCCCAGTAGCGGTCAGCGGCGTCGCGGAGCACGCCGAGCGGGAGGCCAGCGATGCCGAGGGCGGGGTTGAGGAGGCTGCGCCCGATCGAAGTGGCGAAGGCGCCGGTGACCGTGGACGCGTCGGCCGCGGCGTTCCGGCCCTCGACCCCCCGGATCAAGGCGACGTAGGACCCGGGCCACCCGTCGATGACCTCCATCGCCGCCTGCAGCCGCGCCAAGGCGACGCGGGGGGCGAGGGTAGCCTCGGCCTTCCCCGCCCGGTAGTACGTCACCGCGGCGACGGGCGGGTCGGCGGAGGCAGGCATGGCCCCGGCGACGCCGAGCGTCCGCACCATCACCATGAGGTCGTGGGCGCACAGGGCGTCGAAGGGCGCCCCGAGATCGTTCACGCACGCGTAGCCGGAGGCCGCGCCGACCCGGGCCGCGACGTTGCGGGCCACCCTCACGGCGGCAGCGGGCGCCGCGACGTCGGCGAGCTCGCCAGGGACTGCGCCGCAGACGCACGCCGAGGTGCGCCCGTACGTGCCGCTCAGGAGAGGGCGCCCGCAACCACAGGCGCTCGCCAGGAGGATCCCGTGGCGCGGGCAGGCCACGATGCAGGAGAATGACCAGAAGTCGCGCTGGATGCCGCCCTCGCGGAAGCAGGCGGGGCAGAGGCGATCGGTCTTGGGATCAACGAAGCCTATCGTCGTCGGCGTGCCGGACACGACTATCCTCGCCTCGAGCCGGGCGCGGCCGGTCCGGTTCCAGCGCATCGCGCCCACCTCCGCATCGGTCAGGCTCGCCGCGTGGGCCAGGCGCCTCCAGGCGTGGCCGGCGCTCGCCGGCCCGAACCCGCCGCCGAGGCCGAGTGCCCGGCAGAACAGCCGCATGCTGCGATGCCCGTTGGCCTCGGCCAGCCGGCGCAGGAAGCCGCGACCGTTCTCCCCCGTCTCGGGACGCAGCACGACCGCCAGGTGCGGGGCTGCCGAGGTAGCGCTCACCTCATGCTGCCTGCGTGGACCGGGATGGCTCGTGAGTGCCCGCGGTCGCCGAGCCGTCCGATCCAGACTCCCGTGGCTGCGGGCGGGGTCGCGCCGAGGGGTTCCGGATCCGATGCGCCGTGCCATCGCTCGGACGCACCGACGCGTCTCGGGCGGACACGGGCGCCTGACCAGGAGCCGCCACACTTTGGGTGAAAGCCGGCCCAGACAGCAGGCCGAGCACCACCTTCCCCTCCTCCATCCGCTTGACCGCTCGGCGGACGCTCTTGGAGGTCCACACCCCGCCACCCTCCGTCTTCACTCCGCGCTGGCCGAGTTCCCTCCCCACGCGGTGCGTCGTTATGCCCGAGCTGTTCAGTGCGCGTAGCAACGGACCGATGTCGTCGAGGCGCCCGAACGCCGCTGCTTCGGCGGCCCCGAGGCCAGCTGGTCCCAACCGGCGCGAAACGAACTTGGCGGCATCTTCCATGTGGTAGCCACAAACCGTGTAGCGCTCTCCGCCGACCGCAGCGGCCTTGCGCTCTGTGCGGCACCGGACCAAGCCAGCCCGCGACAGCCGGACGAACTCGTTGGGCGTGAGCTGGCCCGCCGACCCGAAAGTTCCGCGCAGCACGGCGTTGACCTGCCTATACTCTGCGAAGCCGCCGTTACCGGACAAACGATTGGCCAAGGTCCGATCGGAGCAAGCCCGGCGCAGATCGTCAGCGTTCACAAGGAGGTCGCCCAGCGTTGGTTCATCCACCGTCGTGTAGACGATCAACCGGCCATCGAGGATGTCGAGCAGGAGATCCGTTTTGGTGAACCAGCGCGTCGTGATCTCGCGCAAGGTATCGAACGTCAGGGATAGGAGCCCCTCGGATCGCTCGATCCGTCGTGCCACCGTCCGCAGGCGCGTCAGGACGGATCCCACGGCGCCGCGCGTGTAGGCTGGTCGGTTCGCGAACCGTAGACCGTGCAGGGCGGGGTCGGCCGGCATGAGCTGCGGGTGCTCCCATCCCTTTAAGCTTATGTCGCTGCTCCGGCCTTCGACCGCGTTCGTCGCGGCCCGGGCAGACAGCGAAGCCGCCACCGCGGAGTGAAGGGAGACCGCACGGTCCCGCACGAGGCGCGCTAGTCCAGCATCATCGAGCGCTCGGTCGCTTTCGCTCAGGGTCTGAAGCGTCCGACGCATGATCCGCTTAAGCCGTGTCGTTCCCTGCGATCTTCCGACCGCCTGCGCCAAGTGCGAGATGTTGAAGGACCTGTGGAGGCGCCGCGCCGTCGGGTCGCTGGTCGAGGGATTTCGTCCGCGGCACTTCGTTGCGTGGCGGTCGTTCCAATACCGTTCGACCTCTCCCCGGAGTACATTGAGCGGAAGGCCGTCGATGCCGCGGGCGGGGCGGAGCAGGCGTCCTCCGAGTTCCGTCGCGAAGGTGCCCGCGATCGTCGAGTCGTCGGCCGCGGCGTTACGACCCGCAACGTCCTCGAGCATGGCCGCGAAGGTGGCGGGCCAGCCCTCCATGATGTCCATCGCCGCTCGCAGACGTGCCAGGACCACGGCGAGGCTGGAAGTGGCGTCGGCACTCCCCATTCGGTAAGGGGACTGTTTCTTCTTCTTCTCAAGAGGGGAAGTTCTGAGGGGTACATCTCCGGAGGCCGGTGTGGCCGCCACGATGCCGAGTTCATGCACCAGTACCATGAGGTCGTGGGCGCACAGGGCGTCGAAGGGCGCCTTGAGATCGTTCACGCAGGCGTAGCCGGAGGCCGTGCCGATCCGCGCGGCCATGTTGCGTGCCACCCGCAACGCTGCGGCAGGAGCCTCGACCTCGTCGAGGTCGGCGGGCACGGCTCCGCATGCACACTCCCAAACATGCTTCCACATACGCCGCAGGAGCGGTCGGCCACAGTTGCACGCCTCGGCAAGGAGATTGCCATGGCACGGGCAGGCCCTCACGACTGCGAACTGCCAGAAGTCCCGCACGATCCCGTTCTCGCGGACGCACGAAGGGCAGAGGCGGACGTTGGTGCATTGAACGAAGCCCCTCGTCGTCCGCGCTCCGGCCACCACCACGCCCGACCCATCTGGGTTTCGCCCCCGCACGTGCCACCGCATGCGGCTGATCTGATCGTCGTCCAAGCCCGTCGCCGAGGCCAGCTTTCCCCAACCCCGGTCGGCGCTCGCCGACCCGAACCCGCCCCCTAGGCCTAGCGCGCCGAGGAACACCGTCATGCTCCGGTGCCCGTTGGCTTCCGCCAGCCGGCGTACGAAGCCTTGGACGCTCTCGCCCGGCTCAGGGCACACCACGACCGGCAGCCGCGGGACGTCCGAGGCGACGCTCACCTCACGCAGCCCTCTTCGCGACGTATGGCCCGAAGGGGTTGTCCGCCTTTGGGTTGGCCGGGTCGATCTGCTCGTAGCCGAAGGCGAGGTCCACCTGGCCGACGTTCGCCGAGCCGCGGGCAAGCGCGTGGAGGGCCGCCTGCTTGATCAGCCTCATGAGGGGCCGCATCCGGCCGCCGGTCGCGTTGAACAGGGCCTCGGCACGCTCCGTGTCGGCGATCCCGGCCACGCCGTCGAAGGGCAGCATCGAGTCCACGAGGGCGAGGAACTCGCGGAACGCGCCCCGTCCTTGCGGTAGATGCCAGTCGAACTGGTCGAGCGTGTGGCGGTAGGGGGTGATGCCGGCGAACTGCTCATGGTGCTTGATGATCAGCGCCGCCGTGGGCATGCCCGCCATCACGAATGGCACGTTGGCGGCCTTCGCGACCTGCTTGAGCCAGTCCGCGACCTTGTTCACCGTGATGGCGCCGGTCTCCACGATATGGTTGAACTCGTCGATGATCACGGCCTCGACCCGCTGCGCCCCGAACTGGTGGATGACGCGGTAGGTCAGGTCGGCGAGGTTGCCTTTTCCTTGGCTGGGATCCTGGAGATTGCGCAGTAGGGCCTTAGCCACGGCGATAATGGTCGCCTTGCTCTGCAGCTCCTCGTAAATCACGGGCTGCACGAGGCACCCGCCCTCGCGCCTCGGCGGGTGCTGCGCGGCGTATTGCTTGAGGAACGCCGACTTCCCCACCCCGGTGTCGCCGATGATCAGGACGCAGGTCGGCTCGGAGAGCGCGTCGCGGTCCGCGCGCACCTTGTCGATCAGCCCCGCGAGCGCCGTCGTCGGCGCGCGCTCGACGAACAGTTTGCGCAGTGCCTGCCGGCGGGAGGCCATGTCCGTCCGCGCCCATGGGCCGGCCTCGACCGGGATGGGCGTTGGCTCGCGTTCACGGTCCTCGTCACCTCGCGACGCCGAGCTTCGCGTAGACGTCTTCCTCATCATCGATGTCCTCGACCCTGGGTGAAACCTGCGGCAGGCGCTTGAGCCCGACGATCCCGTCAGGCGTGATCAGGACAGGCCCCGGCCTGGCGCGCGCGCCGGCCGCGGCCTTGGCCGCCGCGCGCCGCGCCGCATCGACGCTGCCCTCAGGGCTGGTCGCCTCGTCGGCGCCCGCCGGCGCGTGGCGCCCGACGCCGTCGTGCCGCGCGGCCCGCGCGCGGGACTTGAGCCTGCGTCCCTGCCAGGCGGCCTCGAACATCGCGGCGATCTCGACCTTGGCTTGGGCGATGCCCGCGAAGTCGGCCGCGCCGGCCATGCGCCGGTTCTCGAACCTCACGATGACGCGGTGCTGCCAGATCGACAGCCCCTTGGCGTACTCCTGATCGAGGGCCGGCACCTCGAAATAGCGATCGGCCAAAGGATCGTGGACGCGGACAGCGCCGAGGTCGCCCGCGTCGTAACGGAAGCGCACCCGGCGGTCCGGCGCGCGTTCGCGGAATCGCGGGCTTGCGAGCAGCGCCACGAGTTCGTCCGAGCCGTAGCGTATGTGCTCGAAAACGACGCCCTTGTTCGATAGCGTGGCCGTCCTCGGGCGCCCGAGCGTCGCCTCGATCTGCTCGACGGACTCCACAGGCTCGAGCGGGTATCGCTCGACCATCTCGGCCCAGCGGCGCGCCGGCACGTCACGGATGCCGCGATGGCCGTTGCAGGCGTACACGTCGAGCAGCCAGCGGTGGAGGACGTGGAGCAGCTCGTCATGGGTGATGACCGCATTCTTGGCCGAGTCGTAGTCGTCCCGCTCGAGTATGTTGCTGAAGGTCGTGCCGCGCTGCTCGTGCAACAGGCGCCGGTTCAGCTTGCCGAGCATGTTCTCGATCGCCCCCTTAAACTGGGGCCGCTTGCGCGGGGCGAAAATGACGTCGAACCCGATCTCGGCGCCGATCTCGTCGAGGTCGGCCGATAGGTTCTCCATGGCGCGGTCCAGGATGAGCCTGCGTGGGATGCCGCACACCGGCCAGCGGTGCTTGATCGCCCACTCGCCCGCCTCGACCTTGCGGTCGAGGTAGAGCTTGGGGAGCATGACGTTGCGCAACAGCTGCAGCACGGTGTGCACGCTCGGCGGGTCGTAGCCGAGATAGATCCCGGCCGGCATGCGCGTGCAGCGGTCCAGGGCCAGCGCCACGGTCGCCCTCCCGATCGGCAGGGCGTTGTAGGCGCAGATTGCGAGCAGGTCGGTGGGGGTGTGGTCGATCTCGAGCTCGTCGAACGGCGCCTTCGCCTTCGGCGTCGTGCGCACCAGCACGAACTTGCGGTCCGCCGCCGCCTTGCCGTGGCGCGCCTCGTGCACTTCGCGCGGCGACCGGGCCAGCACCGCGCGGCGGACGACGTGGTAGCTGGGGACCCGCAGCTTGATCGCGCGCCCCTTGTTGGCCTCGTCCACGGCCGCACGCGCGCAGTCATGCAGCGTCACCATGCTGATCGGCGGGCGGCGCATGAAGCACTTGTCGATCTGGGCTTCCACGATCTCGCCGACCTCGGGAGCAAGGCGCGACGTGCGGTTGCCCTTGGCGACGTGGTTCGTGAGCAGCCGCGCCGCACTCGGGCGCTCCCCCGCCTTGGCCAGCCAGTCGCGCATCGCCCTTGCCCCGGGAGGGTCCGGGTCACCGATCCGCGCAGCGGTGGACGCGGCCGAACGCTCCAAGTCGGCGTTGCCGATCTTACCGACGAGGCCGTCAGCACGCGCGCCTTGGACGTAGGCTAGGCGTCGGCGCGCGCCCTCCTTCTCCGCCGCCGGCCGGGCTGCGAAGTCGGCCACGCGCCGGGCCGCGACGTCGATGCGCCCGTCCGGGCGAGGCGCACCCCGCATCAGCTCCGCATGGCCGTCGGCGATGGCCTGGGCGAGCTCAGCGTCGGTCAGCACCAACCGCTCGCCGTTCCGGTCGCTGCGGAAATCGAGTTCGCCGCCGCGTCGTCCCTCAAACCGGAGCTCGCGCCCGCGGTGGCGGAGGCGGTCGGACAAGGCGACTTCGAACCGAGTCACGGCAACTTCTCCGGCGGCAGAGGGGGTGGAAGGATGGAACTAGTGTAGGGGAAGGCTTCGGGCGCCCAGACCAACGCATCGGCCTCTACTGGGCGCGCGAGGTCCATCCTCAGGCGGCCGCGGGCGACGAGCCCCAGCACATCCTCGAACGCGGCGCCGTGACGTTTCGCCGCTTGGGCGAGGGCGCCGGCCGACGCTGGGCCGTGGTCTTGTGCCTCGGCGACCAGGGCGAGCGCGACGGCGTCGGGCACGCGCCGGTGCAGCCGCCGCAACACGTCCTGCATGTTGGCATAGTGGGGAGTCGCCTTGAGGACGCTCTCCAGGGCTAGTACAGCTCGCCGGAATTCGCCACTCCGTTCCATGTGACGTCGGGGGCTGAGTCTGGGCGGCCACACGCTGGCAATAATCGTCACTGCCGGGCAGCACCGAGGCACGGCGTCCCGAGTCA
>JAABUQ010009594.1_pt1 | contig 13033 bp, 11 predicted proteins | sample 5560001 | NCBI WGS metagenome assembly JAABUQ01 (sample SAMN10711888, study PRJNA513371) | rock metagenome | isolation source: Antarctica rocks | place: Antarctica: Victoria Land, Finger Mt nord | collected 2015-12-18 | reverse complement strand
CGCTCTACCTCGGCTTCTTTCAGTTCGTGCACAACGCCCGCCGCCGCGGCAAAGCCCTGCTTGGCGCCCTAATTGCCGCTCTTGTCAGATGATGCAAACCAACACCCCGGAACCCAACATGAGCCTTCCTGGAAGTGCGGCGTCAGGCGGATTTCCGCCACGTCGCGCGGGCGGGGCAGGTCTATGGGGAACTCGGCGATGGGCCGGGTGGCCGGGCCGGCGGACAGGACCACCACGCGGTCAGACAGGCTGATCGCCTCCTCCAAGTCGTGGGTGATGAACAGCACGGACTTGCGGGTGGCGCTGCCTTGCCACAGGGCCAGCAGCTCGTTCTCCATCATCTGCCGGGTTTGCACGTCCAGCGCGCTGAACGGCTCGTCCATCAGCAGGATCGGCGGGTCCAGCACCAGGGTCTGGGCAAGCTGCGCCCGCTTCCGCATGCCGCCGCTCATCTGGTGCGGATACTTGGCGCCATGGCCGTGCAGGCCCACGCGGTCAAGCCATGCCTCCGCCGCCGCCCGCGCCGCCGCCCGCGACTGGCCCGCGAACTCCGGCCCGGCAGCCACATTGTCCCGCGCGTTGCGCCACGGCATCAGGCTGTCCGCCTGGAACAGGTAGCCAGCCCGGCGATTGATCCCGCGCAGCGGCGTCCCCAGCGCCTCAACGGTTCCGGACGTCGGCGCCAGCAGCCCGGCGGCCAGGTTCAACAGCGTGCTCTTGCCGCAGCCAGTCGGCCCGACGACGGACAGGAACTCGCCTTCCTGCACCCGCAGATTGGCGTCGCGGACGGCTGTGTAGGCGCCGAAGCTGACCGTCACCCCCGTGAACGACAGCGCCGCCGTCATCGCGTCAGTCAAAAGAAATTCCCCCCAGCCTCGCACCACCATAGGGCAGCGCCGGGCCAGGGGGAAACGGGGGCTTTGCGCCCTCTTACTTGTTATCCGGTTGGATGGTCCTTAGTCGGACCAGGCCCAGTTGTGGCCATGCACCAAGCCATCGTCGTAGCCCGCCGCCGCCTTGGGCGCCGCCACCGGCTCCGAGCTGGCCCAGCCATGGCTGTGGACCAGGCCGTCGTCGTAGTCGTGATGCTCCCGTGGCTGCGAAACGGGGAGCATCTGCGCCGCCGGCTGCTGCTCCATCTGCGGCACCATCGGCGCCAAGTGGCCCTCCTCATGGAACTGCTCGGTCTCGGTGCTGCCGGCCATCGCCGTCGTGCTGCTGCGCCCGCCGGACGCCGCAACCGCCACTGCATCGAACCAGCCGGTGCCGACCTCACGCTGATGCCGGGTTGCGGTGTAGCCCTCGGCCTCGCTGGCGAACTCCGCCTGCTGCAGTTCCGAGTAGGCCGCCATGCCGCGCTCCTTGTAGCCGCGGGCCAGCTTGAACATGGACAGGTTCAGGCTGTGGAATCCGGCCAAGGTCACGAACTGGAACTTGTAGCCCATCGCGCCAATCCGCTGCTGGAAGGAGGCGATGTCCTCCGGCGACAGCTTCTTCTGCCAGTTGAAGCTGGGCGAGCAGTTGTAGGCCAGCATCTTGCCGGGGAACTGCGCGTGGATGGCGTCGGCGAAGCGTTGCGCCTCTTCCAGGTTCGGCTCGCTGGTTTCCCACCACAGCAGGTCGGCATAGGGCGCGAAGGCCAGGCTGCGGGCGATGGCGTAGTCCACGCCGACGCCGGCCTTGATGCGGTGAAAGCCCTCGCTGGTGCGCTCGCCGGTCAGGAACGGGCGATCACGCTCGTCCACGTCCGCGGTCAGCAGTTGCGCACTGTGCGCGTCGGTGCGGCAGAGCAGGACGGTGCTGACGCCCTCCACATCGGCGGCCAGGCGGGCGGCGTTCAGGGTGCGTATGTGCTGGCTGATCGGGATCAGCACCTTGCCGCCGAGGTGGCCGCACTTCTTCTCCGACGCCAACTGGTCCTCGAAGTGGACGCCCGCCGCCCCGGCCTCGATCATGGCGCGCATCAGCTCGAAGGCGTTCAGCGCGCCGCCGAACCCGGCCTCGGCGTCGGCGATGATCGGCGCCATCCAATGGATGCTGTGGTCGCCTTCCATCTGCGCGATCTGGTCGCAGCGGCGCAGGGCGTTGTTGATGCGCTTCACCACCTGCGGCACCGAGTTCACCGCATACAGCGACTGGTCCGGATACATCTCCAGCGACGAGTTGGCGTCCGCCGCCACCTGCCAGCCCGACAGGTAGATTGCATTCAGCCCGGCGCGGACCTGCTGCATCGCCTGGTTGCCGGTCAGGGCGCCGAGGGTGTTCACGTACGGCTCGGTCTTCAGCAGGTGCCACAGGCGCTGGGCGCCCATCTCGGCCAGGGTGTGGCGGATGCGGAAGGTGCCGGACAGCCGGGTCACGTCGGCGTCGGTGTAGTCGCGGCGGATGCCCTCGAAGCGCTCGGGCTGGCCGCCAGAGGACATGCCGTCGGGCTGGTGGGTGGGCTGGTTGCGCATGGTTGGTATTTCCTGTTCGTCTGGTCTGGCTAGTCAAATATTGACATTGCACCTGCGAAGGGAAAGGGGGAAAACACCGATCACGCGGCAATCCAGTTGTTGGATTGTTCAAACATCGTGTAAATCAGTAAAGGTTGTAAATGGCTGCACCCCTGATCGGCCGTACTGTCCGCCGCCTGCGGCAGGAGCAATCGCTGACCCAGCAGGCGCTGGCCGCACGGCTCGGCATCAGCGCCAGCTACCTGAACCTGATCGAGCACGAGCAGCGGGCCGTCACCGCCAGCCTGCTCATCAAGATGACCGAGGCGCTGCGGGTGGACCTGGCCGCCCTGTCCGGCAGCCAAGAGCGGCAGTTGGAGGCCGGGCTGCGGGAAGTGTTTGCCGACCCGGCGCTGGACCAGACCGTGCCGGATGCGGAGATCGAGGGCCTGGCCGCCGCCAGCCCCGCCGCGGGCCGAGCGGTGCTGGCGCTGTATCGCGCCTGGCGGGTGGCGCGGGAGGATGCGAGCGGCATCGCCCTGCCCTCCGGCCGCCGGCTGCTGCTGCCGCATGAGGAGACCCGGGACGCCTTCCACGACCGGTCCAACCACTTCCCCACCATGGAGGCGGCGGCGGAGCGCATCGGCGATGAGCTGCCGCCGGAGCCGGCGGAGCTGAACCATGCCATCGCCGACCGCCTGCGCCGGGTGCATGGCGTGTCGGTGCGGGTGGGGCCGCTGGACGGAGCGCTGCGGCGCTTTGACCCGGCAACGCGGGTCATGTCGCTGTCCGAGCAGTTGCCGCGGGAAAGCCGGGGCTTCCACATGGCGTTCCAGCTTCTGCTGCTGGAGGCGCGGGACGCCGTGGAGGCGGAGGTGGCGGCGATTTCACCGACCACGCCGGAGGCCGGTGCGCTGATCCGGCTGGGGCTGCTGAACTACGCCGCAGCGGCGCTGCTGATGCGGTATGACCGGTTCCTGGCGGCAGCAGCGGCGGTGCGGCACGACGTGGACGCGCTCGCGGCGCGGTTCGGCGTCAGCTACGAGCAGGCGTGCCACCGACTGTCATCCTTGCAGCGGTCTGGGGCGCGGGGGGTGCCGTTCTTCTTCCTGCGGGTGGACCCCGCGGGGAACGTGAGCAAGCGATTCTCGGCTGCCGGCTTCCCGTTCGCACGGTATGGCGGGTCGTGCCCGCGCTGGGTCGTGCACGCGGCGTTCGCGTCGCCGGGGGTGGTGCAGGTGCAGGTGGCGCAGTTGCCGGACGGGGCGGCGTTCCTGTGCTTCGCGCGTTGCGTGGTGGGCCGGGCAACGCGTTGGGGGGAGCCAGCGCCGACGCACGTGGTTGCCATGGGCTGCGAGGTCGGGCACGCGGACGCCCTGGTGTATGCGGACGGGATTGACCTGGAGCGGGCGGTGGTGGGGATCGGGCTGTCATGCCGGCTGTGCGACCGCGAGGGCTGCCGGAGCCGGGCGTTCCCGCCGCTGGAGCACCGGCTGGCGCTGGACCCGATGCTGGCGGCGGATAGCCCGTATCGGTTCGTGCCGAAGGGGTGATACTTTTAAAAATTGGTTCCAACAACTCTCAACAACGAGGAACAGACGTGTCGGATAGACCAAAGGTTTCATGGCAGATCATTGGCGATACACTGCTACCGTCTTGGATTTTCCAAACCGCCGAGACCGCTATCAAAGTCATTCAGTGGTCGGCTTTCACAGCAGTGGTTTCGTATGCCGCAAAAAGGAACGAGAGTGACACACCTGATCTCCTGAGCACAGTGATGTTCTTCCTTAGTAACGATAGCTGCAACCGAGAGGATTACGCGTCAGACCCACGGCCGGGTCAGTCTTAAAGGTATCACCAGCACACCAATCGCCGCACTCACCATACTCGCCTTATGCATCGTATCAGCCGGGATATGCGGAGGTGTGACACTATTTTTGAAGCAATCGATTACGGACTTGGTGGCCAGCTACAAGCCGCCAAGCTGTCCGTAGGCTCGACGCACTGAACTTTGGTATCAAGGCGCATGTTATATCGCAAGCGTAGTAGATTTCACGCATCATGCAAAACCTTCGATCACAAGTTGAGCCGGGTTCGCCGCTTACGCATCAGGCACAGCATCATCCGGTCCGCCTTCCTGCATCCGGCGCGCGGCCTCGGCCAGCAGCATCCGGTCATGCGCCATACCTATGATCTCAACAACTCCGTCGGTGCCAACACGGTATACCACGAGATGTCTGGGCTTTCCGACCCGCTCGTCTGGTTCAATCAGGGTGCGGCCCAGCCGAAGATGGTATGCCCGAACTCCCGCGACGCCCGGAACCGCACGTGATCCACGCAGACCTGGAGCAGTGCCTAATGCCGTGAACACCGCAAGCATCAAACGGTTGTAGCGGACCGCGGCATCAATGCCCCACGTCTCCGCACCCCCAAGCAAGATGAGGTCAACATCGTCCTCGGCGCCCCGGAGGAGGCGGTAGCTCAATCCTTGGTGGCGATCTTTGCCAGGTTTGCGTGAAAGCGCTCGACCATGCGCTGTTGCAGAGCTTCGCCCTCTTCAGGAGTCGAAACCGTGACGTAGCGGCCTGCAGCCAGGTCAACGTCGGCCCGCTCCATCATCGCCGTCACCTCGCTCTCCGTCTCCAGATACCCGGCATACAGGCGCACCGCCTCGGCAATGAAGTCCGCTTCGGATGCAATGCGTCCCTCGGCCACTTGCTGCCTGATGAGGCGCTTCAGGTCGTCCGGCAATTGCACATAGCCCATGATCCCTCCAGGCTGGTGACACTACCCTGCCGACCGGGCCTTGGCACGAGGGAATCCAGCGCAGCGAGAGACGTTGCCACGGCCGGTTAGATCGGCTGCGGGTAACCCGGCCCAGCCCCCAACATCATCCCCCGCCTTAAACCCCCAGGGCGATCGCTTGAGGTTGGTCCGGCCAGGCTCGTTGCCGGCTGTACGAAGCCAGTGCATTAGGACACCCATGACCGACCTGGCAGACCTCACCGCAACCGAAGCGCTGTCCCGCATCCGTGCTGGACGCCTGCTCCCGGCAACTCTCATGGAGGCCTGCCTCGACCGCATCGCCTCGCGTGAGCACGCCGTCCGTGCCATGGCCTATCTCGATCCGGCATCTGCGCTGGCGGCAGCGCAGAAGCCGGGCGCCGGCCTGTTGCAGGGCATTCCCTTGGGTGTCAAGGACGTGCTGGACACGCACGACATGCCCAGCCAGTACGGCTCGCCGATCTGGGAAGGGCACCGGCCGCGCGCCGATGCGGCCGCGGTCGCCTGGGCGCGGGCGGAGGGCGGCGTGGTGGTCGGCAAGACGGTCACGACCGAGTTCGCCACGCGCAAGGCCGGCCCGACCACCAACCCGCACAACGCCGCACACACGCCAGGCGGTTCGAGCAGCGGCTCCGCCGCCGGCGTGGCGGCCGGCTTCTTCCCGGTCGCGTTCGGGACGCAAACGGCAGGAAGCATCATCCGGCCAGCCGCCTTCTGCGGCGTCGTCGGCTACAAACCCAGCTTTGGCCTGATAAGCCGCGTCGGCATGAAGGTCATGGCGAGCGGGCTGGACACAGTTGGGGTATTTGCCAGGAGCGTCGCCGATTGCGCGCTGCTGGCCCGGGCCGTCACCGGCCGGGACCTCGGCAACCCGGGGGACAGGACCGAACGGGCGCCGCGCATCGGCCTTTGCCGCTCGCCCGCTTGGGACAGCGCGGCGCCGGAAACGGCGGCGTTGCTGCACGGTGCCGCCGACCGTTTCGCACGCGCGGGAGCTACGGTTGCGGAGGTCGAGCTGCCGCCGGTGTTCGCCCGCGCCCTCGCGCTCCACCAGGTCATCATGAACGTCGAAAGCGCCCGCGCCATGGGCTGGGAGCTAACCCGCCGGCGGGAGCTGATCAGCGGCGAACTGCAGGAGCGGCTTGACTGGGGGCTGGCGCAGCCGTCCGCGCTGCTCGACGAGGCGAACGAGGCCTTCGTGGCGGCCCGGGGTGCTTTCGATGCGGTGATGGAGGGATGCGACTGCCTGCTGACGCCGTCGGCCCCCGGCGAGGCGCCTCACGGCGTTTCCTGGACCGGCGACCCGGTGTTCAACAGCCTTTGGACTGGGCTGCACGTCCCGTGCGTGACGGTGCCGTCGGGGACCGGCCCAAACGGCATGCCGCTCGGGCTGCAGGTCGTTGCGAAGTTTGGGGACGATGCCGGGGCGCTGCGATGGGCGGAGTGGGTCGCCCAGCACTGATCTGCTGGTTATCTTCCTGCCGGCAGGCTTGGCCGGACCATGGCAGCGGACCTGGCGCGGCGTCGCGCGACCCGGGAGTTGCGTCGGCTGCTCCCAGGTACGAGCGTCTTCCAGACAAGGCTGATGCCGCAGTCCCCGCCGGTTGCGGCTCCCTGCCCGGCTTTGCCGGTTGCATGCTCCTTTGAACCGCTGGCCTCCTACGCCTTCCGCACATCCCACATGATCGGCACCGGTGCGTTCACCACGCCCGACAAGCTGCTGCGCGTGGCCTGGTAGTTCAGGAAGAATCCAGTCGGGATAAACGGCGCCTCCGCGACCAGCGACGCATTAAGCTTGGCCGCCGCCGCCTTCTCCGCCGCCAAGTCCGGCGCCTCATACCAGGCAGCGATGTCCGGCTGCACCTTCTCGTCCGTCGGCCAGCCGAACCAGGCGGTCTTGCCGGTGCAGTAGATGTGCGGATAGGTCGCCGGCGACGACGACCCGACCCCCGCGGCCCAGGTGTGGAATATGTGCCAGCCACCCTCGGACGGCGGCTTCATGCTGGCCCGGCGCGCGGTCATCGTGCCCCAGTCCATCGCCTGCAGGTCCACGTTGACGCCGATGCGGCCCAGCAGGTCGGCGGTCACGTCCGCCTGCGCCTTTGCCGGCGGCTGGTCGGTCGCCATCATCAGCACGATCTTCTCGCCGGTATAGCCGGCCTCCCGCAGCAGCGCCGCGGCGCCGGCGTAATCGCGCTTGCCCTTCAAAATCTCGCCCCCTGCCTCGGTGAACAGCGGGGTGCCGGGCGGGAAGTATCCGGCGACGGGCTTCCACAGCGCCGGGTCGCCGCCGACGACCGCCTGCATGAAATCGGCCTGGTCCGTCGCCATCATCAGCGCCCGCCGCGCCCGCCGGTCGTTGAACGGCGGGTGCAGGTGGTTGACCCGGAACACACCCATGTTGCCCAGCGGGTCGGCGATGCCCACCCGGATGTCCCGGTTCCGCTTCAGCAGCGGCACCAGGTCGGGGATCGGCTGCTCCCACCAGTCCACCTCGCCGTTCTGCAGCGCCGCCGCCGCGGTGCCGCTGTCGGGGATCGCCTGCCATTCCAGCCGGTCGAACAGCACGCGCTTGCCGCCCGCCAGCCAGTCCGACTTCTCCTCACGCGGGACGTAGCCGGCGAAGCGCTCGAACACCGCGGAGGAGCCGGTCACCCACTGCTCCCTGCGGAACACGAAGGGGCCGGAGCCGACATACTCGGTGATGGGCGTGAAGGCGTCGGTGGACGCGATGCGTTCCGGCATGATGAAGCACACGGGCGTGCCGACCTTGCCCAGCGCATAGATCAGCTTGGGGAACGGGCGCCGCAGCCGGAAGCGGAAGCGGCGGTCGTCCAGCGCCTCCAGCGCGTCCAACTGGGCGCTGATGCGCTGGCCCATCAGGTCGCGCTTCATCCAGCGCCCCACGCTGGCCACGGCATCGCGCGCACGCACTGGCTCGCCATCATGGAAGCGCAGGCCGGGGCGCAGGGTGAAGGTCCAGGTCAGGCCGTCCGCCGCGGTCTCGTGCCCCTCGCACATCTGCGGCCGGGACGTGAGGCTGCTGTCCACGCCATACAGCGTGTCCCAGAACAGCAGGCTGGCATTGCGGACGACGTCAATGGTGGTCCAGATCGGATCCAGGTTCGACAGCCCGGCCTGCGGCACGAAGCGTATGGTGTTCGCCGCCGCGGCGCCCGCGATGGAGGGTGCGGCCAACCCGGTGGCGGCCGAAGCAAGGAACGTGCGGCGTTTCATTCGGAAGCCCTCCCTTGGCCGCGCTCTCCGGCGCGGCCTGGGCGTAGATTGCACCGGGCAAGCCCGGACGGATAGCGTTCCGGTCCGGCCTCGATGCTGCCACCGGCACCGGGACATCGCGGCCGGAACCGCCGGGCTTACGGCGATGGTTCGACAGCCGTGCCGTCACCGGGCACACTTCCGGCACTTGGACGCGAAGGAACCGCCGATGGACCACGACCTCATCCTGCGCAACGGCCGCGTGCTGGACCCGGGAACCGGACGGGACGAGGTGGCCGACATCGCCTTTGCCGCGGGCAAGGTTGCCGCCATCGGCCCCGGCCTGCGCGGCAGGGCGGAGCGGGACGTGTCCGGCTGCATCGTCATGCCCGGCAACATAGACCTCCATGCCCACATCTACTGGGGCGGCACCTCCATCAGCGTGGACGCCGACCAGCTTGCCCGGCGCTGCGGCACGACGACTTGGCTTGATGCGGGATCGGCCGGGCCGGGCAACTTCGCCGGCTTCCGCAAGCACGTGATCGAGCCGAGCCGCACGCGCATCCTGGCCTACCTGCACGTAAGCCACGCCGGCATCTTCGCCTTCTCGCGGTCCGTGATGGTGGGCGAAAGCGGCGACATGCGGCTGATGGACACCGAAACCTGCGCCGCGGTGGCGCGCGAGCATCCCGACGTGATCCGCGGCATCAAGGTGCGGGTGGGCGCCAGTACCAGCGGGGTGAACGGCATCGCGCCACTTTACCATGCGCTGGCCGCGGCGGACCGGGCCGGGCTGCCGGTGATGTGCCACATAGACCGCCCGCCGCCACGCTACGAGGACGTGCTGGCCGAGCTGCGGCCCGGCGACATCCTAACCCACTGCTACAAGCCATTCCCCAACGCGCCCTGCTACGCCGATGGCCGGATCAAGGAGGCGTGCTGGCAGGCGCGGGAGCGCGGCGTGATCTTCGACATCGCGCACGGCGCCGGGTCGTTCGACTTCGGGGTGGCGGAGGCGATGCTGGCTGGCGGCTTACCACCGGACGTCATCAGCTCGGACGTGCACGTGCTGTGCATTGATGGCCCGGCGTTCGACAACATGGAGACCATGAGCAAGTTCCTGTGCCTCGGTATGCCGCTGGCCGACATCGTGCGGGCGGTCACCGCGGCGCCGGCCGCCGTGCTGCGGCGTCCGGACCTGGCGGACCTGTCGGTGGGCAGCACCGGGGACGCGACGGTGATGCGGCTGGAGGAGGGGCGGTTCACCTTCGCCGATGTGTCCCGGCAGACCCGTGCGGGCCGGCAGCGCTTCGCGCTCGACAGCATGGTCGTGGGCGGGGCGCTGTGGCACGCGGCGGACGGCCAGGCGAAGGCGGCGGAGTAGCGTCGCAGGTTCCGGCTAAGATGTTTGCCGATGCCTGCTCCCTCTCCCTCCGGCAGAGGGTTGGGGTGAGGGGGTCTTGGCTGCGGAGCGGGGCAATGCTGGTGCAAGCGATCCACTGCCCGTTGCAGGCCGAGACCAGCGCTTGCCCGCCCCCTCACCCTAGCCCTCTCCCGGAGGGAGAGGGGACGAGGGTGGTCCTTTAATTGCAGGCGACGGTTATGGACGTGATCCACCGATTGCGTCGCCATCGCCGGCCTGGCACGCTTCCCGCCGCAAGGACGCCTCAAAGCGTCCACGGAGGAAGAAGCGTTATGAAGCGATTGCTGCTGGGCCTCGTCATGGCCGGTTCCGCCACCCTAGCCCAAGCCGCGGAGCTGCCGAGGGCCGATCCCGCGAGCGTAGGATTGGACCCGGACCGGCTGGCCGCCATCACCCGCCTGCTGAAGTCCGACGTTGACCAGCACGTGCTACCCGGCGGAGTGCTGCTGATCGCACGTCACGGCAAGGTCGCTTATGAGGAGGTGGTCGGCAGCCGCGACCCCCAGGCACCCGCCCCCGCGGCGCGCGACGACATCTACCGCATCTACTCCATGAGCAAGCCGATCACCGTCGCCGCGGCGCTGATGCTGGTGGAATGGGGCCGGATCGCGCTGGACGAGCCGGTGTCCAAGTACTTGCCGCAGTTCGCCTCCATGCAGGTCGGTGTGCCCGATGACACCGGCAGCGGCATGCACCTAGTCCCGGCCGAGCGGCCCATGACGATCCAGGACCTGATGCGGCACAGCGCCGGGCTGACCTACGGGTTTTTCGGCAGCTCGCCGGTCAAGACGGCCTACGTGCAGGCTCATTTGAACGCGGGCGACCCGGACAATGCGGCCTTCGTGGACCGGCTGGCCAAGCTGCCCCTCGCCTACCAGCCCGGCACCACCTGGGATTACAGCTATGCCATTGACGTGCTGGGCCGCGTGGTCGAGGTCGTGTCGGGCCAGCCGCTGTATCAGTTCGAGAAGGAGAACCTGCTCGATCCCCTCGGCATGACGGATACTGCCTTCGGGGTCGAGGACCCGTCGAAGCAGGGCCGCATCGCCGAACCCTTTGCCAATGACCGCTCGTTCGGCGTGGACGCGGAGTTCAGCGATCCCCGCCATCCCGTCCGGATGCAGTCGGGTGGCGGCGGCATGGTGTCCACGGCGCGGGACTACGCCCGCTTCCTGCAGATGATGCTGAACGGCGGCACGTTGGACGGCCACCGCTACCTCGGTCCGCAGACGGTGCGCTACATGACGTCGGACCAGCTTGGAACGGTAAAGCCTGGACCGCTGTATATTCCCGGTCCCGGCTACCGATTCGGCCTGGGCGTTGCGGTGCGGACGGATGCGGGCGTGGCGCCGTTTCCGGGCAGCGTCGGCGACTGGTATTGGGGCGGCGCCGGCGGCACCTACATGTGGGTGGACCCGGTGCAGGACATGGTGGTCGTGTTCATGATGCAGTCGCAGAAGCAGCGGGTGCATTACCGGTCGGTGATCCGCGACCTGGTGAACGCGGCCATCGTCAGCGACGCGAACGGTCCCACGCACTGACTGCCTGTTTGAGTGGGTTCCGGGCCGGTCTAGCGTGTCTAACCCGCGCCGGGTGCGTCAGGACCTTGTCCTGACGCAACGGCATCGGGGCTGCGGCTTTTCCTGCCGAGCACGGAAAATCCCTGGCTAGCCCATAACCGGCGCCCATTCAAGCAGGCTCTCAACGGTGGTGCGCCGCCGCGGCATTTCCATCTCACGACAGGGCTGACCCGCTGGGGACTGCACGACGTTCAATCCAGCTTGACAGGCGGCCCAGCTTGACAGGCGGCCCAGCTTGACAGGCGGCGGCGTGCCAGCCAGCCTTTGTCCAACGCGCGGGGCGTAGCCGCCCAGACAGCGCACTTGATAGGGCGAGACACCAGCCAGCGGCGACGTCGCCACTCACGGCGAGACGCAATCCGACGCCGGGGAGGCGCGCTGACATGGACCTGGGATTGAAGGGCCGCCGCGCCCTGGTGACTGGCGGCACCAAGGGGATCGGACGCGCCATCGCCGACTGTTTTGCGAGTGAGGGCGCGGCGGTCGCCATCTGCGCCCGCAACGATGCCGAGGTCACGGATGCTGTGGCCGCCCTGCGCAGCATGGGGGTGGAGGCGTTCGGCCAGGCGCTGGACGTCTCGGACGGCCCGGCGCTGGCGGCCTTCGTGACCGCAGCCGCCGAGGCACTGGGCGGGCTGGACATGATCGTTTCCAACGTCAGCGCCCTCGCGATCAGCGGCGACGAGGTCGCGTGGCGGGCGGGGTTCGAGACCGACCTGCTGGGCGCCGTACGCCTGGTGGACGCGGCGATGCCGTATCTGGAGCGGTCGGATGCCGCCTCCATCACCTTCATCTCCAGCGTGTCGGGGCGCGAGATAGACTTCGCCGCCGGGCCATACGGGGCGATGAAGGCGGCGCTGATCCACTACGCGCAGGGGCTGGCGTTCCAGTTGGCCGGCAAGAACATCCGGGCCAACACGGTGTCGCCGGGCAACACCTACTTCCCCGGCGGCGTGTGGGAGCGGATCGAGACCGGCAACCCCGCCCTGTTCGCGCAGGCGATGGCGCTGAACCCGACGGGCCGCATGGGCCGTCCGGAGGAGATGGCGCGCCCGACCGTGTTCCTCGCCAGCCCGGCGGCGAGCTTCATCACCGGCACCAACCTGGTCGTGGACGGCGCGCTAACGCGCGGAGTGCAGTTTTGACCGGGTTTGCGGCGTAGCGCGTGGGTTCGGCGCTCACCTGGCCTTCGACCTGGCGCTGCGCGTGGGTGGGCGGGCCTGCGTGATGGACCGGGGGACGGTGGCGCTTAGGAGAAGAGCGCTATGGCGCGGGACGATCCGCGGCTGCTGTGATATTTGGCGCCGTAGGCAAAGGGCGGGAGGCGGGTGTGCCCGCCCATCATCCGTGCGTATGATGCAGCCATTGACGACAGGGCGGCACCGTGGCGAGCATCACCATCCCAAACCTTGCCGACGCGCGGGAGCGCCGTCTCCGCACCCAGGCGGACAGCCACGGCCGCTCGATCGAGTAACTGGGGCAAAACCCCGGGCACGCAGTTGCAGCAGAACAAAGGTCAGAGTGGGTCGGTAACTCTACCACATTGAATATATGCGGCTTTTTTCGTTCTTTTAGTGATATAGATTGGAATGCGG
>JAABUQ010009593.1_pt1 | contig 13034 bp, 12 predicted proteins | sample 5560001 | NCBI WGS metagenome assembly JAABUQ01 (sample SAMN10711888, study PRJNA513371) | rock metagenome | isolation source: Antarctica rocks | place: Antarctica: Victoria Land, Finger Mt nord | collected 2015-12-18 | reverse complement strand
CCTACGCACCGCCTACCACGACATCCCGCTCGTGATCCCCGCCATCCGGGACTTCTGGATGCCGCAACGCCTCAAGCAGCACGGCCGTCAAGCCTGATCCCGGGTGGCTCGCTCGCATCGGTTACGACGCTTCGATCCAAACCACTCCATGAGTTCGTGTGTAAATGTTGCGAAAATGCTGCTGAGCAGGAAGGTCAGCGTGATCGCGCCTGAAATAAGGGGCGCCGACCAGCCGCGCAAACGCTGCAACTCGGCCACGTACACGCCGTTCCCATAAAGGCCGAAACCAAAAATGAACAACGCCACGAGGAAACACGCCAACACAACGCGCCAGCCGGCGTAGTGTGGTGATGTCTCTTCATTAGCTGGGCGTTCCGTCAGGAGCCCAGGTCCAAGGATTTCTCCTGCAGCGCTCGTCCGCATGCTATTCGCCTCGATTGTTAGCTAGTGGCCCCACTGGCATCGACGCCGATGTCGGCGGGGCGGGGAACTATCCGCCGCTGCCCGCAAACACCATGACGGCAGGTGCCGAGCGGCTTTTCGTCCTTCCATTGATCAATCGTCCAGGCATTGGCTCGGCTGTTCGCTCGCGCCGGAGCAGGTACTCTCCTGCACTTGCCCGCTACGTTAGTCGGATGTCTTTTCTTAATAGCACCCAATTCGTGCCCGGGTGCTGCCACTGTTCTTTGACCATTCTGCAGTGCGCAGCTTCGCGATAACCGCAGTGCTCGTATAGCCGACGCGCGCCCGTGTTAGTGTCGGAGACGAGGAGGCTTAGGCCTCGCTTGCCGGCAGAAGCGGCGAAAGTTTCTGCCACGGCGAGAAGGGCCGAACCCTGACCTGTGCCTCGGTGCTCTGGGTAGGCAGCCAGCAGATGCACGTACCAAGTGTCAAGTGCCTGACTCATGAGTTCGTGCAGCGGTACGAGTACCGCTGGAAGCTCGTCTGAAATAGGTTCAGGCTTATCTTCCAGTGGATAGCTGATGAGGCCCGAGGCGGGTTGCCCGGAGACTTCGGCTATTACGGCGTTGCGATAGGACAGGCCGTTCGTTTCGCTGAGCACTCGCTCACGGCCGATATGCCACGGGTCGCGTCCGGGGCCGGCAATCTTCGTCCATAGGTAGAGAGCGAGACCCTCACTCGCGAATTCCATGAGATCCGCCAGAGTGCCAGCATCATCGACCGTCGTACGGCGAAAGGGGGGGTGTATCGTCAGCATCAGGGTGACTGCCGTTCGTCGCGACGAAGTTCGGCCTGGAGAGCTTCTCCGCGCCCCAGCTCACGGCACTGCGCTTCCTGATCGCGAGCCTGCCCGTCCTGGTCGTGGAGCGACCTTGAAAGCGATCGACGAGTGCTCCCGCGGGAATGCTGACGACCAGCGTTGGAAGCAAATCGGCAAGCGAGGCCGCAGCTAGCCAAGTGGTCGCGTGCGTCGCTTCCCGTACCGACCAGCCCACTGCGACCTTTTGAATGAAGGTGCCGGTCAGAGCCACCGTCGTGGCGGCGCTGAATAGCCACACCGGCCGGCCCAACGGAACATCCGGAGGGGCCAGGTGCCACAACCACAACCGCCGATATCGGCGAGAGCGAAGGTGAACGCATCCCCCTAAACCGCGAAGGCGTGCTGAGCAGCTTTCTCTCGGAACGTCGCGCCCTCGTGCCGCAACAGCCATCGCTTGCGCTCGATGCCGCCTCCGTATCCGATCAGCGTGCCGTCGGCGCCGATCACCCTATGGCAGGGTACGGCCAGGCTGATCGGGTTGGACCCGTTGGCCAGGCCGACCGCGCGCGCCGCATTGGGAACACCGAGCCTGGCGGCCAACGCGCCGTAGCCGAGAGTCTGGCCGGGCGCGATGGTGGCAAGGGTTGCCCACACGGTGCGTTGAAACCGTGTTCCCGCCGTCCGCCACTCGATCGCCGCAAGACCGAGAAGATTGCCGTTGAAGTAGTCGCGGAGAGCGCGCGTGACGTGCACGGGAGCCGCACCTGGTTCGAGCGCGACCGATCCGTATTGCCGTCGAAGCAATTGCATCATTCCACTCTTGCGATCGTCCCAGTCGAGCGCTCGGACATAGCCCTCCTTTTCCGTGACGATCAGCGCGTCACCGATCGGCGTTGCCAAACGATCCAGTTGAAGATGCTCAGGCAGCTTGCTGGTCATGACTCACCTTTCGGGACGATTGCGGCTCGGAGGCCCACAGATGCAGGGCGGCATAGGCGCGCCACGGTCTCCATTGCTCAGCGTGAGCCAGCAGTTCGGCCGGTGACGGCCTCGGTTCGTGCCCGCCGGGCATCGCGCGCATCAGCCCGATGTCGCCAGCCGGGAACGCGTCCGGTTCGCGCAATTCGCGCATGGCGATGTATTGGGCCGTCCACTCGCTGATGCCCGGCAACGAACGCAGCTGGGCGATCGCGTCTTCAAGGCTTCTGCGGGCGCCAAAAATCAGCGGGTCGGCAACGACGGCCGCCGCCAGCGAGGACAGTGCGGCGAGCCGGGCTTTTGGCATGCCAAGCGTAGCCATATTCGCCCCAGCCATTTGCGCCGGCGTCGGGAACAGATGCGTCAGTCCCAGCTCCCTTGCAGTCGCATCGGCGATCATCCCGCCGTGGCACAGCGCCAACTTACCGGCCAGACTCGTTGCGGCGGAAACCGTGATTTGCTGCCCGAGGATGGCGCGCACCGCCAGTTCAAACCCGTCCCAGGTACCCGGAACCCTGACCCCCGGTCGCATGGCGACAAGGGGAGCGAGCAGCGGATCCTGACTGAGATGGGCGCCAATCAACACGGGATCGGCGGCAAGATCGAAGACGCGTCGAACACGTGCGATGATCGCCGGCAAGCACCTGAGATCCGGGAATCGAACGGTGGCCCTGAGGCAATTGCCCACGACGGGTTCGACGACCAGAACGCCGTGCTCGCCGTCAATTGCGATCGTACGCGCATAGCGGCTGCTCGACACCACCTCGACCCCCGGGATCGCGCGCGCAGCCAGGAACGCGAGCATCGCTTCCCAATCATACGGAGGCCGGTAGCCCAGCTTGACGGTGACCGCGCCCATCGCACCGGCGGGCCGCTCGGTCACGCCCGTCCGCCGTATCGCCTGCGGCGGCCGCTTGAACAGCTGCTGGAACACCTCGTTGAACCGCCGGATGCTGCCGAATCCCGCCGCCAAGGCGACCTCCGCCAACGGCAAGGGCGTGTCGTGGATCAGCTGCTTGGCAAGAAGAACGCGCCGTGTCTGCGCGATCGAGATCGGAGAGGCGCCGAGATACTGCCGAAATAGCCGTCGCAGCTGACGCTCGCCCATCCCCAATCGCGTCGCCAGGGTTTCGACGTTCGCGTTGTCGAGCGCGCCCGCTTCGATCAGCCGCAAGGCGCGGGATACGCTGTTGGAACTGCCCTGCCAAAAAGCCAGTTCGGGCGCCGTTTCCGGCCGACAGCGCAAGCACGGCCGGAACCCGGCCTCTTGCGCGCCGGCAGCGGTGCTAAAAAACCGGACGTGGTTGCGGCGCGGCGTCGGCGCCGGACAGAACGGCCGGCAGTAGATTCCGGTCGTCGTGACGGCCACGAACAGGCGCCCGTCGAAACGGCGATCGCGCGTCTCGATGGCGCGGTAGCAGGCGTTGTCATCCATATCCATGCCGCGACGATCTCCCAGGTCGCCGTCTTTGTCTGGCGGTTTTCGGACCTCAAAAGCATAGTAACTGCCAAACGAGCTGCCGTGCGCCGTTAGATACGGCGGGTGCGCAGGCTCACATCTCGGACTGGTAGGTGAGCAAGCTTGCCGAGGAGCACGTGATGAACCGGATTATCACGTGCTTGGCACCGACTTGTCCCTAAAATCCGCGCGCTCCGTTAGGCCCGACCCGGTCGCGAAACAGGGCACTTGTCTCGTCGTCCATCGGGAAGAAGCTCTCGATGCGCAGCTCCTGCAGCGTGACGTCCTGGGGTGTGCCGAGCGTCGCTATCGTCGTGAACAACCGGAGCCTGATCCCGCCCTTCTCGAACTGCATCGGCAGCACGGGGCCGCTCGCGCCGGGCGGAGCGGCTGCCGACATCACGGACCGCACGCCCTCGTAACCCAGTAGCCGCTCCAGCAGCGCGGACGTCTCGGCGGTGCCGTCCGCCGCCGCGTCGATCTCCACGCTCCGTACGAAGTACCTGACGATTTCGGCCCAGTTCACGAGGTGGGGCCTCAGCACGTCCGGCGCGACCAGGGAGTCGGCGAGGTTGAGTGCGGCGCCCGGCTCCACAGGACCGACGAGGAACTCCACCAGGGCGACCGCGCCCTTGTTGGCCTGAAGTAGATTCCAGCGTCGATCCACGACTACGGCGGGGAACGGCTCTTGCTGGGCAAGCATGCGGTCGAGGGCCTCGCGGACGGGGGCAAGCACGGGCGCTCCGAAGTCGGTCTCGGCCCACACGGGCGCATACCCTGCGGCGAGGAGCAGCTCGTTCGCGCTCCGCAGCGGGACGTCAAGCGCCGCGGCGAGGCGCAGGACCATCTCGCGGCTCGGCTTCGTGCGACCGAGCTCCAGGAAGCTGAGGTGGCGCTGCGAGCACGCCGCCACCATCGCGAGCTGAAGCTGCGAAAGGCCGCGCCGCTTCCGCCACCAGGCGAGACGGGAGGGGAAGGCGGGCGGGGCTTTCTGACTACTTGGCAGGTAGTTGACCGGGGCCGTGGCGCCGGGAGAGTGCACGGGCGATGCAGTGATTACAACGCCGGCGCGGTCGATGGGCCGACAAGGATGGGATTCGACAATGAAGGTGGCATTTGCCGGGTCGTTTGCCGCGGGGCTCGCGGAACCTGTGCGGGCGAGGCTTTCGCCGTCGTGCAAGGTGGTCGTCGACAACGAGGACGGCATCGTCCCGCAGCTGGCCGACGTCGACGTGCTGGTATCGATGGCGTTCTCGGGGCGGATGGCCGAAGCGGCACCCCGGCTTCGGCTGGTGCAGGTGCCCGGCGCGGGGCTCGATCGCATCGAGCGCGGCGCGCTGCGACCGGGCACGCGGCTGGCGAACGCCTACGGCCACGAGGTCGGCATCGCCGAGTACGTCATCGGCGCCATGATCGCGCTCACGCGATCGTTCGGACGCCTCGACGCCGGGCTGCGTCAGGGCCGGTGGGAGAGCCAGTGGGCCGTCGGCTCCCCCGCGCCGCCGCTCTGGCCGGAGCTGGCGGGGAAGACTCTCGGCATTCTCGGCTTCGGTCGCATCGGGCAGGCAGTCGCGCGCCGCGCAGCGGCCTTCGACATGCGGGTGTGCGCCCTCCGACAGCAGGCCCAGGCGGAGACGCCGGCGGGCGTTGCGTTCGTGGGCGGTCCCGAGCGGCTCGACGACGTCCTGCGGCAGTCTGACTATCTTGCCGTCACCCTTTCGCTCTCGCCCGCGACCCGCGGGCTGCTTGACGTGAGTCGCCTGCGGCTGATGAAGTCCACGGCGTTCCTGATCAACGTTGCCCGCGCCGAAATCATCGACGAGGCGGCGCTCCACAGGGCGCTCGCGTCGGGCCGGCTTGCTGGCGCAGCGCTCGACGTGTGGTGGAGCTACCCGACCTCGGCCGAGCCGACGCTACCCGCCGCGAGGCCGTTCCACGAGCTCGGCAACGTGCTGATGACCCCGCACGTGTCCGGCTGGACGGAGGGCATGCTCGACGCCCGAGCGGCGCTGATCGCGGGCAACATCGAGCGGACGGCACGAGGAGAGCCGCCGCTGAACCTCATCGACCCGGCCGCCTGAGTGCGCGCGGTAAAGGACCTTCACTGGTCGTCGCGCCTGCCCTTCTATTACGGGTGGCTGATCATCGGAATCGCTTTCGTGACGATGGCGATGGCCGTGAGCGCGCGCACCGCCTTCTCGCTGCTGCTGCCGCCGCTCATCGACGAGTTCGGATGGGACCGCGGCCTCGTCGCCGGCGCCTTCTCCTTCGGCTTTCTCGTCTCGGCGGCCCTGAGCCCGATTGTCGGTCGGGTGATGGACCGATACGGCCCTCGCGTCGTCATCGAAAGCGGGGTGTGCATGATGGCTGCCGGGCTGCTCACGGCACCTGCGATCAGGGTGCCGTGGCAGCTCTACGCGACGCTCGGCGTGCTGGTCGGTGCCGGGGCGAACCTGATGAGCTTCACGGCGCAATCCCTCTACCTCCCGAACTGGTTCGTGCGCCGCCGCGGCTTCGCCATCAGCATCGCGTTCTCCGGCGTCGGCGTCGGCGCGATCGTGCTGCTGCCCTGGCTCCAAGCGATCATCGACCGAGACGGCTGGCGCGCGGCATGCTGGGCAATGGGCCTGCTCGTAGTGCTCGTCGTGGGTCCGCTGACGCTGCTCGTGCGGCGGAGACCGGGGGATTTGGGGCTGCTCGCGGACGGCGGAGTGCATGACGCCGCAGCCGGCCAGGCGCGCGGCCCCTCGAACATTGTCGATCCCGCCTGGGCGTCCGTCGACTGGACGCTCGCGCGGGCAGTGCGGACCGCCCGCTTCTGGTGGATCGTGCTCGCCTACTTCTGCGGCCTATTCGCATGGTACGCCGTGCAGGTGCACCAGACGAAGTATCTGGTCGAGGTCGGGTTCAGCCCATCCGTGGCAGCCTGGGCGTTGGGGATCGTGAGCGTCGTCGCCATCCCCGGGCAAATCGGCCTCGGGGCGCTGTCCGACCGCGTCGGGCGGGAATGGGTGTGGTCAGCGGGATGCCTAGGCTTCGCGGTCTGCTACGTGGCGCTGATCGCCCTCGAGCACGCGCCGTCGCCCGCGCTGCTGTGGCTGATGGTGATCTCGCAGGGCTTTCTCGGGTACGCGCTGACCTCGGTCATGGGGCCGATTGTCGCGGAGATTTTTGAGGGGCCGCACTACGGCACCATTTTCGGCACGGTTACCGTCGCCCTGATCGGCGGTGGCGCGGCCGGGCCCTGGGCGGCTGGCGTCATCCATGACGCGACCGGGAGCTACAGCCCCGCTTTCCTGATGGCAATCGGCTGCTGCGCCGTATCTGCCGCGGCAATCTGGATCGCGTCACCGCGAAAGGTCCGTGTAGTACCCGGACGAATGCAGAGCCTGTGACCGCGCGAAATCGGCTGTCTATCCGCCGAAGGACAGGTCGAAAGCCTTGTCGAGGGCAAGCTGCCCGGCCGGTGTCACCTCGACGGCCCTTGTTCCATCAAGCCGCCGCAACCAGCCTTGGGTGAAGCAAGTCTGGCAAAGAGCGGCACCTACGGCTCCGGCAATATGCGACCGGCGTTCACTCCAATCGAGACATGGACGGCAGAACATCCGACCGCTGATCCTGCGGCCAGCCCGAGCAAGACATCCCTCCACATCGACACCGAGCACTTGCAGAAACGCTGAACCATCCTCGGTCAAAGCGCCGCCATCAGGGGACAAATCGATGTGGCCGCGCTCGACCATTCGGTCCGCCAGTCCTACGGCCAACTGCCCAGCAAGATGATCATAACACGTGCGCGCTCGGCGGAGCGCCTTGTCGCGCGGTCCGACTGTAAGGGCCTTGCGCGCGGAACGACCGGATGTTCCGCGTTCGGCGGCCACGGACATGATGCTTTCCAGCATTTGGGCGACAGAGGCGGAGGCGACACGGTGATACCGGTGCCGTCCCTGCTGCTCGACGAGCAGAAGACCTCCCTCTGTCAGGCGGGCCAGATGGCCGCTGGCCGTCTGCGGGGTAATCCCGGCCGTCGACGCCAGCTCCTTGGCCGTCAGAGCACGGCCGTCCATTAACGCTGCAAGCATGTTGGCCCGCGCCGGATCGCCAACCAGCGCAGCGGCCTCGGCGAAGTCGGACGTGCTCAGCATGGCATCTGCCCCTTCCCACAATCTACCGACCTATTCTCACTGGACCGGCTTCGACCGAAAATCATGATTGTCGTGTTGCCATGAGCAATGAGCTTGCCGGCTGGATCAAAAAGACGGCCTTCGGCGGTCGCTACGGTTCGGCCGCGATGGACAACCCAACCTTCGCCCCTGACTCGCCGGTTTCGGCGGACATCGGGCGGACCAGGTTCAACTTGAACTCGACTGTCGTCTGCTCGACGCCCGCTGGAAGCGTGGTGAGCACCGCGCATCCCATTGCCGGATCAAGCATCGCGGCCGTGAAGGCGCCATGCACAGTGCCGCCAGGGTTGTAGTGCTTTTCTTCCGGCACACCGCCAAACACAACCCGCCCGTCTTCAGCCTCGATCAACCGCATGTTCATCAGCGCCTGCATGGGCGCGACACCCAGCTTACCATCGCGGATCGCTCGCAACTGTTCCAAGCCCGACAAGGTCTTCTTCGCTTCAGAAGGGATCGGAGCGGGCGCGGGTGGGTTCGAGATCTTCGCGGTATCCATCATGTGGTCTCCAAGGCCGGTATGGCCGAACGATGGTCTACCTCCGATCATCCTTCATTTGCCGGCCGCAATGCTTCGGTCGTAGCCGAAGCATTTGGCCACGGGGTGGTGATAGCAACCCGACATGCCAGCCACCCGATCCATGAACGCCGTCGGCTATCCCTTTCACCGTAAATCACGGGTGAAGCACTCGGCCGCTTCACCCCTGAAATGATGCAGACGCGCATCTTCTATGGCTGGTGGATTGTCACTGCTTGTCTGCTTTCGACCATGGTTGGCAACGCGCTCGGCCTGTACGGCGTGGGCGTGTACCTGCACGAGGTTACCACGGCCGAGGGCTGGTCTGTCAGCCTGGTCTCGGGCGCTGTCACGCTGTTCTACGTCGTCAGCGCGCTCCTGTTGATCCTGGTAGGCACTTCGATCAGCCGCTTCGGGTCGAAGCCTGTGATCGGCCTAGGAGCGCTGGCCATGGCTGCCGGTGTGGCAGGCATCGGACGAGCCGGCGAGCCGTGGCAGGCCTACGCGGCGTTCCTGGCGATGGGGATCGGCTGGTCTTGCCTAACCATGACCTCCATCAGCGCTGCGTTGACGCCCTGGTTCGACCGGCACTACGGCCGCGCGGTTTCGACGGCTTCGCTGGGGGCGAGCATCGGCGGCATGGTGGGCGCGCCGGTTCTCGTGCTGGGCATCGAGCACATCGGCTTCCCGGCGACGACGACGATGGCTGCCGTGGTCGCCATGGTCGTAGTTTTGCCGCTCGCCTGGTTTGTGCTGAAGCGTCGACCGGAGGACATGGGACTGCTGCCCGACGGGGAGCCAGCGACCGGAGCACCCGTAGCGAGCGGCGCGCCACGTTGGGGCAGGGTCGAAGCCCTGCGCACCGCCGCGTTGGGCAGCGTGGTCGGGGCCTTCGGCATCGGCATGATGGTGCAGATCGGCTTCTTGACCCACCAGGTCGCGCTGGTAGCCCCGTCCCTCGGTGTGCCAGGCGCCTCGGCCATGGTCACGGCGACAGCGGCCGCGGCCCTCCTCGGCCGCCTGCTGCTCGTCCGCTTCGCCGATCGGGTGGACGCGCGGGCTACCACGGCGGCAGTGCTGCTGCTGGCCGCAGCGGCGCTGGCCACGATGGCGCTGTATCCAACGCCGGCGGTGCTGGTCGGAGCCGGCGCGGCCTTCGGGCTGACCGTCGGCAACGTGACTACGCTCTCGCCGATCATCGTGCGGCGCGAGTTCGGGGCCGCCTCGTTCGGCGCCGTCTTCGGTGTCGCTTCCACCGGAATCCAGCTAGCGGCGGCCGCAGGGCCCGGCCTCTACGGCGTGCTGCACGACGCGTTTGGCGGCTACCGCACTCCACTGTTGGCCGCCGCGGCCCTAGACATGCTGGCCGCCACGCTCGTGGTGCTCGGTGGTCGCAAGGCCGTGCAGCGGTGCTTAGGTTAGCTCCTCGCTTCCTAAAGCTGCCGGATTGCCGCGTGACAATCGGCGGCTTGGGATGTCCGGCACGGGGCTATGACCCGGGCGGAATGACGTTCTCGATGTGGAATGCCTTCGAAGTGATAAACCATTTCCCGTCGGTCCGGTGGAGGATCAATTCGTCGAGGAAGCAGGTCTGGCCGATCCTGACGCGCACCTTGGCTGTGGCCATATCGGGAGAGTTCTGATCTAAGCGGATGGTTTCCTGTTGGCGCGGAGCTCCCGTCGAGGCGGGAGAGGGTCGGTTGCGCATCAGGTCGCGGAATTCGGATGCCGACCACGCCATGAGCTTTCCATCCCGCATGCCGTGGATCACGCAGACCTCGTGGAAGACCTCGGGAAAACGAGCGTCGTCGGAGCTATACATGAGATCGAAGTACGCGGTGATCGCGGACGCGAGGGATCCTTGGCTTTGTTCCATTGCGGTTCTCCGTTGCTGACTGCTGACCGTGCGAGTGGGCCGTCCAAGTGTTCTCGGCTGTCGTATTCCAGCACTCTGGGGTAGCGCTCCGATGACTTCCGGTGATGGATGACGTGCCAACGCATGCTGGCGAGACGCTACTCGGCCAGGTTGACTGTTTCTCGTCTCTGTCAGTTTTGATCTTCAAACACTCGCTACGTCGGCTCACAGTGGCCCATGCAGACAGGGGGTGCCACCGTTCGGGTGTCATCGCTTGGATGACTTGGAGTCATCGTTCATGGACGAGATCGACGGTCGGCTGGTGGGTGGGCTGATAGTCCTCGTGGCTGTCGCCGACGCCGGCAGCTTCGGCAGGGCCGCGGAGCGGATCGGCATGACGCAATCCGGTGTCAGTCGTGCGATCGCCAAGCTCGAGGCTCGCCTCGGCACCAGGCTGCTTGACCGCACGAGCCGCGCGGTCGGACTGACCGACGAGGGACGCGGACTCTACGAGCGGGTGGTTCAGCACCTCGCAGGACTTGGCGAGGCGGCCGCGGAAACCTCGAAATCGCGGGATTCGGTCCGTGGTCGGTTGCGGGTCAACGTCGACCCACTGTTCTCGCGCATGGTTCTGTCCCCGAACCTAAGCGCATTCCTCTTGAGGAACCCGCTGCTGGAGCTCCGCATCGAAACTCGGGACCGGATCGGGGACCTGGTTAGCGACGGCTTCGATCTGGCGATCCGCTTCGGCGAGCCGACGCCCTCGGCGCTAATTGCCCGCCGCCTTCTCAACGCACGCATTCTCACGGTCGCTTCGCCGACCTACATCGCGCGTCACGGCAGACCGGGTCGCCCGGAAGACCTGGCGGGCGATGCTCACCAGTGCATCCACGCCATCGACACCGCGACGGGCCGCTCCTTTGAGTGGGAGTTCTGGCGAGGGAACGAAACGATACCGATCGCCGTCAACGGGCGGCTGACGGTCACTGATTCCGGCACCAAGCTGGGCGCCTGTCTCGCCGGGTTCGGAATCGCCCAGGTAATCGACCTTGGGCTCGAGCATCACCTGACCGGCGGAACCTTGATCAATCTGTTCCCCGACTGGCCAGACGAGAGGTTCCCACTCTACGTGTACTACGTGTCCAGGAACTACGTGCCCGCGAAGGTGAGGAAGTTCATTGACTTCGTCATGGAATCGCTGAGCGCGGAGACCGGAACCGCTTCGAAGCGCGAGCCCTCCAGAGAGGGCGACAGGGTGGCTACACTGTCCGCTGCCTAGAATCTAAACGGCTGGCTGCGCCCTCCGGCAGGACTTTCAGGGCGGGAGACATTCCGATCATGTCGAACGGTCCATCGCGCCCGGACCGGCAGCTAGATTATAGCTGCAAGTGTACCGGGCGGTCGCAACGCTCCGACCGAGCTCCGCTCGACGTGCCAGTGGATCGCGGCCATTCAAGCCGGTCGTAGCGCTAGGGCGGCGGTCGCCACCGCCGCGAGCAGCAGTCCGGCGGACAACATGACCGCGATCTCGAAGCCTCGTGCCGCGTCGCCGTTCATTAAAGCGCCGAACGCGGCAACGCCGATCGCTGTACCCGCCTGCCGAACTGCGTTCAGCCTAGCCGACGCGATACCAGCCTGCGGCTTCGTCGCTGCCGACAAGAGCAGCGAGGTCGTCAGCGGGATCGCCGCGCCGATGCCGAGACGGGCCAGAAGCTGCGCTGGCAGCATTTGGAGGTATGTGCTGGACGGTTCCATCCGCAGCAGGAGCGCGTAGCCCAACGCGGCAGCCACGAGTGCGCCCAAAATCGTCCGGGCCGGGCCGATCCGCGCGGCAATGGCGCTGCCGATCAGGTTCGCCGCCGTGATGGTCAGGGCGAAGGGGACAAACGCCAGCCCGGTTTCGACCGCCGAATGACCTTGAACCAGCTGATAATAGATCGAGAGCGCGAACACGAGGCCGAACGAGCAGAAACTCAGCACGAAGCCGATGGCTGTCACCGCGCCGGTCACGCGGCCCTGAAATAACGACAGCGGCAGGACGGGGAACGGGACGCGCGCCTCCCGATGTAGGAACAAGGCGCCGGCGGCAATGGAGACGATCATACCCCCCAGCAGCACCACCGGGTTCCAGCCTCTCGATCCACCCTCGATGATCCCGCCGACCAAGCCGAGCATCGAGATCGCGGCCAGGACTTGCCCCGGCAGGTCGTGCCCAAGCGAAACGGCTGCCGCTGCGCCCTCCGCAGGAAGCCGGGACGTGAACGCAATCCCGGCCAGGCAAATGGGGATGTTGATCAGGAAGATGCCCCGCCACCCGAGGTAGCCAACGAAGAGGCCGCCCACGATCGGCCCCGCCGTGATCGCCACACCACCGCCGGCCGTCCACCAGCCGATCGCCTTGATGCGGGCCACATGGTCGTCGGCAAAGGCGTGGCTGATCAGCGCGAGTGAGGACGGGATCAGGATCGAGCCTCCTGCGCCTTGCAGAACGCGGCCGAGGATAAGCATCCCGACGCTTTGCGAGAGAGCGCACAACGTCGAGGCAAGCACGAAGACGCCGAGTCCCCAGGCGAATACGCGAGGCGCACCGAACCGATCGCTGGCCGCGCCCGCAGAGAGCAGCAGGCACGCATAGGCGAGGGCGTAGGCGTCCACGATCCATTGCAATACAGACAGCGGCGCGCCGAATGACTGTCCAACAGCCGGAATCGCCACGTTCAGCGCGGAGCCATCGACCTGCACAACGAAGGCCGCGATGCTCGCTAGCATCGTCACCTTCACACGGAGGGGACCGTCACGTGTGGACCGATAAGCCGTCCTGACGT
>JAABUQ010009592.1_pt1 | contig 13035 bp, 21 predicted proteins | sample 5560001 | NCBI WGS metagenome assembly JAABUQ01 (sample SAMN10711888, study PRJNA513371) | rock metagenome | isolation source: Antarctica rocks | place: Antarctica: Victoria Land, Finger Mt nord | collected 2015-12-18 | reverse complement strand
ACTCTACGCGGCGGCCGTGTCGGCGCAAGCCGAGCGAATCGGGTCCGTCTGCCGGAGCCGGCACGCCGAGAAGCTGAAGATGGTGCCGAGACCCAGATTTGAACTGGGGACACCTTGATTTTCAGTCGTGCTAGCTACCCCCTGCCTACGAATCGTACTCGCAGAACCATGTAGCTCGCTGATTCGACGGTTGTGGACAGGTGATTCGGTCGTTTTCTGCCAACAGGCTACGGGTGACAGCCTGGCAGCCCATTCCTGGCGTCATAACACATGATCGCAGGTCGTGTTGTCTACCGTTCACCCGCCGGCTGAATCGCGGAGGCCGGCTTGACCGCTGATTCCCCCTCTCTGTAGGGCCGGTACGGTCGTGCTGCCGACCGCGCCAGCTTCCAGAGCGGCTACGCGTCGCTGGATTTCCTCGCGCCAGGGGTCTTCTGGGAAGATCAGCTCGTCGAGGCTGACGTGGGCTGCCCAAGCCAACGCCAGCAACACCTCTGCCGAAGGAGAGTCTCCTTCGTTGAGCCAACTGCTCACGGCTGAGTCCGAGTAGCGCTCGCCCCGGCCCAGCAGCCCCTGCCGCTCAAGCTCACGAGTCAGATTCTCGGCTTTGCCTAAGCGCTTCTTAGAGCGCCTAACCACCTCTCCGATGACGGTCTTCCAGTTCGGCCGCGATTCGCCCACTTCACTCACTCTCATCGGCAACTATCGCGTCTAACTAAAAACCTCTTACGCCAGACCTCCAGTCGTGCTACAGTTCTCCTGTGCCACGGAAAAGTTTTCGTACGACCGTCGAATTGCGCAGCGGCAAGCCGCTCCGAGAGCTGCTCCGCCAGATGCGCTACGAGCGGCATCTGACGCTGAGCCAGATCTCCAGAGAGATCGGCATCCCGGCGGGCACGGTCGGAGTCTGGATGGTCGATCTCGGCCTCAGCCGCCGCGACATGCAGGCCGAGGCAGTGGAGAGCGCAGCCTCATGAGTCGCCAGGGCCGTCCGCTGGACCCTGAGAAGATCGAGCGCGCCCGGCTGCTGCGGGGGTGGAGCCAAACTGATCTGGCGCGAGTGGCCGGGCTGCCGGTCGGGACCGTGCATCGGGCCTGCGGCGGGAAGGCCGTATCGGTCGGCACCATGCTGGCCCTCTCGCTTGCCTTCGCCCAGAACCCCGCACGGCCCGAGCTGCGGCTGCTCATCGACGGTGAGGAGGTCGCGTGACAACCGTGGACGGCGCCATGACTGGGCACGACTTTCTCCTGGCCTTGGCTGACGCAGGTGTCATCTCGCCCACAGAGATGATTCGGCGAGTCGTTGTTGATGCATCGATTGACGGACCGATCGTCCTACGCGTTGAGCGCTACGGCGACAAGCGATTGCTGGATCTACAGATGCCGTCAGGCAGGGACGAGATCCGATCGACCGAGGAGATCGCGTGAGGCCCCGCCTGCTCGATCTCTTTTGTGGGGCCGGCGGAGCCGGAATGGGCTACCACCGCGCCGGCTTCGAGGTGGTCGGGGTGGACATCCTGCCTCAGCCCCACTACCCCTTCGAGTTCCATCAGGCTGACGCGCTGACGGTTGCGCTGGATGGCTTTGATGCGATCCACGCCAGTCCACCGTGCCAGTCGTTCAGCACGCTTCGATTCTTTCAGGCAGACCCATCTCGCTTCAACGAGGCTGACTGCCTCCCCCCCATTCGCGAGAGACTCCGCTCACACTCGGCTCCACACGTCATCGAGAACGTCCCTAGCAGCCCTGGGCCGTGGGATCTGCGGCTCTGCGGCACGATGTTCGGCCTGCGCGTCAAGCGCCATCGGTACTTCGCGGCCAACTGGCCCATGTCTCCCTTCGGCCCATGTTCGTGCCGCCACGGTCGCACTTCAGCCGGGCTACGGCTGCTCGACATGACTTCGAGCAAGGCATTTCACCGGAACACCACCGAGCGCACGTACGTCAACGAGATGGGCGTCACATGGGCGCCTCTCGAAAACAGAGGTTCCGCCTACAAGAACGGACGGCAGAAGCTGGCACAGCAGGCCATTCCGCCCGCCTACACGGAATGGATAGGTCGCCAACTGATGGCCCACCTGCAGACCCTGCGGTCGAGCGTGGCATGACCCCTCAGGCCACGCGCATGAGCCAGGAGTTCACCGACCAGGCCGGCGCCCGCACGGAAGCCGCCTACCGGCGCCATTGCGAGACCGGGCAGCGTCTCTCGGCCGTTCAGCCACCACCTGAGTACCCCTCGGTGCAACTGGACGGTCGAGAGGCGGGTGCCCCTCGCGCAGCGCAGACGCATACGGCCCAGCCCACGCGTGCAGCGGGCCCTCGGCCGTCCAGGTTGCCGGTGCCCCTCGCGGCCTGGGCGGTCATTCTCCTCGTCGGCGCTGTCGTGGCCGTGGCTGTCTGGCTCATCCGGCGGACCCGCTAATGCGAGCGCTGCGCGATCAGGAAGGCGTCGACGAGCTGGCCGAGAACGCACTCGCCATGGCGGGTGAGCAGCTCGAGTATCTGCGCCGGCGGGCCTTCGCCAACCACGCGCTGACCGACCTGTTGGAGCGCCTGCGAGTGCTCAACGACCAGGTCGAGCGCGACGACGCGGCCCAGCTGCGGTTGATTCAAGGGTTCCGCCCGCAGCTGCTGGTCAACGCCGACCGCGCCGGTGCGCAGTACGTCGACCCCGGCGATCTCGAGCCTGTGGCCTGAGATGCCGGGCCCGCTGACCTCGAGTTCGTCGCCTGGGCAGTTGTGCTGCCCATCACTCTGGCCCTGGCCGCCTTCTGGCTGGCCCACGACCCGCAGTTCCGCTGCTGGATTGACTTTCAGCATTGGAAGTGGAAGAGGAGGTGAGCGCCCTTCGAGAGCACCCGAGATCCGCGGGCGGCGATGCCCGTGTTGTCAACCAGCAAGGGACGCGGGTGCCGGAGATCGCCCTCCGGCCACCAACTGAGCGAGCAGGTCGTCACCTGGAAGCGCCTCGCGTCGCGTCGATCTGGAGGCGTTGCGCAAGCACGACCCAGAGCTGGTCCGGCGATTCACCCGGACCCAAAGACTGCACCGGCTGCACGTGCCGGCGCCCAAGGAGAACACATGAGTCCAACAGCAACCCGCATAAACCCAGAGAGGCTCAAATGGCTGGAGGGTGTGTCCCTGCAGAGGGGTGGGCACTCGGGGCCGGAGGATGGCGTCTGCGCAAACGAGGCAGTAAGCGTTCTCGCCGGAGAACCCTTTGGCGCTTATCCCAAGACGGAGAGTGGAGTCATCGGTCGCTTCGTTCAGAGCTGGAACGACGCCATGAACGACGAGGACCGGCAGATGCTGAAGCCACTGCTGCCGCGGTGCGTGGGCAGTGCAGGCTCCCCTGAGGTTGAGCGCTGGCGGTCCTGGATGGCACTCGACTGGTCCTGTCGCGTGAGCGCGCCAACATGGCTGAGGCTGGCCGGTCTGGCCGCCGAAGCGGAGGCCCTTGACGCACTGCCCCCCATTGTGGATGCGGCCAGTGTCCGTAAGGCACAGGTGGCGTTGACGCACGCTCGAAGGCCTGCCGGGGACGCTGCCAGGGACGCTGCCTGGGACGCTGCCAGGGCCGCTGCCAGGGACGCTGCCGGGGACGCTGCCAGGGCCGCTGCCTGGGACGCTGCCTGGGACGCTGCCAGGGCCGCTGCCTGGGACGCTGCCTGGGACGCTGCCGGGGACGCTGCCAGGGACGCTGCCAGGGACGCTGCCGGGGACGCTGCCTGGGACGCTGCCGGGGACGCTGCCAGGGACGCTGCCTGGGACGCTGCCAGGGCCGCTGCCTGGGACGCTGCCTGGGACGCTGCCAGGGACGCTGCCGGGGACGCTGCCTGGGACGCTGCCTGGGCCGCTGCCTGGGCCGCTCTGCGGCCAACCGTGGTCAAGCTTCAGGCGTCCGCACTGGACTTGGTAGGGCGAATGCTCGCGGCGCAGGAGGTGGCAGCGTGAGCCAGCTCGTCTTTTCCCCGTCCCTCTGACGCCTGCACTCGCAGGTGTCCTTGAAATCTCAAGGAGATTCACATGCCTCGCATCTCACCCCCCACCGGCGCCGACTCAATCGTTGAGCTGGAAGACGATCAGCCCTACAAGGTCTCTCTCGCGAAATGGGAGTACGTCGAAGGTGCTGCCGGGTATGGCGGCGATCAGCGCCTCCAGATCGACTGGAAGGTCGGTGACGACCCGGACGACACCGTGCGCGACTGGCTGAGTCTGAAGCTCGGCAAGCAGCAGTCAGGAGTCGTCTCTAAGCTCCGCATGCTCCTCAACGCGCTCTCGCAGCGCCCACCGGAGACGGAGATCAAGTGGTTCGACACCGACAGCGACAGCTGGAGCTACGACGGGGATCGCGAGGACAACAAGCTCAGCACGGGCTACGAGGTCGTGATCATCGGCGAGAACAAGATGAAGGCCGACGGCAACAGTCGCTCCTACCGCATCACCAAGTACCGCGCGCCAAAGAAGCAGAGCAAGGCGCTGCCCAAGTCGCCCGTCTCCTCCAAGCGGATGGCAGCTACAGCTGCCGCGGTCAAAGACGACTCTGAGATCCCATTCTGACCATGGCCGTCATCACGGCCAAAGGCGGCCCCCCATCTAGGCCTTGGGAGGACTTTGGAGCCAAGGTCCAAGCCCACCAAAGATATTATGCCGCGGACGGCGGCTGGCTGCCGGGCGTCACGACCATCATCGGCATCCTCGCCAAGCCAGCCCTGGTGCCCTGGGCAAACATGCTCGGGCTCCAGGGCATCTCGACCGACAAGTACGTGGGTGAAGCTGCCGCGACTGGTGCCCTGGCCCACTACCGCATCGAATGCGAGCTCAAGGGCGCCGAGCCCGTCCTCGAGGACTACACACCGGCGCAGCTGGCACGCTCAGCGCACTCGGTCAATGCCTACCACGGCTGGCTCAGGCAGCATCGCTCGCGACCAGAGCTGATGGAGGCACAGCTGGTCAGTGAGGAGCATCGCTACGGCGGCACGATCGACTGCTACGGTCCAGTCGACGGACTGCCCACACTGCTCGACTTCAAGACCTCGAGCGGCATTTACCACGAACACAAGATCCAGGCGGCGGCCTACTGGCACCTGCTGGTCGAGAACGGCCACCCGGTCAAGGGCATCCGCATCCTGCGCATCCCGCGGGTGGAGTCAGAGGGCTTGGAAGAGCACGTCCTCACCGGCGCCGAGACGCTGTTGAACTGGAAGATCTTCCAGGCCTGCCTACAGATCTACGCCCTCAAGAAGGCAGTGAAGTAGGCAAGGGTGACCATTCCCCTCGAGACAGCCCTGGCAGCTCACCATGCGGGCCTCTGCGTGCTCCCGCCCAAGGAGGACGGGAGCAAGGCGCCGGACATGGTGAGCTGGACTGTCTACCAACGGCGGCAATCGACCGAGGACGAAATCAGGGGCTGGTACGGCAACGACCGCAAGCGCAATGGCTTGGGCATCGTTTGCGGCAAAGTCTCACGGCAACTGGAGATGTTGGAGTTCGAGGGCCGAGCTGTGGAAGACGGCACCTGGGAGGCCTACAAAGCTGCCTGCCGCCAGGCGGGGCTGCAGGGACTCCTGGCACGTATCCAGCGTGGCTACGGCGAGCGCAGCCCGGCTGGCGGCTACCACCTGCTCTACTACTGCCTGGCTGGTGCTCGAGGCAATACAATCCTAGCTCGGCGCCCATCAGCGCCCGACGAGCTCGCCACCGACCCGAACCAAAAACTGATCGAGACTAGAGGTGAGGGCGGCTATGTGATCGTCGCCCCCACCTCTGATCACGTGCATCCCAGCAGCAAGCCCTGGCAGCTTCTGGCTGGCAGCTTCGAGACCATCGCTGAGATCAGCGGCGAAGAACGCGACGCCCTCTTTGCCATCGCCCGCAGTTTCGATCAGACGCCGATCGAGGAGTGGTCGCAGCCAAAGGGCAGGAACGACACTCAGGATCTGCCTGGAGAGGACTTCAACCAACACGGCGATTGGGCCAGAGACATCCTGGTCCCGGCTGGCTGGACCTACACCGGCAGCCACGGCGGGCGCCAACACTGGTATCGGCGTGGAGCCGGACGCCCTGGCTGGACGTCGGCCACCATCACTCCAGACGGACAGTTCCTCTACGTCTTCTCCACCGCCACTGACCTGCCCGTCGAAAAGGGACTGAGTAAGTGGCGTGCCTACGCCTTCCTGCACCACTCTGGCGACTTCAGCGCAGCAGCAGCTAACCTGCGGGACAAGGGCTACGGCAACCAGGACAAAGCCGGCGTCGTCATCCATGGCAGGCCGATCGCACGCGGGCTCCTCCCCCCCACCTTCTACCGTGCGGACGCGCTGGAACGGATGGAGATCCCGAGCCCGAAGATGATCGTTCCAGGCATTGTGCTGGTTGGCCTGAACATGCTCGCTGGCAAGGCGAAGCTGGGCAAGTCCTGGCTAGCACTGGACCTTGCACTAGGGGTCGCCAGCGGCCAGCAGGTGCTCAATGCGATGGCCGTCAAGCCTGGAGACGTGCTCTACCTGGCTCTAGAGGACAACCAGAGTCGCATGCACAACCGCCTTGATCAACTGGAGCGAGGTTGGCCCAACAGGCTTCACATCGGCCACCAGCTGCCCAAGCTGAATGAGGGCGGACTGCAGGTCATCGAGAACTGGTTGGAAGCGAACCCAGAAGCCAAACTGGTGGTCATAGATATTTGGAAGCGCGTTCGCCAGTCGCGTCAGAAGAACGCTAGCATTTACGACGAGGACTACGAACATCTGTCGGTTTTGCAGTCCTTGGCGATGCGTTTTGAGGTCGCGATTCTAGTCGTTCACCACACAAAAAAGGCGGCAGAAGCCGACGTTTTCGACGAGGTTTCGGGGTCCGGAGGAATCATGGCGGCGCTCGATACGTGCCTTATTTTGCACCGTTCCAGGAGCGAAGCGGACGGCGAGCTATGGATCACGGGCCGTGATGTGGAGGAGTCCAAGCTGGCCTTGAAGCTGGAGGACGGACGCTGGTCCCTGCTGGGTCAGGTGGGGGAAGTGGCCAGGTCGCGGGAGCGTCGAGTGATACTCGAAGCAATGGAAGAAGTGATATCGCAGACGGCCGAACCGGCCGAAACGGTTACTGGTCTATCTGCCGCGGAGGTGGCCAAGATAACCGGGCAGTCACGCAATATCACCAAACAGTTGTTCTGGAAGATGCTCACGTCAGGTGAGTTGGAGCGTCTCCCCAACTCACTCTATAGACCAAGAATAACCGCTAACCAGAGTAATAGTGGTAATAGGGGTAACCGGGGTAACCGGGGTAGTGAGGGCGGTTACCGGTTATCGCAGCACATCACGCCCGCGCGCGAAGGTATAGCTATACCTCGCGTGCGCGAGGCCCAGGGTAGTCGCCAGCCCTGCCCTGCTTGTGGGAAGTGGGCATACGTCGCCGGCCCGGAAGGTCTGCCCCAGCGCCGCTGCAATGCCTGCCAGCGCGTCTGGACGCCAGGACAAAAGAAGCCGTGAGTGTTTTGACCAACAAAGTGTTGCTGTCCATTTCGTCAAGTCAAGTGAGGAATATTTCATGAGCGCAGTCAGAACTCCCCGGAAGAAGACCGCAGAAGCGATCAGCGAATCGGAGTCGCCGCAGCTGACCGTCGTCAACGACTCGGCAGCGGACGCACCGATCGTGGAGACTCTCACGGTCCTCGCCGACACGGAGCCCATTGAGGCGCCGGACGGCATTCCGCCGCTTCTGTGGGAGCACGCCAAGGAGCGCTACAGCGACTTCCTAAAGCAGCAGCCGCCGGACGCCGATCGCTGGTACCCTGCCGATCTGGCGGCGCGAGACGTCTGTTGGCAGCTGGCGCGGCGCCAGCACGTCGGCCGCGTCCGCAGGGCGCTGCTGGAGGCTGCTGTGAGCCCTGAGACGGTCACTGGCACCCGATCTGGCATGAACACGGGTCCGGCGCCACAAGTGGCTGTATTAGGCCAGGATGGTCATCTCAGCGCGTCGGATGGGCTCAAGTGAGCGTGGCCCTGGAGAAGGCAATTGCTGAGCACCTGGGGTGGCTGGGTGTCGAGATGCGGGCGCTCATCAAAACGTCAGCGCAAACTTGAGCGGGTGGCGGAGGTGGCGAGAATCCGCGAGCACCACTGTGGCTGCCTGCACTCGGACGACGAGCGCAAGTACCCGTTCGCGCAAATGGCGGGTGAGTATCAGATGATGGGCTGCGGCCACAACGGCGAGCTGCACGAAGCGCTCGCCGAGCTGGATCGGGAGGACGAATGAGCGGCCTTCCGACCGACTATCTGCGTTTGCGCGTGCGCCTCTCGGTCGCCTCTTGCATCAGACTGTTTTCGCTGTCCGATGAGTGCATCCTAGACCTCCTCAAGCGCCGCAAGGAGGCGGAGGACTGGGGCATCCCTGATGAATGGTTCGGGTCCGACGCCTGATGACCTACGCGCTGACCGTCCCCGGCGCCCCGGTTGCCAAGGGCCGACCGCGATTCACCAGACGGGGCCACACCTACACTCCGCTGGCGACGAGGCAGGCTGAATGGGAAATACGCGCGGCCTGGGTAGCGAAGTATCCCGACATGGCGCCGCTGCTGGGGCCTCTCTGTTTGGAGGCGATCTTTCACATGCCGCAGCCGAAGAGTGTTCCGAAGTCGCGCCGCCTCACCGCGCAACCGACCACACGTCCCGACGTGGAGAATATTTGCAAAGTAATTTTAGATTCACTGAACAAGGTAGCATTTCGCGACGACGCTCAAGTCGTGGAGGTGCACCTGAAAAAGCGCTACGCGATCGACTCGCCGGTGCGGACGGAAATCAAGCTCGTTGAGGTGGTCCCATGAGAGCCTGGTTGCGACGACTCTTCCGCCGGCAGTGGTCGGAATCCACCTACTGTCCGGTTGAGCCAGGACCACGCGAGGTCATTCCGCTGCGGCCACTCGACTACCAGTTGATCGCTTACACCGAGAAGCTCGGTCATCCCGCTCCGAAAGAGGAAAAGTCAAAGTGAGTAGGTACGCGCAGGGCACCGAGGTCACCAGTGACCGCTCGCGTGCCGAGATAGAGCGGACGCTCGAGCGTTACGGCGCGGACAGCTTCTACTATGCGACCCAGCCCGGTCGGGCCACCATCGGCTGCCGGATGCATGGTCGCATTCTCAAGATCAGCGTGCCGCTCCCTGCAGCGTCAGAATTCGCGCTTACTCCAACCCGACAGCGCACTGAGCGGCAGCAACACGAGCTGCGAGAGCAAGAGGTCCGCCGGCGCTGGCGAGCGCTGGCTCTTGTTATCAAGGCCACCCTTGAGGCGATCGAGTCCGGGATCCTCGACTTCGACACGGCTTTCATGGGCTGGCTCATACTGCCGGACGGTTCCACCATGGGCGAGTGGGCCAGGCCACAGATTGAGGCGGCCTACATCACTCAGGCGATGCCAGCCTTATTGCCCGAGGGGTTGCCGGTGTGAAATATCTGCTCGACACCAATGTCGTCATCGCCTTGAACGACCGGCCCCGCCAGCGATGAAGCAACGCCTCCCGGCAGAGTGGGCAGAGCCGGTGGTACCGTCCGATCCACGGCGAGCACCGGAGATCCAACTGCTGCTGGCGCACATCGCCGCCCACGAGGCGAACCCCGGCGGCGGTCCGGCGGCAGAGGCCCAGTTCGAGTCTGCTCGCCGCAAGATCCTCGCTGAGATGGAAGCCGGTCGTCTGGCCTGGAAGCTGAATCGCCTCGGCGTCGCTCGCGACCTGCGCTGGCTTTTTGCGCTCGAGTGGACTGAACATGCGGCGCAGCTGCTCGGCGGCCATGGCCTCGACGGCGCTTTTCATACAGGGCTGGCGCACTTGAGTCAGCGAGAGCGCGAGGTGCTGATCTACTCGATGGCCGGGCATCCGGCCGAGAAGATCGTGAAGATGCTGTCTCCCTCAAAACGCTATGGGATGCCGGAGTCAATCGGGGCTGTTGACGGTGCCCTGGCGCGCGCTCGGCGGAAGTTGAGAGAGCTGTACGGCCTCGGTGCCACAGATTCGGCAACAATTAAGCTAAGGTGATGACACCGGTCGTGGTATGCCTACTCGGCAGTCCGCGTCTGGAGGACGCCGTGCCAGGACTGGGCTTCGTGCCAGACCATGCGGGAGTTGACGCGACCGAGTGTGCGGCCATCGGCCAGCACCTGGAGGACATCCGCGTCCTGATCCACGACCGCGAGCGCCAGGCCGCCTGGTGGCCGCGCTAGGAGAGGTAGATGGCGTTCACGCTCGTCACTATCAGTGCCACCTACCACAATGAGGACGGCAGCCCAGCCAGTGGGAGTGTCCACTTCTCGCTAACCGCCCCCCTAGCCAATGGTGGCGAAATCCGTGAGCCAACCACTGTAGTGGCGACGCTTGACGGCGGCGGCAGGATCTCGCTCTTGCTGCCGGCCACAGATGACCCCGGCACTCTGCCTGGCGGCGTCACTTATCTCGTCCAGGAGCAGATCTCGGCAGCACCGATGCGGCTGTGGTACGTGGCGGTGCCGAGGGCTAGCAGCACTCTTGACCTATCCACAGTGGCGCCGGCACTTGGTCCGGCTGCCGCCTTCCAGTACGCGCTGGACGCCGCAGTCGTGCATTTGGCGGGCACCGAGACGATCACCGGTCTCAAGACGTTTGGGGTTGCACCACTACTACCGGCAGCCAGCCTGCCCGAGAGTGCGGTCGCCGGGCTCGGTCCTGATTTGGCGGCGCGGGCTCTCGATGCGACCGCCGTGCACCTTGCGGGAGCCGAGACGATATCTGGTCAGAAGACATTCACGTCTTCAGTAATCGGTGGTGCCTTTGTCGGCGCGGGCGGGCCCGTGTTCAATGTCACTCATCCCTCGTTCGCGGGAGGTGCCGACCCGACCGGCGTGGTCGATTCAACCGCTGCTATCCAGGCGACCATCAATGCCATTCCCGTCTCAGGCGGCATTGTCTTTCTGCCCCCGGCGACATCCCTGGGCTGGCCGGCGGTGTACAAGGTCTCCGCGACACTAAGCTGGTCAACCAAACCGATCTGGCTCATGGGCTCCTCCAGCGGCGTCCAGCCAACGGGCGGCACCCAACTCAGAGTCGCCGCAGGCGTGACCGCCATCAATCCTCAGAATGGAGCTGGCGGCCTCGGCGCCCGTAGCCGCGTTAGCGGCCTGCACCTGGTCGGCTCTGATGCGACGCCCGGAACCAACGACGGCATCCTCCTCCAGTGCTCAGAAGCGCAACTAGAAGACCTGGTCATCGAGGGCTTCGGCCGCTATGGCCTGAACGTCGATTCCTCGGATCTGACCACGGCCCACAATGCGAACATCTTCAGCGCCCGCTCCGTGCGCTGTGCCACTAATAAGTCAGGCGGCTTCCACACCATCGGCGCCAACTCCAACGGTGGCACCTTCCTCAACTGCGATGCTGACAGCAACACTGGCTGGGGAATCCTGGAGGAATCGACGCTCGGCAACGTCTATCTCGGCCAGCATCTCTCGGGTAACTCGCTCGGCGCGATCCGCATGAGTGGGCTGACCAAGAACAACCGCTTCTACGGGACATATTTCGAGTCACAGAACGTACCCGCCCTCCAGTTGGATGCAGGGGCGGCCAGCAATATTGTCGAGTTCACGAATTGCTCCCGTCCCGATGCCACTGATCCCATCATCGACAACTCGGCCGCCGTCAACTTCATCACCTACCACCAGGGTGGGCTGCATCAGACTCGCCTTCTGGTAGGGAGCAGCAATCCCAACGGGCCATACTTCGACTTCTTGGGATCAAGTGGTACGGCACAATTCCTGAACGGTGCCCAGTTTCGCTTTCAGGGCGCGGACCAAACCTCTAACTGGTATCTCCAGGCCATAGCTGGGGGACGACTATCAGTGTCCTCGGCCCAGGCCGTCCCACTGCTGGTGCAAAATGCACTCCAGGTTAGTGGGGATATCTCCTCTATGAAGGTAGGGAGCGGACTACGAATTACTGAGGGCGTGAACTGCAAACAGGGAGTCGCCACGCTGGTGGCGGGCTCGGTCAGCGTCGGCAATACGTCCGTGACCGCTAACTCTCGCATCTTCCTCACCTCCCAAGTGGATGGCGGTACGGTTGGCTTTCTACGGGTCTCGGCGCGCACGGCAGGAACAAGCTTCGTCATCACCTCTTCCAGCGCGACTGACACCTCGACCGTCGCCTATCAGATTTATGAGCCGGCCTGATGCGCGCGGCACGTGCCTGACCGCCCGGCCATGCCCTGCTCGGCGCCGGGCTGTGCACATTTGCGGCCGTGCCCAACGCATGGCACCGACGTTGCGGTGGCGGCGTACAACCGGCAGCGTGGCTCAGCATCGTCGCAGGGGTACGGCGTTGCGTGGCGCCGTCTCAGGCAGTGGGTGCTGCGCCAGGAACCCCTCTGTAGGCACTGCCTGGCAGAGGGTCGTGTGACCGCCGCCCGCGACGTCGACCACATCATCCCCAAGCGTCAAGGTGGTCGTGATGACCTTTCCAACCTGCAACCGCTTTGTCATCATCACCACTCCCTGAAGACCAGAGGGGGGGACCCAGCAAGGGGGGTGGCAAGCCGTGTGTTTTCGCCGCGAATTGTTTCGCCGCCTCGCTGATAAAACCCTGCCGCGTTGAACCACCCCCCGGCCTCGCGAAAACATCGATGGAATCGCGATGGGAACGCCACCCGGATTTGCACACAGCGTCTCAAGATCGCCACTTTTACTGAGGAACCGATGATGCCGACTCCCAAGCCGATGCCGGCCAAACTGCGTCTCATCGGTGGCCGCAGCCCTGGTCGCGACTCGGGTGGACGAAAGGTCGAGATACCACCGGCCTTCACCCGCTATGCACCGGAGCGCCCGGACGACCTGAGCCCCGAGGCGGCCAGGCACTGGGATGAGATAGTCCCAGAGCTGGCGCGCCTCGAGCTGCTCACGCCTAGCCACGCGGGTGGCCTGGTGATCATGTGCGAGGTCTGGGCGCGGTGGCACGAGTCCAGAGAGCTGCTCCGCGATGAGGGGCTACTGGAGGGTGAGAGTCCGGGCCGACTCCGCCATC
>JAABUQ010009591.1_pt1 | contig 13039 bp, 16 predicted proteins | sample 5560001 | NCBI WGS metagenome assembly JAABUQ01 (sample SAMN10711888, study PRJNA513371) | rock metagenome | isolation source: Antarctica rocks | place: Antarctica: Victoria Land, Finger Mt nord | collected 2015-12-18 | reverse complement strand
ATGGGCAGATGCGGCAGGTGTATGAGTTGTTACGGGCAAGGCTCGACTACCCGTTGCTTTTGCAGGGCGATGCGCCACGTACCGCGCTGATTGAGGCATTCCGCGCGACGCCGGGCGCGGTGCTGTTTGGCACGTCCAGTTTTTGGCAGGGCGTGGATGTACAAGGCGAACAACTCAGTTGCGTGGTGATCGACCGGCTGCCGTTTGCGGTGCCCTCCGATCCGGTGATTGCGGCGCGTGTGGAGGCGATTCGCGAGAGCGGCGGAAACGCGTTCTATGAGTATCAGATTCCGCAGGCGGCGCTGGTGTTAAAACAAGGGTTCGGACGATTGATTCGCGCGACATCGGACCGCGGCGTCCTGACGTTGCTGGATAATAGGATCAGCAAACTCCCGTACGGGCGAGTGTTTTTCGACAGTCTGCCCGCGTACCGGTTTACCACCAAGCTGGGGGACGTGCAAGACTTTTTCAATGTTTGAGATTTGGGTAGAACACACTTTCGCCGCGGGACACGCGCTTCGCAACTATCACGGGAAGTGTGAAAACGTGCACGGGCACAATTACCGCGTGCGCGTGGGGGTGGAGGGCCGTGAGCTGGATAAGAATGGGATGCTCTATGACTTTGCGGAGCTGAAGAAGCGGCTACGCGCCATCAGCGAATATCTGGATCATCAATTCCTCAATGATTTGAAGCCGTTTGACCAGATCAACCCGTCGGCGGAAAACATCGCAAGATTCTTTTGCGACGAGATTCAGAAAGAGTTGAAGTCAGCGTCTATCGCCTACGTGGGTGTTTGGGAGACTGACACGTCCTGCGCGATTTACCGGCCTTAGGCGGCGAAGGCTTAGCGACCGAAGAACTCAGCGTTCTTCTGAGTAAAATCGGTCCACTTCTCCGGCAGATCGTCTAGCGCAAAGATAGCAGAAACGGGACAGACTGGGACGCAAGCGCCACAATCGATGCATTCCACCGGGTCGATGTACAACATTTCCACGCCTTCGAATTTTTCTTCGTCCTTCTTGGGGTGAATGCAGTCGACAGGGCAGGCGTCAACACAGGCGGAGTCCTTGGTTCCGATGCAGGGTTCAGCGATTACGTAGGCCATCTTAAATAATTCCGGTTGGCGTCCTTAAATCTTAGGATTAGCACATCGCCGCCTCCAGTGACCCGCAGTGAGCAGCGAGTGGTTAGAATCGCGGATTTGCGGGCGCATGGGCGGTTCAGCATAAACTGCGCATCGGCGATATTGACAGTTGGCTCGGCAAACCCCTACACTTTCGGCATGGAAGTACATCTGGCAGCCGAGAAAGAAGCAAAGCTTCACCAGCTTGCGACACGTACTGGTAAGGATGCGACGCAGGTGATTGAGGAAGCTGTCGACCAGTTGCTGGAGTACGACGCCCGTTTCATCCAGGCAGTGGAGGAAGGGCGCGCATCCGCACGCCGTGGCGAACTGTTGGAGCACGATGAGGTAGTGGAGCGCATCGAGCACATGTTCCGCTCCTGATGCGTGTGCGTTGGAGTATGAGAGCCGCAGACGACCTAGCCTATATCGTTGAGCGGGTCCGGGCGGATAACGCGGCCGCAGCACAGCGCGTGGCTCAAACTATTTTCGACGGCGTGATCGCGTTGCGGGTGATGCCTAACCGTGGCCGCGTGGGACGCGCCGAAGATACTTGCGAGTTGGTGTTCTCGCCATTGCCCTACATTGCGGTTTACGAGATCGTTGATCGGCAAGTGCGTATATTGCGCATCCGTCACGCAGCGCAAAATTGGCCGTAGTTCATTGGCGGGCCGATCGGATGCAACTCTATCTCGGAATCGTGAGCTGATGCGCGATTGCGCTGTCGCGCGGACGAACGGTTCTGTCCCTAAAACGAACGCGGCTTCCAAGAATTGAATCGCATATCTGAAGAGAATAAACGAAGACCGAGTGGAACTCCATTTGCAATGTTAGGCAGGTGCTTCGGCTTTCACTACTGACCCAAATCGCGCGCGGACTCCGACGCAGCCCGATCTTCACCATCACCGTTGTTTTATCCCTTGCCTTTGGGATCGGTGGCAATGCGGCTATATTCAGCATCGTCAGTGCCTTACTTCTTCATCCCGCCGGAATAGCTGATCCGGAACGAGTGGTAGCACCGCGTGTCAGCTATCAGAAGCTTCACCTCGACCGCATAGATCTGTCTATTCCCGATTTTGCCGACGTACGCGACAGCCGGCAAATCTTCTTCCGCGGCAGTCTCAGACCTCGTGGGTCTGAATTATAGCGGCGGTGATTCACCACAGCGGATACGAGCCGCGGCGGTTTCTCTCCACTGGTTCGACGTTTTGGGTGCAAAGCCGTTCCTCGGCCGCTCCTTTCGGTCCGAAGAGGATCAACCCGGCGCCAACCACGTGGCGGTGCTCTCGTTTGATTTGTGGAAACGCATGTTTGGCGCACAAAGTACCGCTGTGGAGCGAGTTGTTGAACTGGACCGGAAGCCGTACCGCATCGTCGGCGTGATGCCCGCTAATTTCCGCTGGCCGAGTCAGGCGGAGATGTGGATTCCCTTGGGGTTATCGAACAAGGCTTTCGATGGGAGTCGGCGCTTCGATGAGTTCTACCCGACGATCGCCCGGCTCCAGCCAGGAGTGACGCTCGCTCAGTGCCGGCAGTTTATGAAAAGACTGACCGCCCGCGCCAAAGCCAGCGACAAACAATTAGCAAAATACATGGACGAATCGCAGTGGAGCATGGTCGTCGAGCCCTATACGGAGTTAATCTCGGGCGATCTGAGAGTTCCGCTTTTTGTCTTATCCGCCTCGGTCGGTCTTGTGCTTCTTATCGCCTGTTCAAACATCGCGGGGCTCATGCTGGTGCGCGGCAGCAGACGCTCGCGTGAACTCGCGGTTCGTAAGGCGCTTGGGGCTTCGACCGCCGATCTCGTCTCGCATGCCGTTGCAGAGGTCGTCCTGCTTGCCGGCGCCGGCACAGCGCTTGGACTGCTGAGCATCTCGCCATTTCTTAAAATGCTTCTTTGGATGGCGCCGGTGCGCTTTACCTCCGGATTGGTTATCGAGCCGGACACTTACGTTCTACTCTTCACGATTTTCGCCGGTGCGCTCTCAGCGCTATTTTTCGGAATTGTGCCCGCGTGGCAGGTCTCAAGATTTGGTGAGACATACGCCTCTCTGAAAGACGGTGGGCGCTCTGAAACCACCAGTGTCAACCGCCAACGCATACGCAATGCACTGGTGGCGGGCCAAATTGCCCTGGCGCTGGTTTTGCTTCTCGGTACAGGTCTCCTGTTCGCGAGTCTTCACCGCCTTCGGTCCACAAACCTCGGCTTTGACCCCGCGCACGTGATGACCGCCGCCATCCACCTTCCGGCGGCCGCTTACCAGGATGAACAGAAGCAGGCAGCGCTCTTCACATCGGTTGTAGACGAATTGAAGAGGAGCCCCGGCGTTGTCACCGCGGCCGCGGCCGAGCCTGTGCCTTTCAACGGCGACCATTGGACCGGCTCATTTGAGGTCCAGGGAAGGCCGGAGCTTCCGGGCAATCCCGGCCCCCACGGCTATCGATCCTTTGTCAGTCCGAGTTATTTTCAGGCGATGGGCATCAGGCTGCGCGAGGGACGTTTCTTCACGGACGCAGACCGGCAGGGATCGCAGCCAGTTGTTATTGTGGACGCAAACCTGGCGCGAACGTATTGGCCGGGCGAAGACCCTGTGGGCAAGAAAATCCGCAACGTAAGCTCAGATCCTTGGGCCACAGTCGTGGGCGTTGTCAATCACGTAAGGGCTTACAATTTCTCGTTGGGCGATACGCGAGGCATCTACTATAAGCCGGTCTACCAACAGCCTCTGTCTTACATGAATTTCGTGGTTCGAACGGCGGGCGATCCTGAGCCGTTGGCTGCACTGATCAACCGCGCGGTTCATAAGTTTGATCCTACGGAAGCGGTTTTCGACATTGCTACGCCGCGTCAGCGCATCTCAAAGGCGCTCGGACCCCAGCAGTTTGTAGTCGATCTGCTCATGGCTTTTGCCTGTGCCGCGATCGCCTTAGCGTCTTTCGGTCTGTACAGCGTGATCAGTTTCACTGCTGGACAGCGTAGGAAAGAAATAGGTATCCGTTGCGCGCTTGGCGCAAGCCGTATACAAATTCTGTTCATGATTGCCGGACAAGGCTTGCGACTGATTCTGATTGGTATCGGGGCAGGCAGTGCAATCACTTTTGCGCTGCTAAAGGTCGCAGCCGCTCATTTGGAGAATGTCTGGCTGGAGCCCGCGATGTTCTGCCTGGCCACGCTCATTCTCCTTGCGATCGCATTCGGGGCCACCGCTATTCCGGCATGGCGCTCCAGCAGCTTAGACGCCATCTCCGCTCTGAGAAACGAATAGCGAGCTTGCCTGCCATACTCCGTTGGCTTGGTACTGGTGCCGCCGTCAATAGCCTTGGTGTTTCTTCGGCACTTATAATAGCCAAAGATGATTCCGAAAGTCCGCAAAGCAGTGTTTCCCGCCGCGGGACTGGGAACCCGGTTCCTGCCGGCGACCAAGGCGCAGCCCAAGGAAATGTTGCCGATTGTGGACAAGCCTCTCATCCAATACGGAGTGGAAGAGGCGATTCACTCCGGCATACAGAACATCATCATCGTCACGGGCCGCGGCAAATCTTCGATTGAAGATCATTTCGACGTCAGCTTCGAATTGGAGCACTTGCTGGAATCGAAGGGCAAGGGCGAAATGCTCTCCATGGTGCGCGCCATCTCCGACATGATCGACGTCTCCTATGTCCGGCAGAAGGAAGCGTTGGGGTTGGGGCATGCGGTTCTGCGCGCCAAGGAATTGGTGGGACATGAGCCCTTTTCGGTGGTGCTTTCCGACGACATCATCACCTCCGAGACGCCTTGCATCCGGCAGTTGCTGGACGTCTACGACTATTACGGCGCATCCGTGCTGGCGCTGATGGAAGTTCCGCCCGATCAGATTTCGGCGTATGGCGTGGTGGATGCCGAGCCTGTCTTGGACAACGGCCGCGAGAACCGGCTGTTTCGTATTCGCAACATGGTGGAGAAGCCGAAAGCCTCCGATGCGCCCTCGAATCTGGCGATTATCGGCCGTTACATTCTGACACCCGAAATCTTCGAATGCATCGAATCGATTCAGCCGGGGAGCGGCGGGGAGATTCAGCTCACCGATGCATTGAAGTACATGCTTCGCAACCGGCCGATTTACGGACTGAAGTTCGAAGGCAAGCGTTACGATGCGGGCGACAAACTCGGCTTCTTGAAAGCGACGGTGGAGTTGGCGCTTTCCCGGCACGATCTGGGACAGCAGTTCCGCGATTACCTGAAGACCCAGTGCTTGCAGTAAGCCGGCTGGCTGCGGTTGCGTTCCTGAGTTCCTCTGCATTTGGCCAAATACAGAGCTATGGCCAGCCACCCACGCCGCAAGTCGTAGCCTACATCGAAGCGGCACTGCAGCAGGGCGATCTCGCATCGGCCACCTCGATAGTGGCTCAGTACCGCAGGCAAAATGGAGACACGCCCGAGGCTCTCGACGCGTTGTCGTGGCTCGCGCGCGGAGAGTTGGCGGCGGGTCAGTTCGACGAAGCATCCAAGCAGGCGGACGAAATCGAGCGCAGCAGCCAGACTTCCTTAGCCACCAGGAAGCTGGACGCAGAGCCCTACTTGCCGATCGCACTCGGTGCCGCTTATGAGGTGCAGGCTGAAGCGCTGGTCCAGCAACACAAGCGGTCTGAGGCGATGCAACTGCTGCAAACTGCGCTTCGGACGTGGCGTGGAACATCCATCGCGGGCCGACTGCAGAAGAATATCAATCTTCTGACGCTGGAAGGAAAGCCCGTACCGCTGCTGCGTGAAACGGAATGGATCGGCAAAAAGCCGGCGCCGGCCGCGACGTTGCACGGCAAGGTAGTGCTGCTGTTTTTCTGGGCGCATTGGTGCGCGGACTGCAAAGCGGATGCGCCGATCGTGGCGCAGGTGGCGAAAGATCTAGGCCCGAGGGGTTTGGTTGTGGTCGCTCCCACGCGCCGCTACGGATACACGGCCGAAGAGGAACACGCAAGCCCGGCTCAGGAAACGCCGTTCATCCAGAAGGTGTATGAGAAATATTACTCGGTGATTCCCAATGGAGGCGTTCCGCTGGATGCCACGAATTTCGAGCGCTTCGGCGTGAGCACTACGCCTACGGTCGTGCTGGTGGACCGGCGCGGCATTGTTCGGCTCTATCATCCAGGATTGATGAATGATGCGGAGTTGCGTCACGCCATTGAGCCCCTGCTAAACAGCAGCTCGCACTAGCCTGCTGCCCGCGTTTCGGCGCCCACACCAACTCCGCAGTTTGTGTCACTATCGGAGAAGATGATGGATTACCGCGACTGTGATTTAGTCGAAATCGTACCGGGCAGGATGTCCGGGGAACCTGTTGTCCGTGGCACCCGAGTTCCGGTGGAAGCTATCGAGATCGGCCAAGAAATTGGACAGACACCAGAAGAACTTGCCTATGACTTCGATTTGAAGCTGGATGACGTGCGCAAGCTGTTTGCTTACATTTCCAAACACAACGCAGCAACGGGGCAGGCCCGCCACCGTTCGTGAAGGTTTTGTTCGATCACAACATAGCGCGTCCGTTGGCTCAATATCTGACAAACCACACTGTCAGCAGGACAGGCCCTCTCGGCTGGGCACGGCTTCAAAACGGTGCGCTGATCGCAGCAGCCGAAGCGCGTGGGTTTGAAGTGATGGTGACCGGCGACAAGAACATCGAATATCAGCAGCGGCTAACCGGGCGTAAGATTGCTATCGTGTCACTCTCTGCAATCAATTGGCCCGTCATCAAACCGCATGTAGCCGCCATTGTGAAGGCAGTTGACAAAGCAACGCCCGGTACATACCAGAAAGTGCAATGTGGCCACTACCGGAGACAGAGCTTGCCATATCGCTAGTGTCGCGCAATTCTTCGGCGCGCGATAATTCTAAGCATGAAGATTCGCGTGCTGCCGCTTGCGATGCTGGTGACCGTCTCTTTGACTTTGACGGCCAGCACACCGCAAACGGAGATCACGGTATCGGTGACGAATCAGTTCAACAAGCCTGTCGCGAACGCGGAGGTGATCCTGGATTTCCTCGGCTCCCATCAGATTACGAAACTGGGAAAGCGCAAGCCGATTCACTGGGAGTTGCATACGAACCTGGAGGGAATCGCTCACTTTCCCCCGGTTCCGCAGGGCACTATTCAGTTGCAGATCATCACGACAAAATATCAGACCTTCGGGAACAAGTTCGAACTGGATACAGACGAGAAGAAGATTGACATCAAGCTGAACCCGCCGCAACAGCAGTACAGCGCCCATCCGCCGCTGAAGCCCGCCGATGCGCCGAAGCAGTAGCGGCTAGCGAGCCTCCATGGCAACGGCTTCGATCTCCACCTGCACGTCGCGAGGAAGCCGCGCCACTTCCACGGTGGTGCGCGCCGGCGGCGTGGCGCCGAAGTACTTGGCGTAAGTCTCATTCATGCGCGCAAAATTATTCATGTCCTTGAGGAATACGGTCGTCTTCACCACGTGATCGAGCGTAAGCCCAGCGCCTTCTAAAACCGCTCGCAGATTTTCAAGTACGCGCGAGACCTGTTCCTCGATGGAGCCGCTCACAAGCTGACCGGTTTTTGGATCGAGAGGGATTTGCCCGCTAAGAAACACCAAACCATTCAGCCGGATTCCGGAGGAATAAGGCCCTGCCGCTTTGGGAGCATTCGCCGCCGTGATAATTTCCTTCATCCATTCATTTTGCACTCACGGCTAATTGCCGCACAGAGGAAAGCTTCAGCCCCCGCACCACGCGGTCAAGCTGATTCGCGATGTCCAGCGGCGCACGAGGATTGATAAACGTCGCGGTGCCTACCTGAACGGCGCGGGCGCCGGCGGCCAAAAATTCGGCGGCATCTTGGCCCTTAACGATCCCGCCCAGCCCAATCACCGGGATCTTCACCGCTCCCACCGCCTCATAGACCATGCGCAAGGCAAGAGGCCTGATACCAGGCCCGGAAAGACCGCCGAAACCAGCGCCGATGCGGGGCTTGCTGGTTGCAATGTCCAGCGCTAGCGAAACCACCGTGTTAATCAGCGAAATAGCGTCGGCGCCCGCTTCTTCCGCAGCGATGGCGAACGGCTGAATGCGTGCCACATTCGGAGAAAGCTTCACGATCAGAGGGCGATTCGCAACGTTCCGCACACGTGCCACAAGCTCCGAAATCAAGCCAGGATCGCTCGAGAAGAACATCCCGCCTTCCTTCGTGTTCGGGCAAGAAACGTTCAGTTCATAGCCCGCAATCCCTTCCGCGTCCTCCAGCGCGCGAACTACTTCCACGTAATCGTCCACCGCGTACCCGAAGACGTTCGCGAACACCGGCACGGAAAATTCGCGCAGCTTGGGAAGCTTGTCGCGAACGAACGCGGCCACGCCGACATTCTGCAGACCGACAGAATTGATCATGCCGGCATCGGTATGCCAAAGGCGGGGCGCCGGGTTGCCTCCAATCGGCTCGCGGGAGAGGCCCTTGGTGACGATGCCCCCCAGCTTATTCAAGTCGAGAATGGGCGCGAACTCCAGACCGTAGCCAAACGTTCCCGACGCGGCCAGAACCGGGTTCCGCAGCTTGATACCGCAGAGTGTAGTGGCCAGCCGCCCTTCCGTCATGTGCGCTGAAAGGTCAACTGCTCACCGTTAGCGCCGGTTCGCCGGCTTGCATCCGCTGAGCCGTTTCGCGGATCAGGTCCCAAGTTTCTCGAACGTCCTGCTCGGTCGTTTGATAGTTGCCAATGGCGAAACGCAGCGCGAATCGGCCGTTGAGCACGGTGTGCGAGAGAAACGCCTTGCCGCTGGCGTTGAGTTCCGCCAGCAGCCGCTGATTAAGCGAGTTATTGGCGAGCGAATTATCGCCGCGATGCCGGAAACAAACCAGCGAAAACGGCACCGGCGCGGCGAGTTCGAAGCTCTCGTCCGCTTCTACAAGCCGCTTCAGCACTTGCGCGAGACGAAGCGCCTCACGCAGCATGGCAACGATGCCGGCGTGGCCGTAGTAGCGGAACACATACCAGAGCTTCAGCGCGCGAAAACGGCGCCCCAGTTGCACGCCGTAGTCCATGTAATTGACCACGCGGTCGTCTTCCGCTGTCTTCAGATACTCCGGCGTCAGTGAGGAGGCGCGACGGAAGATTTCCGGGTAGCGAGTATAAAGCACGCTGCAGTCGAGAGAAACATACAGCCACTTGTGCGGATTCACGACAAGAGAATGCGCGCGCTCCACTCCTTCGAAGATGTGGCGCATCTCCGGCACGATCGCCGCCGGGCCTCCATACGCGGCGTCCACGTGCAGCCAGATTCCGTAGCGTTCCGCAATATCGGCGATGGCCGGGATGGGCTCAATGGCGCTGGTGGATGTAGAGCCGACCGAAGCCACAATGCAGCACGGGCGCTTGCCCGCCTGGAGATCCGCTTCGATTGCGCTCCCAAGCTTGTCGGGCCGCATCCGGAACTGATCGTCGACGGCGATTCTGCGCACGTTATCCTGCCCAAAGCCAAGCGTGATGGCGGCTTTTTCCGCCGACGAATGCGTGTGCTCTGAAACGTAAACGGTCATGCCCGGCCGCATGCCTTTGGCGCGGCACTCCGGATCCATCCATTCACGCGCGGCGCCGAGGGCCTGCATCACTCCGATGGACGCAGTGTCGTAGATGATGCCGAACCAGCTTTCCTCCAGACGCAGCCACTGGCGTAGCCAGCCCAATGTGACCTGCTCCAGCTCTGTCGCGCCGGGCGACGATTTCCAGAGCATCGCATTCACGTTCACGGCGGCTGTGAGAAATTCGGCCAGAACGGAAGGCGGGGTGGACGAAATCGAGAAGTACGCAAAGAAGCGCGGGTGGTTCCAGAGCGTGAGCGCAGGCACAATCAGCGACTGAAAATCGCCAAAGATTTTTTCGATGGGCTCGCCCTGCTCGGGAGCCGATTTCGGAAGCGTCGCGGTGAGTTCGCCCGGTTGCATGGCGGTGGTGACTGGAAAGTCGCGCACGCCGTCAAAAAACGATGCAATCCAGCCCGCGTGCTGGTACGCAGCCGTTCGGAATTCCTCGGCGCTCATCTGCCGTGGTGGAGTTTGTTTCGGTTCCACTGGTCGCTTCTCAGCAACTATCGTAACCGGATCTGATGTAACTGATCTGACCTAACTGGATCGGCCGCGTAAACGACTTACGCTTTCGTGGCCGCAGCCAGCGCGGACTCGCTCAGAACGGCGGGCAGCCAGGAACCGAGCCAGCGATGGAACGCGTCGAGGTCCGCCTGCGTGCTCTCATCCAGCGGGAAGGCAAAGTGATTCAGTTTCCAACCGCGCGCCACGGCCGCTTGCTTGATGCCAACCGTAGCAGGAAATTTATTTGTCCATGCGAGAAGCTCATTGAGCCGCACATTCAAACGGCCGGCACGTTCCAGGTTGTTTGAGACAACGGCACGATCGATGGCCACCACCAATTCCGGTACAGCCGCAGCCACTCCGGAAACGATGCCGTCCGCGCCTGCTAAGCGCGCTTCGAGATAAAGCGACTCACTGCCGGCGAGAAGAGAGAAAGGAACGCGTAGCCGCAGTTCCAGCAGCGAGTTGAGCAGTTGCCTTTCGCCGCTTGAATCTTTAATGCCGGCAAAGGCTCCCGAGGAGAGCAGCCGTTCCGCCAATTGCGGCCCGATAGGATTTGTGAAGAAAGGCAGATTGTAGAGATAAGTGGGGATCTTGCCGCCTGCGAGGCGCGCGAACTCCTCATAAAACGCGGCCAGTTGACCGTCGCTGTAGCGGTAGAAATAGGGCGGCATGAGCAGCAGCCCGGCGGCGCCTGCTTCGATGGCATCTTGCGCCAACGCGACAGCGCCTGCCAGACTGGAATGCGAGACGTTGACCAGCACGGGAACGCGGCTGCGGCGAATGGCCAGCGCCAAGACTCGCATGCGTTCCGTCACGTCGAAGTGCACGAACTCTCCGGTGGAACCGAACAGCACCAAGCCGTCTATGCCCGTGCGCACGACGATGTCCAGGTAATCGAACAGCGCAGCCGCATCGGCTTCGGTCGCGTCGGGCCGGCGGGGCGTAGCAAGGGCCACGTAAACGCCGTTCGCCGGAGATGCTTGCTTGCTTCTGGCCATGCAGTTCGCCGAGGTGACACTCGCGCTAACGTGTCCCGCGCCCTCGCGCACGCACCCCATAATGCAGGGCGTCTCTGTGATTTTACTGCGAGATCACCGCGCTGACAGGGGAACGTTCGCGTGGGCGGCTTCCGACTGGTGCCGGATCATCACACGCTCCACCAGTTCCTCCGGGTCCAGCAGATGCTGCGGCCGATAGTGCTGGCTCGACCAGCGAGAGCCCTCTTCCAGTTGTACCCCCAGAAAGAAGCCGAAGCCGCGGAACGCACAGTAGCGAATCACTCCTACCAGTTCGCCGTCTCCATACTGCATGCGGATGCGGGTACCGGGAGGGATCTCACTTTCCGTCTGAAGGCAAATCCCGGAGAGCGAGATGTCCTCAAGATTGGCGATCCGGGAGCGCTTGCGTCCGGATTCGTCTTCCCAAACCAGTTCCACTAATTCGGCACACAGCAGCCGGTTATCAATTCGCCGTTCATCGTCTTCCATATGGTTCTCATCGGACGGGAGCCGGTTAGGGTGAGGATGCTGGTTTCCACAAAGTAGGATTAGATTGTAAGCCTTTGCCGGTACTCGCGGGAAGGGGTAAGGTGCAGCTTGGTGTTCACAGGCCGGCACTTGCTCTGCGCCTCAATGAACACGCAGCTAGTCTCCACTATTTCGCCCGCCGCGCCCGAAAACCGGCTCGGTACTGTCATCCGGGTTTCGTTTTTTGTCGGGCTCGTCATCATCGGTGTGTTCTTCTTGACTGGCGCTCTCCAGACGGTGTTCGGCGCCGTGGTGGCCGGAACCATCGGCCTGTTCATGACCGGCCTATTAGCAAATCTATTGACGATGCGCATCTTCGATCACCGGCCCTTTGCGGATATCGGATTGCGCGCTAACGGCGCTTCGCTGCGCAATTTTCTTCTGGGAGGGCTGCTGGGAGGCGGTTCCGCGGCACTCATGCTGGCGGCCCCCTTGCTGGCGGGCACAGGACACCTGCTCGCGCGGCCAGATGCCGGGTTCGCCTGGTCTTCCCTGATCTTCTACTTGGCGGCACTGTTCTTCGCGGCAGTGGGCGAAGAGATGATCTTCCGCGGCTACGCGTTCCAACTTCTGGTGGAGAAGATGGGGCCGTTCGCCACCGTGCTACCCGTAGGCGTCATCTTCGGCCTGGCACACGGTTGGAATCCGTATGCCTCCCAACTCGCCGTTTTGAATACCGTCTTGTGGGGCATACTCCTGGGCTACGCATTCCTGAGGAGCCGCGACCTTTGGCTTCCCATAGGCCTGCATTTCGGTTGGAATGCGGTGCTGCCGCTGTTCGGAGTGAACCTGAGCGGGCTTACAATTGAGGTGACGAGGTACTTGTATCGATGGGATCTAACGCCTCTCTGGAGTGGCGGGGAGTATGGGCCGGAAGGTGGTCTGTTAACGACCATCTCTGCAGTAGCACTGTTCTTTGCGCTCACACAATCGCCCGTCCAACCGCAGACCGCCGCCATCGCGCAAGTTCTCAACGATCCACTGTAGCGGCTGCTGTGGCCGCCGTCTTGCTTCTTGCCTTTGCCCCCAACCTGCGCGCCGACAAGTTGAGTTTCGATGAGCGCCTGGAGATTGAGCGCGGCTTGAACGCCGAGTTTGCCACCTTGAAGGTTGCTCTCCCGCACGCCAAGCGGGCACTGGTAGTGCAAAGCAATGGGACCTACGACAAAGGGGCCTGGGAGACCGCCATGCGGGAACAAGGACCAGCGGCGCGTCTGGGCGACGAAGTCCAAATCACTCGCGTTCAAATCGAGGCCAACAGGATCCTGCTCGAAATTAACGGCGGCGGCAAGTCCGGCCACTGGTACGA
>JAABUQ010009590.1_pt1 | contig 13040 bp, 19 predicted proteins | sample 5560001 | NCBI WGS metagenome assembly JAABUQ01 (sample SAMN10711888, study PRJNA513371) | rock metagenome | isolation source: Antarctica rocks | place: Antarctica: Victoria Land, Finger Mt nord | collected 2015-12-18 | reverse complement strand
ACAACAAGTTCCTAGGAAGAGCAGCTAAAAGGCCCAGATCAAATCGAACCTTTGTCCTGATTTTGGTGTGCCTCTTGGCTGCTCTTGCACTCGCTCGGCTTCCTTACCGCATCGTTTATAGCGCCGACGCTTACTATCTGATCAGCCGTCATGGTGTCTGCGCAATTTCCTGGTCTGACTTTCAACCTAAGTGTAATCGCAAGTTGGCATTAACGCTGTCGCGACTAGGAATAGACCGGTCGCAGAAAACCACTATGAGGCCCGAGATAGATTTTTCTAGAACATCAAAGAGGCGCATCGTCGATTGCAAAGACGTAACGTTGGACCACATTGGAAATTCTGGAACAACCATGGCGCTCAGCAACTTGTTCATCGTATACATCCCGGAAGTACCGCAGGCTACGTCGATGCACGTTGGTGACAAGATTACGATTTGCATGGACAGAAATCGGAGCGAGGCCGTCCTTATTAAAGGGGATACAAAGATACGCGGGACGCCTCTCATGTCGTCCTGATGAAGCGGGTTCATCGCTAGACCCAATTACGCGTGTTATAAACTTAATACGGAGCAAGCGACGAAGCTAATGACGACGGCGATCAGGTGGTCATGGTTGGTGCAGCGCAGGTTGGGGCCTTGGGAGTTGGCCGCTTCCGTAATCTGTCAAGCAGCCGTTGGTACCGGTAGTTATCTAATTAAAGTGATGCCTGACGCTACGTTCCGTCGTGAATGGGATTGATCCACATGGCGGACGGTAACGCGATGCGCTTGGCTCGCCGCGTGTACCAAACGCCCGAGGAGTTCGTCCGCGGGCTTCAAATTGGTCTTTCCCCCAATCTTGTGCCAAAAATAAGCAGAAGATCCGGCGTGCTATAATGCTTTCTTCGCCGCCGCTCGGGCGAATAATGGCTTCATCTTTTCTTCCCCAAATTGGCCGGTATATGAAATTAACGAAAGTCTTTCCAGCCTGTGACTCGTTCTTGGAAATGCAGGCAATGCCCGGTCGAGTCGTGGCCATAACGCATCATTGCTGGCGGGAAGTTTAAAATGACACTTGCTTTGGCATCTTGCAACAGCGCTGACGCGATTGTAACAAAATTCTTTCTTTAAATGGTTGACGTGTCGTTTTTGTTCGCTTTTTGCGCCTCACGTACGGCCTTAATCGCTCGCTGAAGGCCCCGTCACGATTGAAGAGACTTGAAAAGATAATCCCTCGATATTTAATCAAGAAGACCCACAGCAGAACAACACCGACTATTAGTGCCAGGAACGACCCTGGCAGTGGTGTGAAGAAACTCACAGTAAAATAAACGAAACCCGCAATGTAAGCGCCCGCAAGAACAAACGCACTGCGTTCTGCTTGGGGTTTCGCGCGCACAAGCCGCAGAAGCGGCCAGGTGGACAGGTAGAGCAAACTTAGGCCGATGAGTAGGACGACGGCTAAGGGTCCGTAATGCGGCCCGAGCCGCCAGAGGTTTAATACGAGAGCAACGAGGCCAATTAGAATCGCCATATTCGTGTAATAGCGCCGCCGATAATCGGGCGGCAATCTGCTCAGCCACATACTAATTCGCGTCCTTCGGGTTTACGTTTTGGCGTTTGGTCGTACGTTACCCACTCGCGATGAGATGATGATCTTCGCCTTTCGGGTCGGCATTAGGCCTTATGAATTGATCTGATCGCTGTCGTAAGCGATGGGATCATCGGGTTCAACACGCCATGCTTCGAGGCGCGAGTCAGCCACTAGTTCTTCAACCATAACTTGCGACCCGGCGACTAGGGTGCAGAAGAGGTCGATTTCGGAGGCGACGCACCACGCGTGGTCTTGCGGCCAGAACAAATTAGGCGACTGCGGGAAAAAGCATCGCCGACATTCTCGCCGAGATCCGTAGCAGCGTCGAGCGGACCCTCGAGCAAGAAGTAGCCCCGACCGGGGAGCTTCACTGTCGGCACATCCACCTCTGCCGGGAAGACAGGCGCAGTAAATGCGTTCAGGCCGGACACTGCATTTGCGATTTGCCTTCCGTCTGGGTTATAAATAGCCTCCGCCACCGCAGTGCTGCTTTCATTGAGCCAGCCGTAGCCTTCCCATATGCAGAAGCAACAAGCAGCGCAAGAACAGGTATGTCGGGCTAGAATTTTGCACAGGGCGCGCAGCAGTTCGGCTGGTAAGTTTCCGTTTCGTGGAGGGTCGATCCCGGCCCATGCTACTGACGATGGCTTACTGGGAGTCCGAGAAGCCGCGATACGGTGAAATTGCGCAAGGCGATGCATGATGCGGTTCGGGCGTGCGGCGACGGCGTCCCATCGCACGTGCTCTCCATTTCTTCCCAGCGCCGGGTGGAGGATGCGGGCGTAAGCTGGGAATCCGCTGGGGACGATGGCGGTTACCCCGGACCCAAACGAACGTAGCAGGGGTCGCAGCCAATCGGCCGCAGCGATTTCTCCCGAAATATGTAGGCGTACTTCACCTCAGCTCCGGGTGGCTTTGAAGCAGCGATACGTGCAGCGGACCTGCTCTTCGAATGCTCGAATTACAGCAGCGACGCTTCAACCCCGCTTTACAAGGAGCCTGACCCCAAGTTTCCCAGCGCCTCGCTTTGAGCTGCGTGTCCTTCGATGTGGTGGGTTCGACAATCCGTCCCGAAATGGACCGACGCTGTTGAAAAACGCTCGCTTGCTCTACAGTGTTGCATGAGTTACAATTATTGCAATTAGCCACGCTGCGGAGGCCGGAGCAACGCGATGATGGGCAGTCGAATGCAGACGACCGCGATGTTTCAGTATTTCTGTCTTGATGATTGGGTCCCAGCTGATCATTTGCTGCGTGCGATAGATCGGCACATCGATCTTCGTCCAATCCGCGAGCAACTGCGGCCGCTGTACAGCGAGATCGGTCGGCCGTCGATCGATCCGGAAGTTTTGCTGCGCATCCTGTTGATCGGCTATCTCTACGGCATTACGAGCGAACGCCGATTGCTCGATGAGATCGGGTTGAACCTTGCCTACCGGTGGTTTACGGGTCTGGGCTTCGATCAATCGATACCAGATCACTCGACCTTTTCCAAGAATCGCCATGGCCGCTTTCGTGAGTCGTCGGTCTTCCGCGATCTCTTCGAAACCATTGTGCAGCAATGTGTCAACGTTGGACTCGTGCAAGGTGAACGGCTTTCAGTTGATGGCACGATCATCGTAGCAGATGCCAGCAGCAAGAGCCGCGTGTCGCGCGAGCAGCTTCCCGAGGCCGCCAAAGTCTCGCGTACCCTTCGCGAGTATCTCGCCGAAGTGGAGACCACAAACCCGACGCCTTCGTCGGAAGCTCAGAGACCGTCGGCAGAAAGCGGCAAAATATCCGCGAGCGATCCCGATGCGACATGGGCAACCAAGGGCGGCGTCCCCGCGCAACTCAGCTACTACGATAACTATCTCATCGACAACGAGAGCAACGTCATTCTTGACGTTGAAGCGACGCCGGCGCGGTTCTCGCAAGAGGCCGTCGCGGCACGCAGGATGATTGAGCGAGCGCAATCGACGTTCTCCATCGAGCCACAGAGCGTAGGCGCAGACAAAGCTTACGGAAGCGGCGAATTTCTTGCCTGGTTATTGGACCGAGACATCGCGCCGCACATCCGCGTAATCGACCGAACGCGGCAAAATGCCGAATTTTTCACGCGCGACGACTTCGTCCTCGAACCCGAGATCAACGCGTACCGTTGCCCGGCCGGCAAGCTCCTGACCTATCGCGGCATTGGCCGAGCATCAAGAGTGTATACGTATAATGCTTCCCCAAAAGACTGCGCAGCGTGCGCGCTTAAAGCACGCTGCACGTCAGGTCGCGGTCGACGTCTCGTTGTGAACTTTGACGAACCTGCTCGCGAACGTGTGAAGCAGTTGGGTGAAACCGAAGCATACTGGCGATCATGGCGCGAGCGTAAGAAAGTTGAGGTGCTCTTCGCTGAACTAAAAAACGTGATCAAGTTGCGCCGATTCCGCTTACGAAGGCTTTGGAACGTAGCTGAACAGACATTGATGGCGGCTACGGCGCAAAACATTCGACGATTGATCCACTTTCTCGCTACGCCGGCCACTGAGTCGGCGTAGCGGCTTCACAATCAGCAGCCTAATCGCCGTCTCACCGCTTCACGAGACACGGCGCGACGGCGCTTTTTCAACGCCGTCGGTCGATTCTGGGACAATAAAGGGATGCTTCTGTCTGCTATAACTAAGTGGCTGTGACGTGTTGCGCGCTAGGGTTCGTCGGAATGCTGACCCCATCTACCCTGCCTCGCTCGTCAGCCTTGGCGTTCGTCGAGCCGATTACGTCGACGCCGTAGCAATAGACCTCCCTACCGGTATCACAGCGGTGGAGTTCACTCGGGCAGCGGTCGTGTCGACGCCGGGCTGGATTCTTAAGTTGCTAGACCTACGGGACGCGGTTGTGCGGCCGCTGGGTTTACGTACTCAAGTTCGCGTAGCACCGGAGCAAGTCGAGATTGTAGCCGGCCGTCGTTTCGGGCCTTTCAAAGTTCTGTCCGTGGCCGACGATGAGGTCCTCCTAGGCGATGATGACAAGCATCTTCGTTTCCGTACGTCATTTGCAGTACGAGGCCGCGCCGCGAGAACGGAAGGAGTTATGACGACCATCGTGGCTCACGAGAATCTCGCTGGACACATCTATTTCGCGCTCATTAAACCGTTCCACGGCATCATCGTGCGCTCTGCTGTCAGGTGCGCAGCGCTCGCTTTGGCCGTTCACCGGTGAGGTGACGATGGTCCAAAGGCACTCGATGGATGCCATCCTGTGGATCCGAAAAGGGATTCGTTTTCGAGACCGTCCGCCGCTCCGCGGCGACGCATTAGGCGACGGCCGTGTCGCTGCAATTCTGATACGTCGCTCGCCTCTTTTCGCGCTCGGGCGCCACAGCAGAATCGTGTAGCGACCTTCCGCACGATGCTGCGGCGACAATATCAGCCAGTTGCGGAATTGCGCTCTTAACTAAGGGACCCGTCTCCAGTGTCTGCCTCCGGGCCTACGGACCCGTGAACGTGTACCGCTGCGAGCCGCTGTCAAACCCGAGGGGCTTCGTCTGCGATATGACGGTGTTCCAATGGCCGCCGCCAAGGTGTTGCCCGACGGTCAGTGTCGCAGTTGAAGTGCAACGGCAGGCCGGTCGCCAGGCAATCTTGACCATATTCGTGCCATGATGCACATACCGCGTGATGTCCGCGTTTGCGCCGTCCGTGTTAAATTGGCCGAGCGAGTGCCCGTTTACGGAAAACACGAAGATCGTGTTGAGACCCCGATACTTCACAATGTACTGAGTCTTAGGAGCGGCGGTCGCTATGGCCGCCGCCGCGGCGAAGGCTGCAAAAGCCGTTAGCGTTCGAACAAATTTACTCATTGTACCCTTCCCGATTGTATTGAAGATCTACGGCTGGTTGGACAGATCATCGGCACGCCTATTGCAACGCGCATCGTCGCCACTGGACCGTCTCGCGGTTTCCTTGTCATAGCGGGTTCGCTTTCCACGGTAACGGTTGGGTTCACCCTCCGGTTCCACGTAAACCAACAGCCGCGGTTCGTCCGCCATATCGTTCCTGGTGCATCATTTTCGCCACCACCTTTTGCACGAATCACGGAAAACGTTGTTGCGTAGTCAGCGTTGCCTACCGTCTCATAAGGGGTCGCTTTCGAGACGCTGCCCAACGCTGTGGCTTGAGTCTTTCATGCCGTCGTGAAATAATCCCGGCGTGAACGATGCGTCTGCATTGGCCGGCTGCTTCCTCGACGTCTTAAACGTCCCTCCGGTACAACGCGGCGATGTCGACTTCGTCGCCGAGAGTGCGACCCTTTATGAAGGGCGGTATGATGTTGCGCGGTTTGCCGCGTCATGCATCGCGACGGCGCGCAGCCTCGGGGGTGAGGGACAGCACGTTAAAATCAATATCGGCGAGGCAGTGGAGACGTTTCGGAGTGAACGGTATCTCTCAATTGACGGCCAGCCACCGCCGTCGCTCTGGGCGCCGCTATCGGCTGACTATCAGGACCGCAGTGGCCGCTGGCTCCGCATTCACGCGAACTTTCTGATCCACGCACATGCCGCGGCCACGGCGCTTGGCGCGGCACCAGAGCCGCATGCGTTTCGCACGGCAGTAGGGACCGGCGATGCTTTCTACCTGGAGGAGCGCATCGTAGCGGCAGGTGGAGCAGCGGCGGTGCTTCGGACTCAAGATGAGTGGTGCCGTCATCCGCAGTACGAGCAGCTCGAATCGCAACCGCTTGCTGCTTTCGAGCGGCTTACGAATGCGAAAGCCATTGCACAAGTACGGCCGCTGCGGGTGCTCGATCTCACGCGGGTGATCGCGGGTCCGGTTGCTGGCCGCGTGCTTGCGCTGTACGGCGCTGACGTGCTCGCTGTTACCGCATCGTCTCTGCCTCAGATCGACGCGCTTGTGGTGGAGACGGGATTCGGCAAGCGGAGTATCTTTCTCGACCTTCGTGATGCCGACGAAGCGGAAACGTTTCGTCGTCTTGTAACAACGGCTGACGTTTTGATCGAATCGTACCGCCCAGGAGCGCTCGCCCGACTGGGCTTCGACGCTCGCGCGTGTGCAGCGCTAAATCCGAATCTCGTTTACGTTTCGATCTCAGCCTACGGTGACGGTGGTCCGTGGGGCAGGCGTCGCGGCTTTGACAGCCTCGTGCAGATGGTTACGGGGATTGCGGCAGACGGCGACGCGTTCGCTAAACCGAAACCCCTGCCCGCGCAGGCGCTCGATCACGGAACGGGATGGCTCGCCGCGGCGGCGGCGCTCGCGGCGGTTGAGCGTACCCGCCGTCTCGGTGGCGCTTGGCACGTTACGCTGTCGCTTGCCCGAACAGCGAACACCCTATCATCGATCCATCTTCAGAACACCTCGCAAGATGTTCCAAAGTCAACCGAGGTGCGATGCGCCAGTATGCCGAGTTCATTCGGAGCTTTGAACTACTTGGCGCCCCCGGGCAAAATTGCCGGAAGGCGCTTACAATACACGCATGCGCCGCCTCAATTAGGATCGGATGCGCCGAAGTGGCTGTAAACAGCAACGAATTGCTCGTGCTGATACAGGGACACGTCTCAAAAACGGTCGTTTTAGAGACACCGGCAGGGCTCACCGAGCGCCCGAGCGAGAAGTGGTGTGGGTGCAGAGAACGGCTCGGAATCACTTCGCGCCGACTTTAAGAGGAGCAACATGATGTCCGCGATCGCACCCCAGAAGAGACGCGCAACTTGGAGCTCGTGCAACGGGCATTCGAGGCATGGGCGAACGGCAATGGCGGCCCCTTTGAGGCTCCTCGCCGACTCTGCTCGCTGGGAGATCGTCGGCAACTCCGTCGTGTCTAAGGTCTACTACGGTAAAACGACTTCATCGACACTGTGATCGCACCGTTCAACGCGCGCATGCCGTCACCACTCATCCCTTCCGTGCGCGGGTTATACGCGCGATGGCGACACGGTCATCGCCCTCTTCAAAGACTCCGCCACGGGCAAGGATGGAAAGCCGTATAATAAAAACCAATTGTTTGAGAGCGTTAGCGCCCATTTTCTGTTTAGAAGACCTTCCTTTACGGCGCAAGCACAACGGGGAGATTCGAGAATGACCAAGAAGCATTTGATTTCACTGGTCATTGGCGTATGCTTTTGCGTTTCGCCGCCAGCCTCTCTCGCCGATCCCCCCGGGCACATTACGGGTGTAGGGGGCATATTCGTGAAAAGCAAAGACCCGAAAGCCTTGGCCGCATGGTATCGCGACGTGCTGGGTATTCAGATCGAGAAGTGGGGAGGGGCGGCGCTACGAAACGATGCCCCGAAGCATCCGCCGGTTCTCGTGTGGAACGCTTTCCCGCAAGCGACGAAGTACATGATGCCATCAACGCGCGAATTCATGATAGACTTCGCCGTCGATGACCTTGACGCATACCTTGCGAAGTTGAAGGCGAAGGGCGTACCCATTCTCAAGCGGGACGACTCCCACCCGGATGGCAAGTACGCCTGGATACTTGATCCGGACGGCACGAAAATCGAGTTTTGGCAGCCGAATTCCAAATAGCTGGTGTTGTAATAAGAACACCTATTCGTGGTACATGCGAATGGCTGACTGAAAAATCGTCGACGTTGTCGCGTTTTTCGACAGCGTCGGAAATTCAAGGCGCAGGTTCGTCTTCGATCGCAAAAGCTGAATCTCTAAAAGGGCTTAGCCGTGTGGCTTCATGCCGGTGACCGCATGCGGGAATTGCGCTTGGTGCCTAAAGGGTCGGTTGCGGGACGGATTTAAACGCCGCCTTGACATAAAAATACGTATACGTATAATAAAGCCACGTATACTAACCGTCGGAGAGGACCGAACGCATCGTGATTCTAATCGAGCATGCTCTCAAAACTGAGGCGACGCCGGCCCAACTCTGGGCGCGCTACTGCAACGTGCCGACTTGGAACGAGTGGGACGGCGAAATCGAGAACTCGTCGCTCAACGGCCCGTTCGTAGTCGGAGCGAAAGGGCGGCTTAAGCCAAAAGGCGGTCCAAATACGTCTTTCACGTTGACCGCCGTCGTGCCGGAGCGCCACTTTTCGGACGTTACGCATCTGCCGCTCGCACGGCTTATTTTTCGGCACGCGATCACACCCGATGTCCGAGGGGCAGTAATCTCACACAGCATTGAAATGGAAGGACCGCTGGCCTTCCTCTTTGCACGACTCATGGGCCCAAAAATGCGTGCGGGGCTTCCGATCGCTATGGAAACGCTAGGCCGCCTCGCAGCCGGCGAGCTTCGCGCGCTCTCGGTATAGATCGTGGCTCGCACGGTTCACCGAGCTGCTCCGAGCCGTTATGAGGAAGCCGAGGAAAGCATCGGTTTTCTCCTTTGGCAGGTGAGCACGACATGGCGCAGGACGATCGAGGCAGCGCTCGCAGCGGTTAACTTGACCCATCCTCAGTTTGTTGTCATCACTGCAATTTGGTATCTCACCCGTAGCGGCCGGCTTACGACGCAAAGCGAGGCCGGGCGTTTCGTTCATCTCGATCCCAACACGATGTCTGCGATCATACGCGGTCTCGAAGCGCGAAGTTTGATTTCGCGCGTTCGTTCGGCCGACGATCGCGCAAAGAATCCGTCGCTGACTGCGAAGGGAAGTCGGCTCGTCCAACGGGCTCTTCCGGCCGTTGAGGATGCTGATGCTGATTTCTTCTCATCGCTCGTAAAGGCCGACCGCGATGCGTTCGGTGGGACGCTTCGCGCGCTCAAGCGTCGAGACAATGGCACGTAAGACATGGCTTGCTATTGGATTGGCGTTGTTTCGCGCGATCACGTTCAAGCGGGCGTGCGCGGTGGGTTCGCCCAGCTTGGACACGGAAAAGCTGCTCCCGTACGCCGGCTTGCAAGGGGTGACTGGCTCGTTTACTATTCGCCCCGGACCGCATATCCAGATGGTGCAGCCCTTCAGGCCTTCACGGCCATCGGTGAGGTCATTGATGACGCGCCCGAACAAGTTGCACAAACGCCAGGATTTCATCCGTATCGCCGCCGCGTTCGGTTCTTGGAAGCTAATGAAGCGCCCATTGCACCGCTTCTTCACAGTCTTTCATTTACGGGAGACAAGACGAATTGGGGGATTTCATTCCGACGTAGCTGTTTTCAGATTACGCAGGACGACTTCATACTTATCGAGCGTGCGATGCAAGCCACCGAATAGCATCTCGAAAGGGGTCCCTTATGAAACGGCGTTCACATAGCAATACGTGAGCTATTCGGCGCCGAAGTTGATTGGAAAGGGCGCGACTCGGCTTCCCCATTCGCCTACACTTGCTACAGGAGGAAGCAAATTCAATGGCATTCCGGTTGTTTAGCAATGATTTTATTGAGGGCGGAACGCTGCCCATGAAGCACGCGATCGACAAAATTCGCGCGGAATTTCCCGGCGGCAATCTCGGACAATATGTCGTGATGGGCAACGACGGCGCGACCGTGACCGGCAGGTTTTGCCGCGCGACCGGCATCACGCACAGCGAACTCGTCGATGCTGTGAAATCGGCGCCGGATGACGCGGGGGTCGCAGTGTGGCTACATGCGCGACTCGACGCGAAGACGATCGCGGATTGGAACGACAGCTATTACCAGACGACCATCGGCCACATCAAAGGTCCGTTGCGCGTTTGTCGCATCTTTCAGGATCGGAGAAGTCGCGCGTAGGAAGAAGATTGCATCGTGATTCTGCACGGGAACTGCCGGATACGCGAGTGATCATCGTACGAGCGAAGGTAGGGGCAGCGGGCCGTATCGTTCAACGAACGCAGCTAACTACGCATCAAGTCGTGATCGATCTTGCTACTCTCATTTTCGTACAGAGCGGGCAGAAGCGGATCCGTTGGGCTGAAGGTGACTGCGTCGCACATCCGGGAGACGCAATTGCCCTTAGTGGAGATCGGTTTACGAATATGCTGCGAACGCCGGACGAGGCGTCTCTCAGAGCCTTCGCCGAAATAACGGCCGCTAACGAATTAGATGTGGTGCGTCATAACGCTACCATTGCTGCCCAGCATGGCCAGGAGCTTCTGAAGCTCTTTTCGGGATCCCGGGCGCACCTCTCCGTGGCCGCATGGCGGGCATGGGCCAATGAACCGTTGACCTAACGGGCACGGCAGGGGCTCGTGGTCACCGTTTCATTAAACCCTGCGTGTCGTCGCCAAATCGACCGACGCTGTTGAAATCACCGTGAGCGCGTAGTTTTTCAACAGCGTCGGTCCCGTTATGGGACGGCTCCGCCTAACACATGGCTCCCGACTTCTTCTGCAGCGTGTCCAAGGGGCGATTAGCCGGCGAGCGCACTCCCAAAAGGCGTCGAGATCCACCCAACCCCTTGAGTTAGGAGCGCGAGACTAGTTTTATGACGTTGACGCGGGTCGTTCTGTTCGGCAATTGCTCGAAGATGATCGTGACTGCTTCTCCCGAACGAACGGCAACGATCGAACTCGTGCCGCGAACGGGACTGTTGCGACGCACTTCCCGGACGCGCCAGCCGTTTGCCGGCAGCCGGACTCGATACCACGCGATCAGCGCACGTTCGTCGGCGCGATTTCCGTAGGTGAAGGCTTCAGGCGCGACGGTGCCCTTAGCCTTCAAGACGAAACGATTGGGGTGATAGTCCGGATAACTCGCCGGCGCTACAGGGACATCTGCGAAAACGGCTGTCCCGCCGCCGCGAGCGACTGGATTGGCAAACCCGGCGTTGGTGCTAACCAGCAACAGCGCGGCACCCACCGCACAGCGCGCGACTGCTTGAAACGTTAGGCCGGCATGTCCTTTTGACGTTCGTGATAAATCAGTGCCGGCTGCTCTTTCTTTTCGATCACTTCTTTGTTGATAACGCACTTCTTCACACCCGTCAGCGACGGCAGATCGTACATGACGTCCAGCATCACTTCTTCTAGAATGGAGCGCAAACCGCGAGCGCCCGTCTTCCGGCCTTGCGCGCGGATCGCAATGGCGATGAGCGCTTCTTTACTAAATGTCAGCTCGACGCCGTCCATTCCCATGATCTTCTGGAACTGGCGGACCAGCGCGTTGCGGGGTTCCACTAAGATGCGCCGCAAGGCTAACTCGTCGAGCGAATCGAGTGTGACGACGATTGGCAGGCGCCCGATAAACTCTGGAATCAACCCAAACTTTAGGAGATCCTCGGGCATCAACTGCTGCAGCAGACGTCCGACCTTGGCTTCCTTCTTCGCTTCGGGCGTCGAGCGAAAACCTAACGCTTGCGAGGACACGCGCGACTCGATGATCCGTTCGAGCCCGTCAAAGGCTCCTCCGCAAATGAACAACACGTTGGTCGTGTCGATTTGAATGAACTCTTGATGCGGATGTTTGCGCCCCCCTTGCGGTGGGACGTTGGCCGTCGTGCCTTCTAAAATCTTGAGCAGCGCTTGCTGCACGCCTTCTCCGGAAACGTCACGGGTGATGGACGGGTTCTCGCTCTTGCGTGCGATTTTGTCGATCTCGTCGATGTAGACGATGCCTTTTTCAGCGCGCTTGACATCGTAATCTGCGGCTTGGATCAGCTTGAGCAAGATATTCTCGACGTCCTCGCCGACGTATCCGGCTTCGGTGAGTGAGGTAGCATCGGCCATTGCGAGGGGAACGTCTAGAATCTTCGCTAGCGTTTGAGCGAGGTAGGTCTTGCCCGAACCCGTCGGGCCTACCAAAAGAATATTGGACTTCTGCAGTTCGACGTCGTCCGCAGAGCCGCCCATATTCACGCGCTTATAGTGGTTATACACGGCGACGGCCAGAGATTTCTTGGCCCGGTCCTGACCGATTACATACTGATTGAGGATGTGATTGATTTCTTTGGGCTTCGGAATATTGCGTAAGCGCAGGTTCTCGTCGACGTTCTTGTAGAGCTCTTCTTCGATGATCTCGTTGCACAGTTCGATGCATTCATCGCAAATGTAGACGCCCGGACCCGCAATGAGCTTGCGCACCTGTTCCTGTGACTTACCGCAGAAGCTACACTTCAACTGACCCTTCTCATCTCCACAGCGGAACATGCGCTACGGCGTGCCGCTGCTAGGTAGCCACGGTGGCAGTGGACGAACGCGCATCCTTTTTGATCACACTGTCTATGATACCGTATTCGGCGGCTTCGTGGGAGGTCATGAAGAAATCCCGCTCGATATCCTTCAGAATCTGCTCGATCGGCTTCTTGGTGGTGGACTCGTAGATTCCGGCCAGCATCCGTCGAGTCGCGATCAGGTCCCGGGCATGGATCTCGATGTCGGTCGCTTGCCCGCCCACCTGCTGGACCCAGGGTTGATGGATCAGGATTTTGGCATAGGTCAGCGCGTGGCGCTTGCCAGCCCCTCCGCCGGTCAGCAGAATTGACGCCATGGAAGCCGCCATTCCCGCGCAGATTGTGGCCACATCGGGCTTGATAAACTGCATCGTGTCGTAAATCGCCAGTCCGGCCGTAACGCTGCCCCCGGGGCTATTGATGTACATGTCGATGTC
>JAABUQ010009589.1_pt1 | contig 13040 bp, 12 predicted proteins | sample 5560001 | NCBI WGS metagenome assembly JAABUQ01 (sample SAMN10711888, study PRJNA513371) | rock metagenome | isolation source: Antarctica rocks | place: Antarctica: Victoria Land, Finger Mt nord | collected 2015-12-18 | reverse complement strand
GCGCGACACCGCCGGTTAGTTGCCCGACGGCTTCCATCTTCTGCGATTGGCGAAGCTGCTCCTCGGCTTCGGCGAGGCGCTGGTCGTTCGCGCGTCGCTCGCTGATGTCGTCGGCTAAGCTGAACGCACCGATTGTCCGACCATTCGCGTCCTTCAGCACATCGAAGCCGATTTCCATCCAAGTGCGCGCCCGGTCGCCCACTTCGGTGATTACGCTGAAGGATTCGCCCGCGAGCGCGCGTGTCCAATGCTGCATCGCGCCCGCGACTAACCTCGGATAGCTCGCATAGAGTGTCGGCAAATGATCGCCGACCTGTGGACGAAGTCCATACAGCCGATCGAATGCCGCGAGATTGGCGCGGTTGATCGCGGTCATGCTCATGTCGGTGTCGATTACCTGAATGAGCGAGTCGGTCGCGTCGACGATCTGGGCGAATACTTCACGTTCGGCGAGAGCGTCCGAAAAACGGCGCTTCAGGACGTCGTTCAACTGGCGCAATCGCAGCTGGGTAGTACGTTGCTCGGTGACGTCGGTGTGGACACCTACCCATTGCTCGATTGCACCACCCGCTTCGAACGTCGGGATCGCGCGAACGGCGAAGGTTCGCCATTCGCCATCGGCCCGCCGCACGCGATGCTCGAAAACAAAGGTCCGCTGTTCGGCGAGTGCCATGTTCCACGCGTCGATAGTGGGTTGCACGTCGTCGGGATGCACCGCCGCCGACCAGCCATTGCCTTGGTATTGCTCGAAGGTTTGTCCCGTCAGCGCCGCCCAAGCCGGCTGAAAACCTGTCACTCGGCCGTCGGCGTCGTTGGTCCACAAGACGCCCTGGACAGCGTCGATCGCCGCGCGGAAACGCGCCTCGCTCGCCGCAAGCTCGGCCTGTGAAACCTTGCGCGCGGTGATATCGCGGCAGAACAGCGCGAGGCCGTCGCCGGACGGAAAGGCGCGGGTTTCAATCCAGGCTTGCCGCCCATCGGGCAGCAGCCGCCCATGTTCAACGACCACCCGGCGATGTTCGGCGATCGCCCGCTTAAACAGCGGCCCAAGCTCGCTTTCTTCTGAGCCGGGCCAAGCCTCCCAGTAAGTCCGCCCGATCAGGCTACCGCGCGGCAAGCCTTCGCGGCGCGCTCCCTCGGCGTTGATGCCGATGATGCGGAACGCGCGGTCGAGCAGGATGAAGCCCTCGGCCATGTTTTCGAGCACGCCCCGGCTGCGGTCGCGCTCGATGCGGAGCGCGGCCTCGGCGGTGACCTGCTCGGAGACTTCGGTGTTGACCCCGTACCAGCGAACAACAGTGCCGCCCGGGTTGCGCACCGGATGCACGCGCGTCAGGAACGGACGGAACACGCCGTCGACACCGCGCAACGGGAACGTCATCTCGAACGGCTCGCCGAGCGTAATCGACGCGGTCCAGCGCTCCATCACTTCGGACAGCATCGCGGGATCGTGGACGCTGCGCCAGCCCCAGCCTTCCATTTGCTCGGGGGTGGTGCCGCAATATTCATGCCAACGGCGGTTATACCAGACGATGTAGCCGTTGCCGTCGGCGATCCAGCACAAGGTCGGGATATTGTCGGCGAGCAACCGGAAGGTGCGGTCGTCCACGGTTTCGCTTGAAAGATGCCCGGCGTCTTCGATCACCGTCGAAGACCGCCAGTAGGCGCGCCCATGATCGAGAACGGCATCCGTCGCCCAGGCGTCGCTCGGGAGCTTTTCAGCTATCAAAGTCGAACCTTCCGAGCGGTTGAACGGCACGCCTCCGTCATAACCCTCTGCCCGGCAAGCTCAACCCCGCGCGGCGCATCGCCGCCAGCCGGACCCACGCCCTCGCCGGATTGGTCCGCCAACGCGGTCGCCGCGATCGACGCGACAATTCGATCGCGCGACCCTATGCTCGCGCTCGCTGGTTTGATGTCGCGCGCCGACCTAAAATCATGCGATGTTGGCGATATCCACCCGGTCGTGCCCACCTAAGCGCATCGGCATCGGTGAACTGATGCTGCTGCTTACCATCGGCCATGCCTCTGCCCAAACCCGCCCCGAGCCACCCGCCTCGATCGTCATCCCGCCCGCCGCGATCGACGAAACGCTGCGTATCGAAGGCGAGAACGTCCGCGCCAGGCAGATCAACACGCGCATGTTCGTGCCCGTCCAGGTCGACGGCCGCGGCCCATACCGTTTTCTCGTCGATAGCGGCGCGGACCGTTCGGTCATTGGCTCCGCGCTCGCCGCCGAGCTGGCGCTGCCCAACACCGGCGGCTCGGTCAAACTGAACAGCATCGCCGGCCCGAGCCAGCAACGGACTGTCGGGATTGATCACCTGACGATCGGCAATAGCGCGATCGCCAACATCCAGGCTCCCGCGCTTCCCGAAGCCTACCTCGGCGCGCAGGGCCTGATCGGCATCGACGCGCTCGCCGAGCAGCGCCTGATGCTCGATTTCGAGAAGAAGACCGTCACCGTCCAGGACGCCCGCCGCCCAGCACCTTCGAGCGAGGGCGAGATCGTCGTCACCGCGCGCCGCCGCAAAGGCCAGTTGATCCTGACCGAGGCGAGCGTCGGCGGCACGCGCACCTTCGCGGTGATCGACACCGGCGCCGAGATCACGATGGGCAATGCCGCGCTGGCGACGCACGTTTTCGGCTACCGCCATCCGCCGCCGGTCCACCCCGTTACACTGATCGGCGTCACCGGCGCGGTCGTCACCGCCAACCTCGCCATCCTCCCCGATTTCGAGATCGGCGGCATCAGGCTGTCCAACGTCCCCATCGCCTTCGCCGAAGTCCCCCCTTCGCCCTTTTCGGGTTGAGCGAACAACCCGCGCTGCTACTCGGCACCGACGTGCTGGAGACCTTCCGGCGCGTGTCGCTCGATTTCCGGCGAAGGAAGGTGCGGTTCGGGTTGCGGCGGTAGCCCGGCCCGCGAGACATTAACGTTGCCCGGACGACAGAGTCTGCTCGCGATCCAAGTCGGTCGTTACGCTTGGAAAGTAACTCTATCGAAGCCGATGGTCAATCACGCTTAACATCCTGCACGCACGCAATCGCATCTGCCAACAGCGAATGGTGTGCAAACCCAGCTTGCGACTGGGCTCGCTGCCGCGTCCTTCAACCGATGGCCGCGAGCGTTGCCTCGACCTCGCGTATCGAGCTATCGATCGCGCCCAGTGCATGGGTGCGTTCGGTCTCGGGGAAAGACTGGGTCGCATTCTGCTTGGCAACCGAGGCGCGCATTATGTTCAGGCTGGCGAGTCCCTCGGCGAGCGTCGCGCGAACCGGCGCGGGTGCGGCGCTGCGCACATTACCGTATAGGTCTGCGTCTTGCCAAAACCCTTGATAACCATGGCGTAGGGTTTCGCGGTCGGCTTCAGATCGCACCCGCCCGGTCCGGTGAAGTCAGCAGGCAAGGTCACGCCGCCGGGCAGGGGTGCGTGGGGCGTCACAGCCGTGTCGCTAATAATTAGCGCGTAGCTGCCCGAACCATCGGGTTTGACGCCAATCGTTACTACTTGCTTGCCAGCGAAGCCTGAAGCGCCGGGCGTTACAACCGTTGCGGCAAGCGCGGCGCTGCCGAAAAGTGTGAGCGCAGCAGCGCCGAACACAAGCCTACGGCCGGACCGCGGCTTTTGACTAAGCATCATCAAACGTCCTTTCAGGTTGGAGCGCGCGTCGAGATTGCACACGGGTAGCGCGCCGATACCCGAGGCTTTGGCGAGAACTTGAGCGTAAAGAGCAAGCGCGCCCGGTTCTTTGTCGGAGAGCACATGCGCGTCAGCGGCGAACTCCTGATCGTCGCGAAATGCCCGAACCGCGAACCAGGCGACGGGATTCCACCAATGTACCGCCAGCACGACAAGCGACGCCCAGTTGGCGATCAGATCGCCGCGGACGTGATGCGCGCGCTCGTGCGCGAGGACGAGTTCGCGTTCGCGCGCGGCATAATCGCGGACGAACTCGCGCGGGACCGCAATGGAGCGGCGGAAAACGCCGAACGCGAGTGGCCCTTCGACATCCGCCGAAATAACGTAAATGCCGCCGACGCGGCCGAAGTCAGTCCCCTTGGCGCGCAATCGGCGGCAAAAGACGAAATGGCGTACGGCGTAGATCGCGAAGAGACTGATGGCCCCGGCAAGCCAGACCAAGAGCAGCATCCCGCGGATCGATGACCATTGTAGTTCGCCAGACAGGCCTGAAGCAGCGCTTGACCCCATAAACAGAACTGACATTCCGGTGGCAACTTGCCCAGCGAGCGGCAGCTCCATGAGTACACCAGCGGGCAAGCTGGGCAGGATCGTCCGCACCGCCGGCAACGCCCAGAGCGCATAGCTAAGCCGTGGCCCCGCCCAAGGGCGCACAGGCGTGCGGACCGAGAGGATGAGCAGCATCAGCGCAGTAGATGCACACAGCGTCGCTTCGGCCCAAGCCATGAACGCCGTCACGCTTTCAGTTCCTTCAGCAGCGCCTCGATCTCAGCAATTTCGTCGGCGCTCAGCGCATCGCGCTCGGCCAGATGTGCAACGAGCGGCGTCACTCGTCCGCCGAACAGCCGATCAATCAGGCGTCGCGATTCCCCGGCGACGTAATCCCGACGGGCGACAATTGGACGATAGAGATAGCGTCGTCCATCGACGTCGTGCGCAACGACCTTCTTGGTGACGAGACGTGCGAGCAAGGTCTTCACGGTGTTGGCCGACCAGCCCCGCTCGGTAGGCACGCGCTTGATGATGTCCTGCGCGGTAAGCGGACTCCGCGACCACAGCACCATCATCACCGCCGCCTCGGCTTCGCTGATCCGCTCCATCGCCTGATCACTCCAACTCGACTACAGCTGTAAATATCACACCTACATCCGTAGTCAAGCGGTTCTGTGAAGGGGACGCTTGTGAGCTAAACCTCGACCTTGGTCTTCTCGGTGCCTAAAAGCGGACGGTCGGCAAACTATCCATAGCGATCCTCACGCTCGACTTCCGCTCAATCCTTCTCCCCAAACGGGTTCTTGCTCCCCCTGAACGTCAGCCGGATCGGCATTCCGCCGAAGCCGATGTCGTCCCTGAGTGAATTGACGAGGTAGCGGCGGTAGCTTTCGGGCAGCTCCTCCACCCGGTTGCCGAACACCACGAAGGTCGGCGGGCGCGTGCGCGCCTGGGTGATGTAGCGCAGCTTGATCCGCCGACCGCCGGGCGAGGGGGGCGGGTTGCGGTCGCTCGCCGCCTCGAACCAGCGGTTCAAGGTGCCCGTCGAAACGCGCTTGCTCCAAGCCTCGCGCGCCTCGAATGCCGCGTCCATCAGCGTGTCGAGCCCCTTGCCGGTCTGGCCCGACAGCGCCAGCAGCGGCACACCCTTCACCTGCGCAAGACCCTCGTCGAGCGCGCGCCGCACGCCCTGGAACAGCCGCGACTGATCGGCGGCGACATCCCATTTATTGAGCGCCACGATGAGCGCGCGGCCTTCCTCCAATACCTGGTCGGCGATCCGCAGATCCTGTCCCTCCAGACCGAGCGTCGAGTCGAGCAGCAACACGACCACCTCGGCGAAGTCGATCGCCCGGCGCGCGTCGGCGGCGGAGAGCTTCTCCAGTTTCTCGACCACCTTGGCGCGCTTCCTGAGGCCCGCCGTGTCGATCAGCCGGACGGGCCTGTCCTTCCACAGCCACTCGACTGCGATCGAGTCGCGCGTGATCCCCGCCTCCGGCCCGGTCACCAGCCGCTCGCTGCCGACCAGCCGGTTGATCAGCGTCGACTTGCCCGCGTTCGGCCGCCCGACGATGGCGAGTTTAAGCGGCCCGTTTTCCGCCTCGTCCTCCGCGCCGTGATCCTCGACGTGGCGGTCGATGAATGGCGCTAACGCCTCGAACAGGTCCGCCATCCCTTCGCCATGCTCGGCGCTGATCGCGATCGGATCTCCCAGCCCCAGCTCGAAGGCTTCGTACATCCCCGCGTCGCCCGCGCCCCCCTCCGCCTTGTTCGCCACCAGCACGACGGGCGTGCTGCCGGTTCGCAGCCACTGCGCGAAATAGCGGTCGATCGGCGTCAGCCCGGCGCGCGCGTCGATCACCATCAAAGCGACCGCCGCGTCGCCGAGCGCCGCCTCGGTCTGCAACCGCATCCGCCCCGAAAGCGCGCCCTCGTCCGCCTCTTCCAGCCCCGCCGTATCGACCGCGGTGAAATCGAGATCGAACAGCTTCGCCTCGCCCTCGCGCCGGTCGCGCGTCACGCCCGGCGTATCGTCGACCAGCGCCAGCCGACGCCCGACAAGCCGGTTGAACAGCGTCGACTTACCCACATTGGGCCGCCCGACGATCGCGACTTTGGGAAGGGTCATCGCGTCCCTTTAGGCGCTTGGCCCACCAATCGCACGCGGCTTAGGGCGTCGGTGCCGCTATGGGAGCGGGAGCCGGAGCCGGAGCCGTTCCCCGGAACGCCACCAACTGCCCCCGGTCGGTCAGTGCAAACAGCATGTCGCCCGCGATCACTGGTGGCAGATAGGTCGGCCCCGGCAACGGCCACGTATCGCCGAGATTGCCCGTCGAGGGGTTCACCCAGCCGACCCGCCCATGGCTCCCCGTCACCCATAGCTTGTCCGACGCCAGCACCGGCCCATACCAGCGGATATCGCCAACCTTCTTCTTCGCCTTGCGATACTCGGGCAGCACCTTCACCCAACGCACCTTCCCATCGGCACGCGACAAGGCGACGAGTTCGTTCTTCAGCGTCAAGGCGAACACCCAGTCGCCCGCTAACCACGGCTGCGACAGCCCCGCGAAGCCGCGCTCCCACACGCGTTGGCCGGTGGTCAGTTCCAGCGCCACCATGCGGCCGCCGTGGCCGATGGCGAACACGCGGTCGCGGTCGATCACCGGCGAGGCGTCGATGTCGGCCAGGCTCGCGATCGCGGTCGAGCGGCCGGTGCGCGCCAGCGCGTCTTGCCAAACGGTACGCCCGTTCGCGCTCAGGAACGCGGTCAACTCGCCCGACGAGAAGCCCGCCACCACCGTGCCACCCGCGATGGCGGGCGTGGCGACTCCCAACAGCCCTGCTTGCTCGATCGTGCCCGACACGTCCCAAACCTGCTTGCCGGTGGTGGCGTTCAGCGCGAAGATCTGGTTGTCCTGGCTGATGACGAAGATGCGGTCTTCGCTCACCGCCGGAGCGCCCCGCAACGGCGCGCCGACATCGGTGCGCCACAGCGGCTTACCGTCGCCCGGCGCGAATGCCATCACCACACCGTAACCGCTGGTCGCGTACACATGAGTGGCGTCAGCGCTGACGCCGCCGCCGAACGCCAGCGCCTTGGGCGCGCGCTCGCGGGCGATCGTCCGCCGCCAAATCTCGTCGCCCGTCTTCATGTCGAACGCCGCAACATTGGCGAGCGCGTCGACCGTGAACACCCGCCCGCCCGAAACCACCGGCCCGGACGCGAGACGGCGGGTCGATGTGCTGCCCGCACCGATCGAGGACACCCAAACTTCGGTCAGGTCGGCGGGCAACGACAGATTTCCCGGCGCCTTGTCCGCACTCACCCCCGGCTGCGCCCAATCGGCGTTGGGGTTCGATGGCGGCAGCGTGACGGGCGTGTCGGCGATCGACGGATCGGCCTCCAGCTTGTTCTCCAACGCCAGCACCGGCGTCCGCTCGCCGACCGTCGGCGTCTTCTTGGTATGATGACCATGATGGCCCTTGAGCGTGTGACACGCCGAAAGCGCCATCAGCACGACAAGCAACAGTCGCCTCTTCATCACACGGGCGCTCCGGCAGGCGGAGTGAGCGCGGCCGACAACGCGGGCGCTGTCGCCGAGCCGATCGCAGGCACCGCCATGCTGGACAGCAATTGCTGCGCGCGACCACGGATCGAGGTCGGCACGCTCTCGTCCTTGACCAATGCGCTCAATAGCGGTCGCGCGAGATCGGGCTGGCCCGCGCGCATGTGGGCGAGCGCGGTCAACTCCCCCGCCGTGCCGAACCACGAATTGCCAGGCAGCGCCAGCGGACGCAGCCGCGCGATCGTCTGCGCCGGAGTAAGCCGGTCGAACTGCAACTGCGTCGACTTTAACAGCGCCAGATCGCGGAACGGCTGCGCCAGATCGCTATTCGCCGCCGCCGCATCGTACATCCGCGCCGCCTTTGCCGGATCGCTCGCCGCCGCCGCGCCCGCCTGCTCCAGCAACGCCAGCGCGCGGTATCCAGGCTCGGGTGCCTTCGACAGCTCGGTCAGCGCAGCATCGGCCTTCACCGCGCCGCCGCCGCGCACCTGCCCCAGCGCGGTCGAGAACGCCGCCGCGCGCGCATCCGCCTGTTCGGCGCGCATGTTGCGCCAATAAAGATATGCCGCCACCCCGATCAGCAACGCGCCGATACCCACCAGCAACCAGCGGCCATAGCGCGACCAAAAATTACCGAGCTTCTCGCGGCGGTATTCGTCGTCCACCTCGCGGATGAACGACTCGCCGGTATCGTCCTTGACTGCCACGTATCGGGTCTTTCCAGGAATGCGCGCCCCCGCGCGGCTACGGTGTCCGTTTAGCGGCCACGCACCCTTCCGCAAGCTGAACCGTCACTTGGTGTAAAGCTGCGCCGCCTCGGGGAAGCTTCGCGCACGGACGGCGGCGGCGTAAGCGGCCGCAGCCGCCCCGATCCGCGCGCCGAGATCGTCGAAGCGTTTGACGAAACGCGGCACGCGCTCGAATACGCCGAGCATATCGTCCACCACCAACACTTGGCCGTCGCACGCCGCCGACGCGCCAATGCCGATCGTCGGGCACGGGACCGCCTGCGTGATAGCGCGCGCGAGCAGCTCGACGACGCCTTCGATTACCATCGCGAACGCCCCCGCGTCTGCCACCGCGCGCGCGTCCGCAAGAATTTTCGCTGCTTCGGCTTCGGTCTTGCCGCGCGCGCCGTAGCCGCCGAGCACGTTTACCGCCTGCGGGGTGAGGCCGACGTGCGCCATTACCGGGATGCCGCGCGCGACCAGGAAGGCGATCGTCGCCGCCATCGTCGTCCCGCCCTCGAGCTTTACCGCCGCCGCGCCCGTTTCCTTCAGAACGCGCGCCGAGGTGGCGAAAGCAACCTCGGGGCTGGCCTCATACGCCCCGAACGGCAGGTCGATCGCCACCAGCGACCGGCGCGCGCCGCGCACAACCGCCGCCCCGTGCGCGATCATCATGTCGAGCGTCACCGGCACGGTCGACGGCAGCCCATAGATCACCTGCCCCAAACTGTCCCCAACCAGCAGCACATCGGTATGCGGATCGAGCAGCTCCGCCATCCGCGCGGTATAGGCGGTGAGCACGACGATCGGCTCGCCCCCCTTGCGCTTGGCGATGCCGGGCGCGGTCGCGCGGCGGATGGGTGGGGGGGCGGGAAGGTCGGGTGCGAAGGTGGACAGCGGCGCTCTCCCGTGAATGGCCGACAACGAAGGGGCGAATGGCACGTCAGGTCAAGCGGGCGCGCCTTTTTGAGCCCTCCCCCTTGCGGGAAGGGTAGGGGTGGGGGTGCCATGCCGGGCGGTCGGCGGCGATGGTCCGCAGCGCACCCCTACCCAACCTTCCCCCGCAAGGGGGGAGGGCTAGAGTGACTGCGATCGATCGCGCGTCACCATAAAGTTTTCACGCCGGGATAGGCGCGGATTTTGGCATCTGACGTTATTAGCGTTAGATCGCGATCGAGAGCGTGTGCAACCAGCATCCGGTCGAACGGATCGCCGTGGATCAGAGGTAAGCGTTCGGCGTATCTGGCGAGCCGGAACTCACACGCGAGCAATCGGAATTCCGAGCGTAAGTACCTGTCGAAGGGATGGTCGAGCGACCCCGGTTTGGCGAGCCGTTTATGGCCATACTCCCAGGCGGAAGCAAAGCTGACAAACACTTCTTCGGCTTCCACCAATCCCCTACGTACGGCGTCGGTTAAACGACGATCATTCTCACCAAGCCAAACGACAACGTGCGTGTCGAGCAGCAGTCTCAACAACACGGATCGAAAGATGGCGAATACATCTTTTCGAGTTCTTCCTGGGTGAAGTTAGGCTCGAGCAACACATCCGGGTTCGCCGACCTGGGAACACTTCCGATCCAAGCCAACCGCTCGGCGCGGATCGCGTCGCGGTCACGCTCGATCGGGACCATTCGCACGACTGGTTTACCCGCGCGGGCAAGAATGACCTCCTCGCCCCGCTCGCTCGCGGCAACGAGTTGGGACAGACGCGTTTTAGCTTCGTGGATGTTGACCTGAATACCCATGGTCACTAATTAGCTAAGCTTAGTAGCTAAGTCAATCCCGTCCCGATAGCTCCGCGCATCCGCCGCCGCATAGAAAATACCGCCCGCGAGCAGCGCCGGAAGGACCGCCAGCGCCGAACCGCGCGCGAGCAGCAACGCGGTGCCCGCCCAGCCGCCCGCCATCAGCATCTCGCCCAGACCCGTGGCAAACGCACCGCGCTGGCGCTTCATGAAAGTGGAGCGTGGCGCGGGCTTGCCATACCATTGCTGGAGCGCGGCGCCCGTGAGCGCCGCGATGATCGCCATCGTCATCGCGATCAGGCCGGCCCACGGATCGCGCGCGGCGGCGAACAGCGCGGGCACTGCGGCGACCACCAGCGGCGGCGCGCACGCGGCAATGCGCTTGGCGCGTGCCACGGTCGCGCCCGGCACCGGCGCGCTCGCCAGCAGTTCGGGCGCGTCCTCAGCCGCGATCGTCAGCCACGCCAGGCTCGACGCGAGCAGCCCGGCGAAGAAGGTCGTCGCCGATGCTAGCCGCGCGCCATCGAAGCCGTCCGCGCCCCGGAACACGAGCGCCATCACGGGGATGAGGAACACCAGCCGCAGCGTCACCTTGGCGAGGATTTCGGGATCGCGCGCGAGCAGGCGCAGCTCCTTGGTGACGACGATGCGCGTCAGCCCCGAGCGGAATTTCGGCTTGAGATCGTCGGCGAGCACGCGCGCGCGCGGCGCGTCCGACATCGGCTCGGCGAGCACCCCCGCCGCGATGCGCGCTGCGCCCCATGCGCCGAGCGCGCCCAGTCCGAGCATCGCCAGCAACGGGCCGGGTGCGCCGAGTGCCGCCCGCGCGGGCCAGTCGAACGGCGGCGGCGGCGCACCGAGATGGGTCAAGGTATCGGCCGCACGCGCGGCCTGTTCAGGTGCGATGTTGCGCGCCTGAACGGCGAGGAACACCGCCGCGCCGAGCAGTCCCGAGCCGATCTGCACCACCACGCGCGCGCGCCTCGGCCCGAGCAGCCGGTAGAGTATGCGCGCAACCACGAACGCCAACGCGGTGGCGAGCACGGCGACGACGAGGATCATCGCAAGTCCGCCAAGCCAGCGCGGATGGCCAAGCACCGCGCTCGCGATCAGGAACGGCGCGAGCAGGAAAACGAACGGCCCGGCGACGCCGACATACAGGCCGACCGATTTCGCCGCGAGCACGCGCGTCGGCGGCACCGGCGCGGCGAGCAGCAGATCGAGGTCGTTCCGGTCGTGGAAAGCGCGCAGCACGCTCGCCGCCGCGTTGGGCAGCATCAGCATCGTCACCCCTAAGAGCGCGATGCCGACAATCGCTAGCGCGGCGGGACTCGGCGGACCGTGCGGCAGGCTTCGGAGCGCGAATGCCAGCGGCACGCCGACGATCGCGGGCAACAGCGCCAGCAGGATCATAGGCAGTGCCTTGGCAAACAGTCCCTTCCCGCCGCCAAGTGAGCGGAGCGCCAGCCGGATTTCGTGCGCGAGCAGCCAGCCGAAACTGCCCACCGCAAAGCGCCTCATGCGTCCGCGACCGCCAGGAACAATTCCTCCAACGTCGCGCCATCCGCTCCCCGTGCCGCCCGCAACTCGCCAAGCGTCCCCTCCGCCACCAGCCGCCCGCGCCGGATGATGCCGATCCGGTCCGCCATACGCTCGGCGACATCCAGGATGTGTGTCGTCAGGATCACCGTCCCGCCTGCTCGCACGCGCGCCGCGAGCAGCTCCTTCACCTGCCGCGCGATTCCCGCATCCAGTCCCGTCAACGGCTCGTCGAGGATCAGCAATCGCGGTTCGTGGATCAGCGCTCCCGCAAGCGCCGCCTTCTGCTTCATCCCGCGCGAGAAGGTCTCGCACCGCTGGCCGCGTTGGGTCCACAGATCGAGCATCCGCAGCAGCTCCTCGGCGCGCGGCGCGGCCTCCGCGGCGGCGATGCCCCACAGCCCCGCGACGAATTCCAGATATTCGAGCGGGGTGAGCTTGTCGTACAATAGCGGATCGTCGGGCAGCCAGGCGATCAGCCGCCTCGCCGCGATCGAATCGGCGCGCGTGTCTACCCCGAACACCTCGATTTGCCCCGCGTCGGGCAAGGTCAACCCCGCCACCATCCTCAGCGTCGTCGTCTTGCCCGCGCCATTGGGCCCAAGCAGCGCGTAAAGCTCCCCCGCGCGCACGCTTAGATCGAGATCGTCGACCGCGACCGCGCCCGCGAACGATTTCCGCAGCCCGGTCAAGGAAAGCGCGGCATTGGCAGACTGCGGCGTCACCCGCCTACGATCCCGCGTCGACAGCTGCAGGCTTCTTGTCCCACGCGGCCAACGCCCCGCTCGCGCCGCCGGTGTCGATCGTCTTCAGCATCGCGCTCGCCCACGGCGCCGCCGCGCCGCCGTGCGGATCATAGGCGACGATCGCCAGCGCGGCACGCGCCTCGTCCGTCTCGCCGTCAATCAAATGCTGGTGCGCGACGATGATCCGCAACTCCGCGTCCTCGGGCGCGAGATGCTGCGCCTCATACAGCGCGTCGACCGCGTTCTTGCTTGGTTTGGCCTTCGCCGCCTCGAAGCTGCGGTAGAACATCAGCAACGGCTCGGGCGCATCATTTTCCACCGCGTTCGCCGCCAGTAGCCAATGCCGCGCGTCGTGCCAGGTTGCGGCATTGGCGTGCGTGTCCTTCGCCGCGCGCGCGATCCGAACCCGTGCCTCGTAAAGCATCGCGCCGACTTCCTTCGGATTGGCGGCGAGCGCCCGGTCCGCCGCCGCTTCGGACGCGTCCAGGTTTCCCACATCGAATTCGGTTTGGGCGAGC
>JAABUQ010009588.1_pt1 | contig 13040 bp, 12 predicted proteins | sample 5560001 | NCBI WGS metagenome assembly JAABUQ01 (sample SAMN10711888, study PRJNA513371) | rock metagenome | isolation source: Antarctica rocks | place: Antarctica: Victoria Land, Finger Mt nord | collected 2015-12-18 | reverse complement strand
CGTTCCACACCGACTGGGATCTCGGGCTCCTGGCGATTCATGGCAAGGTTGCGCTCGCTCCCGCGGCGGTCACCAGCAACGCACCTGCGGGAGTGGCCGTCGTCCAGCTAAGTCCTCCTACGCCACGCATGACGATGGCGGTCTGCTGGCGGAAAGACACGCGCTCGCCTGCGGTGCAGGCATTCCTCACGACGGCCCGTGAGGTCGCCGCGGAACGCAGGTGGCTCGCCGACGTGTAAGGAAGACGCTGGACGAGCGACTAAACCGCGTACCTGGGACGAGGTCGGGCAGGGCCACGCTCTTCCTGCGAAACACTGTTGGACGATCTTGGCAGGGTGGAGTGCGGTCGGCGGCTTTCGCGGCTCTGCCGCCGGTGGGGGAGCTAGCGCCTGCCGGTGCCCTGATACCTATCGAGTATCGTGCACATCAAAGTGGGTATTGGACGGTCGAACCCCCGCTGGCGTAGTTTCAGAGGATGCCGCCGCAATTCGGCCGGCTTTTCGGCATTGAGCGGGTCACGGCTGTCTCGACGGGCGGAGGGGCCCCTCGCGGCGACCAGGAAGGAGTTTGGCGTGAGCGCGAACGTCAGCGTGCGCGATCCTGAGCATCCGAAACGCGTGCTGATCATTGCCTCAAACCCTGCCGTTTCGCAACAGACCGGCTGGCCGATTGGGTTCTGGTGGGCCGAGCTCACCCACCCGTATTGGGAGTTTGTCGAGAGAGGGTACCAGGTCGACATCGCCAGCCCTGACGGCGGTCCGTTGCAGGCGGACTCGTGGAGTGACCCGCGTGATCAGAGCGGCTACTCGGCAGAAGACCTCATCAGCCTCGGCTTCATCAGCTCGCCTCAACACTGCAAGCTAGTCGACCAGACCAAGAGCCTTGCCGACGTGGAGCTCTCGACCTACGACGCCGTAGTGCTGGTCGGCGGCCAGGGTCCCATGTACACCTTCTACAACGACGAGCGAGTCCATCAGCTCGTGGCAGCCTCGTACGAAGCGGGCAAGGTGACCGCTGTCATCTGCCACGCCACCTGCGTCTTGCTCAAGACGAAGCTCTCCGACGGCAGGCTGCTCGTCGAGGGGAAGACCTGGACAGGCTTCGCCAACTCGGAAGAGGACTTCGCCGACGCCTTTGTCGGCCAGCGCATCCAACCGTTCCGGATCGAAGACGAAGCGAGGAAGCTGCCCAATACCAACTTCATTGTCGGCGGGCGGTTCTGGCCGCACGCCGTCCGCGACGGCATCCTGATCACCGGCCAGCAGCAGTACTCGGGCGCCGCCGCCGCACGTCTTGTGATCGAGGCACTCGGGGTCTAGCGCGGCGCACCAGTGAAGAACAGGATGAGATGAGGGGAGGTCCCGTGAACGAGAAGAGCATGGCCCCAAGCGGCCGAGCGTCAGGCCACATCGACGTCAAGACCTACGAGCCACAAGCCTACGAAGAACCCGCCGACGGCCCTAATCTGGTCGAGATCCACGTGACTGAGACCTTCTCGGGCGACATCGAGGGTGAAGGCCGTGTCCGCTTCCTTCAGACCGTGCGCAAGGATGGCTCGGCGAGCTTCGTCGGGGTCGAGCGCGTCACGGGCGTCCTGGCTGGTCGCCGAGGCAGCTTCGTCCTTCAGGACGCCGGCACGCTCGAGGGCACCACGGTCAAAGGCGACTGGTTCGTGGTCCCCGGCTCCGGCACCGGCGAGCTCGCCGGGCTGCGCGGCGAGGGCGGCTTTGCCGCTGAGCTGGGGCAGCATGCCTCGATCACCCTCGACTACCGCTTCGAGTCCTGAGCCGTCAGGCTCACGAGGCAGCGTGACCACCCACGACGGGGAGCAGGCTCCCAGTACCCACGTCGCGGGGCCAGGGAATGATCCGAGCTCAGGCTCCGTCACGGTGTGCATCAGGTGGAAGATCAAGCGCGGTAAGGAGCGGGAGTTCGATGACTGGCTGGCGGGCGTGGGCCGAGCGGCATCCCAGTTCCCCGGCCACCAAGGTCTCACGGTGCTGCGCCCGGCCAGCGCTGGCTCGCAGGAGTATGTGTACATCTTCCGCTTCGACACTTACCCGCACCTGCAGTGCTGGGAAGAGTCGCCGGAGCGGCAGGCCTGGGTCGCCCGGGCGCGCGAGCTGACCGAAGGCGAGTCGCGCAAGCAGGTGGTCACGGGACTGGAATACTGGTTCGCGCTGCCGGAGCTGCCAGCCGGTTCCCCACCGCCACGGGCCAAGATGGCATTTGTCACGCTGCTGGCCATTTATCCGCTCAGCCTGGCGCTGCCGGCCCTGCTGGCGCCGGCGCTCACGCCGGTGCCCGCATTGCTGCGCAGTCTGGTCGTATCGGTGCTCCTGATCCTGCTGATGACCTACGTGGTCATGCCACGGATGACGCGCCTGTTCGCGCGCTGGCTCTATCCGCAGCTGGGGTAATGCTGCATGCCCCTACCAGCATCAGCGAGAGCAGCGGTCGCGTCGCATTCGGCGGCCAACAGGTGTCCCAACGTCCAACTCGAGCAGCGAGGAGAGAGGCATGGTAGCCACGACTAGCAAGTCCAACATTGATCGATCGCATATCGCGCCCGTGACTACGCGGGAAGAGCTGATCTATCTCCTGTCACGGGCATCCGAGCTCGAGCACGGGCTGGCGTGCATCTATCTCTTTGCTGCGTACTCGCTCAAGAACGACGTGAGCGAGGGCGGTCTGACCGATGCGCAGGTCGACATGGTGCGACGGTGGAAGCGGCGCCTCGCAGCGGTGGCGGTTGAGGAGATGCTGCATCTGGCCCAGGTCTCGAACATGTTGACCGCGATCGGCGGCGCACCACACTTCAAGCGCGCGAATCTGCCCATGCCCGCGGCCGCCTTTCCCTTCGGGATACGCCTCTCGCTGGAGCCGTTCTCAGTCGAGACGATCGAACGCTTCGTCTGCTACGAGATGCCGGAGGCGGGCGTGCTCACCCCCGAGCAGGAGGCGATCTACGCGCCGATTCGGGCGCGCATCATCGAGTCGCAAGGCGGTGGTCCGAGCGACGTGGGCGAAGGTGGCGCTCCGATCAGTCTCGGCGACGACGAGAACAACGCGTCCTGCGAGCCGTTCGACATCGACTTCAAGACCGTCGGCGAGTTCTACCACAAGATCGAAACCGGGTTTCGGACGATCCCGGAAGACGAGCTCTTCATCGGACCGCGTAAAGCCCAGGCGAACGCGCGCTTCGTCGACCTGGCGGGTGAGCTCGTGCCGGTCGTCGACCGCGCCTCAGCGTGCGCCGGTATCGAGATGATTATCGAGCAGGGCGAGGCGCCGTCGGCGGCACATCCCGACGCGCACTTCTGCATCTTCGACGCGATCCGAAAGGAGTATGCGCAGGCGGTCGCGGCGGCCAACGCCAGCGGCACGACCTTCGCTCCAGTCCGGCCCGTCGTCTCGAACCCGATGACGCGCTTCTATGACGACACGTCCGGCGGCACCCTGATCGTCGATCCACTCACGCATGAGGTCGCCGACCTGTTCAACAGCGCCTACGACACGATGCTGCTGATGCTGCTGCGCTTCTTTGCCCACACCGAGGAGAGCGAGGCCGAGCTGCAGCAGCTCTCGCGCGCCACGCTGCGCTTGATGACGACCGTCCTTCGCCCGCTCGGCGAGGCACTGGCGAAGATGCCCGTGGGGGCGGCGAGGTTCCCCGGCCGCACCGCTGGGCCGGGCTTTGGATACAACCGCGACGTTGATCTCCTGCCACACAAGGGTTCGGCCTGGGTGTTCTTCGGCGAGCGGCTGCGGCAGCTGGCGATGCTTGGCACACGGCTGCAGGCCCAGGCGAGCCTGCCGGCCGAGGTCGAGGAGGCCGCTGCTGCGCTCCAGGCGCTTGCCGCCCGGTTCGCCCCCCGCACGGGCGCGCATACCGCCAGGGCTGAGGTCGCGGAGCTCGAGTCCATCGAACGGAGCATGGGCTGCGCCATCCGCTGTAGCCGCAACGGCCCGTACCTCGTCAGGAACGTCGAGCACCTCAAGAACTCGCGCGGCGAGGTGCTCTCCGCGCGGCCCGAGATGGCACTCTGCCGGTGTGGCGGCTCGGCCAACAAGCCGTTCTGCGACGGGACGCATGCTCGGATCGGTTTCTCCAGCCAGAAGCTGCCGGGTCGGGTGCCGGATCAGCGCGACGACTATGTCCGCGAGGAGCTCACTGTCCACGACAACCGTGGCATCTGCCAGCACTCGGGCTTCTGCACGGACAACCTGGCAGCCGTGTTCCGGGCGCACGCGGAGCCATTTGTCGATCTGAGCGGTGCGGACAAGCACGCGATCATCGCGCAGGTGCGGCAGTGTCCGTCTGGTGCCCTCAGCTACTCGATCCACGGCGTCGAAGACCGAGATCAGGATCGCGAGCCGACGATCACGGTCTCCAAGGATGGACCGTACCGCGTCACGGGGGGCATCGACCTGCCAGACGAGGCGCGCGCCGAGGGGGCCTCAACCGAGCACTACGCTCTGTGTCGCTGTGGTGGGTCGAAGAACAAGCCGTTTTGCGACGGGACCCACTGGTATATCAAGTTCCGGGATGACGCGAACTGACGCTGACGCCGGCCGGAAAGGGCGCTTCCTGGCGACGGCCCTACCTGGCGTAGGCGCGTGGACTGCGGCCGCGCACCACACCGATGCACGCTGCACAGCCAGCGCCAAGTGTCGGTCCTTCTGGTGAGCACAGACACCGCCGGACTGAGCGGCGGTCTCAGTACGAGCCGCATCGAGGCGCTGACGGATGGCGTGTTCGCCGTCGTGATGACCCTGCTGGTGCTGGACCTGAAGGTCCCGCTGGTCCCCGGCCCGGAAGCAGCCGCGGAGCTACCCAGCAAGCTGCTGGAGCTCTGGCCCAAGCTGCTGAGCTTCGCGCTCAGTTTCGTGATCGCCAGCATCTACTGGGTCGGGCATCATAACCAGTTCCACTTCATTCGGCGCACCGACCGGGTGCTGCTGTGGATCAACCTGCTGTTCATGTTGTGTGTGGCGCTCATTCCTTTCTCGAGTGGCCTGCTTGGCGACTACCCCGGCCAGCAGATCGCTGTTGTGGTGTATGGGGTCAATCTCATCTGCGTGGGATGCGTGCTGTACGGCCATTGGTGGTACGCCACCACCGCCCAAGGCCTCGTCGATCACGATATCGATCCCCGTGTCGTGCGGCTCGCCAAGCGGCGGATCCTGATCGCCCCCGTTGCCTACGCCCTGGCGATCATCCTGTCCTCCTTCGGGCCGGCCTTGAGCCTCGCCATCTACCTCCTCGTTCCCGTGGTGTACATCGTCCCGGGCGGTGTGGACCGCCATTGGCGGCGCTCACGTGTGGGGCAGTCCACGGCCCCGGCTCCGGAGCCTTCTCCGCATATGGAAGGCGCAACCCATCTGCTGCGCGGCGACGACCGAAAGTGAACGCTGCGCACCACGATCCGAGGAGGAAGATGCATGTCACCAAACGAATCCACCCCGGCGCAGAACCCAACCGGGCTGCCGGGCCAGGCCACCACACCGGGAATGGTGTTCTACCGCCGGCAGATCGCGCTGCTGGAGGCAAGAGACATCGAGGGGCTCATGGGCCAGTACCACGAGGACGCCTGCCTGGTCAGCTTCGATGCGGTGGTCAAGGGGCGAGCCGCGATCGGCGCGCACCTGAAGCGCTACCTGAACCATCTGGGTGACCTCAAGCTGCAGTCTACGGACCGCTTCGCCGAGGCGTCCGACGCCATCATCTTCGAGTCTACCTTGGCAACTGGCCTCGGGGAGGCGCGGGTCTACGACGTGTTTGTGCTACGGAACGGCCAGGCGACCCACCACTTCGCCGGCGTGCTCGCGGGCCCGCGACCGGGCTGACGTGCCAAGAGACCTGCGAGAACCAGGTAGTAAGATGCACCAAGCTGCGAGTCCCGCAGTCGAAGATGATCCCCGCCTGGCGTTCGTGTATCAAGAGGCACTGCGCGGGCTATTGCGACAGCAGGCTGCCGTGGAGAGTCTCCACAACCGAGCGGGGACTCTGATCTTCGCCGCGTCCTTTGCGAGCTCATTGCTCGGGAGCCGTGCATTGACCGCCGGTGTCCCGGGATGGAACTGGATTGCGATTCGCGTTGCTATTCGCGATCGGAGCGCTGGCCGTGCTGATGCTCTGGCCTGTAATCTTCAGAGATAAGTGGTTCTCAGGCACTCTCGATGAGCCAGATTCTCGCCCGCACAGGGGGCACCGCGCCCAGCGACGTAGCAGACTGACTTGCAAAATGGATGGTGGCCCCGGTCACGCCAGAAGCGGTCGACACGCACTTCGGCGCACTGCGAAAACAGCAGGTTGGTCAACATCACGGTGACAGCCGTTTTCTAGGGGCGGCGAGCCGCAAGAGGGCCAGCCTACTGCTCATCGAGAGTGCCTGAGAACCATTTATCTCTAAAGATTACAGCTGGGCCCTGCTGGTCCGCGGCAAGTACCACGATCGCCTCGTCTACCTGCGGGCCGACGTCGCCGACGCCCTTAACCTCTATATAGAGAGCCAGACACGGGTCGTCGCGGATGGCGAGGGCACGCCATTGTTCCTGTGCGTCGGCAATCGGGCCGTCGGCCGGCGGATCACGCCGCGCGGGGTGCGGTTCGTCGTCGACGGCTACCTGCGGCGCAGCCAGCTCAAGCGGCCGCGGGTGTCCGACCATGCCCTGCGCCACACGGCCGCCACCCTGGCCTACCGCTACTCGCACGACCTGCGCGCCGTCCAGGACCTGCTCGGCCATCGCGACCCGCGCACGACAGCCCGCTACGCCCGCGTCGTCGACATGGCGCAGACCAATCCTGTGCTCAAGGTGCCCGTCAAGCTGTGAGGCGTCGGCGGGCTACGATCGCAGGCCGTCTTTCAGAGTCCCGGTAGCCACCCTTTCCCGTGAGGATCTTGACGGCGCTGGTGAGGTGCTGGCCGACGATCGGCTGGTTGCGACCTTCGACCAGCCTGAGGCACCGTCTGCGCACCACCCCGGGTTCGAGGCGACAGCTTGTCGCCAGCCGACGCGTCCTTGACCGGCACCGAGGCTGGCAGGGACTACCATCCAGCTGAGTGGATTCATGAGCAAGGAGCGATGGAGCGTGGATCGACGCGCTGGGCATGGACGGGCCATCCGCGGCCGTCGCCTGAAGCCCAGGCGGCGACCACCCAGAGCGACATCGGTTTTCCACGGAGGAGGCGTGCTGGCGTGACCACCGCTGCGTCCGAGCGCCCGCTGAGCTTCGCGGGATTTCTCCAACTGGAGGCCGCCACCGATCACAAGCACGAGTACGTCGGTGGCTATCTCTACGCTCTGGCCGGCGCCGGGCGTCGGCACAACCGCATCGCGGCCAGGATCATCGGCCGGCTGCTCGAACTGGCCGAGGCGCGCGGCTGCGAGGTCTTCGGCAGCGACATGCTGCTGAGAGCCGCCACTGACCTCGGCTACTACCCCGACGTCCAGGTCGTGTGCGACCCGACCGACCAGCACGAGCGCTACACCGAGCGGCCGTGCGTCATCGTCGAGGTCCTGTCCGACAGCACCCGGCGCCTCGACCGCGGCGAGAAGCTCGACGCGTACACGCGTCTCCCGTCACTCCAGGCCTACCTCGTCGTCTGGCAGGACCAGCGGCGCGTCGAGCGCCACTGGCGCCAGGACCAGGACTGGCAGCTGGCGCTCATCGTGGGCGAGGGCGTCGTGCCCGTGCCCTGCGTCGGCGTCGAGTTGTCGCTCGACGACATCTACGGGCCGACCAGCCGCACCGCCTCACCCCAGCCGTGAGTGCCGGCCGGCACCGCATCGGCGAGGAGAGTGAACAAAACGGGGGGAGACGCGTCCTGAAAGCTCACGATGACTAGCCCGTTTTATTCACCGGGGGAGGTGAGGGAAGGAAGAAGAGCGAGCACCGCCCGGTTGTGAGGGGTTGTCCAAGACTCCTCGTTGGGTGGTGCTCGCATGGCGCATTCTGCCACTCCTGCTCGGCGGTTCTCCACAACAGTCACCCAGCCGCTGGAAGCGGCGTTCGATGCGGGGCGGCTGACCAGTGATGGCGGACTGCCGTGGCTGGCCGAGGCCGATCAGGCGCTCGGGCTGTGCGCGGCGCTGGCGCGCTGCGTGCCCGAGTGGCGCCGCGGGCCGGTGCGCCACTCGCTGGAGGCGCTGGTGCGGCAACGCGTGTTCCAGATTGCCTGCGGCTATGAGGATCAGAACGACGCCGGCACCGTGCGCACCGATCCGCTGCTGAAGCTGGTCTGTGGACGGCTGCCCGTGAGCGGCGCGGACCTCGCCAGCCAGCCGACCCTGTCCCGCCTGGAGAACGCGGTCGATCGCCACGTCATCGAGGCCCTGGCGGCGGCGCTGGTCGCCCTGTACGTGCGCCAGCGGGGGCGGCACGGGACCCCCACGCGCGTGGTGCTGGACCTGGACGGAACCGCCGACCCGGCGCACGGGCAGCAGCCGGAGATGGCCTATCACGGCTACTACCGCCAGCACATGTACTTCCCGCTGCTGGTCTTCGACGGCCAGACGGGCCAGCTCATCACCGCCGTGCTGCGGCCCGGCAACGTCCATGGCAGCCGCTTCGCCGTGTTGGTGCTCCGCCGCCTGGTGAAGATCCTGCGCGCCGCCTGGCCGGACGTGGTGGTGGAGGTGCGCGCCGACAGCGGCTTCGCCATCCCGCGCCTGTACGCGTGGTGTGAGGCTCACCAGGTGATCTACACCAGCGGGCTGATCCCCAACCCGACGCTGGAACGACGGGCGGCGCCGCTCCTGGCCGCGGCCCAGGCGCAGAGCACCGCGCAGGGCGGGGCCAGGGTGCGCCTGGCCGGGGAAACGCGCTACCAGGCAGGTAGTTGGCCGCTGGAGCGGCGGGTGATCTTCAAAGCCGAGGCACTGGCCACAGGCCCCAACACCCGCTTCGTGGTGACCACGCGCGCCGATGAGCCGTTGGCGCTCTACGACTGGTATGTCGATCGCGGGGAACCGGAAAACTGGCTCAAGGATCTGAAGAACGCCCTGCACGCCGACCACCTGCACGATCACCACTTCTGGCCCAACGCCTTCCGGCTGCTGCTGCATGCCGCCGCCTATTGGCTGCTGGACACGCTGCGGCGCTGGCTGGCGGCCACCCTGCCCGCCGCAGCGGCCATCCAACTCGATACGCTGCGCTGCCCCTGCTCAAGATCGGCGGCCGGGTGCGGGAACTGCCCACGCGGATTCGGCTACACCTCGCCAGCAGCCACCCCGGCGAGCCTCTCTGGGTCGCCCTCGCCGCTCTCCCGCATTACCCGTGAATAGAACGGGCTAGCCGGTGCAAGTCCGGCCAAAGGAGGCACCAAGGCACCTTTGTAGCAGCCCGCCGGCGTTTGGGGAGACCTGGGCGTCGAAGCGCAGGGTCGAGCCCTCTTCGGGAGGGTGCAAGCCAGCGGTCCACAGCATGAAGCGAAGCCTGCCGCGTCGAAAGTTTTGGCTCCGCAAGGAGTCCACTGGGAGCCGAGTCTCGCTCCCCTTGACGAAGGCCATGGAAGGGGTCAAGCCCTTGGGTATGCAGCCCCGAAGGACCCAGCGGCGTACAGGGCGTGGAACGTTGGCAGAGCCATCGTGGGAACAGAAGAGACCCGTCTCCGCCCCAGCAGCGAGACCCCAGGGGTGCCATCTCGGGGGTGGACTGGGAGCGTCGAACCCTATAATTTGCTAGACAATCTCAGGGGTCCAGGCCGAGTTGGCGGCGGAGTTGGGCGCGCTCCTCACGCGGGCTGAGCCAGGGTGCTCGGCAACACTTCAGTCAGACGCTCGCAACGCGACGTCACTGGTCCCTGGCGCCGAGATTCGCCGCCAGTCGTGAGGTCGTCGAGCTCGCGGACGATCCGTTGTCGGAGCTGTCGCACCTGGGCACGGGCAACGACGATCGCGGCCGGCGATGCTCGCCGAGCAATCGCGTTGGCGTCTACTTCGCTGATGGCCGCTGGCCATGTCGGCTCTTGCTCAATACTATCCGCGTCGGGGTACAGAGAAGGCATCGCGCCGGTATCGGGATTTACCCGTCGCGTCCTTGGTCGAGGGCCTCCAGGTTGCGCACGCGGACTCTGGTGCCCTCTATCGACACAATTTCGACGCGGTGCAGTCCGATGGGGTTCGGCCGGTCGGGAGAGCGGGTGCTGAACACACCCCGTTCAGGGTTCGCAAGGTCGCCGCGCGGATGCACCCTCAGCACATCGCGACGCCCACGATCCAGCCATGTCAGCACGATGCTGGCGCCACCCCGCTGAAGGTCGCGAAGCCCCTCGCTCACGATGTCGTCGAACACGAGCCAAGCGTCAGGCGATCCTTCGTCGCCCTGGTTCGGGGCCACCTCGCGGTCCACCAATGAAGACTCGACCCAGCCGATCGGCTGCAGCTCATACGGTACGGCTCTCGTCCCGCGACCTTGTTCTGAGCCCTCGGGCAGGCGCGTCGGCGGCCGGCCAGCTAACCAGCGGGCGACGGCCACGCTCAGCACGGGCATCACCAGGTTGCCCATGACCGGTACCAGCACGCCGGTGAACACGAGTGCGTTCAGCGCGTGGGGTAGCGCTTCCAGCTGCGCGCCGAACAGCGTCAGCAGCGCCAGTACGATCAGGAACGCCACAAGCCAGGCGGCGAGCGTCGTCGCCAACCGTGTTAGCCACCGGCGAGCGCGGGAGGGAATGTCGGGCTGCTCGCGCATCAGGGCATCACCGGTGTGCGTCAGGGAGTAAGCCTCGGCGCGTATGCAACGAGCAGCAACACGAGGCCCATGCTAGGCCCGGAACTTCCATAAAGCAAAGACAGGTCCGTTATGCTTGCCAGAGCGTTTCGCTATGGAACTGAGGCAGCTTTCGTACTTCGTTGCCGTGGCTGAGGAGGAGCAATTCACACGCGCGGCGGTCCGCGTGTCGGTGGCCCAGCCAGCGGTCAGCGCACAGATCCGCCGCCTCGAACGTGAGCTCGGAGAGACGCTCTTTCATCGCGGTCAACGCTCGGTCAGACTCACCGAGGTGGGCGCGGCGCTGCTGCCTCATGCGCGGGCCGCGCTCGCCGCGACCGAGCGCGGGCGCGACGCCATCGCCTCCCTGCGCGGGATGCTGCGGGGGCGACTGAGGATCGGCGTCTCGAGGCCCGTCGACCACCGCCTCGCCGAGACGCTCGGTGACTTCCATCGCACCCATCCCACGATCGAGATCGTGCTTACTGAGCAGCACAACGAGCCGCTGCTGGAGGCGCTGGCCGACGGCGGCATGGACGCCGCTCTGGTGGGGCTCCATGGCCAGCCACTCCCGCCACAGATCCGCACGCGCGTGATCGCGGCCGAACCGCTGGTGCTGGGCGTCGGCCATGGTCATCCGCTCAGCCGCCGCAAGACCGTCACCCTCGACCAATTGCGCGACCAACCGATGATCACGCTCACGCACGGCAGTGGCCTACGCACGGTGCTTGAGGACGCCTGCCGCAACGTCGGCTTCACTCCCCGGATCACCGCCGAGACCGGCGAGCTCGGTTCCCTGGTTGAGCTCGCCGCCGAAGGATTGGGCGTCGCCGTCCTGCCCCGCTCAGCGATCGGCGAAGCCGACCTAGCCGTCGTTGAGATCAGCCGCCCAGGCCTGCAACGACGCACCGCGCTGGCCTGGAACGAGGCCACCACCACGCCCGCCGGACGTGCCTTCCTCACGCTCGCCGACCGTCATTTCTCCGCCCCGCCGCGATTCGCGTGATCGGCCCCCTCGCCATGCAGTCGGGTTCCCACCGCCAGTCGCGCTCTTCGCGTTAGCAGGTGACCAATGTGTCCCTGGCTGTTTCCATCGACACCAGGTACTCTCACGCCGATGCTGGCCTACGTGTTCTGGCACTGGCCTGCCGCGGGCGTCCCGGCCAGGGAGTACGAGCAGCTGCTGGTGGCGTTCCATCAAGCCCTGGCAGAGGCGCCCGCCACCGGCTTCCAAGGCTCGACCTCGTTCAGGATCGACGGCTACGCGCCCTGGCTGGGCGGCTCGCCGGCATACGCCGACTGGTACGTTGTGGACGGGTCGTCGGCGCTGGACATACTCAACGAGGCCGCGGTGTCGAGCACACGGCGCGGGCCGCACGACCTGCTGGCCCGTGCGACCGGCGCGGGTGCCGGCAGTCTGCTGCAGCTGCGCAACGCGGGCGCTAACCTGGCCGGGGCGCGCTGGGCCAGCTGGCTGTCCAAGCCAAAGGGCATGCCATACGACGCGTTCTACCAGACGCTGGACCAGGTCTGCGCCGAGGCGGCCGTTAGCCTGTGGCGGCGACAGATGGTGCTTGGGCCCACGCCCGAATTCGGCCTGCTCAGCCGCTCGCGTCTCGAGCTGCCGCCCGAACTAGACTCGCTCACGTTGCGCATCGAGCCGATCTGCTGAGCGCTGGCATGCGGCAAGGCTCGTTTCGTGACGACGGCTGACCTCACTAGCTCTTCCGCGGCGGGGTCTCGCTACCGGCGGCGGAGCCTGACCTGAGCTCGTGAGGAGGCGACCACCGGTAACGAGACCGTCGTCTCATCAGTCGCCTGCAGCCTGAGGTCACCACCTATGACCATGTTCGAGGACGATCACCTGGTGTTCGCCGCGGTGGCGGTGCGCGCCCGCATGGGTGGCCCACGCCCACCGGCCGATGGTGGCGTGGCGTCGCGGTGCCCTGTTAGCCTGATCTGCTCGGAGGTGCGCCGTGAGCATCGCGTTCTTGGTGACCACGCTCATCGTGGTCGCGACACCCGGCACCGGCGTGATCTACACGCTGTCGGCCGGCCTCTCCCGCGGCCGCCGCGCAAGCGTGGTCGCCGCGATTGGATGCACCCTCGGCATCGTTCCGCACATGCTGGCGACGATCACTGGTCTCGCTGCACTGCTGCACACGAGCGCACTGGCATTCCAGATCCTGAGAGACCTAGGTGTGGCCTATCTGCTCTTCCTGGCGTGGGCCACGCTCAAAGACAAGGATGCAATCGCTGTGGAAAGGGAGACCACTCCGCGCTCGGCAGGCAGGGTGATTATCTCCGGCATCCTGATCAACAT
>JAABUQ010009587.1_pt1 | contig 13043 bp, 8 predicted proteins | sample 5560001 | NCBI WGS metagenome assembly JAABUQ01 (sample SAMN10711888, study PRJNA513371) | rock metagenome | isolation source: Antarctica rocks | place: Antarctica: Victoria Land, Finger Mt nord | collected 2015-12-18 | reverse complement strand
TGACGACGCGCACGCTGTCCGAAATTCCGGGCAGGCCCGGTCGGAGTCGGCAGGTATCCCGAACAACGAGGTCCACCTGCACCCCCGCTCGCGCAGCACTGTACAGTGCGCGGGTAATATCCGCATCCTCGAGCGCGTTCAGCTTGAATTGGAGCAGACCCTCCGAGCCGAGCGCCTGCTCGCGGTCGATGCGCTCCAGCAGGGCAGGCTTCAACCAGGCCGGTCCGGCCAGGATTTTCTGATAGCCGCGTTGTGGGCCGAAGCCGGTGGTCAGGTAGTTGAACAACTCGCTGGCGTCCTGCCCAATCGGCTCGTCCACTGTCAAAAGCCCGATGTCAGCGTAGATGCGGGCGGTATCCGGATGATAATTGCCGGTGCTCACGTGCACGTAGCGGCGCAGCCCGTCGTGATCCTGACGCACGACCAGGACAAGCTTGCAGTGGGTCTTCAAGCCAACCACCCCGTAGCTCACATGGATGCCAGCCGCCTCCAGCTGCTCGGCAAAGGCGATGTTGGCGGCCTCGTCGAAACGCGCTTTGAGCTCGATCACTGCGGCGACCTGCTTGCCGTTGCGGGCTGCTTCCTCCAGATAGCCGACGATACGTGCGTCGCGCGACGTGCGGTACAGGCTCATCTTGATTGCCCGCACTTTGGGATCATGGCTGGCTTCGCGCAGGAAGCGCTCGACCGTGCCTGCGAAGGTCTCGTACGGGTGCAGCAGCACCATCGATCCAGCATCCCGAATGCAGTGGAAGACACTGCGTCGCTCGGTCAACCGAGGGGTGTCGACCGGGTGAAAGGGCGGATCGTGCAAGGTCGGATCCTCGATGCCGACCAGCTCCATCAGGTCGCGCGCCCCCAGCATGCCGGAGGTCTCGAAGACGTCGTGCGGATCGTTGAGCGCGAGGTCAGCCGTGAGCATGCCTCGGCGTGAGGGATCCATGCCCGTTTCGACTTCCAGCCGCACAATCGGCGCGACGCGTCGATCGCGGAGCTCGGACTCGATCAGCTCGAGCAGATCGTCTGCTTCCTCCTCGTCGCGTTCGGTGTTCGCGTTGCGGGTCACTCGGAACACGTCGCAGGACGTGACGGTCAAGCCGGGAAACAGCAAGTCCAGCGTCTGCGCCATGACGTCTTCCAGGCGCACGAAGTGGTTGTCGGTATCGACTCGGAGAAACCGTGGAATGCCCTGTCCAACTGGCACCTTCACCCGCGCGACCATCAGTTCCTCTCGATCCTTGGCCTGGCCTTTGAGCACACCCGTGACGAGCAGATTCAGCGACAGGTTGGATACGAACGGGAACGGGTGTGCAGGATCGATCGCCAGTGGCGTGACCAGGGGGAAGATGTTCCGCGCGTAGTACTCGCGCACGGCTGTTCGCTGCACCTGCGTCAGGTCGTGCCAGCGGAGGATGCGGATATGGTGTCGCGCCAGCACCTCGTGCAGATCGTGTTCGACGCTCAGCCGATGCGTTTCGAAGGCCCGCAGCCAGGCGTGGCACTCGGCTATTTGTTGTTGCGGCGTGCGGCCATCGATGGTTGGCTCGGGCACGCCGGCGGCGGCCTGCAGCTTCAAGCCGCCGATGCGCTTCATGAAGAACTCGTCCAGATTCGAACCGGTGATCGCCAGAAACTTGACCCGCTCCAAGAGTGGGTTCTGCTTGTCTTCGGCCTCGGCCAGGACTCGGCGATTGAACTCGAGCCAAGTCAACTCGCGGTTCAGGTACAGGCCCGGGTCGTGGAGATCGGCGTCGGCACCAACGGCGGCCGACGCTGGCGGACCCGAGACCGCGGACTTCAGCCGCGCGGGCGGAGGCAGCGGCCGAGCCAGACCATCTTTCGAGATTCGGCTGGACACGCTGCAAGTCTAACGCGGCGTTGGCGGCCCACCCCACGTCCGGCTTACGCTGGGCGCGTGAGCACCACCACCCGACCTGCCGAAGACCAGCTGCTGGGCTGGATGCAGTCGCTTTCCAACTGGGGCCGCTGGGGCGCTGACGATCAGCGCGGAACGCTGAACCTGATTACGCCTGAGCGCACCCGTCACGCGCTGAGCCTGGTGCGCGAGGGCGCCACCGTCAGCTGCGCCCATCGCGTGTCGTACGAGGGCGCGGCCGACGTGCCCCGGCCGCCCCAGCACTACATGCTCTCCAGCGGCGACGGTTACAGGCCGGGCGAAGGGCCGGATCGTCAGGCGTGCTCCGACTACATCGGGCTGGTCTTCCACGGCCACATCATCACCCATATCGATAGCCTGGCTCACTTCTTCTGGGATGGCCGTTTGTACAACGGAGTGCCAGCGCAGCGGGTGAGCACCGCCGAGGGCGCCACGAGCCACAGTGTGGAGGCCGCCCGGACTGGCATCGTTACCCGCGGCGTGCTCGTCGACGCGCCGATGCTGCGCGGGGTCCACTTCATCGAGCGCGGCGACGGTGTCGGGCTGGAAGACGTCGCACGTGCGGAAGCGCAGTGTGGCTTCAAGATCGGCGAAGGCGACGTGCTGCTTCTACGCACCGGACAACTGGGTCAGCGGGAGAGGACTGGACCGGTCGACCCTTACCGTGGTGGCAGCTCCGGACCGTTGCCAGAGCTCCTGCCGCTGATCCACGAGCGAGGCGTGGCCGTGCTCGGGTCTGACACGGGCAACGACGTCATGCCGACCGGCTATCCCCGCTTTACGAACCCCGTCCACCAGGTTGGGATTGTCGGCATGGGCCTGTGGATCCTGGACAACGCCTGGCTGGACGACCTGGCCGAAGCGTGTCAGGCTCGCAAACAGTGGGAGTTCGCGATCAACATCCTGCCGCTACGCCTGTCCAACGCCACCGGCTCACCCGTCAACCCCGTGGCAGTGTTCTAGACCAGTGGGAGATACCGGTCGGGTCTTCACGAAGTACCGGTCGGCTATTTACGTGATACGGGTCGGGGGAGCCCGCGGCCCCGCTCTTTACGTAGTACGGGTCGGGGGAGCCTGCGGCCCCCCCGCCGCCAGTCGCTGCTCCGCTTCGCTGCGCGCTCCTTCCCGCGGCGACCCCCCGCGTGATGGGGCTTCGCCCGCGAGTAAGGCCTCGTAGACCCACAGCGCAGCCAGTGGACACGCTTGAGAACCGCGGTCAGCACGTACAAGGCCTCGTAGACCCGTAGCGCAGCCGGTGAACACTCTTGAGAGGGGCGGTCAGCACGTCGCGGGGGTCGCCGCGGGAAGGAGCGCGCAGCGAAGCGGAGCAGCGACTGGCGGCGGGGGGCCGCAGGCTCCCCCGACCCGTACTACGTAAAGAACGGGGCCGCGGGCTCCCCCGACCCGTATCACGTAAATAGCTGGGCCGCAGACTGCCCGACCCGTACTCCATTCTCAAGAAGAGAGACTATTTACCTCCAGTCGTCGACAGATATGGTTTTGCCGTAGTTCGCGCCGAAGATGCGCCAGTAGCCGTTGGTCTCGCCGCCTACCACGACCACTTCGATCTCGTGGCGCTGGAACATGTGGATGAGCTCATCGGGCGGCGCCTTGAGCATGGTTGCGTACGGCTCTTCGCCGAACGTGGCGCGCGGATAGACGTAGTTCTGGATCAGCTGGTAATCCCAGTACTCGCCGGCCGGCTTCAGCGCGTTCTCGTAGATCCAGTCGATCAGCTTGTCCTTGGTGTCGAAACCGCCCCGATCGATAAACAGGCGCGCGGTAATGGGATCCAGGACGAAGAGCGGCTGCTCGTGTGGGTCCATGCCTCGGAGCATGGCGCGGACGTGGTCCTGCCAGTGCTCCTGGCGCAGGCCGAGCGTGAAGACGGTCGTGCGGCAACCTCCGAACACGCTGACCGCGCTGTCCCCCGGCTTGAAGCCGTGCTGGACATGCAGCGGTTCCCACGGGCTGCGCTCTTCGTTTTCGGCGTAGGTAATGTTGGTGTAGGCGTAGTTGTTGCCCTGGGAGCCCAGATAGGTCAGCCCGACCTCGGAGCCACCCTGCAGGTTTTGCGAAAGCAACGCGTAGGCCCGGCCGATCGTAGCGTTCGGCTTGTTGTACGGCCCGAGCGCTCCCGTGCCGGAGTTCATGCCAATTTCGTTGCGGATCGGTCCGTTGACCACTGCCATGCTTGCCGCCGAGCTGGTGGTACTGGCTCGGCCGGAGACCCCGCTGGCGGCAATGGCCAGAATGACGGGGAAGTAGGTCGGTTCAGCCCCGGCCATCACCGCGTTCACCGCCACCTTCTCGACGGTGTACTCCCAATACTCGCGGAACTGGGTGGGCCGCATGTGCCCGACCACCTCGTCGGGCTTCCGATGCGTGCCCGCCAGCATCGCCGCCACACGCTCCTCGGTCGGCAGGATGATCGGTAAGGTATCGGTCCAGTGATTTTCGAGGAACAGCTGATGCAGCTTGGCTTCGGTATCAGGCTCGACCAGCCGCGGCGTTGTCCGCTCGTAGACGACCTTCTTCAGGTCCTCGGCGTCGAAGGGACGGGTGAGCCCCTCGATGACTTCCTGCATGACCGGACGCCCTGTCGTCGGGTCGTTGCCATCCACGTACGCGCGCAGCTCGCCAGCCGACTTGCCCATGACTGGCTGCGGAACGAAGACAGCTCGAGCCCGGGGCATACCGTTGACTCTCGCTACCGAGCGCACCGCCCTCTGAAAGATGTCCGTATGGACCGCCACGGTGGGCACTCCGTACTGGCTGTCGATGGTCATCGCGTGCACGGCGACCGCCGGCGCACACGTGCTTCAATGGCCCACCCCCACGATGGCAGCGTCTCCCGTGGCCTGGATTTTCTTCCAGGTCTCCGGATCGTCTTTGGTGTAGACGCTGGAGAGCCGGATCAGCTCAGTCCGGGCGCCCTTCAGGTTCTCCTGGAACCAGTCCTGCATCTGCAGCAGGAACAGGTCGGCATCGTCGAAACGGCAATCGACCAGGTACACCGTCTTACCCTCGAGGGTGTCCAGCCGGGGCGCCATGTCCTTGGGGGTTACGCGCGGGGGGTAGCCCTGGGGGTTGTGAACCGTCAGCAGCTCGCCACTCGTCGTGCCTGCCGGACGTCCATTCCGCTCAATCTGCGTTCCAACCATTGGACACCTCCTCGATCTCTGGGGACAGTATGCGCCAGCACGGGCGAGGGTCAAGGGGCCCGAAGTTTGACGGGTGGTGAACGGAGTTGTCGCGTCCTTTGAAGGGGGAACCGATGCACACGCCCACACCGGCAAGCGCCTCGCCAATCAGTCGGCGTCAACGCTTTCGCGGCCTGGTCGGCTCGGTTGCAGCACGTGGGGTCACTGCCTGCGCACGTCGTGCCGACGCGCCGGCTACCTCTGGCTGCGCCTCTAGCCGCGCATGGACGGGTCGAGCGCGTCGCGCACGCCGTCGCCTACCAGGTTGAAGGCCAGCGTGGTGAGCAAGATCGCCAGGCCCGGAAAGACCATTGCCCACGGCGCATTCAGCAAGAAGGCTCGACCGTTGGTCAGCATCAGGCCCCATTCGGGTGTCGGTGGCTGGGCGCCCAGGCCGAGAAACCCCAGGCCGGCAGCTTCGATGATCGCCGTTGCAATACCAAGGGTCGCCTGCACGATCAGGGGTGAAAGCGCATTCGGCAGAATATGCATGCCCACCACGCGGGGTCCGTTCGCGCCCAGGCAGCGCGCGGCGATGACGTAGTCGCGTTCTCTCAAGGACAGCGCCATCGAGCGCGACAGGCGTGCGTACGTGGGGATGTTGACGATGCCGATGGCGACCAGCGCCATTTCCAGCCCAGGCCCCCGCATTGCCACGATTCCGATCGCCATCAGGGTCGACGGGAAGGCAAGCACGATGTCCATGCCGCGCATGAACAGACCGTCCAGCCAACCCCCAGCATAGCCGGCGACCAGGCCCAGCAGGCTGCCCGTCAGCAGCGACAGGGTCACCGCGAGCACGCCCACACGCAGCGAGATCTGGGCCCCGAAGACAACCCGGCTCAGGACATCTCGTCCGAGGTCGTCCGTGCCGAAGAGGTGCTGCGCTGAAGGCGCCTTGAGTCGATCCGAAAGCAACTGCTGATCTGCGCCATACGGTGTGATCCACTGCGCGGCAAAAGCCATCAGCACGAACGCGAGCACGATGGCCAGGCCGACCACGGCCGATCCGTTGGCAAGGAAGCGACGCAGGCTATCGCGCAGTGGCGAACGAATGCTCGTGCGCACGCCGAGGGCCGTCGCCACGACCGGAGCCGGGCGGGCTGGCCCGCCTGGAGCCGCTCGCGCGATCGTGGTGCTCATATCGGCGCTCTGCGACTGCTCAGCGGTAGCGTACGCGCGGGTCCAGCCACGCGTAGCTCAGATCCACCAGCAAATTGGTCAGAACGAAGATGACCGCGATGACCAGGGTCATGCTCTGGACCACCGGATAGTCGCGCAGCTGGATGGACTCGTACACCCAGCGTCCGATCCCAGGCCACGAAAAGATCGTCTCGGTCAGGATGGCGCCGCTCAGCAGCGTGCCCACCTGGAGCCCGACGATCGTAACGACCGGTAGGAGCGCATTTCGAAAGGCATGCGCACCGACGACCACCCGGTCACGCAGACCCTTTGCCCGCGCCGTTCGAACGTAGTCCTGATGCAGCACCTCGATCATTGCGCCACGGGTCATGCGCATGACGATGGCCATCGGCACGGTGCTCAATGCCGCCGCCGGCAGCAGCAGGTGACGGATCGTTTGGCCCAGGATGGCCCAATCGCCGCGCAGCACCGCATCCACCAGCAGAAAGTTGGTGATCGGAGTGAAGCGAGCACCGGTGTCCAGGCGAGCACTGAACGGCAACAGCTTCAACTGCACGCCAAACAGCCAGGCGAGCATCAAGCCCAGCCAGAAAATCGGCATACTGACGCCCGTCAGGGCGCCCACGACGCTGGCGTGGTCGAACGCGGAACCGCGCCGCCACGCCGAAATGATGCCGGCCGGCAACCCGATGAGCAGCGCGAACACCATTGCCACCACGGTCAGCTCGGCCGTAGCGGGGAGCCGCTGAACGAGCTCGGTCGTTACGGGGGTATTGCTGCGAATGGATCGACCCAAGTCGCCCTGCACGATATGTCCGACGAACAGCGCGTACTGCGTCGGCCAGGGCTGATCGAGCCCGTACGCTGCCCGCAGCTGCACGAGCGCCTCGGCGGTGGCGTGGTCGCCGAGCATCGCGCTCGCGGAGTCGCCTGGGATCAGGTGCAGAAACAAAAAGACGATGACGCTGACGCCGATAAGCACCGGCGCCAGCGCCAGGATTCGTCGAAGCGCGTAACGAAACAACTCGCCTACGGCTTACCGTCCACGGTCACCGTGTTGAACAGCTCGGTGCCAGTGGGATTGGTCACGTAGCCCTGCACGTACGTCTGGGCGAACAGAGGGGGTGTGGTGTGGGCGAATGGAAGCCTGGGCGACTCCGCCCGCACGAGCGTCGCGACCTGCTTGTAGAGCGCGTCGCGCGTCGGATCGTCAACAGAGCGCTGCGCTTGCACGAGCAGGTCGCGCACCTGGGCATTGTCCCACGTGTTGTAGTTCGGGACATCCTTGGCAGGCTTGTTGCCGAAGAAGAAGAACAGGAAATTGTCCGGGTCGCCGTTGTCGCCGGTCCAGCCGAGCATCCACGTGGACAGCCTGTGGTTGCGCGCGTCGTCCAGGTAGGCGGTCCAGTCCTTCGTCTTCAGGTTGCACTTGACCCCAACTTGCGCCCAGTCGTTGCAGACCGCCTGTGCAATCCCCTGCGGGTTCGGGTAATACGGTCGATCGACTGGCATGTACCAGAAGTCGGTGGTGAAACCGCCAGCCATGCCAGCATCGGCCAGCAACTGCTTGGCGTGGGACGGGTCATACGGAATGGCCTGGATATCGTCGTTGTAGCCCAGCATTCCAGGCGCCAGGAATTCCTTGGCGAGGATGCCGATCCCGCCGTACAGCGAGTCGACGATGGCCTGGCGATTGACGGCTTCAGAGAGCGCCTGTCGCACGCGCATGTCGCTGAACGGGGCCATGAACTGGTTGAAGTCGATGAAGGCGATGTTCAGTGAAGGACGCAGCAGGACCTGCAAGCTCGACATGCCTCGAGCGACCTTGACGTCATCCGGATTGGGGAACTCCATCATGTCGATGTTGCCGGCCTGGAGCTCGAAGAAGCGCGCCGCATTGTCGTTGATGACGCGAATGATGACCTGGTCGAGCTGGGGTCGGCCGCCCCAGTAGCTGTCGTTGGCAGCCAGCGTTATGTGATCGCCCCGGACCCACTCGACGAACTTGAACGGGCCCGTCCCGACCGGAGCGCCCGTGATATCCGGGATCGCTCCCGACGCGAGCATCTGCAGCGAGGCGGGGCTGACGATGGCGAACGGGAACAGCGCCAGGTCCAGCAGGAACGATCCGTTGGGTGCCTTGAGCGTGATCTGGACGGTAGACGGATCCACGACGTCGGTATGGTCCCAGAGGTCGTTGAAGCCGACGACGTCATTCCAGTAGATGAACTCGGCGGCCTTGTGAGACGGGTCGCCCACCTGCAACTGCTGGCGATCGAAGTTGGCCTTGACGGCGCTCGCGTCCAGCGGTGTGCCGTCCTGGAACGCGACGCCCTGGCGAATGTGGAACGTCCACACCTTGCCGTCGGGGCTGGTCTCCCAGCTTTCGGCCAGGGCAGGTTTGATGCGCGTCGTCGCGCCCTCGAAGCCGACCAGGCCTTCGTAGATCTGCTCCGTCGCACGCGCCGAGAGGCCGTCCTCGATCAGCGCCGGATCAAGCTTGACGACGTCGCCGGACTGGCCGAAGACCAGGGTGCGCGTGGTGGACTGGGCGCCAACGTGCGTCGCGGGCGCCAGGAGCGTCGCGGCGAGCAGCACTGCCGGGGCAAACCTGAGTAGTGCGCCTCGCATGGGTACGCGCATAGACAGCCTCCTCTAACAGGGACCAGGGTACGGACGCACCCCGGTCAAAAGTCCGGGGTCGCCCGGCTGCCGCGCATCATATGGGCAGGATCACAGCCCGGTCAAAGCGGCGCTGCGCCTTACGCGGCCTGGAAAATGGCTTCCAGAGCGGGCGCGTCCAGGCTCTCCTTGCCGAGCAGCTCCTTCGCCAGCCGATCGAGCAGCTCGCGGTGCTCACGCAGGATCGCCGTTGCTCGGGCGTAGCCTTCGTCCAGGAAGCGACGGATCTCGTCGTCGATCTGCTCGCCGACGTGCTCCGAATAGTCCTTCTGCTCGCCGAGGTCGCGGCCAAGAAAGATCATCTGCTGCTTGCGGCCAAAAGCCACCGGCCCGAGCAAGTCACTCATGCCCCACTCCTTGACCATCTTGCGGACCATGTTGGTGGCACGCTGGATGTCGTCGCCTGCGCCAGTGCTGATCTCGTTGAACACGACGGCTTCGGCGGCGTGACCGCCGAGTGCGGCCGTCACGGCGTCGACGAAGTCGCTCCGGGTCATGTAGAACCGATCTTCGGTTGGCAGGAAGCGGGTGTATCCGCCGCGAAGTCCACGCGGGATGATGGTGATCTTGTGTACGGGATCGTGGTGCGAGAGGAAGTGGGCGACAACCGCGTGGCCACTTTCGTGGTACGCCGTCAGCTCCTTCTCTCGATCCGACATGACATGGCTCTTGCGCTGAGGCCCGGCGCTGACCCGCTCGATGGCCTCTTCGAGCTCGGCCATGCCAATGGTTTTCTTGTCGCGTCGAGCGGCCAGGATCGCCCCTTCATTCAAAACGTTGGCCAGGTCCGCGCCCGAAAAACCAGGCGTCTGGCGGGCGAGGGTGTCGAGCGCGACGCTGGCTTCGAACGGCTTGCCTCGCGCGTGCACGTCGAGGATGGCCTTGCGACCCAGAAAGTCGGGCGACGGCACCACCACGACACGATCGAAGCGGCCCGGTCGCAGGAGCGCCGGGTCCAGCACATCGGGCCGGTTGGTGGCGGCGATGACGATGACACCCGCGTGGTCGTCGAAGCCATCCATCTCCACCAGGATCTGGTTCAGGGTCTGCTCTCGCTCGTCGTTGGCCACCCCGAGACCAGCACCTCGCTGACGGCCGACGGCATCAATTTCGTCCACGAAGACAATGCACGGAGCGCTACGCTTGGCTTTGTCGAACAGATCGCGGACGCGGCTCGCGCCGACGCCGACGAACATCTCGACGAACTCGGAGCCCGAGATACTGAAGAAAGGCACGCCACCCTCGCCCGCGACGGCACGTGCCAGGAGTGTCTTGCCGGTGCCCGGCGGACCGACCAACAGCACGCCCCTGGGGATGCGCGCCCCGAGCGCGACGAACTTCTGGGGCTCCTTCAGGAACTCGACAATCTCCTGGAGCTCCTGGCGCGGCTCCTCTACACCAGCGACGTCGACGAACGTGACGGCTGTCAGGGGGTTCTGGACCGTGCGCGCGCGACTGCGTCCGAAAGACATCATCGGGTTACCCCCGCGATCGGCCATTCTGCGCCAGGCGAAGAACATGATGCCGCCGAAGAGCACCAGCGGGCCGATCGTAAACAGCAGGCCGATCCAGGGTGCGGGCGGGTCAGCGACGGTGAATGCCACGTTCGAGAGTTGGTCCGGGGTGACGCCGAAACTCGTCAGGATCTTCAAGATCGACTGAGTCCGTCCCGTATGGAAGCTCAGTGCTTCGCCAGAGCGCGTGCGCGCGAGACCCGCGCCGTCGTCGGCTACGCGAATTTCGGTGACCTCTCCCCGCTCAACGCGGACCGCCAGAGCGTCCAGGGTGATCGGCTTGTCGGCGGGCCCGGCGCCCGGCCGGAGGAGACCAAAACCAATCGCCGCCAGCACCAGTGCTGCAGCCACCGCCACGAGGCGGGTCACTTGTTTTGAGGGCAACCGCTTCATCCGAGTCTCTCTACACGGACCCGTAGGGCCGGTCGCTCGGCCGGGTCACCGCCGCATACCGCTGACGGCCAGCACCACCAGGGTCAGGGCCATCACACCGAAGAGGGCATAGATCAAAGCAGCATCCACGTGGGTCAGTAACCCACGCCGCGAAGACTCGTCACGAGTCGGGGCTCGTCGGGAGGCGATAGCAGTTCGCACCGGCCACTGGCTGGGCCCGTCAACATCCTTGCCTTCTGCACAAGCACCGCTTTTCCGTGCGAGCGAAGCCTAGAGGGGCGGCCGACAAGTCTTCTGCACGGACATCGGCCTCCTGGCTCACTATACCCTGTGGCGATCCCCTCCGCCATGAACTCCGGTCATTCGCCCGTGCGGGTCACACCGGTGGCCTCGTGGCGTCCTGCTGCTCTTTTTGCTGCACATGCGGCCGCTTGTCGGGCTTGGCAGCCTTCTGCGCTTTCTTGGCTTTGCCTTTGTCTTTGCCCTTCGATCGTTCGCCCATGCCGGGTGCCCCGTACTTTCTGGACGCAAGCCCAATTGCCGCCACTATACGCGTTCGGCGCTACAGATTGCCGCTCCTGAGCCTGTATCAGATGTTCCAGCGAACTGGGCACAGTGTCCGAGACACAGGCATGCGTCATTGGGCACACTGTCTGTCCGCTTGGACCGCCACGGCCGGTATCGTTCGGCGGACGGCCGACACAGGAAGGATGAAGGATACTGAATGCACGTTGGATCAGGATTCGGACTCAGCCCCGCACGTGACGATTCGGATGCAGGTCCCGGACAACCCGCGCCGACAGCCGAGGCTTCGGTCTTCACGCCGTCGAGCCAGGCCGTAAGCCGCCGACGATTGCTCAGATTGGGCGGCTTGCTGTTGGCCAGCAGCGCCGCGAGTGGACTCCTGGCGGCCTGCAGCACGCCCGCCGCGCCGCCCGCCCCGACCACTGTTGCTACAACCGCGCCAGCGGCGGCGCCGACCACTGCCAAGCCGGCCGCGGCTGCCTCGGTTTCGCCTGCCGCCGGGCTCGCGTCCTCGGCGTCCGCCGTACCCAGTCCGTCCGCGATGGCGGCTGCCTCGGCCTCGCCCTCGGCCGCTCCGGTTGTGGCCACCGGCGGAAAGACGGTCCGCGCGGCCTTCGTCTATACAGGCCCGATCAACGACCACGGCTGGAGCAACGCGCACGAAGACGGACGCCAGGCGCTGATGCAGGCCCTGGGGCCGAGCGTCGAGACCGCTTACACCGAAAATGTGCCCGAGACTGCCGATTGTCAACGCGTCTTCGAAGACTACGCGCGTAAGGGCTACGACATTATTTACGGCACGAGCTTTGGCTTCATGGATTACATGCTCGAGGCCGCCAAGTCTTTCCCCAACGTCAAGTTCGACCACTGCTCTGGATTCAAGGCGGCCCCGAACATGGGCACGTACTACGCGGCCGAAGAGGAGCCGCGCTACGTCTCGGGCATGATCGCTGGCAAGATGACCAAGACCAACACGATGGGCTTCGTGGGCTCTTTTCCCATCCCTGAAGTCGTGCGCTTCTTGAACGCATTCGCGGCTGGCGTCCAGGCGACTAATCCCGACGCGAAGATCCACGTCGTTTGGGTCAACACGTGGTTCGATCCACCGAAGGAAAAGGCAGGCGCCGAATCTTTACTCGACCTGAACGCTGACGTCCTGACGGGTACCGAGGACTCGCCGGCCCTGGCGCAGGCCGCCGCGGCCCGTGGCAAGTACGCCGTTGGCGTCGACTACGACCAATCCTCGTACGCGCCCCAGGCCATCTTGCAGTCCGACCGGTTCATCTGGGGCCCGCACTACATCAACAGTGTCAAATCGGTGATGGCCGGAACCTGGAAGCCGGTCCAGTTCTATTACCACACCAGGGATGGCCTGGTGGAGGCCACACCGCCAAGCAGTCTCGTCCCAGCCGACGTCGCGGCGTTGGCGAACACCACCCAGGAGCAGATCAAAGCTGGCACGCTCAACGTCTGGAAGGGACCCCTCATCGACAACCACGGCAACGTCAAGGCGCCCGAAGGCAAGACGCTGGGCGACTTTTACGAAGGCCCCCCACCCGAGCCCGGCCAGACCAAAGACGATGCCTACGCGCAGTCGAACCAGATGACCTGGGCCCTGAGCAACGTCGTGGGCGATATTCCGCAGTCCTGAGCAACTAGTCTGCGAGTTCTCCCGCTCCTGATGCT
>JAABUQ010009585.1_pt1 | contig 13043 bp, 14 predicted proteins | sample 5560001 | NCBI WGS metagenome assembly JAABUQ01 (sample SAMN10711888, study PRJNA513371) | rock metagenome | isolation source: Antarctica rocks | place: Antarctica: Victoria Land, Finger Mt nord | collected 2015-12-18 | reverse complement strand
CCCTCTCCCGCTCCCTCATCCTCCTCCCCTCCATCAGCCCCCGCAACCCTCTTTTCTGCAGTCCAACCACGCAGCTGACGCCCCCTTGCCACGTCTCTTCCGCAGCGACAGCCATGGCGCCTCTCCCGGTGTTGTTGCCGCTTGGGACGAGATCATCCTCCGTGTCCACAGAAGCGGACGCGTTGCTACTGCCAGTCTCGCTGCTCGTGTCGGTCTCGCTCTCGCTGGCCGCGTAATCGGGTCTCCTGTTCCTCTGGCCCTGCAGGCGTGTGATGGTCAGTCCACCGGCAGACACCGCCTCATCGCCAGTTAGATCTTCGCCTTCCTTCCCAAACGCGGTGCCCACGCCACGGCCACCGCCTGCGGCCATCGCTGCGGCGTTGAACACAGCAGCTGCATTCCTGCCGTCGAGGATCTGGTGGATCTGTTCTACGGTTGCTTCTAATAGCCCGTCGACGCGGTAGGGGCGGGCGATTTGGAGGAGGGAACAGAGGATTTGCGGGGTGCAGAGTTGGTCGGTTGGGGGGGGAAGGGCGGAGGTGTAGAGGTAGTAGACGAGGGCCCGGAGAGTGAGGAGCGTGTGTGGGAGGTAGAGTTGGCGAGGACGGGAGGAGGGGGGGAGATTGTGTGGGGTCGGGGGTTCGAAGGATGTGGTTGCCGTTGTGGTGGAGGTGGAGGTGGTTGAGGTTGCGGTGAGCGAGGAGGGGGTGGCTGAGGTGGCGGTGGTAATGCTTGGGGTTATGGTTATTGAGGAGTTGCGGGAGGCGAGGGAGGAGGGGTTCACATGGCCGGGGCGTAGTGTGCCACCGTCCGACGAGGAGGAGGTGTCGTTTTGGATGGTTGACGAGCAGGCGCCGCTTTCGCGGAGTAGTTTGATGAAATATGGCCCCCAGCGGCGCGAAAGGACGTGGGAGTTGACCGGAATGCGTTGGCCGTCTATAGCAACGAGGTCCATATCAGCTAGGTCCCGAAGACTCATTGCCAGGATTCCTAGTTCGACTGCAGCATTTGGTAGCGGACGACCACCTAGAGACGAGGTTTTGTTGATGACCGAGGGAGCTAGAACGGGCGCACTGATGGAGGGATAGTTCGAAGTTGGCCAGGCTCGTCTCGGGTTATCATATAGACCAAATGCTTCGAGCTCAACCATGCAGATGTTTGCGAAATTGATCCTACGGTGGTTGTAGTCATCGACCAAGCTGCGCTTTCGATTGCCGAGAATGACAAATGTATTGCGGCGAGACCATAAGATGCCCCTATTCCAGCTGCCTTGGGAGAAAATCCCACCCCCAGCATCAATCCGACTCCATGTTAAAGTCCTAAGGTCAAGAGCCCACAGCGCGTACTCGTGTTTCGAAGAAGTCAGATACGTCCCACTGACAATGAAATGGTTATCCAAGATGTCCCCATTGGGGAAGCGGAGACCCGGCGGCGATATTTGCCCACGCATCGACTTTTCCACCAAAGAACCGTCGGGCAAACGAACCTGGAGCTCCAGCTTTACATCGAGAAAGTTATAGTTGGAGTAGATTAGCATTGATGTTGTTGACTCTGTCTTTTCTGTGTTTCCATTGACACCATCTGCCTTATCAGCAGGGTCAGACCCTGCTCCAATTTTTGATACTGCGAGACTCGTCAATGGCGTCACCACACTTCTATATGCCCCACAGGATCTTGGAAGAGGGTGAGTATCTGTCCATTTCAGGCTCCGAAGATTGAAGATACTAGTCGCATCAATGTACTTGTTGTTGCTATCCTGGCCTCCTACGACGATCATCTCTGCGCCTCCTGAGCCATCGAGGGCAACGCCTAGTGTTCCTTGATTCGGAACTGCTGAGGGCGGATTGTGAAGTATTGCAGAGAGAGGAGCATTGATCGAGGCAAATACTGCCGTGGATGGAATCACAGCAGCACAATGCGCGTACCTCCCCGGAGGTGTATCTGCCGTACTGATATGAGTCCAAGTCCGCGTTGGAGTGTCATAGATGTGGATATCCGACATGACAGTCATCTCTCCCTCAGCGCTTACTTGAGAAAGACCATCTAAAGACTGGTTTAGAGTCTGTGGCGAGGGCGACATACCACCATAGCATATCAACTTGGTATCTCCTAACGCGCACATGCTGTGGAAGTATCGCGGAGGAGGAATGTCTCCCGTGGTTGAGACTTTAGTCCAATCGCGCCGGATTAGATCCAACTCGAACATGTCTGAAGTCAAATGCGGCCGCTTCCTCGATAGCATCCGTCCACCAAAGACATACAGCCTGTCACCAAGGATCGTCGTCGTCGCCCCTACCAATGCATGTGGCTCTTTTCCCGTGCATTTGTGCACATTGCACACTAAGCCCGAAAGGTTTGTAGTGCCATTGGCTGTTGCAGGAGTCTGGCTCCCCGGAGCGGGTGATTCGGTAGGGTGGTTCGCTGCAGGCTCTTCGTGTCTTGTTGGTCTGGGATTCGGATCCGCATTGATCCCAGCATCTTGGACAACTTGATTGAGACTGGATCCACTGCTGCTATTCATGTCTGCTAGATAGGAGCTTGAAGGAGGGTTGAAACGATCAGAGGAGCCTTCGTTCATCGATGAAATAGAAGTGCTTGAGTCAATGGTGCTTGTTGAAGTGCCACTCGTGGTATGTCGGGACATGTTGGCGACCCACGATTTGCATGAGTGAGAAGCCGCAACGGAGGCTCGAGGGGTCGTGTCTGCGCTGGTAGAAGGTGTAGGCGGGAAGAGCCCTCCTGGCTGCGTAAAGTCTGGTATCACAATTGGAATATGTCGGGTGCGTTGCTTGCGAGGCTTCAGTCGTGGAGGGGCCTCTTCTTTCTCAAGGTCGAATGTTAGTACCGAGCTGTGTGGAGAGGTTGGCGAGGGTTGTGTATGTTTCAGGACGGATTCGATGACATTTTGCGTTATAATTATTGGGACATGTCTGGGTTTGCGTTTGCTGATGCGTGCGTCATGCGGAACGATATACGGTTGCTCTGAGCCTAACGATGCGAGATATTGCTGCGCAAGCGAAGGTGTGAGCTCTTGCGTTGGAGGCGTGAGTCGCTTATTCAAGAAGCGTAGCTGTAGGGGCGAGGGCGTGGGGATCCTCGATTGAGCATCGCTCTGATGGCACTGACTCGAGGTGAGCGCTCCTCCTGGCCTGAGCGCAGGCTCGGCACTGTGGCCACCTGTCGATGCCATTGTGAGCTATACGTTCTTCTTCACGCGTAGATAGTTGAGAAAGAAGCCTGCATGAAGGGTAGGACGAAGGCGAGGAAGTTGGTATAGAAGGCATAGTGACTTGAAAATGAGAGAATGACAGCGATCGGTGGGGTCACACTCACCCCTCGACGTCGAGATCTAAACCTCCTTGGCCCTTTATTCTGGTCCGTTTCACAAGAATCGACAGGATCGCTCTTTCTCAGTGTAGCCTTCACGGTTAGCAGGGTCTCGGCAAGCTGCTTCTCTTTTTCTGATACAACCCTTGCGTCAACAAATAGACACACAGCCGCAGGGCGGAATTGCACCACTTTTCACGATTGGCGTCCGTCAGTATGCAGCACCTTACTTGAAGCAGACTACCACCTTGCAGAAGCACCTTGCAGAAGCACCTTGCACGAGTATCAAAATGAAGCAATTGGTACATACTTCTGCAGTCTACGGCAAGGGCCGAGAGTACGCCAGAGGCACAGGCACGAGCACGCTTACCTATATGTAGCCAAGTCTACAGGCAAAGTACGAAGTACTATTTGAAATGTCGAGTCGTCTTTCCTTTTCTTAACATAATCACATTTGGAAGACCATCTGAATGGGATGATATTTGACATCAGATGGTTCGCGTGCTCGATCAAGTATCAACCCCAACGCCACAGCGCCGAACATAGTCTTCTTCAAACAGCTGCGCTCGTCTCCTCCTCGGGCAAACTCGTGAAGCGCAAATACGGCTTCACTATCCTCAATTTGTCTCCATACTGCTCCTTGGCCTGATCCGTCTTCACGCTCGGGTGCACTATCACATCATCTCCTGCAAGTCTGTCAGCTGCCGCTACCCGTCTAATCTCCCTTTTCTCTCCAAGTTTCAATCCGGGTCGGAGAGAAACATACCTGGCACCCAGTTGATCGGCGTGGTGACCTTGGCCTTATCCCCCGTCTGCAAACCATCCACCACCCTCAACACCTCCGCCGTATTCCGTCCCGTGCTCGCCGGGTAGGACAAAATCAGCCGGACCGTCTTCTTCGGATCAATCACAAACACGCTGCGGATCGTAAACGCCATGCCCTTCTGGTCCACATTGGTCGCGTCCTGATGGTCGATCATATCGTACGCCAATGCCACCTTTCGCTCTTTATCCCCGATGATGGGGAAGCGCAAAGAGGCATTGGAGATCTCGTCAATGTCTTTGATCCACCCGCCATGGGATTCGATGGTGTTTGCGGACAGTCCGATTAGTTTCACGCCGCGTTTGGTGAATTCGGGCTCGAGTTTGGCGAAGGCGCCCAGCTCGGTTGTGCAGACGGGGGTGTAGTCTTCGGGGTGGGAGAAGAGGACGACCCATTTGTCGCCGATGAACCTGGGGTATTTAGTATCCAAATTCGATATTTTGCAGGGGAAGTGGGCATACTCATGGAAATCAATGGGACCATTGGTGGTTTCGGCTTGGAAGTTGGGGGCAATTGAGCCTAGACGGAGACTGTCCACAGTAAGTCATACAATCTGAATTCAAATTCGTAGGCGTGGAGTCATACGGAGCAGGACGTTCTTCTCCCAGGGAACCCATAGTTAAATTGATTAGGAAATCTGATTGTCTTCTTTTGGGATAGTAAAAGGCTCAAGAATCCTGACAGTACTAAAATTAAGAGACCAGTATGATGGGATACAGAGAGCTATTCCTTTAAGTATCTCGGGAACCCCCATATTTACGTACCTGTAGGTGTCTTGCACCATCGGCATCACGCAATCGAGCTAACGCAAAATAAAGAATACTACACTTCAAACGTCATCGCGTGGCGGCTCTCACTTGCCTCAGTTACTCAGACTCTATATACTAATACCCTTCGGGGTTAGCCGCTGCTGACTACGTATACAATAGTTATAGAGTCTGAGCTCAAGAATATATAATTTTCTTAGGTATAGCTTAACTTTAATAATAAACCCCCAAATTTTCTTGTTTAACTTTTTCAACTTTAAAATTTACCCTTTATAAGGTTATAATAACAATAATATTATATTATTTTAGTATAATAATAATCTAATTTATATAATAAGATATATACTTTTATTTAATAAGCTTAGAATCTCGAAATTCCTATTGAAAGAAAAGTTAGAATAATTTTAAAATTTTTTTTATTAACAAAGTCCAAAATCCAACCCTTCTCTAATAATAACGAGAATATCAAAAAGCTCCGTTATACCTCTCGGTATTTACTTTAATATAGAAGACTCTCCGATAGAGAAAGATATATAATAATATATATTTAATATTAAAATCTTGAAGTAAAGGTAAGAATTTGCAAAGGGGATTACCCGGGGCGTAAAGTTTCAACTTTTCTTTGGCTTAATAAAATCGGTTAATTAAAACGTCGTTTGAATACGCTCGAGAAGGAGAACAATCTTTATATAGAAAGTATATAAATATTATATAATAAATATAGAGATATTAAAGTAAAAGTAAAAAAATGAAAAAGGGAGAGCCTAGGCTCCTGGGCGCAAAATTTCAACTTTTCTTTTATATTAAGATAACTTTTTTTTGGCTTAATAAAATCAGTCAATTAAAACGCCGTTTGAATACGTTTGAAAAGGAGAATAATCTTTATATAAAAGATATATAAATATTGTATAATAGAAATTAAAATACAAAAATAAAGAAAGGATTAAGCCGTATTTAAGAAAATTATACGTTCTTAAGCTCAGACTCTATAACTATTGCGTACGTAGTCAGCAGCGGCTAACCCCGAAGGGTATTAGTATATAGAGTCTGAGTAACTGAGGCAAGCTCTCACCACTCGTCTCGCACGGATGAGTAATCCTGATTACTGTACAAATTGTGAGATTGAATCTCTTCATAAGACTATCTTTAGTTACTAGTGTAAGCAGCAAGATAGGTGAATTTCGATCGAGGTGGAACGGTTTGGTCAACGTCTGCGGGAACTTATGCTTTCGACACCCCTTTTGACTCTATGCACACATCTAAGAAGCCAAATCACAAGAAAACCACAGGTTGTATCGCCTTGAACATGCATTGTACAGTGTCTGCTCCCCACTCCCTCGCCGAAGCCTATAGCTCATCGTGCCCGCTGGGATCCTCGTCCTCTTCCTCTGCACCCATCGGGCCCTCCCCAGGCGCACCTCCACCATACAACTTGCTAGTGATGGGGTAAGCCACATTAGACAGCTTCTCTTTCTGCTCCTCAAAGTCCTCGGTTGTAGCCTCAGCCGCGTTCTCTTCGAGCCAATCTGCGGTTTCCTTGACGGCTTCGAGGAGGCTTTCCTTGTCTTCCTCATCGATTTTGCCGCCAAGACCTTCGTCGTCGTTGGCTTGGTTCTTGAGGCTGAAGACGTAGTTTTCGAGTCCGTTGCGGGCTTGAATGCGCTCCGAGGTGGCTTTGTCTTCCTCGGCGAATTCCTGCGCTTCCGCGATCATGCGGTCGATTTCTTCTTGCGAGAGACGGCCCTTGTCGTTCTATGGATGTGTTAGTGAGTTCATGCGAATGAGCTGTAGGAATGAACGTACGGTAATGGTGATACTCTCAGATTTGCCAGTTCCTTTGTCACCAGCGCTGACTTTCAAGATTCCATTGGCGTCAAGCTCAAATGAGACTTCGATTTGAGGAACACCACGAGGCGCCGGTGGGATACCAGTAAGATCGAATTTGCCGAGGAGATTGTTGTCCTTGGTCATAGAACGCTCGCCTTCGAAGACTTGGATCAAAACCACGGGCTGATTGTCAGCCGCAGTCGAGAAGATCTGGCTCTTGCGTGTGGGGATGCTGGTGCCTCGGGGGATCAACTTGGTCATGACACCACCTGTGGTCTCGATACCCAAAGTCAATGGGTTGACATCCATAAGAATGATTTCCTTGGTTCCTTCGGCTCCCGAGAGGACACCGCCCTGGACGGCGGCACCGAAAGCGACGGCTTCATCTGGATTGATGTTCTTGCTGACTTTCTTGCCACCAAAGAATTCCTCCAACATGGCTTGGACTTTGGGGATACGAGTAGAACCACCGACCAAGACGATGTCGTTGATCTCGTTCTTCTTAACCTTGGCGTCCTTGAGAACCTGCTCGACAGGCTTGAGAGTCTTCTTGAAAAGATCCATGTTCAGTTCTTCGAATTTGGCCCGGGTCAAGGTTTCCGAGAAGTCCTCGCCCTTGAAGAAACTTTCGATTTCAAGGCGAGTAGACATTTGGCTGGACAGAGTCCTCTTTGCTTTCTCAACCTCTCGCTTGAGTTTACCCATGGTCTTCAAGTCCTTGGTGATGTCCACATTCTTGTCTTTGTTGTATCGCTTCGTGAAGTAGTTGATGATACGTTGATCTGGGAGATGTTAGTCTGTTTGTTTTCCGAAAAGCTTGAGAGGTAGGACATAGACTCACCAAAATCTTCACCACCAAGATGGGTGTCGCCAGCGGTTGCTTGGACCTCGAAAACACCGTTGTCAATAGTCAGGAGGGACACGTCAAAAGTTCCTCCACCAAGATCATAGACAATGATTTGACGCTCATCACCGGTGCGGTCGAGACCATAGGCGATAGCTGCTGCGGTAGGTTCGTTGACAACTCGGAGAACGTTGAGGCCGGCAATAATTCCGGCATCTTTTGTGGCTTGTCTCTGGTTGTCGTTGAAGTAGGCGGGGACCGTGACGACGGCGTTGGTGACCTTCTTGCCCAAGTAGCTTTCTGCGATCTCCTTCATTTTCCCAAGGACCATGGCGGAAACTTCTTCGGGGGTGAACGATCGGTCTTTGCCATTTACCTCTACGGTAATGGCGGGCTTTTCGTTCTGGTTTGTGACACGGAAAGGAAAGTGCTTGATATCGGCTTGAACATCCTTGTCGGCCCATTTGCGCCCAATGAGACGCCTGTACCTTTGTTAGTAGGGTACTCAGAAAGCTTTATTCAGATGCAGTGCTTACTTGGAGTCAAAGATGGTTCGTACGGGGTTTGAAGCGTATTGATTCTTGGCCGCGTCTCCGACTAACCGTTCCTCATCGTTGAAGGCCACATATGAAGGGGTGATACGCCCTCCTTGGTCATTGACTAATATATCGACTTTCCCATTTTGCATGACACCCACGCACGAGTACGTGGTGCCAAGATCTATACCGATTACTGTTTCACGGAGTCAGCGACAACAGAACATTTCGAGGGGAGTTTTGGAGAGCTAACCATCACCGAGGTCCTCCCTGATTGGGGCTTGCTCATCTGATTGTGCGTTTGCGTGGCTAAGAAAGGCTAGAGGGGTGGCGAGGACAAAGAGTAGAAGGAAGACAGAAGACCATACAGAGGGCCGGGAGGTGCCCCTCGAGTGTCGAGCCATAGTGTGCAGTGATGAGATAAAAGCTCCTCAATGTGAGGCTGAACAGAAACGTTTAAGACTCGCAACGAGATAATGGAAAGGGAGAAGGATGGGGAGAAGGAGTGTGAAAGGCGCAAGGGATATGTGGGTTGTGAAGATTATAGCGGGCTCATGAGGACACTTTTCTTTGAGGACACATTTTATTTTCGATTGGGCAAATCCTGATTGGTCAATATTGCATGCGGCTGACTGGGAATGGATATAAGCTTGCGGCGATAAGAGACTCTGGGGACCGTGGGCGACCTGCCTCGTGGAAGAAAGAATAGGCTGGACTAGCCCCAATAGCGGGCCCCCCACGGAGTATATACACTTTTTTGTGTTTCTGTCATACTGAGTTGACGAAGATTATTTTACTGCAGAATGCCTCTTTTGTGTCAAAATCCCAGTCCTCTTGACCTTGCATAGAAGTGCAGTCTCTTACTTGTCCTTTGCTTGGTCGATCGGCTGATAAAGCCTCTCGATAACAGTACTAACGTACCTTCTTATCTAACATGTACATTCCCATCCGATCCATTCGTTCTTGCGTCTCTCGTACCGCGCTATCAGGTGTTATCCTCCCTACAGCTTCATCCCCAAAGCCTTGTGCACCCGGAGCGCCTGCCTGATACTGAGATCCAGCATGATCTCCTCAGAACCGCCAGGGATAGCATAAGCCCGCACATCCCGATAGAGCCTCTCAACCTTAGCACCTTGTCCGCCACGGCTGTAGCTGAGTCCACCAAAGATCTGACTGGCTTCCCTAGCACAGAATTCGAATGTGACGGTAGCCTGGGCCTTCAATCCAGCAATCGCGCCTCCGAGCTTCAACATCGCCTCGGTTTCTTGCATGACGTTGCATTGGTAGACCATGTTCTCAAGCCAGTTGTACGAGGCCTCGATCTGTCGAGCCATGTGGGCTAGCTTCAGACGAATGACGGGGTGATCGATGAGTTTCTTGCCGAAGGTGCGGCGCTTGTGGGCGTATTTGACGGATTCTTCGTAGCAGACGCGGGAGAAGCGAATGCATTGGATTATTATGCCGATGCGCTCGTGATTGAAATTGGTCATGATGACTAGTGAAACGATGGCAAATGTCAGCTGCGGTAATAGACTTTGTGTGAGAATGAGTAACTACCTTTAAAGCCTTGGTTCTCTTTGCTGAGCAGGTTCTCGACTGGGACTTTGACGTCTTCGAAGGTAATGTATGTGGTTCCACTGGACCAGACGCCCTGGCAGTCCATCCGTCTTGTGCTGACACCCTCTCCACGTTCGATCAGGAGAGCTGAAACACCATTCATACCTTCGCCACCTGTTCGCACAGCTGTTGTGAAGTAGTCGCACCAGATACCATTAGTGATCCATTTCTTCTCGCCATTGACGATATAGTGTTTGCCGTCCTCTGTCAGTTTTGCTTCGCAGGTGAGATTGGCAACATCGCTACCGGCGTCAGGTTCCGTGATTGCCAGGCATATCCGCTTGTTCCCATTGAGAATGTCAGGTAATATTCTATCAACCAAAGGCTTCTTGCCGAACTTGACCAAAGGAGGGCATCCAATGCCGAAGCCTCCGACCAGGTTCCAGACAAGTCCACCGCTGCCAGCTCTTGAGATCTCGTCTGTCACAAGCATCTCGTGGAACATGTCCCATTGCTCTGGCTCGACACTCTTGACGGTGTTCTTTGTGTATTTTGTTGGATATTTGTGGAGCCCCATAAGACCAGCTAGATAGCCTCGCTCACCCATCTGCTTGTAGATCTTGTCTGGAACCACCTTGGCTTCATCCCATTCGGTCACATACGGCTCAATCTCGGATTCCACCCATTCCCGGACTTCCGCACGGAGAGCGGCGTGGGTCTCATTGAAGTATGGGGAGTGGTACTGTTCTTGTTCAGCCACGTTCACAAATCTTCATACATGAAACATACGCTTTGATACCATGATGGGTCGGCGTAGGGTATCAGGGCGCCAAAGGGGTCCATCGATTCCTTGGCTTCATGAGCGCCGCTGCTTGGCACTGGTGCAACAACGCCAGCTTCAGCCTGGGGTTTCACTTTCTCCGCCTTCTGCGATGGTGGAGGGGTATCAGGAGGAGTTGGAGGAGCGGCTTCTTGCTTCTTGGTATTTAGTGATCCGACTTGCAATTGGCTTTTGTATTTCTTGAGAATGCCCTCGTTGTGATATTTCCAGAATTGTTTAGAGGCGTCTTTACCACCTACTCGCTGAAGGACTGGATACAATTAGTAATCGAGCGTTTTCAGTAGATGGATGATGCGGCATACTCTTTTGACCACCGGGATGCTCGGCCTGGAAGTCAGTCATGTTATAGACATCATCGTCGACAATGATGTAGAGGTCTTGGGGAGTCTTGTGGCCAGCGACATCCTCTTTGGAGAAGGTCTTGGACATTATGAATGTAGAGATGTGAGAAGCTTATCGAAGGGAGAGGGTGAATGCGATGAGGAGACTAGGAGTGAAAGAAACGATGGACGGGGGCAGAGGGAGTGGAATGCGGGAGGGAGATGGAGAGGACAAAGGAGTGTTGTCGATGAAGAGAGGATGAAGTCGAAGGAGTGGATACTTGAGTGAACGAAGAGTACTCAAGGCATAGGATGCCTCGGCTGAATTCTACCAGTAACGACTGATACAAGCAGAAGGTGAAATCTAGTACGGGAACTGTGAACCGGTGAATCGGTGAATCTCCGTTCCTCGGGCCAAAGTCTGGAGTGTTTGGACTTTGCCATCTTTTGCTGATGCTTCCTTTGCTGTCATTGGCCGGATTGCCTCCGCGTGACTGATGGTGGGGCCATTTTTGAACCGAGGCTCTCACTCATTCATCATCTGCACTGCCTTCCGCTCTAGTAAATCATGCTACGGCAGTAACACGCGACTCGAGCTACATTGTCGCCTTGACGACGCTGAAAGCAACCTAATTGTCGCTCGACGGATTCATGCTTGTCGAGCTTGGCCTGCGAGAGGTTCTTCCAACAAGAGCACCACAATGGCAGCCCCCGTCGAAGTGACCAAGGCCTCGGAATTTGATAGCAACACTGGCCAGACAGAAGGTATGACACGAATGGGAGCCGTGGTTAACAAGGCTAGCATATGTGCTTCCGGTATACCTCCTCGACATTTGTCCATCGTTTCACGCCAACTCAAGAGCCAACAGTCATGATTGCAAAACCTCACACCTCCTCCACCGTCCATCATCACGGAATACAAGATACCATTGTCTACTGTCTCCGTGGCAAAGGTGCTATGGTATCTGAAGGCGGAACGAAGAAGCAAGTCTTGAGTCCTGGCGACTTTGCAGTCATACCAGCCTTCGCTGAGCATCAGGAGATCAATGAGGGTGACGAGGAAGTTGAATGGATCATAACTAGGAGTGGACGAGAGCCGGTGGTTGAGAACCTGGAAGGATGGGGCAAGAGTAAGGTGCGAGATTAAGGTGCCAGAGTGAAAAATGGCTACAGGTGAGAGGATTTTTTTCTAATGGAATTGGAGTCGAGAGAAATGATCGAGTCACCAGCACACGGCTTCTTCACCAAACCAAGACGGCATGTCTTTGACAATGTCAAGACCTCTCTTAGTGAGTTCAGGGATCGCGGCAAACACGATTAAATTCCTCATTCAAGTGCAGGTTTGTGGGCTGCAAGAGCAGCAGGGAAGTATGGCAGCTGTCATCCACGACTGATTCAATCATCTATCTTGATAGCGCCTTGTCGTGACAGCTCAGAGCTTGTATGGGTATGATCTACTTTGGAAGCGAAGTGTACGGCTGCGTGCATCATACGAGCGCTTGAAAGCATGGTCTACTCCTCCTTTCACAGCCTTGTTCGGGAGGCGTGATAAGCAAAAGGGGTTCCCACTGCTGTGAGAGCATGACTGCTTCGCCGTTGAAGAATGCCGAAATTTGCTGTGGGTCCCAATGCCACAGCAAATCATTCCCTGCATGTTTCATCCCCTTTTTCCAATCATCCCTCAGGTGGGGAAAGGCCCGCCGCGTGTTGGCCATGGTACACCTAATTTGACGTGCGCCAATGATATGTCTTGGCGTGTCAAAATTTGGAGGCTGAACAGCAGTAAGGGGGCACAGGATACAACACAAAACAACTGAATACAAAAATACCCCTCCCGTTCTTTTTTTTTAATGTCCATCTTCTTTCCTGGTCCCGCCAATATATTCATGTCTTTCCATTAATACATTATAAAATTTCAACATACTCTCCATTGTCCATTTGCGACTCTTGGGTCAATACTAGTACATCTTTTCTCCCCCTCTGTTTCCTCAAAGTCTCTCATCATGTCGACCACAAACACCACCAACAGCACCCAAACGCTCAACATGCAAGCCGAGAAGCCCGCACCAGCAGTCAACATCAACCCTCAATCCCGCCAACCCTCCCTGGCACCTCCCCAAACAACCCGCCCCCCCCTCGACCACCACCACAGCATAAACGTCGACCAATACTTCCCCCAACCGCACGACAACGAAAAACAC
>JAABUQ010009584.1_pt1 | contig 13044 bp, 14 predicted proteins | sample 5560001 | NCBI WGS metagenome assembly JAABUQ01 (sample SAMN10711888, study PRJNA513371) | rock metagenome | isolation source: Antarctica rocks | place: Antarctica: Victoria Land, Finger Mt nord | collected 2015-12-18 | reverse complement strand
GTACTGCTTCCTCTTTGAATTCTTTCGTGTAGACTTTTTGCATCTTGCCCATTGTTGATCCCTTTCCCAAGCTTGATTGAGTATATCTCAGCTTTAGGGACTCTTTCAAATCGGGGCAAGATCAACTGAGAAAGGACGTAGATTGAAGCAATTCAAGGACGGTGAGAACACGACTGGTTGGATGATACATACGACTCCTTTCCGTTCAGTGCTCTTTTCATCTTCTAGAAACGAGGTCTGATTGTGTCCGCCTTCCATAGTATACTTTCGTTGTAGATGTGTCAAGCGATGTATAAAGAGGAACAAGGAGAAAGAAGACATGAGTATTCAACCATTCACGGTAGACATTCCACAGGCAATGCTCGATGATTTGCACGAACGTTTAGGCCGGAGGCGCTGGCCCGACGAGATAGAGGATGCAGGCTGGGACTATGGCACCAACCTGGGCTATCTACAAGAACTGGCAGCGTATTGGCACCACTCATTTGACTGGCGTCAGCAGGAGGTCATGCTCAATCGGTTCGCGCATTTTCGTACCGAGATCAATGGTCAGGGCATTCATTTCATTCATGAGCGTGGGAAGGGACCACATCCGACGCCGATTCTTCTGACGCACGGCTGGCCCGGCTCTTTCTTGGAAATGCTGAAGGTTCTTCCGCTTTTGACAGACCCTGAGAGGTATGGTGGAAAGGCGGAAGAGTCTTTCGATGTAGTCATCCCTTCATTACCAGGCTATGGGTTTTCGGATCGACCAACGCAACGAGGAATGACGATCTCACTCATCGCGGATATGTGGGTCGATTTGATGACGAACGAACTGGGCTATCAACGCTTTGCCGCACAGGGTGGAGATTGGGGTGGTGCCGTGACGGAACAACTCGCGGTTGCTCATCCTGAGGTGTTGCTTGGCGTTCACCTGAACAATATCCCCGCTCAGCATGTGTTTGCGAGAGTTGACAGCCTCTCGCAGGATGAGAAAACCTATCTTGCAGCACTCGGTCCCTGGCAGTTGCAAGAGGGTGCTTACGTGGCGATTCAAGGGAGCAAACCACAAACGCTTGGCTATGGGTTAAGCGATTCTCCAGTTGGGTTAGCAGGGTGGATGGTGGAGAAGTTCCGCGCATGGAGCGACTGCGGCGGGGAAGTGGAAAAGCGTTTTACGAAAGATGAGTTGCTGACACTGATCACGCTCTACTGGGTGACGGGGACCATAAATTCTGCGAACCGTCTCTATTATGAGAGAAGCCACACTGCTGCTGCTGAGAACGCTCCAGGAAAAAGTGCTGTCCCGACGGCGATAGCGAGGTTTCCACAAGATATTCTCCCCGCGCCGCGTGAGTGGGCGGAGCGTTGGTTCAACGTGCAGCAATGGACGGCAATGCCGAGTGGTGGGCATTTCGCCGCGCTAGAGGAACCCGACCTGCTGGCTAAGGACATCCGAACGTTCTTTCGTGATCTTAAAGCGAAAAACGAGCAGGGAGAAGTGGGTCGCGTATAAATGGACTGGAAGACCACACGAAGTGCTTCGTGTGGTCTTCCAGTCCATTTATACGCGACCCACTTCTCCCCTCTTATGGTCAGTGAAAGGGTCACCCCTTTCACTGCCACTCCCAAGCCGTACATGATAGTTTCCCATCATACGGCTTTTCAGTGTATGGTCATTTGTGATTGATACCAGTAGCATGCGTCCATTTTTCAGGGTATTTCGCATGCCTTTCATCATGACAATGTAGGTGGAGAGCTACTTGATTTGAGAACACATTGTTTATGTGATTTCCATCAAGATGATCGATTTCGATTCGATCTCCATCTTTGAAATTCAATTCGCACCATCGACACTTCCCTTGTTGCTTGTGGAGCAGCTTTCCAAGCGTTGTTTTTGTCATTGGGTGCGTTTTTAGCCGTTTGCTCCAATAGAGTAGATTTCCATCATATGGACTGGCCTCCCCCTTCACTTTCGGGTAGGGATGGATGGTCTGCGTTTGGCTGTACGACCTCAACGAGTTCTTTTCAGGTATGGCAAAGACTTGCCGTCCATCTCTCTGATGCCAGTACTTCGCTCTCACCCATCCTTTTCCTTTTCTGGGATGTCTCCACGTTGCCCAACTGACCAGTTGGCAGTAGAGGGTCTTGTCACAGCGACGGAAGATCTTTCGTGTTTCTACTGTCCTGTAATAATTGGCCCATCCTCTGATCATCGGGTTCAGTTCTTTGATGAGGGCCTCCTGGGGAGCACCGCGAAGTTTTTTAATCTTCTTGCCCCTCATCGCCGTATGATGCTTTATCTTTTCTTTACTGGGTCTGATGAACGTCTTGAAGCCAAGAGGTCTTCCATGTGTATCTTTTCCCGATTGTTTTTCACTTTTCGGGATTTGACGCACGGTGAAGCCAAGAAAGTTGAAGCCCACATTTCCCTCGTAAGGGGTGAGTGTGTGCGTTATCTTGGTTTTCTTTTGGTTCAAGGCTAATCCCATGCCTTTCAACCATTCTTCTACTGCATTTTCTGCCTTCTGAAGCACTTCTTTGTCAGAATGGATGATGACGTAATCATCGGCATACCGTATGATAACAGGTTTTCCTGCCTTTTTATGATATGACGCTGCTGCTACTTGTTCCATTCCATGAAAAGCTATATTTGCCAGAAGTGGAGAAATTACACCGCCCTGTGGCGTTCCTTCTTCTGTTGGTGCAAATACATGCTTATCTAATACTCCTGCCTTGAGCCATGCTTTTACTGTATGTCTTAATGCAGTATAGGTTTGCAATTTCTTCAAAAGTGCTTCCTGATTGATATGGTCAAAACAGCCCTTTATGTCCGCATCAAGCACAAATTTTGCTTTGGACTTGGTGTGATTAAAGATAGCTGCTATCGCATCTTGACATGAGCGTCCTGGTCGGAAGCCATAGCTGTTGTTCTCGAAAACCGCTTCCCATTCCGGTTCAATTGCCATTTTTACTACTGCCTGTTTGCATCTTTCAAGCATTGTAGGTATTCCCAAAGGCCGCTTTTCAGCTTTCCCTGGTTTTGGTATCCAGACACGTCGAACTGGTTTCGGTTTTTGTTGTTTCCAGTGCTTCGGGTGAATTTGTTCTGCCAAAACAAGTCGATCTTTCGGGGAGACAGATTTCACGCCATCTACCCCGGCGGTTTTCTTGCCCTGGTTTTCCTGGGTCACTCGTCGCACTGCGATCAATCGAGCTGCTTCGGATTTCATCAAGAGCTTTTCGAGCTTTTGAACACTTCTTTGATTGCCATGTTGCCTGGCTCGGTAGATGCGTTTTTGGATGCGGTACGTGTGCTGCTCAAACTTTCGCCAAGGCAGCGCACGCCAAGCCTCACTCGTAGGGTCGATCTGTTTTTGATCGTCTTGCGGTGCTTTCCTTTTTGCCATCGTACTTTCTCTCTACTTTCCATACAACCGTGTCCACGTCAGCATATCCCCTGGCTTTCCCGGAGGCATTGGCTTCTTGGACAATCGCTCCAGAGGGTGCATTAGTTGGCACCTACTCGCTGTATCGACCAGCCAGCGAGAGCATTCCTCTGGTTACTCCGTTCCATCTCTCTGTTTTCGGCTACCGTAGATGGGTGCTATCTACCGAACGTCTTCTTGAATGGGAAGAGGTTTTATCCTCTCTTTCAACGTCTTTCTGTACAATAAAGCCGTCTTGACGCATACCTTTTGGTCAAGCCTCTCATTCTCTTTGGCTTGTTAGTCTTCTTTCGATAGTTCAGTCGCACCTTCGTTAACAGGTTTCTGTTAACCCCTCATCCTTTGTAGTAGCTCAACCAATGATCTACTTGGTATGAGACTTACTGTTCGATCACTCTGTACCCCGCTTCGCCGCTTTGAGGACCAGTCGCCGCTTTGGGGGTATGGTTATCATCCGCCCATTTAGATGGTTGGGGATTTCACCCAACATCAGAAAGATAGTTATCAAAGATTCTCTTTGTCGCCCTTCCCCCGTAGTGTACGGTTTTGAGCGAACGGATCGCACTATACATTAAACTAAGAACAAGCCCACTCGACAGAGGGCCAGAGCAAGAGTAAACTTGCTCATATAGATGATCGAACGCACTGGGGAAAGTCTCTTCTCTCCACACGGCTCGACCGATTAGGAAAGCTCGCACTTCCCTGGTGCTGTTCCTGAGCCAAACCGATCATGAGAGAGTCGCGCTTCGAGCGCCACAGTATAAGGGCACGTGAACTCAGGAACGTGTTTTGCCGAGAGGAGCACATTCGATGTGGTATACCGGTATTGACTGGGCGGACCAGCATCATGATGCGCTGGTCATTGATGAGAAAGGACATCCGGTCGGATCCCTGCGGGTCGATCACACGCCGCAGGGATTGACCAAGTTGAACACTTTTCTGCAGCAGATCATCGGCAGTGAGCCAAAAGAGCAGATGGCATGTATCATTGAGACCACCCATGGTCTCTTGATTGCGCACTTGCTGGAAACGGGCTGGCCAGTCTATCCGGTCAACCCTCGAACCGTGGATCGACGGCGTTCGGCCTCGGGAGCCAAAACGGATACGATTGATGCCTACTTGCTGGCCAAGACGGGACGAGCAGATTTCTCCGATTTGCACCGACTCACTCCTGATAGCGAGCTGGTTGCTGAACTGAAAACGCTCACCCGCGATCAGGATGCTTTGGTTCAGATGCAGACCCGACTGGTCAATCAACTGACGGCGTGTTTGAAAGCGTACTATCCAGTCGCCTTGGAGTTGTTTAGTAAGGTGCAGCAACACACGACCCTGATCTTCCTGCAGACCTATCCGACCCCTCATGAAGCCATGGCAGCCTCGGCTGAACAGATCGCTGCTGTCCTCAAGCAGACAAGACACCCCAATCCGAAAGTGGCGGCGATGAAGATTGCTGAGCAGTTGCACCAACCGCACTTGCAAGCCGAGAGTGTAACGACCCGCACTAAATCGCGCTTGATGCTGGCATTGGTTGGTCAACTGCTGCCACTCATTGAGCAAATCGCTCAGTATGACAAGGAGATTGACACCCTTTTTTTGACCCACGCTGATCAGACGATGTGGAGTTCGCTTCCACGCGCAGGCCAACGCTTGGCTCCGCGACTGCTGGCAGAAATCGGCGACGATCGACAACGATACAAGGATGCGAGCAGTCTGCAAGCCCTTGGAGGAACCTCGCCAGTCCTCTATCAGAGTGGAATGTATTCCAAAGCTCATCGCCGATTGGGCTGCATCAAACCGCTGCGCAACGCCTTGCATCAATTTGCGTGGCAAAGCACCCAAAGTGAAACATGGGCGAAGGACTACTACCAGCGCAAACGAACGGAGGGCAAAAGCCACACCGTCGCCGTACGAGCACTTGCTAATGTATGGGTCAGGATCATCTTTGCGATGTGGACCCATCGAGAGTGTTATCAGATGGCGACCTTTGAGCAAGCACAACAGCGGCATGCACGCAAGGCTGCGTAGCGACCTCTGATCGTGCTGATCATCCTCAACACGAGCCAAAAACCCTGCATTTTTTTGGCTTTCAACTTGGCATGCCCTTTTCAGACCACACAAGCTCAGGGCTGTCAAGGAAAGCGAAGCGGCTTGACAGTTCTGAGCGGTGTGGTACACTCGTTCAGGTAGTGTTGCAAAAAATTATAAGCTCTGCAAAATCGGTGATAGAAGAACGGTAAAAATTATTTAATCTAAGAAAACGGGCGCTTCTTCTGCACCTTTTACTTCTCGCATAATTCGAAGTACACTTCAATTTGTTGAGCTTACAATTTTTTGCAACACTACCTTGACGTTTAGACTAAATCAGACAAAAGGCCCCTCAACCTTGCGGAGGGGAGCCTGATCGAGTAAAGTTCCGGTAACAAAACACCAAGGGGGAGTTTGCATAACCCCCCGAAACGGTGCACTCAGCTTCAACCAGGCATCTCGGGGTCAGCGCATCCAAAGGTGAAAACTGTACGTTAAGGTTTGGATGCGCTGACCTCGAGGTCAGCTTATCCATCATGGCTCCGTCAAAGCAGATGGTTTTGATGGTACGGTAATATTTATTAGTCAAGGCACGCGGCGCGTCGGTCAGCCGCCGTTTGACGTCGGCCAGGGTGTGGACCTGGACCGGCTGCAGCAGGTCAGACGACCCGTAGCGTCGATAGCCAGAACTGCCTCGGCGCGGTTCGTCGACCAGGCCGAGCCGGTGGTAGTGCCGCAGGTAGTGCCGCATGATTTTTACCGTGACGCCGGCGACGGCCGCCTGGCTGATCGTGAGACCGCTGGTCATGTCTTCAGCAACCCCCGCTGTCTGTCGACGGCGGCGACCTCGCCTACGGCGTAGGCGACGGCACGGAAGTCCTTGCGCAGGATCTTTGAGTGGTTGCTTGAGACTGTGGCGCTCACTCGGATGTTCGGGTTGCGGGCGAGCACCGGGTCGAGGGTGGCGCGACACCGTTCCAACTCCTCAGCGCCGGCACCCAAGTGGGCTCCCGAGGCGACCACCCACCGGACGGGACAGGTCAAATTGTCGAGAACCGGGCCGATGGCGCCGATGATCTCGTTGATCTCAATGTTGATCTCGGCGTGCTGCTCGGCGGAGAACCGTGCTGCAAGGCCCAGTCGGCTGGCGATCGGGAACATCCAGCCCAGCCGGCGGAACAACTTCCGGATCCGCGCCCGGGCGGCGGCGTCAATCCAGTCGAACGGGTACGCGCCGTCGACCGAGACCACCCCCAGGATGCGGTCCGGGTTCCGGTTGGCCCAGTGCACCCCGAGCGCCGCGCCGTAAGACCAGCCGACCAGGATAGGCCGGTCCACGCCCCTCGCTTTGAGGACGGCGTCGACGTCGCGAACGCACACCTCGAAGGAATAATCCGCCGACTTCTTCGATCGGCCGCGGGCGCGCTCGTCGTAAGTGATGTGCCGCCAGCCGGGACCGAGATCGGCGATGACTTTCCGCCAGTGTGACTGGTCGGCGTACGAGCCGTTCAGGTAGACCAAGGGAATACCGGTCCCGCCGGTGTCGGTCACGGCCAGCGCCGTATCGTCCACCGGCACCATGCCTGTCCAGGTCGAATCGGTCAGGTTCACGTTGTTCATCTTGGCCATGCCTCCATCGTTGTCTTACCCGCGCCATTACTACCGAGCAGCGCAAAAATTGTTCCGCTCTCTACGGTAAAGTTGACGCCTTGTAAGACGTTGAGCTTCTTGTATGATTTTCGTATATCTTTTACCTGAATTGAGATGTTTTGCACAGTCTTCTCCTCATGATAAAATAGTCACCTTTGATACATCAGCTCCCATGCCCTTGAGCGCGGCATACGTTAACTTATCCATCATCGCGCCGTCAACGTGAATGGATTGAATGGCACGCTTCAGAGACCAGAGGCCCACCGGGCGGAAAGACACATTTTTAAGGGTCGCGCCCTGAAACGAAACATCCTTGAGTGCCGGCAGGTCAAACGTGACGCCGAGAAAGGTCGGGGTTTGCCCATAGTTGGAACCAAAACTTGGAATAGCTTGCTAAACCGGCCTGTAGAGAGCCTCGATGAAGCTCTCTACTTGAACAGAAAGAAGCAATTTTAGGAGGAATATCGCGCTCAAAAAGTCGGTTTCGCCGCTTTTCTCTCTCAATTCAAACAAAATCGGCTGACGTTTCCTGACTATTCCAAGTTTTGGTTCCAACTATAGGCAAACCCCGGAATGACACGGGTAAGTTGTGCCTATTGTGTGATGGGCAGTCTTCCTGACTTAGAGACTTCCGCGAACTGCGTCGATAACCAGGACCTCTACCGTGAGCAAGTGGATATCGAGATCATCTCGACCTTTTCCTTTCAGAGTGGGCACTGGCTCGGTGATATTGCACCCTGCCTGCTCGCGTATGGCAGCGTGGCCTCATTGAGGCAAAATGCCGCGCTGCCATACGCGAGCAGGCAGAGTCACGTATTCCTCGCCATTTACTGTATACAAAAGGCTGGCCAACAGTGATGCCGACTGTAGCAGAGGCACATCTGCTTGCGGAGGTCCGATGCATTGTTGCCGATACGCTAGAGATTGCTATTAACTATCGTGACCACGACAGTATCCTAGATCGCTATGCTCAACTGATGAAAGCACAAGCGCAAAAGAAACAGATGTCACAAGATATGCAACCTCTCAATCCACCATCTCAGTTACAAACAATCGATCTCTGGTAAGAGAATAGAGAAAAAAGGAGGGAAAAGAGCATGGGTGATAAAACAGGTATCCAATGGACAAACGCAACATGGAATCCCTTAACAGGATGTACGAGAGTGACGGCTGGGTGTGATCACTGCTATGCGTTTGCGTTACATGATATGCGTCATGGTGCGCACTTGAACGGGAAGAATGTTCCTGTACAATATCATAAGCCGTTCAGCGAGATTCAGCTCCTACCCGAACGGTTAGAGCAGCCGCTTCGGGTAAGACAACCCAAGATGTACTTTGTCAATTCGATGTCGGATTTGTTTCACAGTGAAGTTCCTGAAGACTTCATCCGCCAGGTATTCGATGTAATGCGACGCGCCCACTGGCACACATTTCAAGTTCTGACGAAACGAGCCGGTCGATTGCGCCGGCTGGGACAGCAGCTTGACTGGCCAGCAAATGTCTGGATGGGAGTCAGTATTGAAAATGACAGTTTGACGCCACGTGCTGACGCTTTGCGCGAGGTACCAGCTGCTGTTCGGTTTCTTAGCTGTGAGCCACTCCTGGGACCGCTGCCTTCACTCAATCTTGAAGGTCTTCACTGGGTGATCACTGGTGGGGAGAGTGGACCTGGCGCTCGCTACTGTGAAGTTGATTGGGTTCGGGATCTTCGTGATCGATCCGTTGCAAGCGGCGTCGCATTTTTTCATAAGCAATGGGGAGGATCGACGCCGAAGGCAGGAGGGCGAGATTTGGACGGCCGGACATGGGACGAGTTTCCAGAAAAGAAACAGATATCGCAAGATGCACTACCTCTCGACTCAAAGGAGCTTTGCTAAATGGCCCAAACGAGAGAGGGAGCACTCAAAAGATCAGCGAAACAAAGAGGACTTTCTCTTCAAGAATACAAACAACGTCTTCAAAAGGGTGAGAAGTGGTGCTTTAAGTGCCAATGCTGGAAATTAACGTCTCAATTCGGTGTAGATAAAAGTCGCCATGATGGACTCAGCGCTGTTTGTTTTTCCTGCAAACGCGTAAAAGAGCGAAAGACACGGAAAGGTTGTGTATCAGTGTTCAAAGGGCGAACACATACCCTCGAAGCAAAAGAGAAAATGTCCCGAAAAAGAATGGGGAATGTTTACCGAGTAGGGAAGAAACATACCCCGGAGACCAGGGCAAGAATTAGTCAAACGGTGAGAATGCGCACCCCACATGGCAAGCAATGCCATAGTTACAAAGATGGGAAACTGGCCGAACGGAGAGGACTGCGCTTTTCTCCTGAGTACAAACGATGGCGCTTTGATGTGTTCGCGCGGGATAAATTCACCTGTCAAGAATGTGGTGATAATCGTGGCGGAAATCTTGTTGCTCACCATATTAAACCCTTTGCTGAATACCCAGACCTTCGCTTTGATGTTACGAACGGATTAACTCTTTGTGTCGTCTGCCATGATAAACATCACTATGGCGCAAAGGAGGATTGAGATCATGTCTAACATCGTTCAGTACTCTCTCTGGGAGATCGAGCCAAGCGAACAGCCCAAATACTATACCCGGGGAGATGAAATCGAGGTTGCAACGGGTTGGGCTGATGGTGACACCTCTCCTGATCAACTGCAGCGATTGGCATCAATCATCAGGCGGCAAAAGTATGAGGTCGCAGACATGACAGATGTGGCGACGGGGAAGAAGCGTAGCGAGCTTGTACTTGTGAAAGGTGTACGAGTCGAGAACAACAGGGTCTACTTTTGGGGAACACTGATCGAAGCGCGCTCCATCTACGGTGGCCGAGCGAAGACTGAAGACGAAGAGGAGGATGAATACTATGACTGAAGGAGAACGAAGATTTAGTCATATTATGAATTTTGCGGACCTCCACGACGCCCTGCGTAGAGCGCACTGGCTCTACGTTCATGGAACGAGCTCAGAGTGGACTGAAGCCCTCAGCGACATACGGGAAGCATTAGCCCCCTATGGAATGACGGTACGACGGTGCACTGATTCTGACATTCAAGCAAGCAAAATGTATGGCGTGTTCAACTTTGCGATGGCGGTGTATGAAGATGAGTAAAGTCTATACGCTCGGTTCCAATAACCCTGACGCCGCACTGAAATTACAACAGTGGATGAGCAATCCGAGGACGTTACTTATCGACATCCGCTATGCTCCAAACTCTCGCTTTGGTCAGTGGCGCATGAGCTTTTTGCAAAATCTCTATGGCGAACGCTATCTGTGGGAGGGCGGACTCTTAGGCAACATCAACTATGACAATGATGATCCTATTGTTATTGCCGATCCAGAGGCCGGTATTCGTAGGCTTATGCATCTTGCCGAAGATTTTGACCTCGTCCTGCTTTGTGGATGCCGAAAGTATAGCATCTGCCACCGCAAAGTCGTGATAGACCTCTTACGGGATGCGATGCCAGATATTCAGATCGAGGTAGAAACAGGACCAGGAAAACTCCTCAAATGTTTTTCAACGAAGCCGCCCTATTCAGACTGGTTAGTTCATCCTGAATGGTTCATCGATGCTCATCTACAGCCAAAGAGCATAGAAAACCGCACATGGCAGGTGAAACATCGAGGACCAATCGCAATCCACGCAAGCTCAACAATGGATAAGAAGGCGCTTGATGCGTGGATCACAAAGGTTCCTGCTCTCAAAGGCGCTGTACCTGTCAATAAAGAGGCGTACACTCTTGGTGCAATTGTTGGTCTGGCTAACTTGGTTGATATCGTCACGGAAAGCAAAAATCCCTGGTTTCTGTATGGGCAATATGGATGGGTGCTTGAAGGGGCACGAGCCATAGAGCCAGTGCCGTGGAAGGGGCGACAGGGATTGTTTGAGATACCAGCATCTCTTTTAGGGGAGCAGGGCGAAGGCATGACTTCATTGAGAAAGGCGGTTGAGGCATGATGACTGAGACTGGCATTACTGCCACAGATATGTTTTGCGGTGCCGGAGGGATGACGACTGGTGCTACTTTAGCAGGTGTTGATGTCCAGCTCGCAATCAATCACTGGCCGCGAGCGATTGAAACCCATAACACGAACTATCCACGGACAACGCATGTGTTGACTGATCTTCATAAGGCCAATCCAAGGCGATTTCGTCGAACGCAAGCACTTTTGGCTGCACCTGAGTGCACGAATCACAGCATTGCCAAAGGCCACAAACGCAAAGAACAAGGTCAACTTGAGCTCTGGGAGACAGAGGAGCCAGAGCTCGCGGCAGAGGCGGAAGAGCGCTCACGGTGTACTATGTGGACGCCATTGGATTGGGCAGAATGTCATGATTATCAAATAATCTTGCTAGAAAATGTGGTGGACGCCTATTTATGGCGACCCTTTCAGGCCTGGCTTCAAGCCTGGAAAAGTCTGGATTATGAGTTTGAACTCGTCTACTTTAATTCGATGCATGCACATCCGACGCCGCAAAGTCGTGATCGCATGTATTTTGTTGGGTGGAAACATGGAATTCGCCGACCTAACTTGAAAATCACACCGCTAGCCTATTGTGCAACATGTGAGAGAGACGTAGAGTCAGTGCAGTCTTGGAAGAACCCCAATCGTCGGTATGGAAAATATCGTCAGCAGTATGTCTATCGTTGCCCGCGATGTGCTTCTGAAGTGACACCTTATTATGTGGAATTTGATTTGCTCTTCTAGAGTGGTATCAATATGGTCTGCAAGCAAAATGTTTTCAACTATCCCTTTTCTGCTGGTTTGTCCTTGCGTGCCTTTCTTGGCTATGCTATAATTGCTCTCAAATAAACTCAAATTATGTTACATTTAGTCTCCTTTTTCAGAGGGGTAGTATGCTTGGCCTGAATGGGATGATGAAGTTAGAGACAAACGACATAGATGCATTTGGCTTAGAAATAAGTAATAAATATCTATTACTACCATGCTGTCAAAAAGCTTTGAATACCCTGAAGGAAAGGTTATTATCTAAATTTGTAGACCATCTGAAAAACCACATTTCCATGCTTATCATTTTGCTCATATATTTAGACGGCTACTATGATGACACACTCTATACATGTGAGCAAATCCCCGAAGAATATAAATGGCCTTTAACAAAAAAGCAGAGGCGAAGACAAAAGATTTGCGAGTTTCCCCCAAAGCAATCGCTACTTGATTCCTCTTCATTCGACGCAGTTGCACTTTATCCCACTGTCAACTTTGCTGTCGAATATGAGGAGCATCATGTCTACAACACCATCTCTCAATCAGGGCCAGGAGGATATATCTCCTGAACCGCCAACCATTCGCCGTATGCGCTGGTTTTTTCTCTTGCTTGTTACCCTTTGGATCTTTGGTGCTATGGCACTACCTTTTGTTGCTTTCTACCTCACCAAAGATCCTCTCAGCTTCACGTTCTTCACTACACTTGCTCCACCAGTATACATCATGTATCGAGTTGTAGCGTTTCTTTTTCCGAAAGATGAAAGAGATTTCCAACTAGCATTAACAAAGATACAACTTACAGCAAAAAAGGCGCATGACAAAGGACAGGTACTCTAAGGGGATATTAAGAACTCAACCTTTTGTTCTCTAAGAGCAAGGATTGTAGGTAAAGTATCATGTTTTTGTCTGCAAAGCTTTACTCATCTTCTCTCATGACATATACTCCTTTCAGTTGGGAACGAGGAGGATAGAGAGATGAGTGAAATTTGTTGGGGCCGATATCCCAATCTGGCCCAATACTCACATGGGCGAACTTGGCTCACCATTCAACAGAACTTAGGGTTAGCTCAAAACACTATCGAGGGATGTGTCAGAACTGAGAACACAAGCGCAGAGCTGAGTACTGCTCGCCACTATCTGGCTCGGTATTATGCTCTCACAATCAGCGTAGTGAAGGCATTCAGCCGCTCACGGAACAGGTCACGTCGC
>JAABUQ010009583.1_pt1 | contig 13045 bp, 17 predicted proteins | sample 5560001 | NCBI WGS metagenome assembly JAABUQ01 (sample SAMN10711888, study PRJNA513371) | rock metagenome | isolation source: Antarctica rocks | place: Antarctica: Victoria Land, Finger Mt nord | collected 2015-12-18 | reverse complement strand
GTAACGGCTTTCCAGTTCGTCCAGGCTCAGGTGGGGGGCTATAGTGATCCGTTTGGGCATGTGGCAACATACAGGCGCGAGATAGCTCCCTCCATTATACTATGGTCATTCCAGCCGACTTGATATCAGAAGTCGGAATCGCAAGTCCAACCCGGAAAGCCAAAACGGGCGGCAACAACCGAGCCAGCCCAAAAGCTAGTCTCTTTTACTCTGCGGGTTGATGAGTCTGTGGATAAGGGGCTAAAGTCTTTATGCACAGATGAAAGTATTACTAAGGAAACTTTTCTAGAAGCTGCCTATTTAGTCTGCTCTGAGAACGAGCAGATGATGCAGCAGGTGTTAGAGATCGCCCTAGCCCGCCGTCAAGAGCGCCGGGAGGCTGGAATTCTCCGCCGAGCTGAGGCGATGAGTAAATATTTGCCAGATAACTTTGGATAACCTATGCCTAAAGTCACTATCGACCTACCTGAAGAAGTGTTCAAAACCCGTCACGGTTCCCCAGAGGAATTTGTCCGAGAAATGCGACTCGCTGCTGCTATCTACTGGTATTCTCGCACTGAAATCTCCCAGGAAATAGGAGCTGCAATTGCTGGATTAAACCGCAGGGACTTTATTGATGCCATGGCTCATGAGAAAGTTGATGTTTTCGTTGTCGATTTCGATGATCTCCAGCGGGAGCTAGAGCGTGGCTGAGTGTCCAGCCATCAATGCCTCCCCTCTGATTTTATTGAGCAGAGTCGGTCAGCTCTCTTTACTACAGTTAGTTAGTGAAGGAATTATCGTGCCCGCTGCCGTGGCGATAGAAATTCAGCAATATGAGGCAACAGACGTGACCGCTCTTGCCCTTTCCCGCACTGAGTGGCTGGTTGTTGTTGAAACTCCAACAGTCCCAGAGCCAATCCAATCGCAGAATTTGGGAGCTGGGGAATCAGCTGTGCTGACCTGGGGCTATGTACATCCTGATACTGAGGTGATTATGGACGATTTAGCTGCCAGACGTTGTGCTACCACTTTGGGCATTCCACTAGTGGGAACCCTTGGTTTGGTTCTGAAGGCCAAGCAACGCGGTATCATTCCAACCGCCCGACCTCTATTAGAGCAACTACGCGGATCGGGGCTTTACCTGTCCGATCACGTTCTGAATCAAGCCTTGGCATTAGTGGGTGAATGAGAAATCAATCCGTACTTAGATACAGACAGCCCTGGAATCTCAGAGTCAAGGGTTGCCGCTCTCCACTTGCTCCTCCCTTACCTCCAGGTAGCGTGGTAGCTGGATGCCTAAGCCAGGGAGTCATCCCCCTAACTCGGCTAAGAGAGAAGAAGCCTTCACTGAACCTACAGCCGGAAGAGCTTGGCGAACTTGCCTGTAGCTGTTTTTAGTAAGGATTGCTTACATCGAACTCATGTGCGATCAGTAACTCGACCCAGTCTCCGCTTGAGGTGCCGAAGCTATACGCCCAAAAAGGTTCGTCGTACCAATGCAGTTTGATCTGCTCTTCCGCTTGTTGAAATGACCCTGGGCAAAATCCTCCACCTACTTCTCCAAAAATGAGAAACTCATCTAACATTGCCCCACAATGTTGACAAAGATTTGCCCAGTAAGGTGTTTCTGTCTCATCGGATGAGTCAACATAGTAAGTTTCAGTAAAACTTTGCATTCGCTCAACTGCATTTGCCGAAAGCGACCAAATTTCATTGAGAAAGGCTTCATATGGATGAGTCAGCCACTCCAAAGGCTCATCCTCTTCAACTTCTAGATCGAGTTCTTCATGTCCAGACGGTAATAGAAAGGCGAAACAAGGGGTGTATTCAAAACACTCCTCACAACTTTCAGCCGAGACAGCAATCCAAAACCCTTGAGATTGAAAATTTGGTTGTTCGTTTGCACTTAATTCTGGCAGCATATCTGGCATAATTCCCTCCAAATGTTCGAGATGACGCCGCTTCAAACTTAGTCTGGAAAACTTAAAGGTTCTCAAAACTGAATGATTGTGAAATTCAGAATCAGATGCCTACCCCAAACTTAATCGGGTATCGGTTTGCAGACTAAATGAAAATCTTACACAAAAGGTGAAAAATTTTGTGCATAAGTTGAAAATCGTGACTGTGTAACCCCTAGGTGAACAAACTTGAGGCACTTCCAGAAAATGAACCATTATGTTTTTGGGCGATAGAGTTGCTGTATAGCTTAAGGACTACATTAGAAGTCGGTCAAAATATAGAGCTGGAGGAGCGGGATTGAATGATGCAGTTATCACCACTTTAGAAGCAACGACTAGAAGAAGCTACACAGCAAGGAAGCCAGCTAGGGCAGCGGCTCGTTGTTGAAAATTTACTCAGAGCCCGTTTTGGCTCATTGGATGAGCAACTCTGGGCAATTATTGAGCCAGTGCTGTCTTTGCCGTCTGAGGAATTTACTTTGTTGCTGTTGCAATTATCTAGTCTATCCCGTGAAGAATTTTTGGATCAGTTTGGGATTCAAGGCGATGAGGTGAACTGGAGCTGAATAATTCTGGGAGGTTTGGGGGCGCGTGAAACCTGGGTGGTATCATATCAGCAAATCGCTCTCCCGTAGCAACTCAGTAATCTTCGATAGTTTCTGGATGAGACATTGTACATACAACTCTTTTGCCCACCAGTATTTCAAGGAGTTGTTAGCGCCTCTGGGTCAGAGGCAAGTTCCCCAAGAGGCGGTGTGGAGAGCCTCAAATCTAGATTTTTGGTTTACACCTTACTCCCCCGAGTTAGCGAGGTATGCAAAGGATTTGGGGTTACTAAAGCGATGGGCTGATACTCCTTTTCTTTTAGCACCTTTTTACCAGGCAGTCACCCAAACTGAGATTCGGATTTACTTGAGCAGGCTGCCTGACGGGGCGACGAAAGAGGCTACAACGCAGCTAGGATAAGCTCCATAGCCCTTAGACCTTTTTGATAATACTTTGACTTATTGCGATTGAGTCTCATTAATTGCCCGACTGTATCGGTACACTCATCCATAAAATTGACCTAAGTTTGACCATATATACCAATGTAAAAACTGCTGTGTCTTCGTTCTGTTCGTCGTGCTTCTTTCACCCGACCAATATATTTCTGGAGTCCCATTCGCTGAACTTTTTTGCCCTACGTTGTGGCAGTGGTGTAGGCAATAGCAATTAACAAAACTAGCACAATCAGTCGGTCGCCTTTCACCCCCGTTCCTTCTAAATTATATCCACCTTTCTTGAAATCTCGAAACATCTCTTCAATCCCGAGTCTCTTTTTGTAGGCCAGAACAGCCGATTCCAAGTCGGCGAGATTAGTCAGAATAAACCACCCTTCATCTGGAGCCCATCCCCAATACTTACGTTCCCCGAGGTAAGGCTTGCAAAATGGGACAGGCTCTATACAACACGACTATTCATTCCCACCAACAGATAACTCAAAAGGAGCCTGTCCCATTTTGTCTTCGCCAATTGTAACCACTTACAACCAATATTAAACTTCGCGAACCCCTTCTGCTTTGTGACCCTCACTCCATTCAGATAGAACGTCATCCCAGGGGATAAACCTAAATCGCTTAACTGCAGCCAAATCTCACCTTCTAGCTGCACAAATTCATTGTGTTTAAGACGTAAGCAGAAGTATACATGCTTTTCTCTGAGCCAGTTACCCAGTTTGACTGAACAAAATTCTCTGCCTCCTAGTACAACAACTTTATGTTCCTTAAACAGCGGTAAAACTCGGCTGACGGTTGCGGTTTGTTTCTCAAAGTTACTGTCGCCCTGATTGGGTAATAGTTCCCAATATATGGGGAAGGCTCTCTTGTCCCAAATCAAGCTAATCATTAACAGATTGATACAGCCCCAATTGGTACGGTCTATGGCAAGGTAGAGAACTTGATGAGGTTCAAAATCGGTTTTTAACCAGGAGTGGACAATGGGAAACCAGATATTTTCAGTTGTCAGTTGTGTCAGAGATAGGAACCTCTGAATTTTTTTACGCCGACTGTCAAATATAATCGGGAATGGTAAGGCAGTTGCTAAGGTTTCGAGTTTCACCTGTTTGATTGATTGGAGCAGGTTAACCAACAAGGTTAGTAGCAGATATTCAGCGCGACTCAGTTGACTTTGTAGATGGGTTTGGTAAGATGGAGGCAGCATTATCATTAAGTAGGTCTTGTTGACAACGCAAGACCTATCTTTTTTTAGCACGAACTGCCCAAATCTTTGCCCCATAAGGTTTTTACGCTATTTCGTCGCCCCGGCAGCATTGATAGACTATTACTGGAGAGAATATCACTGCGAGGAATTGCCAGAGTTACCCAGGTAAGTTGGTCTTGGTTGCAAGATTATGTTAATCAAACGCTGGCTCGCATCCCGCGTCGGATACAGGTTTCGGGAAAATCGCCAGGTCTGCTGACCATCGAATGTGACGAAATGTGGTCATTTGTCGATAGGAAGAAAAACGAGGTTTATATCTGGCTAGCAATTGAGCGTGATTCCCGAGAAATTATCGATTGCTTTGTGGGAGATAGAACTCGACGCTCTGCTCGTCAATTATGGGCTTCTTTACCAGACGTTTATCAGCAATGTGCCGTCGCTTATACAGATTTTTGGCAGGCTTACAAAACAGTTATTCCCCCCAAACGTCATCGAGCTGTTAGTAAGGAAACGGGTCAAACTAATCATATTGAACGCTTAAATAACACGTTAATGCCAACCCATTGCTCAGTCATAGGGATTTTTTAGATAGGACAACATCCCGAAGATACTCACGCTTGCACGAGACGGGATTAATATCCCTGGCAACTGTTCGAGTTAATAACGGGGAGTGTGGCAACCAGTGCTAAGGGCGGTTTCATTGAACCAGCGTTAAGGTCGGTCTACCAAACTCTTTCAATCTACAAGCGTAAGTTTTTCCCGTTCTGGCACGGTGACCCCTAGTACTCTCAGACATCCTCTAAAGCCTCCCCCAACTCCTGCAACATCCTTTCAACCATTACCTTCAACAGGGGTAGATTATTCTGTAGGATCGCCCAGACTAAATTAAGCGATACCCGGAAATACTCATGCACCACAATATTTCTGAACGCCACAATCTGTGCCCACGGCACCTCAGAATATCGGTTCATCAAATCACTGGATAACGCATTTGCCGCTTCTCCTATAATCTGGAGATGATGAACAACCCAAACCTGAATCAGTTCTTGTTCATCAAATGCCTGTCTGCCTTGACTGGCATATCGCTCAATCGCTGCGATCGCATCCAAAATATCTTGCAGCCGCTCAGCCTCTTGTCTCAAAGCGACACAGCCTCATGCAAAACGCGATCGCGAATGCGTTCCTTCAACATGTCCACCGTAGCGATATCGACCTTGCGATTGAGTAGCCGTTCTAAATCAATTAATAGCCCTCCAGGGAACCAGGGAGTGATTTTTTCCAAATTGTAGTCAACCAAAAAATCAATATCGCTGTCTTCCGTCGCTTCTCCCCGCGCCACCGAACCAAACACCCGCACATTATAGGCTCCATGCTTTTCGGCAATGGCGAGAATCTGCGATCGTTGATCGTACAGCAATTCTTTAATGCCTAACCCTGTTTTGCTAGTCATGCCCCTAAATCCCCAAGTTGTGAGACTAGGCCGAATGGCTGCTTCTAGTCTGGCACTTTCAGCGGTTGTGTTGCAAAAACTGGAGGCACTACAGTTGTACTTAGCAAAAGAGACATAGCTGGAGAATCGAAAAGTCCTGGGAGTGATGCTCCCCAATCGCTCTGCGAACGCAGACTGTTAAAGGAATGACCCAAGCCAGTCAGCTAAAAAATTCGAGCAGCATTTTTTCAACATCATCATCTTTCTGATGCTGAGATGGCCGATCTAAGAGCCTTAATTTTTCCAATAAAAGTTTGGTGGTCAAACCCTGGAGCAGGAGAGTAAACAACACCACGCCAAACACATTGGCGATAATTTCTTCTCGCCCTGGCACAGAGGCAGGTACACTTAAGGCTAATGCCATAGATACAGACCCCCGTAGCCCTCCCCACCACAGCACAGTTTTCTCTTGTGAGGAGATTTTTGAATTGGCTAACCAATTGCTCAAGCCTCCCAAACCATAGATGGCGATCGCCCGGGCTAGAATTACGGTCACGATGGCGATCGCAGTGGTGTTCAAATTCAGGGCGAGTCTGGCAAAGCGGATTTGGTCACCGATGAGCAGAAAAACAATTGAATTGACAAAAAAGGCCAAAAATTCCCAAAACTCAGTCACAACTAGCCGCGTGCGTGGTGCCATCCCGACGCGAGAGCCAAAGTTTCCCAAGATCAAGCCAACTGTGACCACTCCAATGACTCCAGATCCACCTAGTTCTTCGGTGAGTAAATAGGTACCATAGGCCGAGACTAGAGTCAACGATTGCTCCACCCATGGTAAATTCAAGCGTTGAGTGAATAAGGAGATCCCAAAACCAATTAGGCTTCCCACCCCAATCCCAATGCCAGTGACAGTCAGGAAGCTTGCCAGAGTGGTTGAAATTTGAAACTCATTGGTTCCCGTAGCAAGTCCCACTAGTACACTAAAGGACACAATAGACACGCCATCATTGAATAAACTCTCTCCCTCCATCAGGGCAGTTAGACGTTTAGGTGCGCCTAGATCTCGGAATAGGCCAATTACAGAGGCGGAGTCGGTTGCAGAGAGACTAGCTCCCACTAACAAGGCCGTTATTAGCGGAATCGATGCCAGTTGATTTAGGCCCAAAGCAACTACAGCGATGGAGATCACCACCCCGACTACTGCGTAAAGACTAATTGGGATTAAGTCCCGTTGCAGGTCCGACCATTTCATGTTCCAGGCCGCCTCGAATAACAGGGGTGGTAAAAAAATAAACAGTATCAATCCGGGTGAGAAGTCAATCAGCCGGACATCCAATGCGGCTAGACCCAACCCCACGATAACCAGAAGTAATGTGTACGGGATTTGGCGAAACCAACTAAAGATTCTCGGTAGTGTCGCCACGCATAAGGAAACTAAGAGTACTAGGAGAAATCGCTTCAGATCTTCCTCGACAGCCAATTCGCTAGCATTAGTTATTAAAGCTATGGTCATACAAGGTAGAACGCCGCTATTCAGATCACGATCGAGACTATGTTTGATCGTGCTTTCCCCTAGAAGTGTTCCTGAGACTACAAAAACTCTGCTAAACGCGAGTCAGGTGGCTCACAGCTGCCCTCATACCAACGGCTCAGCATCTGTTCAAAAGCTATTGAGAGCCAAGTCTGGAACCGTTGCCGATGCTTCAGTCTTTCAACAGCTGCCTTCACCATCTTGCCTCCGATGGAATAGTTTCACACCATATTGCTCTTCTAAGCTTTGGATTGCCGCACTGACAGCAGACTGGGTAATGTAAAGCGCTTCTGCCGCACGGGTAAAGTGCAGATGTTCCACCACGGCTAGAAAAATTCGCAACTGGTCAAGCGTCATCCCTACTCTATGCCATGTGAGCTAAGAATTTTTAATAAGGCTTCTCTATAGATCTTTATACCATCCTCATTTAGATGGACGCCATCAATCGTTAAATTTTCTTTCAGAGCTTGACCGTTATATAAAAGGTGTATACCTAAATCTGAAATCAAGACCTGCTTAATTGAAGCCACTTGACGAATTAGCGCATTAATTTCCTCTACCCGTTCAATTGTCCCAGCTCTAGTTATATCGTGACTAGCTGCTACCGTTGAGTAAAAAGCCGGGAGCAAAATCACAGGGTTAGCTTCCATTTGCTTCACTATAGAAATTATCTGCTTCATATTTCTAATAAATTGATAATTCATAGTTCGGTAATCAGCATCATTTGTCCCAATTGCAATAATTGCCTTGCGACATTTTACATTTACAGCCGTTAAATCTTTTAACTGTTCAATTAGTGAAATTGTACTCATCCCAGGCAAAGCAAAGTTATAAGTTCGCTTGCCCAGGGTATTGCCAATACCCGAGGAAATAGAATCTCCAAACAAACAGACTTTATATTGTCTGTTTTGGCTAACGACAGCTTGGTGTTTTACCTCTTTTTGCCACCAGGATCGAGAACTTAAGATATTAGTAGGTAACTCGATAAAATTGGCATTTATTAATACTAATAACCTCCCTAAATAGCCCATTCTATAAGCGTAAGACAATAGTGCTAATAGGAGGATAGTCAAGAAGGTACAGCCGATCAGGAGATTTTTAATGGAAAGAAATTTATGATTAGGCTGAGTGACCATATGTTTAATTGAGCAAGCTATTACAGTTGCTGCCACGCTTGAGGCTGATGGAAGGCATAGACATCCTTGATGACTCGTACCCAACCATCGGCAATGGATTCTAATATGCGATCGCCCTTCTCCTTAGTGGCAACCGTCGGATCGCCCAATATACCTGTCTGACTAAGATCCCGCGTCGCCCAAGCAAAAGGTAGCTTGCCTTCCATAGTTAGTAAACTATCTCCTGGCAACCCACTAGGATACTCCACCACCGCTGCCTCCATCTTCACCTGTTCAGGCAGAATTGACAGCATCAGACTAGTTTCCGCATCTCCAGCATGAATTCCTAGTTGTTTCTCCTTGGGTGTTAGTAATTCACCAGCAATGTTGGGCACTCGCCAGGTAAATAGCGGGAAAACCAAAAAGTCATCATACTTCACATGCAGATCCCGTGCCGCAATTTCCATAACCTGCGGCTGCCCACCGTGAGAGTTCATTAACACCAGCTTGCGAAACCCCGCCCGGTACAAGCTCTCGGCCATTTCGGTGAGTGTTGTCAGCAGCGTTTGAGCGCTGATAGTAATCGTGCCAGGGAAGTGCCAGTGTTCGTTCGATTTACCATAGTACAAAGGCGGCAAGGCGTAGGCTGGAAGATCTGAGTCGAGCTTAGAGAGCGCCTTTCCCAGAACTGCCACACCAATAGCCGCATCCACAATCAGCGGCAAATGAGGACCATGTTGCTCGATCGCCCCAACCGGTTGGATCAGCACCACATTTTCCTTGTCTGGCATCGCCTGGATGTCAGTCCATCTGAGATAGGGGAAAAACCGCTCTGGTGGGATGAAGCTGTGCATCAGATTACTTTTCTAGTCGCGATCGCATTTTACTCATTTGGGTGGGAAGTGAGCGTAGCAACCAACCAATATATACTGGAGAACGCGCTCAGGCAGCGCCCATGGAGTACACACGCTTAGACTATGGCCTGTCGTCGCAAAGTAATCAAGGAGTCGTGTCATGGCGTATCAGCCGATCCAAAACTACGGGATCATTGGGAACATGTATACAACAGCCTTGGTAGGGCTGAACGGGGCGATCGACTGGTTTTGTTTTCCAAATCATAACTCGCCCAGTGTTTTCGCGGCGCTGCTCGACGACCAGAAGGGCGGGTATTTCAGGATTTCCCCCATGATTTCCGAGGTGAATTATAAACAGTTCTACTGGCCCGAAACTAATGTCCTGGTGACCCACTTCCTGACACCAGACGGCGTTGGAGAAATCACTGACTTTATGCCTGTAGGGGTTTCTACACAAGAGGTTGGCTTTCAGTGGTTAATCCGGCGCGTCAAGGTGATCCGTGGTTGCATGGATTTCAGGGTGGAATGCCGTCCCGCTTTCAATTACGCCCGAGACGAACACCAAACAACGCTCAGTTCTAGGGGTGCCTGCTTTCGCTCGCCAGCGCTCAGCCTCGAACTCTCTACAGATATCCCGCTAGAGCGGTCAGGTAGTGGGGTTGAGACCAAGTTTACCCTTCAAGCAAGAGAGAGCGCGGTTTTTGTCCTGCGGGAAAACAAATCAGAGTCTGATTGTGAACTTCCCCTTGACTCGTCAGCAGCGGACAATCTATTCAAGCAGACAGTTGCATACTGGCGTCGCTGGCTCTCGCAATGCACTTACAAAGGTCGATGGCGCGAGATAGTTCAGCGCTCGGCGCTGGTGTTGAAGTTGCTCACCTACGAGCCGACTGGGGCGCTTGTGGCTTCCCCCACATGCAGTCTTCCGGAAGGTATCGGTGGCGAACGCAACTGGGACTACCGCTACACCTGGATTCGAGATGCAAGTTTCACGCTTTATGCTTTGCTGCGAATTGGTTTCACCGGTGAAGCTGCCCAGTTCATGAATTGGATCGGGAGCCGTTGCCAGGAGCGAAACCCAGACGGCTCCTTGCAAACCATGTATGGGATTGACGGACGTCACGACCTGAACGAGGAAATCTTAGACCATCTGGAGGGTTACAAAGGTTCGAGCCCGGTCCGGATCGGCAATGGTGCCTACAACCAGTTACAGTTGGATATTTATGGCGAGTTGATGGACTCGGTGTATCTCTACAACAAGTATGGAGAGCTGATCTCGTATGACTTGTGGATCGACATTCGTCAGCTCGTCAACTGGGTTTGTGACAACTGGCAGCGGCAAGACTCTGGCATCTGGGAAGTGCGTAGCGGAGAGCAACACTTCGTTTACTCAAAGCTCATGTGTTGGGTGGCGGTGGATCGCGGCTTGCGCCTGGCTGATAAGCGATCGTTCCCGGCGGATCGCTCGCGGTGGGTGGAGGTTAGAGACCAAATTTATGAAGATATCATGGCTCAGGGATGGAATCCTGAACGTCAAGCTTTCGTGCAATATTACGGCAGTACCTCGCTGGATGCTGGCAGCCTGATGATACCCCTGGTATTTTTCCTCGCCCCAACAGATCCCCGAATGCTGGAGACTTTAGATGCCATCAATCAAGCTCCAGAGTCAGGAGGGCTAGTCTCTGATAGCTTGGTGTACCGATACAATGTGGAAGAAACGCCCGATGGTCTGAAAGGACTGGAGGGAACCTTCAATATCTGTACGTTTTGGCTAGTTGAGGCACTAACCCGTGCCGGAAAAGTAGATAGCGCCCGACTTGATGAAGCCCGACTCATATTTGAAGAGATGCTGGGCTATGCCAACCATCTGGGGCTTTATGCCGAGGAAACAGGTCTAAATGGCGAGGCGTTAGGGAATTTCCCCCTGGCTTTGACGCATCTATCGTTGATCAGTGCGGCATTTAACCTAGATAGAGCGCTCCAAGCTAGATGAAAGGGCTGATGCTTTCGCGGCCATGCGGTTCAAGGAGGCTATTCACATCAGGACCAGAGGGAATGATTCCGCCCGGATTGAGCGGGAACAGGTTTCCATAGTAATCCCGCTTCACATCCCCCAAGCTGCAGGTGCCAGCAACTCCGGGAAGCTGATACAGTTCACGCAGGTAGGCTCCTAGATTCTTATAGTCCTGAATTCTCCGACGGTTGCACTTGAACAGCCCATAGTAAACGACATCAAAGCGGAACAGCGTGGTGAAGAGACGGACATCCGCAAGCGTGATTCTCTCCCCGCAAAGGTATCGACTAGTCTCCAGCGCCACGTCAATCTCATCAAGGGCAGCGAATAGCTCATCGCAGGCTCTGTCGTACGCCTCCTGGGTCTGCGCAAAGCCGCAACGATATACGCCATTGTTTACCGAGTGGTAGATTTTCTCATTCCACAGGTCAACACTTTCCCTCAGTTCCTCCGGGTAGAGGTCCAGCGTGAGATGCTTCGCGAACTCGTTGAACTCCGAGTTCAGCATCACGATAATCTCTGCACTCTCGTTGTTGACGATCGTCTTCGTCTCTTTATCCCATAACACTGGAACTGTACAACGCCCATTGTAGCTAGGCTCTGCTATCTGGTACAGCTCAGGAAGCGTGCGGCAGCTCTCCTCCTCTTTGTCAAGTTCCCAGACTCCCTCACTCGATGAAGGAGACGCTATAGATACCGAGACCGCCTCTTCGAGTCCCTTGAGCGCTCGAACAACGAGGGTCCGGTGTGCCCAGGGGCACCCAAGACCCACGTAGAGACTGTAGCGCTCTGCCGCTGGTCGGTACGGGTTTCCTTCCTGCGTTCCGATGCAGCTCTTGAACTCGCTGCTGGGGCGCATGTACTCTCCCAACTTATTGCGGGGGGCAAGCTTCGACATCATCACATGCCAGAGGGTTGTCCAGACAAACTTCCCGAGCCTGATGATCACCTTTGGAGGGAGTGACTTGACCTTCTTCTTCGTCCCACTAGTGACCGCTGCCGTAGCGGTCTGATTTACTACGTCGAGCTGAGCCAAACGCGCTGAAGCAGCCGACGGTAATGCTTGCAGGTTCCTCAGGTTTCCGTGCTTCATCACATCAACTGGTTACTCCTGATTCTTATTTCCAGGGTAGCCCATGCAGACAGGCTCAAGCGTGGAAAATTCTTCAACCCGCACTTTAGCTGTAGGCGCAACCTTTTAGACAAACCCTTTCTAGCGCTTCTAGGCCAACAAGCATCACCCGAAATTTCCCGTTGCCATGAATCACAAGTACCCGTTGCGTGGAGAAATTGCATTTAGCCATCATCTGTTGCACTTCGAGAGGATGCTTTTTTCTGGCGGATTTGAACCACAGTGACACCTCGGATACGCCGTCAAATCCACCAGTTTCGGCATAAATGGCCCCAGCTTCTGGATGTTCGGATGCCATGCACTCTAGGGCTATGAGAAAGCTGATGATTTGAGGCTCTAGTTCCGGTTTGTCGGTTGTGAGCATTGGTTTTTCTAAATAGACGGGCCTAGCCTTAATCTCGCATGGCTGCCCTTGTTTAATCAGTAGTCCACATCACATCGACATCAACTGAGGGCGGGAGCCACAGCGTGTAGAACAATGTCGGTACTCCAGTGAGCCACCAGTAGAGCTAGCCAAAGACCACCCCAGCCAGACCGTTTCCTAGCAGCACAGAAGCCACAACCACAGTGCTTAGTGGCCCCATTGTCAGTTAAGGGTTCTGGTGGTGAGCGGGTCAGGTCTTGACATAAGGGATGCTAGCGAAGGCTGCAAGTCGCGAGACAACCATCAGCGCGACGAAAACCTTCCAGTTCAACCTTCTGTTAGGGAGATTTAACATGTCGTCAAGTTAGTGAAACCCCATCCCTGTCTTTTTTTTACTCTTAGTCTTAGACTTTGATTTGTTTACCTCTGCTACGGCTTCTTGAAATAAGTCATGTAAATGCTGTGGC
>JAABUQ010009582.1_pt1 | contig 13046 bp, 13 predicted proteins | sample 5560001 | NCBI WGS metagenome assembly JAABUQ01 (sample SAMN10711888, study PRJNA513371) | rock metagenome | isolation source: Antarctica rocks | place: Antarctica: Victoria Land, Finger Mt nord | collected 2015-12-18 | reverse complement strand
CCCGCACCGCCGCAGTGCTGGCGGGGTTGGTCATGGCCGCCGCCGCCGCCGCGGTGATCGCCTCCGCCACCCGTGCAGGGCTGGCGGCGCGGCGGGAGGTGGTCGAGGTGCTGCACCTGGCCGGGGCCGCGGACCGTTTCATCGCCGGCCTATTCCAGCGCCGCTTCGCCTGGCTGGCTGCGCGGGCGGGGGTGGCCGGCGCCTTGGTCGCCGCTCTGGTGGCGGCGGGAGGCAAGGCCCTGGGCGGCCGGGATGGCTTCACCCCTGTGCTGCCGACCGGCTGGACCGACCTGCTGGCTTTGCTGCCCTGCCCGCTGCTGGCGGGGCTGGTGGCGGCTGCGGCGGCGCGCGGCGCGGCGATGTCGCTGCTCAGGTCGACCCCGTGAAGCTGCTCGCCCTGCTGCTAGTGCTGGCCCTGGCCTGGTCGGCGGGGCTGTGGGCGTTCGGCCAGCGCGTCGCGGCTTCGACCCCAGCGCCCGATCCGCCCGAGGCCGACGGCATCGTCGCCCTGACCGGCGCCTCGTCGATGCGGATCGCCGCGGCCATGCAGCTGCTGCAGGACGGCGACGCCAAGCGCCTGCTGATCTCGGGCGTCAACCGCGACACCTCCCGCGCGGACGTGCGCGAGGCGGCGCGGGCGGCGGGCGACGTGTGGGACTGCTGCGTGGACCTGGGCTTCGAGGCGACCAGCACGGAGGGCAATGCGACGGAAACGGCGGGCTGGGTGCGGCGCCGGCGCTATCGTTCGCTGGTCGTGGTCACTTCCGACTACCACATGCCCCGCAGCCTGCTGGAGCTGCACGCCGCCCTGCCGGGCGTGCGCCTGTACGCCTACCCGGTGGCGACTGACACGGTGGACGCCCATCACTGGTGGCGGGACGACGCCTACGCGCGGCGCATGGCGGTGGAATACTGCAAGTACCTCGCCGTGCTCGGCCGCAATCTGGTGCTGGAACTGGGTGCCGAGCGTCATGCGGGCGCGCCGGGTGCGGAGGGGAATGGGCTTCAGGTGGAGAACGCGACATGAACGACGCGCCCGCCGGCCCCGCGATCCCGCGCCCCGCCGGGCCGCTGACGACGGTTCGCTCGCTGGCCTTCGTGGCCTGGATGTACGGCCTGCTGGTGGTGATGGGGCTGGTCTGCGCGCCCCTGCTGCTCGGGCCGCGGTCGTGGGTGCTGCCGCCGATCCATCTGTGGCGCAGGCTGGTGCTGGGCGGGCTGCGCGTGCTGTGCGGAGTGCGGATCGAGGTGCGCGGCGCCGAGCACGCCCCGCGCGGCCCCGCCCTCGTCGCCGCCAAGCACCAGAGCATGCTGGACACCATCGCGCCGCTGACGCTGATGGCCGACCCCGCCTATGTGTTGAAGCAGGAGCTGATGCGGCTGCCGGTCTATGCCTGGTACGTGCGCAAGGCGGACATGATCCCGATCGACCGCGAGGCCAACGCCAAGACCCTGCGCGCGCTCATCGCCGCTGCCCGGGTCAAGCTGGCCGCGGGGCGGCCGGTGGTGATCTTCCCCGAAGGCACGCGGCAGGAGCCGGGCGCCGCGCCGGACTACAAGCCGGGGGTGGCGGCGCTGTACCGCGACCTCGACGTCCCCTGCACGCCGATGGCGACCAACTCCGGCCGGTGCTGGCCGGCGCACGGCTTCGTGCGGCGCCCGGGCGTGGCGGTGTTCGAGTTTCTGCCGCCCATCCCGCGGGGGCTAAAACGGGCGGAGTTCATGGCGCGGCTGGAGACGGCGATCGAGACGGCGTCCAACCGGCTACTTGCATCGCCTGCACCCTGAGCAGCAGCGCCTCCATGCCCGGGTCGGGCTCGCCGTCATCCCGCAGGCGCTCGACCAGGTCGCGCAGATAGTCGACATTCCGGCCCGACAGGCCGGTCGCGCCGGCGATCAGCTCAGCCTGTCGCTCAACGTCCAGTTCGCCCGCCCATTGCGGGTGGCCCTGGTCCGACAGGAAGCTCAGCGCCTCGACCTCGCGCTCGTCGTCCAGCCGGACCCGCACGCGCGCCTCCACGTAGGTTTCGGTCGGCTGCTCGCGCTCGACCAGATAGGCGTACACTTGCGGCCAGGCGGCCTCGTCGACGCGGTAGGCGGCGCCGCGGACCGAGCCGCCCGCCGCCAGCCCCAGCACCAGCCCCGGCCGCGCGTAAGTACCCCGATGGTGCACCGAGTAGATGCAGAACGCCCGGTGCAGCCCGTCCAGGGTGGCGCGGCGGCGCTCGACATGCTGGAACCCGGGTCGCCACATCAGCGAGCCGTAGCCGAACACCCACCGCTCCGGCGCGCCGTCCTCGTCCCGCAGGTCCATGCCGTCCGCCGCCACGCCCCAGCCCTCTCGCGAGCCCATGCCCGAGCCGACCGAGCCTCGCAAGGCGGCCGCGCGGCTATGGCTGCTGGCGCCCGCGATCCTGGCCGCCGCGGCCCTGGTCGGCTGCGGCGTGGGCTGGTTCGTGGCGGTGCGGATCGTGCGCGAGGCGATCGGGCGCCAGACCCAGGCCCTGCGACGGGCGGGCTGGACGGTGCAGGCCGCGCCCGTGCGGATCGGCGGCTTCCCGCTCAGGCTGCGGATCCGCCTGCGAGCGGTGCGGCTGCACGCGCCCTCGGGCTGGGGCGCGGAGGCCGAGCGACTGGACGCCCAGGCTTACGTCTATGCGCCCGACCACTGGGTGCTGAGCGCGCCGGCCGGGCTGACGGTCGAGCGGCCCGACGGCGTCGTGGTGAAGGTGGGCGGCGGACCGATCCGCGCCAGCCTTGCGGGCCTGCAGGGCGCCCCCTGGCGGGTGGCGGTGCAGGTGGTTGCGCCTCGCTTCACCGCCGCACCCGGCCAGGCGCCGCCGGCCTTGGCGAGCGCCGATCTGATCGAGGCTTACCTTCGCCCTTCGCAGGACGGTCGGGGCGAGGCGCAGATGCTGCTGCGGCTGGAGGGCGGGCGCGGCCAGGGGGGCGGCTGGATCGAGCGGCTGGGCGGGACTGGACCGGTCGCCGCGATGGCCGAGGTGGGCCTGACCCGAACCGCGACCCTGAGCGGCTCCGACCCCGCCTCCGCGGCGCGGGCATGGGCGGCGGCGGGCGGGCGAGTCGCGATGCGCCAAGCGCGCCTGACCAGCCCGGCGGCCAGCCTGCAAGTCGGCGCGGGAATGCTCAGCCCGGGCGCCGACGGCCGGCTGACAGGGGTGCTGCCCGCCACCCTGCGTCAGTCCCCAGCGGCGGTGGCTGCGCTCGCGGGCGAGGCGGTGCTGCCGACCCCGCGCCCGGGCGACGCGGCCGCCCTGCCGCTCGCCTTCGAGGGCGGCCGCGTGAAGCTCGGCGCCATCAAGCTCGGCCCTGCGCCCAAGCTGTTCTAAGCCTGCCGTCAGGTGACAGCTGCGGTCGTGGCGGCTATCTGCCGAGTCCCGCGGCCGCTGGGTCGCTTCTTCCATCTCAGCGGACCCGCATGACCCTGCTCGCCGAGTCCGTCCGCAACCCGCTCGCCGAGCCCCCGGCGCCGCGGCCCAAGCCCGGCATACTGGACATTTCGCCCTATGTCGGCGGCAAGTCGAAAGCGACGGGGTTCGAGCATCCCATCAAGCTGTCGTCCAACGAGAACGCGCTGGGCTGCAGCCCGCTCGCCGCCGTCGCCTACGCCGCGGCCGCGCCGCAGCTGAACCTGTATCCCGACGGCCGCGCGACGGTGCTGCGGGACAAGGTGGCGCAGACCTACGGGCTGGAGCCGGAGCGGCTGGTGTTCGGTTGCGGCTCCGACGAGATTTTCGGTCTGTTGTGCACCGCCTACTGCGAGCCGGGCGACAACGTGGTGCAGGGGCGCTACGGCTTTCTGGCCTATCGCATCGCCGCGCGGGCGGCGGGGGCCGAGGTCCGCTTCGCCGCCGAGCCGCACCTGCGGCTGGACGTCGACGCGCTGCTGGGTCAGGTCGACGCGCGCACCAAGGTCGTGTTCCTGGCCAACCCGTCCAACCCGACCGGGGCGTGGCTCGACGGGGCGGAGGTGCGCCACCTGCATCAAGGTCTGCCCGGGGAGGTCATCCTGGTGCTGGACGGCGCCTATGCCGAGTTCGTCACCGATCCCAACTACGAGGACGGGATCGCCCTGGCGCGCGATGCCCGCAATGTCGTGGTCACCCGCACCTTCAGCAAGCTGCACGGGCTGGCGGCGTTGAGGGTCGGCTGGGCCTACTGCCCCGAGCCGATCGCCGACGCGCTGGAGCGCATCCGGCCGCCGTTCAACGTCAACCTGCCGGCCTTGACCGCCTGCGCCGCCGCACTGGACGACACCGCTTTCCAGGCGGCATCGGTGAAGCTGGTGGAGACCTGGCGGCCGTGGCTGACGCAACAGCTGGGCGGGTTGGGGCTGGAGGTCTTCCCCTCGCAGGGCAATTTCGTGCTGGTCCGCTTTTCGCCCGAGTCGTCCTGCACCGCCGCGGAGGCCGAGGCGGGGCTGGCGGCTCGCGGTGTGCTGGTGCGGGGGCTCGGCGGCTACGGCCTGGGCGACTGCCTGCGCATCACGGTCGGGCTGGAGGCGCACAACCGCGCCCTGGTCGACGCGCTGGAAGCGACGCTGGCGCGCTGAGCCCGCCCCAGATCGGCCGCACCGCTGCGCTGTAGCGGCGCGCATGAGCCAGCCGTCCCGCCGCCGCCTGCTCGCCGCCGGAGCGGGGGCGGCCTTCGCCGCCGCCCTTCCTGCCGCGTCTGGGCCCGCGCGGGCGCAGGTCAAGAGCCTCGGCCTGGCCAAGCCGACCCTGGAGGAGCGCGTGACCCAGGCGGGCGTGCCGGCTCTGGGCTATGCGGTGGTCGGCGCCGACGGGGTTCACGCGCTGGAGACCGCAGGCCGCCGTCGCATCGACCGGTTCGACTCGGTGACCGACGACGACCCCTGGCACATCGGCGCAGACACCCAAGCGATGACCGCCGCCCTGTACGCCCGGCTGGTCGAGCAGGGGCGGGCGGCGTGGCGGGCGCGCCTGCCCGCCCTGTTTCCCGACCTGAAGCTCGATCCGGCCTGGGGCGAGGTGCGGATCGAGGACCTGCTCGCCCACCGCGCGGGCCTGTCGGACCGCCGCCTGCTGACCCCCGCCCGCCTGCGCGCTTTTCGCCAAGACGCCCGGCCCGTCGCCGTCCAGCGCACCACCTTCGCCGCCGAGGTGTTGGGCAGGCCGCCCGACGGCCGGCCCGAGGCGTTCGACTATTCCGACGCCGGCTACCTGCTGGCGGGCGCCGCCATCGAGCGCATCGTCAAGGCGGAGTGGGAGGCGGCGATCACGCTGAACCTGTTCCAGCCGCTCGGCATGGACAACGCCGCATTCGGCGCGCCGACGGGCGAGGCGCCGTGGGGCCACGAGCTCGGGCCCGACCGCAAGCTCGTCGCCGTCGATCCCGCCAGCCTGGCCGACCTGCCGCCCATCCTGGGGCCGGCGGGGCGGGTGCACCTGCCGCTCGCCGATTACGCCAAGTTCGCCCGCGTGTTCCTGGCGGACGGCGCGGGCTGGATCGGTCCCGACAGCCTGGCCCGGCTGGCCCGACCCTGGAACGGCGAGCGCAGCGGCGATGCGATGGGCTGGCGCACCTCGGCCGACAGCCTGTGGGCGCGTGGGCCGCTGCTCGGTCAGGAGGGATCCAACGGCTTCTGGCGCGCGGATGGGCAGGTCGCGCCCGGCCGCGGCCTGGCGATCCTGACGGTCTGCAACACGGAGGCCGGCGGCGGGGCGGAGGCGGCGCGGGAGCTCGGCCTGGCCCTGGTCAAGCTCTACGCGCCGGTGAGCGGGGTCGCGGTTTAGGGATGGGCCTGCCGCCCGCGCGACTCCAGATAGACCTTCAGCGCGTCGTCCAGGGTCGACCAGCTCACCGATCGGGCGATCCTGGCGTACACGCGGTGCAGCAACGGGTTGCGGTGCTTGGAGAAGGTCGCCAGCGGCACGAGTTCATGGCCGAGGTCGAGCTTGGGGCGGTAGCCGGTCTGGCCGCTCTGCAGGACGGCGGCGCCCTGCTCGGTCGCCCAGCGCACGAACGCCTCGAACAGGCGGAAGTACAGGAACGCCTTGGGATCGACGCCATAGTCGATGCCCAGGAACTTGTTTACCGCTACCCCGCCCTCGAGATAGCACATCATGAATGCGACGGCCTGCTCGCTGGATTGCTCGCGCAGGACGATGAACCAGACGAAATCGAGGGCGGCCATCTGCGCGAAGAAGGCCGGGGTCAGTTCCTCGAAGCGGGTGGTCGACTTCTGGTAAGTCTGGCGGAACAGACCCCAGATCTCGCCCTGCAGCGCCGCGTCGGGTCGGCGCACGACTTCGACGGAGAGGTCGACCGCGGCGTAGGACGACTTGAGCTTCTTTTTTAGGTTATGGCGGTGCGGACCGGTGAGGCCGGCGAGGTAGGCGTCGAAGCTGGCAGGCGCGGGGTCGATCAGCGTGCCGGGAAAGCCCGGGATCTCGAACAGGCCCGCCTGCCCGAGCGGCCCGCGAAGCGCCCGGGCGGCGGGCTCGGGCACATCCTTCCACACGACCATGTGCGCCCGCAGCGCCTTCGCGCGCGACTCCAGCGCCGCCTGCAGCACTGGGGCGACCGAGGTCAGGCTCACCCCCGGCAACAGGCCGACCACACCCTCCTCCGAGCAGGGCGAGCCGACGAACAGGGTCCGCTGATGCCGCAGGGCGGGGATGTAGGGGCGTAGCGCCTTGATCAGCGGCCCCAGCTCGTCGGGCGCGACCAGGTCGAGCGACAGATCCATCAGGAAGGTCGGCGCGATCCCGACCCGCTCGCCGCCCCGGCTCAGGACGGCGTAGGCGAAGGTGAACTGGCGCTCCAGCCCAGACCGCTCAAGGGCCAGATACCACCAGCGCCCTTCCAGCGGCGGCGGGAAGGTCTGCGCCCACAGCGCTTCGGGCAGATCGGCGGCGCAGGCGACCCACTCCACCGCGATCGTGTTCACGCCCGCCGCCATGCAAGACCTCGCGCGCAAAGGGGCGACCCGCCGCGCCCGCTCCGCGCCTAGCCGCCGCCGCCGCGATGCGCAACCGACCGCGACGCTGCGGCGCTTCCCTGCCTAGCCGTCTTCAGGGCCGGCGGCGTGGGCGGGGGCCGCCCTCCTGCACGGCGGTCTTCGGCAGGTCGTCCGGGGTCAGGTAGCCGCGGTCGTCGGGGTCGAGCAGGCGGAAGCGCTGGTCGGCGCGGGTGCGGAACTCCGCCAGGGTGATCCGCCCGTTGAAGTCGAGGTCGGCGGCGGTGACCGGCTCGGGCTCGCGCAGCATGTCGTAGGGGGCCGCCCCTGCGAGGTCGTCGTCGCCCGCGGGCGCTTCCCTGCGCTCCGAGGAGGAGTCCTCGCCGCCCCCGCCGCCGTGACGCCCGCCCCCTCCGCCGCCTCCACCGCTTCCAGGGAAGCCGCCTCCGCCCCCGCCGCCTCCGGGAAAGCCGCCGCCGCCCGGCTGGGCGAGGCCGAGCGCGGTCCGTCGCCCGCGGCGGCCCCCGCCGGTTCCGCTGGAGAGCCGACCGGCCCCGGCCAAGATCTCGGGCACGAGGTCGCGCTCGTAGCGGGCGACCTCGGCTTGCTCCAGCACGCCGTCTCCGTTCAAGTCCAGCGTGGCGAAGAACCGCTCCGCGTCGGCGCGGAACTCGGCGCGGTCCAGCCGGCCGTCGTGGTTCAGGTCGGCCTGAGCAAACCAGCGCGCGACGGGGTAGGGCTCACCCGCGGCCGCCCGGAACGGCTCGCCGCTCGGGCTGACGAACAGGGACGCCTGGCCGGAGCGGGCGGGATGCTCGCCGCCCTCGTGCGGGCGGCCGTGGCGGCGAGCGTCGCGGCCAGGCCCGACGTCGGGCGACCCCTCGCTCGCACAGGCGGTCAGCAGCATGGCCGACAGGAGCACAGCGGGCGCGGCGAGGCGTTTGGAAGCATGGGGCATGGACGACCTGCTAGCTCAGTGCGGCCCGCGGCCCTAGCGGTTCCGCATCGCCGACTTCCGGCGTGGAGCCGAGCGCCTGAGCCGCCGTCAGGGCGCGCTCGCATCCCGCGGCTTGGGCGTCGCGTCGGACACGCCCTCTGCGCCGTTCCAGTCCATGATGGGCGCGTCGGCGTCGGTCAGCCCTGCCAGGGCCAGCGCGTCGTGGACGCTGACGGTGGCGTCGGTGGTGGTCGTAAAACGCAGCAGGAAGGGCTTCACCGAGCGACCCGCGCGGCTGGTGAAGCCGGGCGCAGCATTGACCTCGATGGCGTAGGTGCGGCCGGCCGGCAGGGAGCACAGCAGGGCGACGGTACGTTGGTCGGCCAGCAGTCGCGGTCGCGCCAGGCAGTCGGGAAATGCGCCGGCGTCGGAACGGCCGTAGGACCAGGCCTCGGGCGTCATCGGCTGGTTGAAGACGAGCTTAATGAGCACCGTGCCGAACGGCACGCTCGCCCCGTCAATGGGGTAGCTGGCGACCACCTTGGGGTCGACGGGGGCGGTGACGACGACCCCGGATACCGGCGTCGCGGGTGCAGGAGCCGCCGCCGCCGCGTGCATCGCCCCGACCAGATCAAACGTGAGCGTCAGCGCCAGCAGTAGGTTACGCGATGTCATCCGTCCAAACCGATCCCGGCTATGCGGCTTTCCCGTGGCGCGGCGTCAGTAGCCGAGCTGGTTGGTGAAATCGCCGCCGTTGCGCGAGGCCGAGCCCAGGCTGTAGGGGCGCAAATCGCCGTGCGCCACTCGGCGCGCAAATATGTCGAACGCCCGCTCGGCGTCGGTCCAGGTGGCGGGACCGAACTCGTTCCTGAGCTCGGTCTCGTACCAGCTGAACCGGATCGGCTGCGTCGAGCCGTCGGCCAGGGTCGCCGTGCCGCCGATGCCGGCGCCGCCCAGCCCAATGCTGCCGAGGTAGGACAGGCTGACGATGCGTCCGAGCTGGTCGAAGGTCGGCCGGTTGGGCACGGCGTTGTCGAGCATCAAATCCAGCCGCACGGGCACCTGGCCCGGGTGTTTGGCGCTGGTGCGGACCACGTCGGCGGTCAGTTCGCGGCGCAGCTGGTCCAGGTCGCGCTCTCCGATCAGGATGCGGCGCGCACGCTCGGCGAAGGCGGGGGCGATCGACACCGTCACCTGCGGCCCGGCGGCCGGCATGGGCTGGGCGCGGAGCGCAAGCGGGACGGCCAACGCGGCCGCGACGATGAAAGCGGACAAGATCGTGCGGGTCATTCTGTTTAGCTCCTCATAAGCATAACGATGCAGGTCAGGCTTCGGCTCCCGCAGCTTGGCGGACGGCCTCCGCCAGCCAGTCGGGCGGATCGAGCCGGACCGGCCGGCCCTCGACGGTCAGCGGGGCGGCGGCGGCCCGATCCAACCGCAGCAGGGCCAAGGCCCGGCCGTCTCGCCCCGTCAACACCTCGCCCGCTCGCAAGTCGCTCGTCAGCACCTCCGCCCCGAACGGCGGCGGCGAGCCGTCGAACACGATGGGAACCATGCGGCTCTTCACCGCTGCCCGGCGCTTCATGCGCGAAGTGGTCTCCTGACCGACGAAGCAGCCCTTGCGGAAGTCGACCCCGTTCAGCAGGTCGAGGTTGGCCTCCAGCGGATAGGTGCGCTCGCCCGCCGCGTCGCGAGCCGGGTCGGGCACACCCAGCGCCAACCTGTGCGCGTCGTATTCGTCCTCGCTCGCCGTCGCGGCGGAGGGCGGGTCGCGGTACGACCGGGCCCCAAGCGCGGACAGCCGGGGATCGGGCGCCCCCGTGTCGGCGCCGGACCAGGCGGCGTACACGGCGCCCTCGACCGGCTCGATCTCGACCTTGGCCCGCAAACGGTACTGGCGCAGGCGCGTCACTAACGCCTCGCGCTGCGCCGCGCTTACGTCCACGAGCACCCCGTCCACCTCTCCCAGCAGAAACAGGTCGTGCAGCAGCCGACCCTGGGGGTTCAGCAGCGCCCCGTATCGCAGCTCGTCCACGGCCAGCGTCGCCACGTCCTGGGTCAACAGGCCGTGCAGGAAGGCGCGCGCATCCGGCCCCTCGACCCGCACCAGCGCACGGGAGGGCAGGGCGGCGATCTGTGCATCAAGCGTCATGGGGGGCAGGTGGGCGGAACAGTCGCCCGATGCCAGCCAACCCTCCGCTCGCCCGCGCGCGCACGCCAGACCGCGGCATTGCGCCCGGTCGCGAGAGCGCTCCATAAGCGGTCGCGATCTGGCGTTTGCGTGCGATCTCGTCCAATCTGACGTGGCGCGCGTTCGGCCGGAGCGACGGCAGGCGCGCGGCCGAAGGTCGGGTCGCCTCTTTGTCGAGAGCGCGGTCCCAGCTAGCATGGGCGTGGCTGAGAACGGACGGACATACATGGCGACGGGTTCGGTGAAGTGGTTCAACACGACCAAGGGGTTCGGTTTCATCGCCCCCGACGAGGGCGGGCCTGACGTGTTTGTGCACGTCTCGGCAGTGGAGCGCGCAGGGCTGGATGCGCTAGGCGATGGCCAGCGCATCCGCTACGAAATGCGCGCCGACAAGCGCTCGGGCAAGACGGCGGCGGAGGACCTGGTCTTGGTCGACGGCGGCGGCGGGGCGAGCGCCGCGGCGCCTGCGCCCCGAGCCTATGGCGCGGCGTCCCGCGACCGGGCCGAGCCGCGGTCGCAGCCGCGCGAGAGCGCGGGCGAGAGCCGAGGCGCGGGCGCCGGGACCGTCAAGTGGTTCAACCCGACCAAGGGCTTCGGCTTCATCCGGCCCGATGACGGTGGAACCGACGTGTTCGTGCACCTGTCTGCGGTGCAGGGCGCCGGCCTGGATGCGCTGGAGGACGGCCAACCCGTCAGCTACACGCTGGTCGAGAACCCCCAGACGCGCAAGCTGTCAGCCACCGACCTGCGGCTGGAAGGCGCGCCTGAGCGTCGTTGAGCATTGGCGTCCCGGATCCGGGACGAGGCTCACGCGGTTTTGGTCAAGGTCCGGGCGGGTTGCGAGCCGAAGTCGCGGCTCATCGTGACCTTCGTTCAGGTTGCGGGAGGGGCATTGTCGGTGGGTAACGGCCACAGTCGTGCGGCGCCGCGCACGCCCGACGAGTCGCCCCAACGCGCGGGCACGAGGAGGCCCGACCAGCCGTCGCAGAACACTTGGCGGCCGATCGCTTCGGGCAGGCGGTCGTATAGCTCGCCGACGTTCGACATGCCGCCGCCGAACACGAATACGTCGGGGTCGACCACGTTGGCGACGGCCGCCAGCCCGCGGCCCAGCCGGTCGACATAGCGATCCAGCGCCGCGATCGCCTCGGGAAGACCCCGTCGAGCGGCCTCCACCACCTCGCGGCCGTTGAGGATCCGGCCGGTGTGGGCTTGGAAATCGCGGCCGAGCCCGGTCCCCGAGACCCAGGTCTCCAGACAGCCGTGGCGCCCGCACCAGCAGTCCACAGACGGGCTGTCGGCCGCGGTGGCCCAGGGCAACGGCATGTGGCCGATCTCGCCGCCAATGCCGTTCGCGCCCTCCACCAGCCGCCCGTCGACGACCAAGCCGCCGCCGAAGCCGGTACCGATGATGACGCCCAGCACCACCCGCCGCCCCGCCGCCGCCCCGTCTTCCGCCTCCGACACGGCCAGGCAGTTGGCGTCATTGGCCAGGCGCACGGGCCGACCCAACGCCTGTTCGAGGTCCTGACGGAACGGCCGCCCGTTCAGCCATACGGAGTTGGCGTTGCGCATCAGCCCGGTGCGGGGCGAAGGCGATCCCGGCAGGCCTATGCCCACCGGCCCAGTTCGCCCGACCTCGGCCTCGACCCGGGCGATCAGGGCGCATACGGCAAGGAGCGCGGCGTCATAGCTGCCGGGGTTGGGAACGCGCAGGCGGACCAGAAAGCGGCCGTCTGCGTCGAGGGCGGCCGCTTCGATCTTGGTCCCCCCGAAGTCGACGCCGATCCGTATCGCCAAGCCCGCCTCGTTGAACTGATCCAGGCCGTTCCGGTCCAGGTCTCAGACCATGCCCACGGTCTTGAGCCGGGCGCGAGGGTGGATCTCGCTCTGGGACATCACCGGGGTCTGGCCCCGGAAGCGTTCGATGATCGACCTTGCGTAGGGGCGCACCTGCGGGCTGGTCAGCAGCACGGCGGTCTCGCCGTTCATCGCCGCCCGCTCGAACACCTCGCGCACCCCGGCGATGAAGGCTTGCAGGCAGGAGGGGGCCAGGGCCAGCTGCTTTTCCTCGCCGGGACCGATCAGGGCGTCGGCAAAGGCCTGCTCCCAGTCCGGCGACAAGGTCACGATGGGCAGGGCGCCGTCGTCGCCGCGATAGGCCCAGCACAGCTGCCGCGCCAGCCGGGTGCGCACGTGCTCGACCAGGGCCATGACGCCGGTGGTGTGCGCCGCCGTCTCGCCGATCCCCTCCAGTATTGTCGGCAGGTCGCGGATCGACACCCGCTCCTTGAGCAGGGCCTGCAGCACTCTCTGCACCGTCGAGGCGCTGACGGCGGACGGCACAGTGTCGTCCCACAGCCTCTTCTGCTCGGGCGAGAACTCCTTCACCAGCTTCTGCAGCTCGGCATAGCTGAGCAGCTCGGCCATGTTGTCCTTCAGGATCTCGGTCAGGTGGGTGGTCAGCACCGTGGCGGGGTCGACCAGGGTGTAGCCTCGGAATGTCGCCTCTTCGCGCAAGGCTTCGTCGATCCAGGTGGCCGGCAGGCCGAAGGCTGGCTCGCGCACATGCTCGCCCGGCAGCTCGACCTGGCCTCCGCGCGGATCCATCGCCATCAGCCGGCCGATCTGCAACTCGCCCGCGCCCGCCTCCATCTCCTTGATACGGATGGCGTAGCCGGGGTTGGGCAGGCGCATGTTGTCCAGGATGCGCACGCTCGGCATCACAAAGCCGTAGTCGGCCGCCAGGGTTCGGCGCAGGGCGCGAATCTGGTCGGTCAGCTTGCGCCCGTCCAGATCGTTGATCAGCACCAGCAGGCCCAGGCCGAGCTCGATCTTGACGTCGTCGATGGCCAGCGCCGAGCCGATCGGCTCCTCCGCCTGCTCGGCGGCGGCCGCCGCGGGGTCGACCACGGGCGCGGGCGGGGGCTTGTGCGCGCTGCGCCAAGCCAGCACCGCCGCTCCGATCGAGAGCG
>JAABUQ010009581.1_pt1 | contig 13046 bp, 14 predicted proteins | sample 5560001 | NCBI WGS metagenome assembly JAABUQ01 (sample SAMN10711888, study PRJNA513371) | rock metagenome | isolation source: Antarctica rocks | place: Antarctica: Victoria Land, Finger Mt nord | collected 2015-12-18 | reverse complement strand
GGCGCACGGCGGAGGCGTCGCCAGCACGGGCTGCCCGCATGAGGTCGGGCACGTCGGGGGCGGCGCTGGTATGGAGGCTTTTGGCCAGCTCCAGGCGCAGGTGGCGGCGTTCCAGCCACGCCGTCGCCGCCTAGCGCCCGTGCGGCGGCGTGCGGATGGCGGGCGATCTGGTTGAGCCGCCGTTGGGCCAGCGCGATGGCCGGTCCATCCGGGGTCACGAATTGCTCGCCGACCTGCCAGGCGACCCGGCCCTCGCGCCAGACGATGACGCCGTCGAGCCACGCGGTCTCGCCGGCCATGGCCTGTATCGCCAGGCGATAGGAGCGGCGACGGCGCGACCGCGCGCGGTCGCGCTCGGCGCGATGCGACGGCGTGGCCGCGGCGTACAGGTATGGATGATCGGCGAGTTCGTCTATCATGAGGGTTATTCCGGAGCGGGGTAGCAGCATGGATGGCGCGGGCGGCGCCGGCGTGTGTTGAGTGTGTCGTCGCGACGCCGCGCCCGACCCACTGCTATTCTATATCGTGCCCGTGAATAGGCGATGAACGACGAGGGCACTATAGCGGGACCTGGACCCCTGGCATGCGCCTTGCCATGCTCCGTCCTGCTTGCGTCTGTCCTGTCATGCCGCCTCGGTGCGGCCCTAAAAAAATCCATTGTGAGGAGGAGGAAGCTATGGCCACCACGCCAAAGACACGCGCGCCGGCGGACAGAGGCGTCATCCCGACGCCGGCTCGACGGCAGGGCGAATTGGGGACGCGCGGGCACAGCGTGTTTCTAATCGGTGAAGTGCTGTTGGCGGCCCTGGTCGCGGCGCTGGCGGCCACGGTCAAGAGCCATCCCGGTCCGCTGCCCGGCGACGTGGGGACGACGCTGGACGTGCAGCATGCGTTGCTCCCACACCAGGCCTTGACCGCGCTGGTCGACAGCGTCAGTACCATCAACTGGCCGCAACCCTCGGCGGTCGCCCTGGTCGTCGTCGTGCTGGTGTTGCTCGTGTTGCGCCGTTGGCTCGACGCCCTGTGCGGCGTGCTGACGGCCGTCCTTGGCGATCTGTCCAGCTACCTGCTCAACGGGATCGTGCAGCGCCCGCGGCCGGATGGGTACGGGGTGCACGTGTTGAGCCACATCACAAACTACTTCAGCTTCCCCTCGGGGCACGTGGTCCATGCCTTTGCCTTCTTCGGGTTCCTGCTTTTCCTCAGCTTCCGGTCCTGGGGTCTGTCCGCGGCGAGGATACACTCTTCCCACCTATGGTCATGGGCTTTGTGGGCGATCAGGGCGGTGCTGATCGTACTGATCGTCCTGATGGGGCCGTCGCGCGTGCTCGAGGGCGAGCATTGGCCCAGCGACGTGGTGGGCGGCGCGCTGACCGGCGCTTTCTGGCTGGTGCTGGGCGCGCATCTGTATCTGTGGGCGCAAAAGCGTTGGCCTCGGCTGCGTCACGGGCCCGGAGGCGGTCAACGTGCATGATTTCCCGAGCGACGCGCAGGGACGGGCGGCGCCCTACGGGGTCTACGACGTGACGCACAATCGGGGCACGGTCTACAGCGGGTCGTCGGGCGACACGGCCTCCTTCGCGGTCGATGCCATCGCGGCATGGTGGGACGCCGAGGGGCGCGCGGCCTACCCTGCCGCTGACCACCTGCTGATCCTGGCTGATGGCGGCGGCAGCAACGGCTACCGGCCGCGCCTGTGGAAGCAGCGCCTTCAGGAGACGCTGCGCGCTGGTGATGTCCCAGGTGGAAGGGCTGGGGATGTCCCAGTCGGACAGGCCTGTGTTCGATCTTGTCGATCTCAACCTCACCGCCAGTGGCGTCCGCGTGATTATCCACGACCGGGGCCACAATTTCTTCCATGCGCGGGTCTCGCCCGGTGGGCGCCTGATCGCGGCGATCCGCACCACCGCCGTCACGGCGAAGACCGGCGACCTATGGGTGATGAACCGCGACGGGAGCGGGGGGCATGTCCTGATCGCGGGAGTGGTGACGGATCAAATAGCCTGGGCGCCCGATGGGCAGTCCGTCGCGGCCGACGCGGGGAGCGTCATCGTGTCCTATCCGCTGCGCGGAGGCCGGCCCACGACCCTCATCCGCCGCGCCGCCCAGGTGGCCTGGGTGGGGCGGTAAGGGCACGCGGGCGGGCGCGGCCGTGGTCGAGGCCGCGCTCTTGCGCCTCTCTCCCTACCGCGGGAGAGGGATCGGGGGCGGGGGCCTCGTCGTCCGTGCTGGCGATGACTTGCTCCAGTGTCATCTCTCGACCCGTGGTCCAGATGGCGGTAAAGCGGTCGACGCCCAGGGCCAAGCGCACGGCGGCGACGGCACGCTCGTGTGCCGGGAGATCCACCAGCGGTAGGGGCGCCCCGAGGGTCTCGCGGAGGGCCGCGGCCGCGCCGAAGAGGCGCGCCGCGCGCTCGTCCTGTCCGCACGCATGGGCGATCGTGGCCACGCCTTCCAGTCCGGGAGCGATGCCCTCCCGGTAGCCGATGTCGTGGCAGAGTGCAAGACCTTCCCGATAGAGGTCCTGGGCGCGCTCGTCGCCGCGCGCCTGGACCACGCGGCCCAGGCTGACCAGCGAGTAGGCAATGCTCCCCCTGTCGCCCAGCTCGCGCCGTAGCGCCAGGCTTTCTTCACACAGGGCGACCGCCCTGGCCGCGTCGCCCGCATCGCGGACGGCGATGCCCAGGTTGTCGAGGGCGTTGGCGACACTCCGTTTATCGCCCAACGCGCGGAATAACATCAGGCTCTCCTCGTACAGGTCCGCAGCCCGTGCGCTATCCCCACGGTCGCGCGCGACGGTCCCCAGGTTGTTGAGGACAGTGGCGATGCCCCGTTTGTCGCCCGCCGCGCGCTTGATGGCGAGACTCTCCTCGTACAGATGCGTCGCGCGGTCATAGTCGCCCGTGGCACGCGCGACGGCGCCCAGGTTGTTGAGCATCATGGCGCTGCCTGACCTGTCTCCGATGGTCCGATTGATGTCCAGGACCTGCTCGAACAGCGCGGTCGCGCGGTGGTGTCGCTCTGGTAACGGGCGCCGCCGCCCAGGACGGTCAGCGCCGCGGCAAGCCCAGGCGCGTCGTCGAGTGCCCGGTGGAGGGCGGCGCTCTCCTCGGCCAGGATCACCGCGCGGTCGTAGTCGCTCTGCTCGGCGGCCAGCACGGCCGCCCGGTAGAGCGCCTTGGCGCGCACCGGCGCCGCGACCGTCGGGCCGTCGGAGGTGACCAGCGCCAGGAAGCCCTCCAGGCGCGCCCGTCCCTCCGCGACGTAGCCGCGTGTATACCAGAACCGCCAGAGCGCGCCGGCCAGGCGCAGGCCGTGCTCGAGATCACCCTGCTCCCGCGCCCAATCGAGCGCCGCGCGCGCATTGTCGCGCTCCCGCTCCAGCCGCGCCAGCCACAGCGACTGCTCGGCCCCTATCAGTCTCGGGGCCGCTCGCTCGACGAGATCAAGGACATAGGTGGCGTGCGCCGCTCGTGCGCGCTCCAGTTCGCCGCTCGCCGCCAGGCGCTCCAACCCGTACTCGCGCACCGTCTCCAGCATGGTGAAGCGCGTTTCGTCGACGTCGTGGGCATCCGGCATGGATAGCGACCGAAGCAGACTCTGATCGACCAGGCTGGTCAACCCGTTCCGATGGTGACGGGATCGGCGCCGGCGGCGTCGTCCATCGCCGCGAAGACGGCCGTGATCGCTTCCCTGGCACAGCCGCCGACGAAGACGGACAGGCGGCGAAACAGCGCCTTTTCACGCTCATCCAGGAGGTCATAGCTCCAGGCGAAGGTGTCGCGCAGCGTTTGCTGCCGCGCGGGCACATCCCATCCTCCGCCCGTTAGCAGGGTGAGGCGGTGCGCCAACAGGGACAGCAGCTCCTGGGGCGGCGGCAGCTTAACGCGTGCGGCGGCCAGTTCGATGGCCAGCGGCAGCCCATCGAGGCGACGGCAGATCTCGGCCACGGCCGGCGCGTTCGCCGCGGTCAACGTCCAGGTCGGGTTAACCGCGCGGGCCCGTTGCACAAAGAGGTCGACGGCAGGATAGGCGCTTGGGTTCTCGTTGGCGGACCGGGGCGTCGGGTCGGGCGCCGCCAGCGGCGACACGGGGAACTCGTGCTCACCCCGCACATGGACGGGCGCCCTGCTGGTGACGAGCAGCACGAGCCGGGGGCAGGCCGCCAGGAGCTCGGCCACCAGTGACGCCGCGGGGGCGACCTGCTCGAAGTTGTCGAGCAGCAGCAGTATGTGGTGATCGCGCAGGGAGGCGATCAGCGTTTCGCGCGGCGCCCGGCCCGCTATCTCCCGCAGCCCCAGGACGCGCGCGATCATGGGCGCCACGAGGTCCGGAGCGGTAAGCGCGGCGAGATCGACACCGTCGGCGGCGAGGTAGCCGTTCCCATGCCGGCCCGCCTGCAACCCGTGGCCGTGCGCTGGGTCCCCAATCGCATCGGCGACAACAGTGATGCAGAGGGCCGCCTCGTTATCCTGCCCGCCGGGACGCGCGGCGCGGCGGCGGGTTGCCCAGCCGGACAGCCCCGCCCAGCCGGACAGCCCCGCCCAGCCGGACCGGTCGGCCGCGTCACGCTCGACGGCGTCACGGTGTCGGTTGGCGCACCGCGCGTCGAGCAGGGTGGCGACACGTCCAACCTCACGCCGGGCGACGTCTACAAGGTCGTGCGGGTGACGATCCACAACGGCGGCACCGTGACCTACAATCTCGAGTCCAAGGACTTCAGGCTGCTGGATGGACGGGCGGGCGACTACCCGGAGGTCTCCAATTCCAACCTCTCCAACGACCTGTATAGCGTGAGCGACGTCAAGCCGGGCAGCACCGTGGTGGCCAACGCCGCCTTCGAGATGCCGCTCCACGTGCAGCCGGTCGCGCTGCGCTGGCTTCCCTACGAGATCGGCAACGACAACGCGCTGACCACGCAGATCATCATGCTGCACCGCTAACCGCTCCCGCCGCTCTTACTGTCCTTGTCGTCTCACGTTCGTGAGCGGGTCCCGGCGCTCATGTTGAGTTGGCCGAGACCCGCCGCTTGTGCAACCTGCGGCTGGGGCTCTCAACCGCGACGAAAGCGGCCGCCAAGGCGCCGCACGAGCAGGGACAGCTCGGGCACGCCCAGGCGGTAGAGCAGCAGCCCGTAGAGCGCCACGCCGGCGCCGATGGTCAGCGGCAGGAAAACGAGCAGGCGCCAGGTCCCCGTGGTCCAGTGGACCGCGCCGGCCAGGCGCAGCAGGCCGTAGCAGAGCAGGCCCATGGCCGCGCCGGCCAGCAGGATGCGGCCTAGCGCCCCGCTCAGTTCCTGCCCCTCGATGCGCCCCTGCCAGCGGCGCAGCAGCACGTACAGGACGACGGCGTGCGAGATCTGCTTGGCCGAGTCGGCCAGGGCCAGGCCGCGGAACGAGAGCGGGTGCAGCGTGGCCAGGGCCACGACGAGGTAGCAGACGATGGAGATGACGCCGACGATGACGGGCGTCTTGGTGTCGTTCTTGGCGTAGAAGGCAAAGATCAGCAGCTGGTCGACCGCGGCGAAGGCCAGGCCCGGCGTGTAGTAGCGCAGGGCAGCGGCGGTCTGCACGGTCTGCAAGGCTTTGAACTTCGCGCCATGCTGGAAGGCCAGGGCGATGACCGGTTGGGCCAGCACGCCGCAGACCACGACGGCGGGCAGGATCAGGATGAGCGTGATCTTGAGGCCGCGGGCCAGCGTCGCCCTGTAGTCCGCTCCTTCGAGGCGCGAGAGGCTGGGCAGGCTGGCCAGACTCATGGCCGTGGCCACGATGCCCAGCGGGAGCTGGATCAGGCGCGTGGCGAGGGTGAGGTAGGTTAGCCCCGCGCCGCCGGTACCGTTGGCGAAGCGCAGGTCGATCAGGACCTGTCCCTGCGTGATGATCAAGCCCAGGAACACGGGGACGGACAGGCGCAGGATCTGGCGCACGCGCGGGTCGCGCAGGGCGAGGGTTGGCCACAGGCGCACGCGGCGCAGCCCGTACGCCTGCAGCGCGACCTGCGCCGCGGCGCCTCCCACGACGCCGACGACGAGGCTGGTGATGCCCAGGAAGCGGCTCAGCCCGATGGCCGCCACGACGATGGAGAGGTTGAAGACGGCGGGGCTGAACGCCGGGAAGACAAAGCGCTGCTTGGCGTAGAGCAGCGCCGTGAGCACGCCCGAGAGGCCCAGGAAGACGACGGCCGGACCGAGCAGGCGCAGGGCATCGACGCCGGTACGGAGCACGCTCGGATCTTTTTGCGGATCGAGCACTTGAATGATGTCGCGGGCAAACAGCTCCAGGGCGCCCATGGCCACGGCCATCACCAGCAGCGTGATGGTCAAAATGGTGCTGCCGACGCGCCGGAACTGCGCGTCGTCGTCGCGGATGGTGCTGAAGACGGGGATGAAGGCGGCGCTGATGACCCCGCTGACCAATAGGTCGTAGATCGAGGTCTGAACCTTGAGGGCCGTAAAGTAGCCATCGGTCTGCACGGAGGCGCCGAAAAGAACGGCAGTCAACTGGTCGCGGGCGAACCCGAGCAGGCGGCTGAACACGTTGCCCAGCGTGATGATAACGGCGGCGCGCATGATGCCACGGCTCACGGCCGCCGCGCGGTCGCTCTCGCCGCCCGCGCTCTCAGCCGCTATCTCGGCGTCCAGGGCCGTCGCATTGATCTCGCCGGCCGTGGCATCGTTTGTAACGATAAGTCCTCTCCCCCCATCCCAGGTACCGTAAGCTGTCGCCCATTGTCCGTGAGCCGCACGATGATACGGCTACCATTATTGCAGATGGCCGAGTTTACGGCGCTCAGCTAGACTCGGGCGTGCCCCATTTTTCGCCCTTTGGCCCCGCTTTTCGCGACATTATACCACAACCTACTCGCTCCTATGGACTGAAGTCGCATGGCAAACAACGGACACTGACGTGTCTCTACTGGCGTCGGGAGCCCCGACGAAAGAGGGTCCGAGGAGGGGTATGGATCTCAGTGAGTATTGGTCTCGGTGAGCTGAGCCGCACGGATCAGCCACCTAGCGTCATGCTTCGCCATGACTATGCCCAAGATTGCCTTGAAGACCTCGACCGTCGCTCCCGACGCCCAGGTCATCTCCCAGGCCGCATGGACGAGCGCGACATCCGGCTTCAAGAAGCTGATCCTTTCCACGCTGACTTTGTAGGTCGCATGCCGCGCGACTAACGTATCGTGGTTCTTCTGTTGAGTTGCGACGATCTCCCTCTTTCCCTTCAGCCAATGACCGGCCCCGCTGATGTAATCCACGTCGTCCGTGTACAGGTTGCCCCAGTCTTCCATGGCGCGCCCGGTCCAGGGTTCAACGCTATTCCAGATGTCAACGTCCGTGGCGAGCGTCTGTCTAATGGCATCTTCATCCGCGGTTCCGTTCGCGGCGTTTTCTTGCTCTTGCCTGCTGGTCTCCGATTGCATACCGATCCATTTCCTTTTCCTAACATCCCGCATATACTCCGCGCCATCGCGGCGGCTAAGGGACGGCGCTATGTGATTAGCGCGGGTCGCGCCCGAAGAAAGCCGCGAGCCGGTCGTGGAGCGGCGCGGTCTCGGGGACGGGTACCTCCGGCCCGAAGGCGTACCCGCTGCCCTCATCGCCGCGCAGTTCCGGCACGAGGTTCTGGCGCGCCCACGCGAGCGACGCCTGGCCCAGCTCCGGGTCGAGCTCGGTCGGCTGCCCGGTTGCCCTGGCGATGTCCCAGCCATGCACGACGAGGTCCGAGATCTGCTGGTCGACGCACCACGCGGCCGGAACCTCGCCGAAGGGGAGCCGCACCGTCCCGGCGAGAGCGCCCTCGCGCCGCCAGGCCGCCAGCAGCGCGCCGCTTGCCGCGCGATACGCCCCGGTCCAGTCGTCGCCGATCACGTCGGCGTCATCCTGCTCCCACTCCTCGCCGCACACCATCGCGGCGAACTGCCGCACGTCCTGCACCACATGGTTGACCAGGGCGCGCACATCCCACGCCCGGCATGGGGTCGGCAGCGTCGCCTGCTCGGGCCGCACTCGTGCGATGATGGCGTCGGTCTCGTTGAGTGCGCGGGCAAGCCGCGCGATGGGGTCACTGTCTACGGTCATGGAACGTCCGTCCTAATCTTAATCTGTCCACCCCCATTGGGATGGCCTCTCACGCGGCGGCCGGCGCTGCACCGGTTTCGGCCGTCACGTTGTCCTCGACAGCCGCCGGCACGGTCCGCGGGCGGCGCAGCGCCAGCCCCAGAGCGGCGCCGGCCACGGCGGCCACGATCATCACGCGGAAGGTATCGTCGAACGCCGCCGCGACGGCGCCGTTGAGCGCCGCGTGCAACTCGTGCGCCAGCCGGACCGCCACGTCGTGGGGTGGCATACCGGTTGCGCCGGCCGGGCGCGCGTGCTGCGCCGCGACGGCAGCCTTCACCGCGTCGAGATGGGTCGTCGTCCGCGCCGTCAGCATCGTGGCGAGGCCGGCGATAGACAGCGCGCGGACGACCGTCCCCAGGGCATTGGTCAGCGCCGTGACCCGGCTGACGAGCGCGTGCGGGCTGGCGCTCATCAGGTACGTATTGAGCGTCATCATCATCAACCCCTCGCCGGCGCCGCTCAGGACCAGCGGGACGATCAGGTCGGCGCCCTGGGTCGTCGTGCTGACGCGGGCGAGCAGAGCGACGGCCCCGGCCACCAGCGCCAGGCCCACGATTGCGTGGGCGGGCAGAGAGCCGCTGCGACAAAAAACGCTATACTCCCTGGTGTAGATTCTCCTGACATCCAGGATTTACAGGGAGACAAGCTCATGGACAAGTCCTCCGCCCCTGTCCGTCGCATCGGTGTGATCGGCGTGTGTCTCGCGCTCGCCATTGCGTTGCGCTCACCCATCGGCGCGTCCGCGGGCACTCTTCTCTCCACGCCAACGCCCACGTTCACCCCCACCGAGACAACCGGGCCGGCGACCACGCCCGCCTCCACTGCGACGACCGGGCCGGCGACCACACCCACCCTCATCAGGACAGTCGCACCGGCGACCACACCCACCCTCACCGGGACGGTCGCGCCGGCGACCACGCCCGCCGCTCATCCCACCGGTGTCTCATACTACGGCGGTCCCGTGTTAGGCGCGCCCACCACCTACGTCGTCTTCTGGCTTCCGCGCGGCCATACCTTTGAGCCGGGGCAGGGAGGCGGCGACGCCCGCTACGAGCGGCTGATCACGCGCTATTTCCGCGACATCGGCGGGACACCCTACTACGGGATACTCGCGGAGTATTCCGACGATCCAGCCCACCACGCGCCCGTGACCGGCGGCCCCATCCGTAACCGCTCCCCGTTCGGGGGCGCCTATGTCGACACGACTCCTTACCCCTGGGAGCGAGGGCAGCGCGGCGCGGTCGACACGGACAGCGTCGTGGCTAACGTGGTGCGCGCGGCGGGCTGGCGGCTCGCAGCGCGGAACATCGTCGTCGTGTTCACGGCGGCGGGCGTGCAGCGCAGCGCGGCTTGCGCGTTCCATGACTTCTACACGCACGGGGCGCGGACGGTCGTGTACGCGTTCGTCAAGGACGTGTGGTCGCTAGCCGGCTGCCGGGCAGGACTGCGTGCCAGCGGCGTCGCCCGCGGCCCCAACAGCGACATCTACGCCGACACCGCGATCTCTGCCGCCGCCCACGAGCAATTCGAGTCCGTCACCGACCCGCTGGGCGCCTCCTGGCACACCACTGGGGCCAACTATGCGGAGATCGTCGACCTCTGTCCCACGCCCGGGCCGCTGGCCCCGGATGGGCACAACGTGACGCTGCACGGACGCCTGTACCTCGTCCAGGAGGTGTGGAGCAACGCCGCGGGCCGCTGCGTCCTCAGCGCATAGTTTGCATCGTCGCCGCTCACGAAGACGGTGTGCGGTCCGGGCACGAGGCCCGGGTTGACCATGACCTCGGCATATTGATGGTAGACTGGAGGCAGGATAATAACCGCAGCGGAGGGATGATGCGTCATGGTCGCGCCCGCCAAGCCCGAGACCAAGATCGACTGGTCAACCTTTCCCGAGAGCGACGGTAAGCCGATGGCCGAGACGTACCCCAACGTCCTTCAGATGGTTGACCTCCTCCAAACCCTACCAGCCCTCTTGGCCCGTCAAGGGCGTGGCGGGACGACGGTCGGCGGCAATCAGTTCGTCTACTACAACCCGGCCAATGGGCGCGACAACATCTCGCCCGATGTGTACGTCGCCTTCAATCGCCCGCTGCCCGCCCCGTCCAAGTGGCAGACCTGGATCGAGGGCGGCTTTCCCGATATCGTGTTCGAGATCACCTCGCCGAGCACGCAGCGGCAGGACTTGAGCCTCTCGCCGAAGGGCAAGCGGACGCTCTACGCCCGATTGGGAGCGCGCGAATACTACGTGTACGATCCACAAGGGGAGATGGATCCGGTGGTCCAGGGCTTCGAGCGGCGGGGCGGCCGCCTGGAGCCGCTGCCGCCGACGGCGCACGGCGGCGTATACAGCCCGCTGCTGCGGGCAGAGCTGCGGCCGGTGGCGATGGGGGCGTTGGGAAATCGGCCGGCGGGGGTGTGGCTGCGGGTGATCGACCTGGCAACAGGGCAGCCCGTCCCCCTCGCTGAGGAAGAGCACAACAGCCTCCAGGTGGAGCGCCTGGCGCACGCGATGGCCGAGCGGGCGCGCCTGGCCGCCGAGCGACGCGCCGACGAGGAGGAGCGGGCGCGCCACGTGGCTGAGCAACGCGCCAATGAGGAAGAGCGGGCGCGCCTGGCCGCCGAGGCGGAGCTACATGCCTTACGCGCCTCCCTCGCGCAACGCCGCACGCCGGACCCGGATACCGAGTCTCACGCCGAGGGCCAGGAGGGGTAACGGCACGGCGGCTACAGCGCGTCGTAGAGACGCCCATCCCTAATGGTCGACGAGGTGTCGATTTTGGCGGGTCCCGACCGTCGTCAAGATGAACCCGTCGTCGAGGTGAACGGGCCAATCACGGGGCGCCGCGCCCCGATTCTGGGAGGAAGCCATGAAGTATGCGTTGCTGATCTATGGCGCGTCCGGGGCGCGTCCCGACGCGGGACCCGCCGATGACGGCGTGTTTGCCGATTGGGTAACGTACACCCGGGCGTTGCGGAGCGCTGGAGCACTGGCGGCCTTGCAGCGGCTGCAGGATGTCGATACTGCCACCACCGTGCGCCTGCGCGGCGGCGAGCGGCTCTTGACCGACGGCCCCTTCATCGAGACCAAGGAGCAGTTGCTTGGCTTCTACCTCGTGGAGGCGCCCGACCTGGACGCGGCCATCGACTGGGCGGCGCGGATGCCGCACGTTCGCCATGGCACGGTGGAGGTCCGACCGGTGATGTCACTCCCGGCCACGGACCAGGACGCGGTGGAATGAGCACGGCGTCCCTCGAGCACGCCTTCCGCGAAGAGTGGACAGTGGTCGTGGCGACGCTGGCCCGCCGGCTCGGCGACCTGCAACTTGCCGAAGACGCCACCCAGGAGGCCTTCGCGAAGGCGGCGACAACCTGGCCCCGCGATGGCGTGCCAGCGAAGCCGGGCGCCTGGTTGACGGTCACCGCCTGGCGCACGGCGCTCGACCAGTTGCGGCGCGACCGGCTGCGCGACCAGCTATTTGCCGAGCATGCCCTGGATTTGCAGGTGATGAACACGATCGGCGAGGATGTCGAGGGCGTGGCGGAGCACGAGGAGATCCTGGGGATGGACGATGACCGCCTGGCGCTGATCTTTGCCTGCTGCCACCCGGCGCTGGCGCTGGAGGTGCGCGTGGCGCTGACCCTGCGCTACGTGGCCGGGCTGGCCACGCGGGAGATCGCCAGCGCCTTCCTGTTGCCGGAGCCGACCCTGGCCCAGCGCCTGGTGCGCGCCAAGCGCAAGATCCGCCAGGCCGGCATCAGCTTCGAGGCGCCCGCCTCCCAGGCCCTCGCCGCGCGGCTGGCCGGGGTCCAGAGCGTGATCTATCTGGTGTTCAACGAGGGCTACGCGGCCACTGGAGGGGCGCGGCTCGTGCGCGCCGAGCTTTGCGCCGAGGCGATCCGGCTGGGGCGGCTGCTGCACCGGCTGCTGCCGGAGGACGCCGAGACCACCGGCCTCCTTGCCCTCATGCTGCTGCATGACGCGCGTGCAGCGGGCCGGCAGGGTCCCGACGGCCGGCCGATACCGCTGGCGGAGCAGGACCGCGGCCGCTGGCGCCACGAGATGATCGCGGAGGGCGCCGCCCTGCTCGATCTCGCCCTGACCCGTCGCTCGCCTGGCCCCTATCAGGTGGAGGCCGCGATCGCGGCGCTCCATGCCCAGGCGCCGAGCTTTGAGCAGACCGACTGGGTCCAGATCGCGCTGCTGTACCGCGCGCTGGCGCGCCAGGCGCCCTCACCCGTGGTCGAGGTCAACCGCGCCGTAGCGATCGGGATGGCGGACGGTCCCCACGCCGGGCTGGCCATCCTGGAGCCGGTTCTCGCCTCGGGAGCGCTCGCCGACTATGGCCCGCTGCATGCCGCGCACGCCGACCTGCTCGACCGCGCGGGCGACCCGGATGCGGCCGCGGCGGCCTGGGCGCGCGCCATCGCCTCCACCGAGAACGCGGCTCTGCGCGCCGAGCTGCAGCGCCGGGTGGACGACAAAAAGTCCGGATAGCTGTCGATTTTGAGGTCTCCTGACCGTCGGATAAGTGAATGGGGCGGTGACGAGGCGCCGCGCGGTGCCGCTGCCCTGATTCACAAGGAGACCACATCATGCATCAGCACTCACCCGCCCTTGATGTCGTGCGCGCCTATCTCAAAGCTTTGGACACCCACGACATCACCACGGCCGCCCGCTATCTGGCCGAGGATGTCGTCTTCGACAGCCCGATCCAGCACCACACCTCCACCGAAACGTTGCTCCCGGCCCTGGCCGCCTTTGGCGAGATTCAAGCCGGGGACATTCAGATGATCGCGGCCTTCGGCGACCAGGATCAGGCGCTGGTCTTGTTTGACGTCCCCACCGGCCCGTTCGGCGCCCTCCGCACCGCCGTCCACTACACGGTGCGGGACGGCAAGATCCAGACGGCGAATCCGG
>JAABUQ010009580.1_pt1 | contig 13047 bp, 7 predicted proteins | sample 5560001 | NCBI WGS metagenome assembly JAABUQ01 (sample SAMN10711888, study PRJNA513371) | rock metagenome | isolation source: Antarctica rocks | place: Antarctica: Victoria Land, Finger Mt nord | collected 2015-12-18 | reverse complement strand
CGTCGGCAGGGCTTTTTCGGCTTCGGCTGTTTCGGCGTCTGGGGCTTGTTCAGGCGGTGGGATCATGCCTTGATTGTCGGCACCAGACCTCGGAAACCAGACCCGCTACTTTTGAAATAGATTGTAATCTGATGCCATGAACTTCGATGCGATCCCTTTGCAGCCAGAAACTGCTGAAGCACTTGAGCAGAACAAGCCCGCTGAAAATTTACACACTGAAAATCTACAGGAAATGCTGCGCGAAGATGGAAAGCGTTTGGAGGAGCTGAAGACCACGCTCCGACCGTTAGTCATGACGGGCAGCAGTGCTGGCGCTATTTTGCATTCGTTGGAGAATCTACAGCACGAAGTCTTCTCTCAGGACGACTCAAGTCACAAGTACGAAAGTATCTCTCAGGAGATCAGTGAAGTTAATCATAACCTTGCTAATCTTCCAGCCCAGATTACTTGGTAAAATTTGAGTACCGTGTAAAACTTGATTCCACCTATCCCTATAATCCGACCTGTGCGGCAGCATTGTCTCGAAACAGGGAGCCGTCGCGAATGTAGCGCCTTGCCACCATCACGCTTTTGTGCCCGGTCTGGGCCATGATGGAGCGCTCGGAGACGCCCGCCTGCGCCGCGCTTGTCGCAAGTCCTGCCCGCAGAGAGTGGCCGGCATACTTCGCTGGGTCTAATCCTGCTGCCAGTGCCGCCCGCTTCACGATCAGCGCCACCGCGCGATCAGAGAGCCTGCCGGGCTGCACCGCGCCGTGGCGGTTGATCGCCCGGAACAAAGCTCCTTCCGTCAAATCAGACTTCTCTCGCCAAGCAGCCATAGCCCGGACCGGGCAGGTATGGGGATGGGAGCCGTAAGGAATGCCCATCTTTCGCCCCTGCCCCTCCTGATCCGTCTTGCTCTTCCGAATGATGATCGTCAGCCCATCGTGGCCGACATGAACATCGGCGAGGACAAGCGCCACAAGCTCCGAGCGGCGGAACGCGCCGGCAAACCCCAGCAAAAGTAGTGCCCGGTCCCGGATGCCGATCAGGCGGTCATCGAGCGTGTCCACCATGCGGCGCATTTCAGCAGTAATGGCGGGGGCTTTACCCTGCTGATGGGTTCCCTTGGCGCGGCGGATGCCGGCCCAGACGAGGCGGACGGGCGCGGCGGTCGTCGGGGCTTCGTGGCCGGCAGCTTGATGGACTTGGGAGATGGTGGCGAGGCGGCGTCCGAGGGTGGAGGGTTTGAGGGCATCGGCGAGCGCTGTCAGATAGAGGGCGACGGTTTCGGGCCGTGCGGGCAGTGGGACAAAGCCGTAGGGCTGGCACCAGCGGGCGAAGTCGTCCCAGTCGGAGGCGTAGGCGCGGCGGGTGTTTTTGGACTTAGCCTGGCGAGCATAATATGTGGCCTGGTCCCGGTAGCCGGCGAGGCTGACCGGCAGGTTCAGGGGTTCTCCTTGCTGCCCGTCATTTTGCTGCTCCTGCTGCCGGTCTTGACTTCCGTTGTCGGCTTGAATGCCATCAACATTTTTGCCAAAGTTCGCGCTACCATTTAAAGGCATGGAGTTCGCGCGTGAGGCAACGACATTTCCGTCAACGCTTTCATTTTGCGGCATTAGAGAAGTTGATTGCTTAGATTCTAATTCGGATGCTAAAAGTAGGCTCATGGAGGGTAGTTCGCCGTCCCCTGCCTCATCTCCTTCTGACTTCCGATAATAGTATCTTATCGGAAGCCAGAAGGATGGACTGGCACTGGTCGCTGGGACCGGCTCGGCCTGCTATGGAGTCAATGCTTGTAGGCAAACCTTTCTGTGCGGCGGCTGGGGGGGGCGCCGATGATGCTGGTAGCGCACCGTAGATCGGCAGCCGGACCATTCATGCCGCCGTGCAGGCGAAAGATGGACGCATTCCCGCAACGCCGCTTCGGAAAATCGTCTTCGGATATTGGCAGCTCGCAGAGCCGCGCCAGCTTATTCATCGCCTGCATAACCAGGAACTGGAGCAGAACGCAACAAGAAGAACACAAAAGCGTCCAAGGAACTGTGGCTCCTTGGACGTTTTGTAGTTTGTGGCTCGGCGGCTCAATTTGCTTTGACGATCACACAGTAGTTGGACCCTGCGCCGGCTGCCGGAGCCTGCAGATTGCCTCCTAATGTCAAATCACCCGCGCCGAATGACTTGGAGTAGACTTTCATCGGGGAAGACGCCGCATCGGAGCCGGAGAATGTGACGCTGGTGGGTGTCCACCCATTGCTTGCCGCAAGCCATGCCGGCAGCACTGTTTCGCGCTTATCATACGCGATGTAGACCGTGGCCGCAGCCCCCAAAGTCAGGGTCAGATGGCTGCCCGCCGTGACTGCCTTGTCGTTGTTGGCGGTCTGGACCAATGTGCCACCCGTCAGAGCCGTGCCGAAGCCGCTCACGGTGAACGTGCGGTCGGTGTAGAGGGAAACGCCTGCGGCAAGAGGGGCAGTCGCGTAGGTCTGCCCCGTAGAAACGCTCTTCACGGTCACGAGCGTTGAATGGGGCAGCAGCCCGTACACACAGACTTGGTGGGAAAAGGTCGGAAGATAGACCTTGCCGTTTGCAACGGTCGGCGGGTTATACTTGGCAAACAGCCCCAGATCATCGCGGGACGCGACCTGCTTGCTGTTCCACAGTTCTTTGGAAAGGTTCGTTGCGTCATAAGCACGGAAGATGCCGTTGACGACAGCATGGATCGAGTCCCCGTCATAGGGGGTCGTGGCCCAGATAATGCCGTTTTGAGCGCCGTTTGCCGAGAGCGAAAGGAAGCCACCCGGCATGCCGTACACGCTGGTCAGCGCCGGGGAGTAATCCGGACCAACAGAGCTGGCGGTGGTCCCGAAGTAGGCTGCCGTGCTGCCGGAGGCCGGGTAAAATGGATACGCCCGTGCGAAATCATTTTCTCCCCACAGATAAATATGCGGTCCGTTCGGCCCGTTCCAGTAGACTGGGCCGCCATGAAGATGGCCGCTGGAGCCGCGTGAGTGAACCGCCTGGAACTCCTGGAGAACCGGGTCGGTGCCGGCGCTGTAATGGCCCATGCCAGCGGTATTGATCAGGTAAAGCTTGCCTTCCTTGCCGCCGCCGACAATCAAATTGGTGCCGGGAATGCCTAAGACGCCGGACGCTCCGAGGTCGTTATCGGCAGAATTGAGCGCATCATAGTTGTTGGGAATGAACCAGTCACTGACGGAGAGTGTGCTGCCTGACAGAGACATTTTCAGGAACGCTTCTCCGTAGTCGGCACCGCCGCTAGGAGCGCTTGTGGTTCCGTTGCCGGTGATCAAGTACACACTGCCGGAGCCGTCCGCCGTCAGTCCCTGGCCTGCCTGCCAGATGCCGCCCTCGCTGCCGTTGGGGGTGACGTTGAACACGGCCGTCTGCTGAAGTGTGGCGGCGCTGTAGGCGAGGACCCAGCCGTGATAGGGATTGTAATCTTCATGGGACGCGAAGGCCATGTAGAGCGTGCCATTAAGCAGCAGCAGCGCAGGGCGGTTGTTGTGCTTGAACGGATCAAGTGTGATGACGCCGTTGACACTGGCGGCACCGGTCCCGCGAACAGACGCTTGAATCAGGGTTGGGCCACCGAGTTTTTCTGCCCCTGTTGCAAGGTCCAGCGCATGAAGCCGGTACAGGTATTTGCCGCTTTCTTTCGTTGCCGCTACGCAGTAGAGTGTCTGGCTGGCCGGATCAATGACCGGAGTGGAAGTGATGCCGATTTCAACCGGCATGTTGGGCGTATTGATGTCGGAACTGGGAACCGACGGCCCCAAATTGATCTGCCAGTACGGGCTGCTTGTGTAGGTGTCGGCGTCATAGGCATAAACGGTATTGTGTTCCGTTGCAACAAAAAAGACATTGTGTTTGCCGCCGCCGATGGTGAGGCCGGAAACATAGAGGATCTGGGCGTAGATGTGGCCGTCGGCAGGAACTGAAAAAAGTTTTCCGAACCCGTTGGCATTGACGTTGCCTGGGGTCAGCACGGTCTCGCTCAGGTTCGCGCCGGATCTCCCAACATCATTATGCTGTGTCAGGACGCTGACCTGCCCCCAGCCGGGGAGTGCTGTCAGCAGCAGAAGCGTAGAAAGCCAGAAGTGGCGCACAGTAGTTTGCAGTTGCATCGCGGCGGGTTCTCCTTCGGTGTAAGATTGACAGCCTACTTGGCGTGAGCCGAAACAGGGGTCAAAAAGAGAATGTGAGCGGTTTGGTCGTTTTTGCGGTGGCCCACGCAGACGATCTGGCCGTGGTTGTTGATAGCGCAGGCCCGAAGCAGTACCCAGGGCGAGCCGGGTGCGACGAGCTTGTTTAAGTCGAACAGGACTCCCTTTTGCCAAAGAAAGGCATGATCCTGATCAGCGGCGAAGCCGGAGGTGCCGACAACTTGGCCCTGATCATTCAACGCGGCAGCACTGCTGGGGGCTTCCCCAAGCGTTCCCAAATCCTGCATTTTCCCCTGGGTGTACAGGAACGCATGGGTTCCGTCGGGAGTGTCGGCATAGCCGGCGATCTGGTCGCGGGCATTGATGGCCTGAGCGCTGCTGGTCGCGCCGCCGGGCAGCAGACCCAAATCATGAACCTGGCCGTCGCGCCAGCAGACCGCATGCTTGTAGGGCAAGGTGCTGTTGGAAACGCCGACGGTATGGCCGGCAGTATTGATCGCATACGCCTGGCTGAATGTGCCGCCGGGCAGTGTTCCCAAATCGCGCAGTATGGTGTTCTTTGCGAGGAAGGCATGACGTGCCCCGTCGGCGCACTGTGCGACTCCGACCACGATGCTTTGAGAGTTGATACCGAAGGCCTGACTGTTTCGTCCACCCAGCGTCCCCAGCAGGGTCAGGACATTGCCGCGCCAGAGGCACCCCCGCGTGACGGCGCGGCTATCTACGCTGTTAGCGCTGGTGCTGGTCCATCCGGCAATTTCGCCATGTGCATTGATATCATGGGTCATCTGGCTGGAATAGCCGGTCATGCCGCCTAACATCTGTGTTTGCCCCTGAGACCAGACCGCTCCCTGAACGGCTTGCGCTTGGTTCTGCCAAAAACTTACTTCGCCTGTATCGCTCAGGCCCGGCAGGACTTCATCGGCGATGAACGGCAGCGGTCCCAGGTCTTGAAGTGTAAACGCCGGGGGCTGCGGAAGGGTAGCCTTGGCACTTGCACTGGGTGGAACGGCAAGAGAAAAGCTGAGAACAAGTGTCAATCCGGTAAAAACAGAACATGGAAGGCGGCGTAGAAACATGAACATTCCTTTGGCCTATATTTTCAGGGCTGAAGAGTAGTGTGCTGCCTCGACAATAACTTTTGGCTCCAGGCAAGCGCACAGAAAAGTGATCATTCAGGTTTTTGCCTCACGGTAGCGCCTAGTATAGACTGCTTGCTTCATGGTCCGCTTGCTTCATGGTCCGCAGCTATCTTCCAATCACATTAAACCTTTGATTGGGCGTGCCGTGCGCGCCCCATTGATCGAGCTGCACAGTTTTCGTTTGTGTCGTAACGCCAGGACTATCAAGCAGCGAGCCGCTGTTGCGGTTGTAGAACACATATGAACCGTCCGACTGCCGCACCGGAAGCCACTGGTCGTTCCCCTGGGTGCCGAACTGGTATTGAACGATTCCTGCTCCGTTGGTCGTCGAAGCGCCGACGACATTCAGGTCCAAAGCGCTGTAAGCGTTCTTGATCTGGTAGTAGCCGTTGCTGGTCGGGATGAAGTTCCACAACTGGTTGGCGTTGCTCTGATAAGGCCACTGAACGATAGGCGCATTGTTGGCAGTGGAGCCGCCGGACACGTCCAGCACTTGACCGCAGGAGACGGACTGGATCTCGAATTTGCCGGCGAAGTTAATCGGCGCGACCCATCCCGCGGCGATGACGTGCTGAATGCCGGCGTCCCACGCATCGGCCATCTTCTGATAACCACCGTCATTGGGGTGTATGTTGTCGGAAAGGTCTACGGTTGGTGTAAGAGCGCTCATGCTGACCATAAAGACATGTTTGCCAGCGTTCGCCCGCGCCTGCACGATTGCAGGGATTTGCGCGTTGTAGGAGTCGGTCAGTGTCTGGATGTTCGGGTCCTTGTTGCAGATGATCTGCGCTACTATCACGGTCACGGTTGGGTCGGCGGCAATGATTTGATCAATAAAAGCCCCCAGACGGGCCGGCGCGGTGGATACTTGATAGCCTTGACCCAGATCATTGGTACCGAGGTGCAGCAAAACGACATTCGGCTGGTAGAGCGCGAATTCACCACTGGTCAAGGCAACGACTTCATCAATTCGCTTGCCATAGTAGCCTTCACTGTCGGGATCGAACATCACGCCGTGGCGCTGTGAGCCGACGAAGTCCAGAGCGTCTCCCTGGCTGATCAGCTCATTGTATAACGGCCCCCGGTAGCCGTTGTTGCTGTTGGTCGGGATGTTTTGATAGCCGGCGGTAATCGAGTCGCCGACCGCCATCACTCTTAAACCGGCACTCTGCGCGTGCGCCGACATGCCTGCCTGCATCAGCAGGGTTCCTAAAATCGCCCGCGTGAGAAAACCGGCGCTGTGTTTTCGAGTAGATACAATCATCTTCGTCTCCCAAAGTCCGACATGTTTAGCCCAGTCGTCGCCCCCGCAGCAGAGGCTGCCTAAAAAAGCAGCCTCTGCCGCACGGGTTTACTGAAGCAGCCAGAGCTGCTGAGGCTGACCACTCCAGCCCCATTGAACCAGCGGATGGTTGTTCACAGCGGAGCTGGAGTTATCCAGTGCCGAACTGCTCGCCTGGTTCCAGATCTTGTAGCTGCCGTTCGGTTGCTGGTCCACCCACCAGCGCTGGTTGGACGCGCGGCTCAGAGGCCATTGAACCATCTGTGTGCCATTTGTCGTGGAGCCGCCGGGGTCATCCAGGGCCTGCCAGCTTGACTCGCTGACGATGTTCCAGGACGAGTCGGCGTTCTGCGAAAAGACCCACTTCTGGTTGAGGTTATTGGCACTCGGCCCATATTGAATGACGCCCGCGGGAGTGCCGTTTGGAGAGGTAAACAGGCCGCCATTGTCAACCGCGATGCCGTTCTGCTGGCTGACGATGACGTGAACGCCGGCAATGGCGTTCGGCTGCGTGGCCGGGGTGAATTGCAGCCAGGCCACCGCGCTGACGAACTTGGACGTTCCCAGAGTGTTGTCAGTGGGTGTCTGCTGTGCCCATGCGTTCCAGGTAATGTTGTAGTCGGTTCGGCGGCTGCTCATGATGGCGTTCGCGTTCTGCACCATCCACGGATAGTAAGTGGCCCACTGACGGTTATCCCGGACGAAATGTCCCAGGCCGCGAGCAAAGGTGTCCGCCCAAGTGTTATGTCCAAGGTTGGGGTCACTGATGACGCCGCCGGTCGTCATGTTGTTTTTGGTATAGTTGATCGTCCGCACGGCGTCGTTGTAGTAGGTCGCGTTCCCGGTGATTTGGTAGAGGTAATTCGCGTAATCAACAAACGTTCCCTGGTTGTAGACGGCTGATGCCGGAACAGACCCATCTTGAACGAGGGATCCGTTCTGGTAAACGCCTGTGTAGACCTCACCGGTGCTTGAGTTGTAGAGAGTGTGCCACATCCAATTGTAGATTTGCTGGGCTTTGTTCAGGTAGGTGGCGTCATGGCTGCTCTGATAAAGCAGGCATCCTAATATGCCCACAGTGTCGTTTGACAGAGTTTCTTTATCAATCGTGGCGCCATTCTTACAGTACTCGATCTGCTGCTCCCAGATACCGCCGCCGTTCCACTTGGTGTCCCACCCACGGTTGTAGGCGTAGTTAAAGCCATCTTCGGCTGCGGTCAGAAAATTGGTGTTGCCCGTCATCTGGTAGCCGCGTGCCAGTATGATCGAATACCACCCGATATCATCGTTCCAGCCGTCCCAAGACCAGGGCTGGGACGTGTTCTGCTCTGGGTAGTCCTGCAAAAATGTCGCACACAGATTGTTCACCAGCACCTTGTGCGCGGCACTTCCAGTGCGCTCGTAGGCGTCTTCCTCTCCCATGATGTCCAGAGCCTGCAGATACCGAAGATCTGCATTGCTGTTGCTCAACGATGTCTTGTAGCGGGCGCTGGTTCCTGACGTCACCAAAAAAGCGTTGTTGTACCCGTTAATCATCGCATCGGCGTCTCCTGCGCCGATGGCCGACGCTCGTTGCGGCAAGCCGAAACCCAAAACGACGAGCAAAGCCAGCAGTCCGGTTTGGGCCGCGATCTTTGCGTGCGTCAAGCACTTGATTTTCTTCATGTTGATTGTCTTCATGTTGATTGTCTCCCTGTAAGTCGACTTTGACATAGGTCCCACCCAGCGAGGATGCCCGTCAGGTGTCGTCAGCGCCAGCAGGCAGAAGCCGCTGGCGCATCGGATGAGAAGCTGTCGGCGATCATTCAGCAATCGCTTGTTTGTAGAGAAGAGAAAACAAATCCGCCTCATATCGCAATCAGGAGTGAGGCGGGTAAACCCCATCAAAACCGAAGTCCGCTAAAACCGAAGCCACTTAAATTAAAGCCTATGTAATCGGCGAACAAACCCCTCGTTGGGGTACTTCGAGTCGCCATAGAAGAATATCGTGACCAGAGGGCTGATCAGGTTCTCAAGAGTAACCGCCGCAGGAGTCATGCTGTCGTCGGAACAGGCAGAAGCGCTTGGAGGCTCGACACAAGGACAGATATAGATCAGGTGCGCCCCGCCGCCGGTTTAACTTGGGCTGGGGCAGATAGCGCGGACGCACGGATAGCGTTTATTGGCGTCCTGTACATACTGCAAGGCAGCAGGGCCAACCTGCTTTTCGCTGGACTGGCAGAAGGCGCGACGGACGTTTCACGCACTTCTCGGAACACGGGAAACAAAACAGCCACAAATATAGCGATTATGACAATAACAACAAAAAGTTCAACAAGCATGGAACCATGAGACTTACTACGGCACTGCATTGATCAGGCTATGAACTTCACTTGTGATGCCGGTAGTATATCATGGTTTGGAGCCTTTGTCAAGCGATTTTATACCATAAAGAAAATGTTGTTGCAGAGACGGACCCTTCTTGGTACCAAATTATCTGAATATGGTACCAAGAAGGTCCGCCTAGAGTAGCGCCTTGCCTGTTGTCTCAGGCATACTGCTGGCTCGCACGACAAGGCGTGCGGGAAGTTCTATCGACTTCGGCACTGCGGAACCATCTTTCATACGCCGTCGCAGCAGGTCTATGGCGGCTTTACCAATGTCTTCGAAGGGTTGCGCGACCGTCGTCAGGCCTAAACCATTGGGAAGAGCAGGAACAATGTCGTCAAACCCGGTCAGCGCCACGTCCTGCGGGATAAAAATGCCCAGATGCTCAAAACGTCTTGCAAGGCTGACCGCGAGGTAGTCCGCGAGGTAGTCCGCGAGGTAGTCCGACACGCAGACCGCCGCTGTTGGACGCTCTCCTTTCGGCAACCGGAAGACAGCATCCACAACGGCCCACGCATGATCGTCATGGCCAGGTGAAACGGTCAAGATCATCTCCGTCATGTCGACAGCGTTCTCATCGCGCACAGCGTCAAGGTACCCCTGGATCCGGTCCTGAACAGGCTGGATCGGCTCGTGGCGCGTGACATAGGCAATCCGGCGATGTCCCTGCCCAATGAGGTGCTGCGTGACTTCAGCAAGCGCATCCCGATTTCTGATCCCGACGAAATCCATGTCAACTCCGGCAATCTTCCGATCCAGCAGGACAAGCGGCACGCTACGACTCACTTCCTCGACGAGTTCCCGGTTGTAACGGTATGCATATGGATAAAACAGCGCCCCGCCAAACCGCTGGTCCCGGATGTAGCGCAGGTGTTCGGCTTCTTGAGCCGCAATTTCCTTCTCCGAACGGAGCACATCGCCCAGATCAAGAAAGACGGCATGGTAGCCGGCCTTCATCAGCGACTGGTTCATGCCCCAGAAAATGTGCTGCTGCGAAGTGCCGGCGTGTTCCAGCGGCCCGCCGCCGTGCCACATGATTAAAGCAATCAAGTTTGAGGTGGAAATCCGGGAGGTCTGATTCCCGCTCTGCATGCCGCCGTGTCTCTCGGCGCTTAGGGGAGGCTCAGGAATAGAAGGCACCTGAGGAGGCAGCCAGTCCACAGACGGGCGACAATTCGGACGATGGGAAACAAGGTGTTCCTGAACGAGTTGATCAATTGCGGTTCGCACCGAGCGTCGGTGCACCCGTAAATCCGCGGCCAGCACCCGTTCCGTCGGGAGCAAATCTCCACTGCGATATAATCCTGAGTGGATGCGGCCGGCAAGGATACTCGCCACACGCTCTGACACAGACCGTCGAGGAACACGAGTGGAAAAAGTTATAGGTTCGGAAGTCCTAAGTTCGGAGGAATTTGGTGCCATAAACTTTATGATACCAAACTTGCTATGATAATTTTATCGCGCACGCCAACATCTCTACTGACGAACTCCGTTTAAACGATTTTCCAGCGAGTTTAGAGCCGGAACCTTCATAGAAACTAGCAGGCATAGAAACTAGCAGGCATAGAAACTAGCAGGCATAGAAACTAGCAGGCACAGAAATTAGCAGGAACCCGCCGGGGCAGGTTAAAAGCAATGCCACAGGCTTGCCTAATCAAACCTGTAGCATGACTTGTACACGGCGGCTTAAGTTATACCGCCGAACGCTGAGAGGGATACCACCGCGCTAATGCAGCGCCGCCGAATACAGGGTGACGTTGCCGGTTCCCGAAGCTTCTTTCCAGATAACTGTGAGTGTTCGGTTCGCGCTCGCTGCTTTATAAGTCAACGTATAGCAGCCGTAGTAGCTGTTCCCTAGGTTGGACAGGCCCGACGTGTACGCCGGGGCCGAGCCGTCGGACAGCGACGCCGTTAGCGTTCCGCTTGTTGACCAGCCGCCGACGTACACCGTGAGAGTCTGTGCTGCTGTGGAGGCCGGTACAGTGAACGTGAAGCCGTCTCCCACTCCGCCGGCATTGTAGTAGCCTTTGGTCTCGTTGTTGACGCTGACGTCTGGGCTGCCGTTGGTCCAGGTAGACCCCAGAAAGCTGCTGGTGAAGGCGTTCAAGCTGCCCCCGCCGTAGACACTTGCGTTGCTGATCTTCCCGCCGCCATTTGCATCATGGTCAAAGCCATTATAGCCCCAGGCTCCCCAGTCGGTGGTGCCAAGCGTCGTCAGATTGACGGTTTGAGGACTCGAAACCGTGGTCAGGGTACCGGACAGGCTGCCGGAGGGCGCAGCGACAGTGTAGGTGCCGGAGGCCACGCTGCTGTTGCTGTCACCCGATGCCACCGCGATCGCTTTGATGGTCGCGGTCGCCGAGACAGGGATTGCCCCGGTGTACTTGGCCGAGGCCGTGGTCGGCGTTGCCCCATTGGTCGTGTAGTAGAGGGTCGCACCGCTGGTCGCGTCAGCCAGTGTGACCGAGACAGACCCCGTGTAACTGCCTGGTGCTGGGCTGAAGGTCGGCGTTGCCGCCGCAGGGGCCACCCGCTTGAAGACCGCAAAGTCATAGCCTTGCAGCGAGAAGGTGCCGGTGCTGGGCAGCAGATGACCCCTGCCGCCCGGCGCACCCGCCGGCGTGACATCAGTCCAGCTCGCGGTGGACGGCGGCGTGATCGTGCCAGAGACCGCACCGGCGTTGGTGTTGATCTCAATCAAGTACTCATTGCCGCCGCCGATGCGGTCATAGGCGCTGACAGCGCCCGACGAGTTCGAGACCCACGTCGTCGTGCCCTGCTGAAGCGCCCCGCCGCTGCCGTTGCGGAGTGCCAGAAGCTGCGTGTAGAACGTCGTGAACTCAGAAGCGTTGGTGCCAGTCCAGTTGATCTGCGTGTGCGAATTACTCCCCCCATTCGTGTTGGCGGCTTCCATTCCGTTGTACAGCAGCGGGACACCGGAGATCGTGAAGTCGAACACGGCGGCGGCGAGGGCCTGTGGATACCCGCCCAGCACGGCGATGTCCCGGTTGGGTTCATCCCAGTCGTCCTGAACATTCATGTGCAGCATTCCCGCCGGCGCGGTGTTATTGATGGTGTACGGGTACTGCCACTGGTACTGCAACGTGCTGGCGTTGTTGGTCGAAGTGAATGCAGACACGATGCCGTAGCTGTACATGTTCCAGCCGTAGTCGAGGCCGTAGGGCGCGAGGGCAATCTGCGGATTTTCTTCTTCGCCAAGCACGAGAATATTTGGGTTGATTGCCTTCAGCGAAGTGACCAGGTTCTGCATCAGCGACTGCGGCAGCGAGCGGGTGGTCCCGGACGGGTAGTCGGCAGTGTCAACCCGGAATCCGTCCAAATTGTAGGTGGACAGCCAGTATTTGCAGACATTCGTGACATAGGTTTGCGCTCCGTAGGTGTCGGTGGTCAAGTCGAATTGAGCGATGTCCGCGTCCCTTCCCCAGCCGTCCTCAATCGAGGCAACATTGTTCGGGTTTCCGTCACTGTGCAGGTAATACTGCGGATGGCTCGTGACCAGCGGATTGTCCCACGACGTTTGGTTCAGGGCCACGTCGAGAATGACCTTCATGCCCAGGCCGTGCGCCGTGTTGACTAAGTTTGTTAAGTCCGCGCTCGTGCCCATGTTCGAGGCGATGCCTTCCAGGTTGTTCATGCAGTAAGGACTATTAAACGACGGATGGGAGATGCCAGCCACTATGCACTGCTGGCCGCGCGGGGAGAACGGCATGAGCCAAACGGTGTTGACGCCAAGGCTTTGGAGCCGGGTCAACTGATTAGTCACGCCTGCCAGGCCATTGGCCGAGAAGATCTCCGGGTTGACGCAGTAAATAACGGCGGAGCTGGTCCAGGCGGGCTGCTGCGCCTGAGCGGGCACGGCGAGGCTCGCCAGGGACAGCGTCGCGAGCGGCAAGGCGACCGTCAGGGTCTTCCAGAGCGAGATAGACTTTTTTATCACCAAATTTTTTGTGGCCGAGCTTTTTGTGGCCGAGCTTTTTGTGGCCGAGCTTTTTGTGGCCGAGCTTTTTGTGGCCGAGCTTTTTGTGGCCGAGCTTTTTGTGGCCGAGCTTTTTGTGGCCGAGCTTTTTGT
>JAABUQ010009578.1_pt1 | contig 13050 bp, 13 predicted proteins | sample 5560001 | NCBI WGS metagenome assembly JAABUQ01 (sample SAMN10711888, study PRJNA513371) | rock metagenome | isolation source: Antarctica rocks | place: Antarctica: Victoria Land, Finger Mt nord | collected 2015-12-18 | reverse complement strand
ACGGGGTCGACCGGCACGACTGAACCTCGTCCCGACGACGCCAGGAGGCGACGCAACCATCGCTCCCCCGACCGCCGGACGGCGCCCCGTCCCAAAAGCTTGGTAGCGGAGCGGAACCCACGTCGTAGGACCCCCCCAAGGCGGACGAACCCACGTCAGTTCCAGCCGTTCGGTGCTTCAGCATTCGTGAACTGGCTGGAGGGTGTGGTGAACCGTTCCACCGGGCCCACGACGTCGGTGTCGAGGGTGACGGGCAGCCCGGGGACCAGCCCGTTCATGGTGGCGTGCACGTGCAGGCGGATCTGCGTGCCGGTGCTGCCGGCGGAGGAAATCGTGACGCCGCGCAGCAGGCCGCTGCCGTTGGCCTGGGCCAGGTAGGCGCGCGCTCTGGCGACCCCGTCGGCGGCGGTGCTGCCCTGGGTCCGGGCGTCGTCCAGGCCGACCCGAGCGGTGGAGTGCACGAGGTCAGAAGAGAACAGGTAGAGGCCGGCGTGGATGCTGACCAGGATGCTCAGCAGCAGCGCGGGGAACACCACTGCCAGCTGCAGGGAGACCGCTCCGTGGTCCCCGCGGCAGCCGCGGCCGCGGCAGCCGGCGGCGCCCGGGACGTGGGTGTCGTCCGGGGGGAGGGCAGGCTCCTCCCGCCGCGGCGGGTGGCGCCGCGGCGGGAGGTTCTCCGGGGGGCCCTGCACGCGGGCCTACTGGATCGAGCTGGAGTGGTTGGTGACCGCGTTGGTGACCAGCGCGGTGACGGCGATCGCGGCGGCGAGCAGCGCAGCTGCGATCACGGCCAGCTCGAGGGCGCTGGCGCCGCGGTCGGACCAGTCGCTGTCGGCCCGCTTGGCCTCGGCGACACGGTCCTCCCAGCGCGACTGGGTGAGCGCGACGAGCGTGAGCAGATAGGTGATCATGGGCTGCCTTCCGGTGTGACGGGTTGCCCGACCGGCGGGATGCCGGCAGGGACGTTGCGGACGATGGTCACGAGGTCAGCGGGACGCGGTCAGCGGATCAGGGTGGCCGCCGGGTAGAGGACCAGGAAGATGAACGTGACGGCGGTCAGCGTGGACGGGATGGTCATGCGCTCGGTCCGCTCGTTGGACTCGGTCTGCACGTCCGCGCGCTCCCGGCTGCGCAGGGACGCGGCCTGCGCCCGCAGGGCGTCGTAGATGGAGACGCTGCTGGTGCCGGCCAGGCCGACGATGTCGGCGAGTTCCGACAGTTCCCGGACGCCGAGCTCCTCGGCGAGCTCCGCCATGCCCTGCCAGGGGGTGATCCCGGCCAGCCGGGCCTGGGTCAGGGTCTCGCTGATGCGCACGAAGGCCCAGCCGCGGCCGATGGCCGCGGCCCGGACCAGTGACTGCCCGACCGAGCCGTCGGCGGCCCGTTCCAGGGCCACCAGGTCCAGGAAGCTGCCGATGGCGTAGCGGAAGTCCCGGCGGGCCTGCTTGGCCTGGTCGCGGACCGTGATGTCGGGCAGCAGGAACAGTGCGGCGGCGAGCACGAGTGCCAGCAGCACTGCGGCGCCTGCTCCCCCGGGCAGGCCGAGTCCGAGCAGGCTCAGCCCGCCGGTGAGGCTCGCGGCGACGAACAGCCCGAGCAGGCCGGTGAGCAGTTTCTCGACCAGGAACTCCTCGACGGTGCGCTGCAGGAGTGCCAGGTCCTGCCGGGGCACGGTGAGCCGCCCCGGTTGGTCGACCAGCCGCACCCGCAGGTAGCGGCCGAGGGACTCCCGGCTGCGGGGCGCGGCCCCCGCCGTGGCTGGTGCCTGCGGGGCGGGCCGCAGGTGGGCGGTCAGCGCACCGAGATCCGCCCGTTGCGGCAGCAGCGGGGAGACCACCAGCAGCAGCCCGACCCCGGCCAGCACGCCGGCCAGCGCGCCGAGGATCACCGGGCACCACCCGCCGGTGCGGTCCACCCTGACGGCGCCCCGGGGGTGCTGGGCAGCGCGGCACCGCTGACGGCCGACCGGCCCCGGATCGGGCGCTGTCCGGGTGCCGGGGCGGCCAGGAACCGCGCCGGCGGCCGGACCGAGGCGAGCCGGCCCATCCACGCGAAGCAGCCGGCGAACGCACAGCCGATGATCAGCAGGACCAGCTGCCCCTGCGCGGTGTCGTAGGCGGCGAGGAAGCCCCGCTTGAGGACCACCAGCCCGACGATCGTCGCCAGCGTCACCGCGGTGACGTTGCGGGCGGTCGACCGCGGGCTGGCCTGCTCGGCGAGCACGGTGCGGCGCATCGCGACCTGTTCGGCGACGGTGTCGGCGAGGCGGGTCAGCAGCTCGGCGGTGCCCTTGCCGCGCCGGGACAGGGCCAGTGTCAGCGCCGCGGCCACCTGGTCGCCGACGGGGTCGTCGAGGTCGTCAGCGAAGTCCAGCAGCGTGCCCGCCGGGTCGCTGCGGGCCTGCAGCCGGGCCACCAGCAGCCCGACCTCCCGGCTCACCGACGGTGGGGCCGTGCGCGCGCTGGCCCGCAGCGCCTCCTCCAACGCGTTGCCGGCGGCGAGCAGGGTGGCCAGCAGCCGGCTCCACTCCGCGAGGCCCTGCAGCCGGTCCAAAGTCCTGGCGGCCTGCTTGCCGGTCCCGAGGACCTGCGGCAGGAACAGCCAGCCCAGCACCGTGAACCCGGCGGCGACCGGCCAGCGGGTCGCCGCCAGGACCAGCGCCCCGGCCGCGGCCGCGCCTCCGACGCGCACTAAGCGGCGGCGCTGGTCCTGCGCGGCCGGCGACTCCCCGGCAACCGGTGCGGCCAGCCCGGTCCGCAGCCGTCGTTGCGCGCCCCGCAGTCGTCCGGTCGGTCGGCTCGCGGTCCTGGGTGCGGGGCTGATCCCGGTGTGGAGCAGCAGCAGCCCGGCCGCGAGCAGCCCGCCGGCCAGCGCACCCAGCACCGAGGTCATCGCGGTCCCCCGTCCCCGTCGACCAGCCGGGGGTCGAGCCCGGCGGCGACCAGCTCGTCCAGGCACGCCACCGGCGTGCCGGTCAGCCGGGCCCGCCCGTCCGGTCCCGGCGCGAAGATCTCGTTGGTGGCGGGCCGTCCGGTCTCCCCGCTGCCCGCGATCTCCAGCACCTGACCCAGGTACCGGGAGCGGCTCCCGTCCGCGGCGGTGCCCCGGCGCAGGTGCACGATGAAGTGCACGGCGTCGCCCAGCGCGAGGTTCACCGCCTCCCGGCTCAGCGGCGGCCGGGCCAGCGACCCGCAGAACATGAACCGGCTGAACACCGCGTAGGCGTCATGGCTGTGCACCGTGCACAGCGACCCGGCGTCGCCGGCGGTCATCGCCGTCAGCATCGGCCCGAGCTCCTCACCGCGGACCTCCCCCAGGATCACCCGGCGTGCGTTCACCCCCATGCTGAACAGCACCAGGTCGGTCAGGGTCGTCAGGCCCTGGCCCTCCCCGTTCGCGTCCCGCGCCTCCAGGTCCTGCACCACGTGGTGGCGGTCGGTGAGCAGATGCAGCCCCAGCTCGCGTTCCTGCTCGATCGTCACGATCTTCTCGTCCGGGTCGACCTCGTTGGCCAGCGCCCGCACGAAGGTGGTCTTGCCAGTGTTGAAGTCCCCGGCGACCACGATGTTCTTCCTGGCCCGCACCGCCGCCCGCAGGAACTCCGCCTGCGCGTGATCCAGCGACCCGACCCGCTCCAGATCATCAAGGTCGACGTCGACGAGGCGGTGCTTGCGGATGCTCACCGTGACCCGGCCCGAGACCTCCATCGAGGCCGACACGCGGGTCATGTCCGACAGCGACAGCCGCAACAGCGGGTGCGCGGTGGAGAAGTCCCGGGCGGTCCCGCCCTGCGAGGCGGCGAACGCGCGGATCACCGCGACCAGCTCGTCCTCGCTGTCGGCCACCGACGGCGCCCACCGGAACGACCCGTCCGGCAGCTCCAGGCGCACCGGCCCGGTACCCATGATCTCGATGTTCTCCGCGGTCGGATGGTCGATCAGCGGCTGCAACCGGCCGAGCCGGAACTGCGCGTCGAACACCGCCCCGACGAGCCGGTCCTCCTCGTGCGCGCCGGGCAGCAACCCGCCCTGTGTGGCCAGCAGCTCGATGTGCTCGCCGACCGCGGACACGATCAGCGTGCGGCCCAGCTGCTCCTGGCTGCCCCGGTCCAGCGGGCGTCCGTCCCGGGGACGCCTGCGCCAACCGGTTGCTCAGCTCGCGGGCGACCTGACCTTGCAGGCGCAGCGCGACGGCCCAGTCCACCGACGCGGCCGCGCCGACCTCGTCCACCACAAACTCCGCCGCGGGCTCCCCCGCCGGCGGGACGCTCGCCAGGTGCCGGCCCACCGCCGGGTCCGGCGGCGGCGTCAGCCCCGGCACGTCACCCCAGACCGGCCCGGTCGGGCCGCGCTCGAGGCTGTCCCAGCTGTCATAGGGGTTGTCCGGCCCGGTCATGCCACCGCCCCGCCAGCGGCATCCGCCGTGCCGCCGCGCTCGCTCAGGCCCGGCGGCGGGGTGCTGCCGCGACGACGCGATGCCCCCGCGGGCGTCAACGTCGGCGTCGGTATCGGCGTCGGTGCCGGGGTCTGCGCTGCCGGGGTCTGCGCTGCCGGCGCGCTCGCCTGCGCAGCGCTCGGCGCCGGCATCCGCGGGGGCGGTGGGTCCGGTCGTGCCCCCGGCGGACCGCTGGTCCCCGCCAGCAGGCGCCGGCGCTGCTCGGCGACGCCGACCAGGGCGGCGGCGACACCGGCGGCGCTCCTGGGCAGCGGGGCGCGCACCAGGCCGCCGCGGGGCACGACGCCCTCGCCGGCGAAGAACGCGGCGGTCGCCCGGTCCTCCGGCAGCTCCCCCCACACCGGCATCCCGAACTGCCCGAAGTAGGACTGCACCTCCGACCGGCTGTACCCGCGGGGCCCCACCAGCAGGATCCCCACCGCGGGTGCCGGGCCTTGCGCCGCGGCCAGCTGCTCACGCAGCCGGGGCGCCCACTCCGCCAACATCACCAGGTCCGGGCGCTGCGGCCGGACCACCAGGGCGACCACGTCGGCGGCCGCGAGCACCGGGGTGAGGAACCCCGAGGTCGACAGCCGGCCGCAGTCCGCCAGCACGTCCACCGGGTCCGGGCCCAGGCCCAGCTGCGTGAAGGACCGGCCGAGCGAGGTCGCGGCCGCCGCCACGTTGCGGGCCTGCGCCTGGTCGACCATGCCCGGCAGCAGTCGCACCGAGCCGTCGTCGCTGATGTCCACGGTGCACTCCAGCAGCTGCTCGGTGGTCAGTCCCCCGCGCAGGGCGCGCCGCGCCGCCGCGGTCAGCCCCTCCGGGGCCTGCTGCCCCTGCCGGTAGCCGGCCAGCACGGTGCCCCCCGCCACGTCGCACTCGGCCAGCAGCAGGCGCCCGCCCGGCCAGACGCTGGCCAGGGCCAGGGCCGACGTGGTGACCCCCGGCGACTTCGCCGTGGCCAACGCGAACACCGTCACCGGCTGCCCGCCGGTGCCAGCGTCAGCGCCACCCGGCCCGCTGCCCCCTCCGCCGCCACCGCACCCGCGACCGCGTCCGGCACCTCCACGTCCACCACCACCGTGCCGCTGGTGTCGGCGGCCCCGACGTCGGTGACCACCGCGGGCGTGGAAGCAGCCAACGACCCGACCGCGGGCGCGGCCGCCGTCGTGGCGCCCCCGGCGGCCGTTGCCGGGGCGACCGGCTGGGAACGGGCAGCGGAGGCACCGGAGGCGTCGGGCGCGGGCACCAGGATCACGTTGCCGCCGGGCACCAGCCGGCGCGCCGGGAGCAGGCCTGGGCGCAGCGCGAGGCCCACCACCTGGTGGCCGGCGACCGGGGCGTCGGTGCCCCCCAGCTCGCTCATCGACAGCGTCGTGCCCGCGGCCAACGGCACCGAGGTGACCTTGCCGAGCACCTGGTCCACCTCGCTCGCGCGGATCAGCGACAGCGCCGGGTCGGCTTTCAGGCGGCCGACGCCGAGGTCGTCTCGGGTCAGCGCCGTCCCCAGCGGCACCTGCCTGGCCACGACCAGCACCGCTGTGGAGGAGTTCGACTGGCCGGCGGCCAACGCCCCGACGGCGGCGCCCAACGCGAGCACCGCCGCACCCGCGGCCACCCTGCCCGGCCGTCGCCGGGTCGGTGGCAACGCCAGCCTGGACGCGACCGCCGGCGACTGCGCGGACCTGCGCCCGCGCCGCGACGTGGCGGCCTCGCCGTCCACCGGCGGGGTCAGGGTGGGTGCGGTCACGATGTGGCTCCTCGCGGGTCAGCGGTCACAACTCGACGGTCACTGCGTGCGGGTCGGGCCATGTCAGAGCACACGGTCAGCCGGCGTCACGGACGTTGACCGCCTGGAACTCGCCCACCGGCACCCCGAAGACGGGCCCGGGGACGGTCTTGTCCTGGGTGCCCGACTGCCCGGCGTAGGCGCCGGAACCGACCCAGGTGATCGCGTAGTAGGCGGTCACCGACCCGGTGAACACCAGCCCGGCCTGGTGCGCCGAGCTGTGCCGGTAGGTGTAGCCGCAGTCCGGCGACGACGAGTCCGGCGAATGACGGGCCGGGTCGTAGGCCGTGCCCGCGCCCAGGCATGTCACCGTGCTCGCCCCGTCGTCGGGGTCCCCCATCACCCACACCGTCTTCATCAACCTGGCCGTGGCGGTGATCGACGCGCTGTCCACCCCGTTCGACACCGACGTCGTGTTCACCACCGGTCCGGTGTTGCTGTCCGCCATCCACACCGGCAGGCCCACGTACTCGTCCGCGCACGACACCGTGGACACCGCGCGGCAGCCCAACACGGGGTTGAATACCGGCACCGGCGGCGTGAAGCGCAGGTCCCCGATGTTCCGGGCTGCGGTGGCACCCGCCGCGGGCAGCGGCGGCGGCGGCGGTGGTGGTGGTGGTGGTGGGGCTGACGATGCGGCCGTCCCCGTGCAGGTCAGCTGCGGGCCGTTCAACACGCAACCACTCGGCTGCGGCGCAGGGCCCGCCGGCCGTGGCGTCGGCTGCGCCGGTGCGGTCGGCGGCAGCGGCGCCGGCGCCCCCGTCGGCAGCGGAGCCGGTGCCCCGGTCGGCAGCGGAGCAGGTGCCGGAGCGGGACCAGCACCTGGGGCGGACGGCGGCAGCGCCACCGTGATCGTGCACGTCGGCGTATTAGGTGGACAGATGACGCCGGCCGGAGTGCCTCGCGGGGCACTGATCAACTGGGACGGGGTCGACCGGCCTGCGACGGTCGCCGCGGCGCTGGCTGCTGCCGCGGGCACGATCAGGGCGGTCAGCAGCGCGGCCGTCAGGCGCCGGGCGTGCATGACCCGAGCTTGTCTGCCGCGGTGGAGTAGTCCGTCACTCGCCACATCCCGTCGGACTGCAGCTGCACGGTGCTCTTGACGACCCCGCCGACCGCGACCCCTGTCCCGAGCACCTTGTTGCTGCCCAGCCGCAGGTACCTGACCTTGCCGGCGGCGTAGCAGTCGGTGATTTCGGCTGTCGTCGGGGCAGCAGTCGGCGCCAGGCTGGTCACCACGGGATTGGTGGTCACCGCGCCGGATGCGTAATACTGCTTGGTCTTCTCGTCGGTGTACGTGCCCTTCAGCAGGTTGAGGGCGTGGCCCGCGGCATGCTGCTGGAGGATCGACTCGTCCTGCTTCTGACCGGCCGTGGCGGAGTCCGCCCACATTGCGACGTAGGACGCGCGGACCGTCGCCGCGACCGGCTGCGCGTCCGGCGCGACCGGCGCGACCGGCGCGACCGGCGCAGTCGAGCTGGGCGGGGCAGTGCGCGCCGCGGCCGGTGGCGAGGTCGCCGCCGGAGTACGAGGGACCGGTGCCGTCGGAAGGCCGTACTGCCGGTTCAGGTCGGCCTGGTTCTTGCCACTAGAACACGCGCTGACAGCCAGCAGCAGTGACCCTGCTGTCGCGGCGACCATCCAGCGGGTACGACGCGAAGGGTCACGTCCAGCTTGCCCGTCGGCCAGCTGCAGGCTCGTCCCCGGGTTGGGCTGCCCGCCAGGGCAGCCGCGGTGGGTCACATCGCCGTGTCGCATGGCCACCTCCCTTCGCTACCTCGTAGTGTCCGGTGAGTTGCTCGCCGCGTGAGCCCGTATCGGCCGAATTCGCCCGAATGGCCCCTTCAGATCGCCTCCTGAGGCGGCCCAACCAGTACCAGCACCCTCTGACACTCCCGTCCCGGGCTGCCGTACACGACGGGCGGCCAGGTCCTCCGCCGCAAGCGGTGGAGCTCCGCTTCTCGTGACGGGCAGCGACAACAGGCGCGCCGACCGACGGTCGCGTGTCCGTCCGGCGACTCTGCAGCACCCGCTTGGCAAGATGGATGGAAAGCCGAGAGCGCGGCGACCCCGGGTGACCGGGTGGTGCCGCCGACCGCCGCCACCTTCGGCGGCACTGCTCCTTCGCCGCAGTCGACCCGCCGATCGTGCAGAGCGGCACCGAGCGAACGCTCAACGCCCACGACGGCAGCCCTTTAGCCAGCCGTACCACGCGGGAGGGCGGGCCGCCCAGAAGCTCGAACGGCTCGACGCGCGCAACCACTCGCGCGACGATGTGCCAGCAGCGACGTCGGCACCGCGCTTCCGGCTGCAGCGACAGCAGCGGGATCCGCAGTCGGTCACCACCTCGGCACTGTGACCGCGGCAGCGTCCGCGGAAAGCGCTCAGGCTCGTCGACGAGAAGCCGAGGGCTGCGATCCTGACGTCCTCCTCCACGGTGCGCTGTACCTGCGTCGCACGACCGCCTTCCTGGCACGGGGGCACAGCAGGCGCAAGGCCAGGGCTGGCCACCCGCTGGCAAGCGGTGCCCCATGCCAGGAGCGGCAGCTGAGCGGACTGCCCGGGGGGGTGGGTCTCGAGCGCGGTGGCGCTGTTGGGTGCGGCCGCAGTTGTCGGTGCGGCCGCTGCCGTGGCTCATGGTCCCCGCGTAGCGCTGGCGGCACGGTGAGGGCGCGCACGTCAGCGGCCCCGGTCCAGTGACGGGGAGGGAGGGTCCATCCCCGGGGGCGGGTCCCGACGCTCGGCCGAGGGGTAGTCGGGTGCCCCGGGTGCGCGGACGACGATGGGGACGTCGGCGGTGCCGGGGACGGCGCCGGTGAGCCGGTCGGCGAGGGCCCGACCGGGGTGCTCCTCGGGGAGGGGGTGGTCCCAGGCGACGGTCTTGAGCAGGCGGGGGACGTCGCGCCTGGTCGCGTGGATGCGCTCGCGCTGGGCCTCAAGGGCCGGCCAGTGCGGGTCGGTGGGCAGGCGCCGGTCGACGGCTTCTGCGGCGTGCCGCCAGCGGGTCAGCGGGTCGTGCAGGTCGGCGTCGGTGAGCTCACTCAGCGCGTGCGTCGACTCCGGCCTTTCGGGGCGCTGCTCCACCGGCCGGGCTGTTGCAGCCGCACGCGGGTGTCCGGGCGCTGGCGCGGTCCGATGGCTGGGACCTGGGGTCAGCGTGGCAGTGGGAGCGGGTCCGAGCTGGTCGTTGATCTCGGCCTGGAGCTTGTGGTCGTCGTCGGGTAGGAACAGGACGGCGTGTGCGCGCAGGCCGGCGGATCGCCCCCAGACGGAGGCGTCCTCGAGGTTGGTGGCGACGTAGAGGGTGCGACTGATGGTGGCGAGGCCGGTGCTGGCTGCCCGGCGCGTGTCGGCTGCACCGGCGAGCAGGAGCAGCCCGTGGGTGGGGGGGATGAGCGGCGGGTTGCTGCCGGGGAGCCGGCGCATGTCGCTGACCTGGACCCGGGGGTCCAGGGCGCGGACGTGCTCAGCGAGCAGCGGGTGGCTGGTGATGAACACCGCCCGGGGGGGTCGGCTGGGCAGGGCAGTGACGTTGTCCTGGTAGGCACCGGGGCTGGTCATTGGTGGCTCCTCAGTCGCGGGTGGGCAGGGGAGGCGTTCACGCGGCAACGCGGGCGGCGGCGGTGCGGCGGCGGCGGGAGACGGTGCGGCTGGTGGTGCGCAGGTGCTGGGCTATCTCTCGGAGGGAGTGGCCTCGTCCGGTGAGCCGGCGGACGACCTCGTCGACCTCAGCGGCGTTGAGGTCGGTGATGGTGAGCGCGCCCGCCATGGCGCGCTCGACCGCGACCTCGTCGAGGTCGTCGTCGGGGTCCGGGGTCGCGGACGGGTGGCCGGTGCCGGGGGTGGTGTCCGGGGCGGCGCTGCGGGGGCTGCCGGTGGGGCCGGGGTCGGGGTCGTTGTCGATGTCGTCCCAGGCGAGGGGAGCGAGCCAGCCGGCGCTGATCGCCCACTCGCGGGTGGCGTCGGCGCTGGCCCGCTGGGCGGGGTTGTCCTCGGCGGGCGGGTGGGAGCTGAGCTGTTCGTAGACGTCGCTGACGCGTTGCGCGGTGGCGACGGTGACCTGCTGGCAGGTGAGGGTGCGCTCCAGCCGTCTGCTGGTCCGAGCGAGGTCGGCGGCGAGCCGGTCGGCGCTCCACCCGAGCCGCAGCAGTGCCTGCAGCCGGCGCCGGGTGCCGGTGGCGTCAGTGAGCCCGCGGGGGCTCCGCGCGGCCGGGGTGAGGCGCTGGGTGGCCGCGATCTGCGCGGGGGCGAGCAGGTGGAGCCTGGTGTGCAGGGCGCGGACGGCGCGGTGGGTGGCCTCGTCGACGTGCTGGGCGTGCAGCGTCTTGGTGAGGCTACGCGGGCTGCGCCGCAGGTCGTGGGCGAGATGGGTGAGGCTCCAACCCTGGGCGAGGAGTTCGGTGAGCAGGGCGAGGGTGGGTCCGGCGGGCCGCTGGCTCTTCTCGGCCCGGTTGGCCTCGGTCGCGGTGATCCGCAGGAGCCGTTGGCTGAGGTCGACCCCGATCCGGGGCTCCGCCTGCCCGCGGGTGGGGGCGGCGGTGAGCCGGCGGACGTAGGAGGGGGTGGTAGTGGCCAGGTCGGCGATCTGTCGGATGCCGATCCCGGTGGCGCGCAGGCCGAGCAGGTGCTCCCGGACGGGCCCGGCCTCGATACGGGCAGCGGCGGGCTGTGTCTGGCGGGACCGGTAGGCGTCGCGCTCGGCCCGGGCGTTGGCGTTGGCGTCGGTGCAGTCGCGGCACCGGCAGCGATCGGCGACGTAGGCGGTGCGGGTGCCGTGGGTGTGGTGGACGCGGGGGTGCCGGCACGGCCGCAGCCCCGGGTCGGGTTGGCCCGGATGGATGCCTGCTACGGCGGGGCTCACCGCTGCCCCACTGGGGTCGCCGTGCCGGTCCCCGACGGGCAGCGGCTACGTGGGTGGCGCGCGACCGGTGCCACCCCGTCCTCGCCGTTGACCAGGACGCCGAGGTCGAAGCCACCGAACCCAGGGGGGTGCGAGACGTGGCGGCTGCCCATGGGCCCGCGGAGGGTGCGGATGGGGCCGCCGGCGGCGACCCAGCCCGCGGGGCAGACAGCGTCGACCTGCTCGGCCCACGCGCCGAGCCGGGTCGCGTCACGCACCTGGTGGCGAAGGCCGAATTCCCGGCGCCGATCGCGGTGCTGACCGTTGGCCGGGTGGGGTCCTACCAGGCTGTAGCGGCCTGGGCAGTGAGCACCGGGCGGACGGTGCAGCCCATCGCGCCCCAGGGCTAGCTCCGGCCGGCGGGCCTGGTCCCGCCCGGCTCGGCGGGCAGCGGGTCGGGGAGCGGGCCGGTCGCCGGAGGCGGTCTGGGCGTGGTGCGCGCCGGGGACGGTGGGGCGGCGCGTTCTCAGGCTGCGCAAGGTGGGCTCCTCTGCTGCGGGCTTTCAGCAGGGGAGGGGCCCTGGCAGGGGGGGTTACTGCCGCGTGCGGTCCAGCTGGGCTGTGCCCCACCCGGATGGAGTAGCCGAAAGCCTCAACAGGGGCCGCGCGAAGACCACCGCCCACGGGTGAGGAAGACCCCTCGAGTCCGTAGTCGGCGCGTCCCGCTGGCCACGGGACGCAGGACGTGCACCGCCGCGCCTACCTGGTGGGTCTTCGCGACGGTCGCGTGGGTCGTGGGCGTGCAGCGCGGCGGCCAGGTGCCGCGGTGTTGGCCAGGCTGGCGCCGCCCGCCGCGGTTGGCACCATCGTCACCGGGCTGCGGGGGCGCGCACCTCGTCGAGCCCGGCCATCCTGTCAGGCACGTCGGCTGCGCCGTTCGGGCGGGTCTTGTGGGTAAGCGCGATGTAGACCAGGAGCGAAAGGCAGCCAAGGACGGCCATGACCACTCCCATGGGCACCGCGGTGCGGGTACCTCCGGCGCCGGCCAGCGGCGCGAGCGCGCCACCGATGAGGAACTGGGTGCAGCCGAGCAGCGCCGCGGCCGACCCGGCGTGTTCCCCGTGGTCCTGCAGCGCGAGCGCGGCCGCGTTGGGCAGGACCAGACCCACACTGGTCACGGCTACGAACAGGGCGAGGAGCAGGGGGACGAGCCCGGCGTCGGTGGCTGTGGCTGTGGCGAGCAATGCCCCTACGCCGCCTGCCGCGCTGCCGGTCAGCCCGGTGGCCAGCAGTGCTCGGGCGCCGACCTGGTGCACCAGCCGCCCGCTGACCTGCGCGGCGGCGACCAAGCCGAGGGCGTTGACCGCGAACACCCCGCTGTAGCCCTGCGGAGAGAGCCCGTGGATGTCCTGGAGTACGTAGGGCGAGCCGGAGATGTAGGCGAACATCGACGCGAACGCGAAGCCGTTGGCGAGCACATACCCGGTGAATACCCGGTCGGCCAGCAATCTGGCGAAGACCGGCCTGATGGCCTGCAGGCCGCCCCGGCGGCGCCGTGCGGGCGGCAACGTCTCCGGCAGGCCGACCAGAGTCACCAGGAGCATGACGCCGCTGATCGCGGCCAACGCCACGAAGACGCCCTGCCAGCCCGTCACCCGCAGCAACTGGCCGCCGGCGATGGGCGACAAGACCGGGGCGACCCCGGCCACCAGCATCAGCAGGGCGAAGAACCGGGCCGCCGCTGCGCCGGACGTCCGGTCGCGGACCACCGCGTTGGCGATCACCAGGCCGCACGCGCCTCCGATGCCCTGCACCAGGCGCAGGGCGACCAGGGTCCAGACGTCGGCTGCCAGCGCACAGGACAGCCCGGCTGCCGTGTAGAGCGCCAGCCCGGCGATCAGCGGGCGGCGCCGACCGAGCGCGTCGCTGAGCGGGCCGGCCAGCAGCTGCCCGACCGCGAGGCCGACCAGGCAAGCGGTGATGG
>JAABUQ010009576.1_pt1 | contig 13050 bp, 8 predicted proteins | sample 5560001 | NCBI WGS metagenome assembly JAABUQ01 (sample SAMN10711888, study PRJNA513371) | rock metagenome | isolation source: Antarctica rocks | place: Antarctica: Victoria Land, Finger Mt nord | collected 2015-12-18 | reverse complement strand
CCGCCGAGCAGTTCCTGCAGCGCGGCGGCGGCGTTGGGATCGGCGCGCTTGGGCGCGGGCAGTTCGGCTTGCAGCTTGTCGACGCGCATGAACATGAGATTGGCACTCCGAGGAAGGAGCATGGTTAACGGGCCGCGATGCCGGGGGTTGCTCTCGGCACAGGTTCGCAACGATTTATATCGCGGACGTCTCGCCGTGCCATGCGATCCATGTCGCATGGGGGTGCCCGCGCCGCGATCGACATGGTGGTCGAGCAGGGCGAAGGGTCGCCCGCCGATCGCGAGGTGTCGCACTAGCGTTGGTTTATCGCGATTCTGGACGAGCCGGCGAATTCGTGCGAAGCGATCCTGACTTTGATCCTGCCTAGCTTGTTGCTGAAACCCCCATGCTGCGCCGCCCCGCCGAGCCCGATGCGCAAAGGCATATGCCATGTCAGGTCCTGACGACGAAACGGTCGATCAGCTTGCGAAGCTCTACGACCGCCATGACCAGCGAACCTCGCGCGTTCAGCGCATAACCGACAGGATTACGTCGGCGCTCGGCAAGCCAGTGTCGCTGGTCATCATCTTCGGGCTCGCGATCACTTGGGTTATCGGCAATTACATCGCGCGGAGTATGGGATCGAGTGCGCTCGAGGAGTTCCCATTTCCCGACCTCGGCTTCATCGCGACGATCGCGGCGTTGCTGGTCGCGCTTCTAATCCTGACCACACAGCGTCACCAAGAAGCCCTGGCCGAAAATCGCGCGCAGCTCACATTGCATATTGCCATGCTCAGCGAACGCAAGATTGCGAAGGTGATCGAGTTGCTGGAAGAGCAGCGCCGAGACAATCCCATGCTTCCGTCACGACGGGATGCCGAAGCCTTGGAGCTGGCGCAGCCTTCGAACCACGAGACAACGTTGAGCTTAATTGACGAGGCCATGGATCAGCGCCGGCAGACGCTAGACCAGTAAGGGGCACGTGATCGACCACGGGTGCCTTCACATTGCGGTAGGGTGAAATCGTTTAACGGTTCTGCACCGTCGAAACCCGACCAATGGCAGTCGCTCCTTTCTTCCCGGGGCACGGCACGTCTGCTTCCAGAGACCGCTCTGCTCGAGCACAAGCTGCTCTTGTCGAAGCCTCATTCACTTGCCTCGGCCGCATCTGTGTCTTTCCCCGCGTTCGCAAGCTTTTCAACCTTATGGGGATCGTTCTGACGTGACCCCCGTCTTTCATCCAGCGGCAACCAGAGACTGACCGGTGTTGTCGCGCATGAGCGCGGGTGAAGCAACGGGCGGGGTTAACCCCGCCCGTTGCTGTTCGAGCCCGGCGGCGAACGCCGCGGGAGTGGCGTAGCCGAGCGAAGAGTGCGGGCGCTCGGTGTTGTAGTCGTCGATCCAGCGGGCGACGATCGCGCGGGCCTGGCCGATCGTGAAGAACAGTGTCTCGTTGAGCAGCTCGTCGCGCATGCGACCATTGAAGCTCTCGACGAACCCGTTCTGCGTCGGCTTGCCCGGCGCGATGTAGTGCCACTCGACGCCAGCGTCGCCCGACCAGGCGAGCACCGCGTTCGAGGTCAGCTCGGTCCCGTTGTCGCTGACGATCATCTTCGGCCTGCCGCGTTCGGCGATCAGGTCGGTCAGCTCGCGCACGACCCGCCGGCCCGAGATCGACGTGTCGACCACCGCCCGAAGGCACTCACGCGTCACGTCGTCGACGATGTTGAGCACGCGGAACCGTCGCCCGGTGACGAGCTGGTCGTGCACAAAATCCAGGCTCCAGCGCTGGTTGGGAAGGGCCAGCACCGGCGCAGGCGCCCGCGCGCCAACGGCGCGCCTTCGTCCCTTCCTGCGCCTGACCGTTAGACCCTCCTCGCGGTACAGCCGCTGGGTCTTCTTGCATGATGTCACCATCAGGATTTCTGAACGGGACGCGGCTGCTGGCCGCGTGGATGTCGAGCTCGTCTGATCCGAAAGCCGTCCAAGGTCACAGGTGGCGCGTCAGCCTTCGGGTTCGGTCTCTTCGACTTTGACCGCGTCGACAGGCGACGACGTCGGCATGCGGGGCGGTGCCGTGCGCCACATCAGCGCGATATCGTCTTCAGTCAGGCCATAGGCACGATTGACGATCTGCGAGAGCGTACGTTCATAACCGAGTGCAGCGCTACGTGCGGCACGGGCGGGTTCGCCCACATCCGCGAAGGCGTCGCGCAGCTGGCGTAGCCGGAGCGGACTGAGCGACTGCCGCTTCGGCAAGGCCGCGCGCACGCCTGCGACAAAGCCGTCGGCATCGAGCCGGCTTGCGCGCACGAGCGAGCCCGGCAGCTTGGCCAGCCCCAACTCGACCCGGAGCCAATCGGCGAGGTCGCGATCGGCGGCGCGGATGGCAGTGGTCGCATTAAGTAGGCGCTCTACCGCCTCACCACCGCCGGCAGCGCCGTGTGAATCGATCGGGGCAATTGGCAGCGTCTCCATTCGATAGCCCATCGGGGAGAGTGCTTCATCCTTCAGGTGCGGAAGATATCGCCAATTGTGCCACCATATGACTGGCGAGTTTAGGGTTGCGAGTAGGAGGGGATCATCTGACGGAATTATGAAGCTCTTGTCGTTGCCGAACATACCCGTCCGGTCGAGTGCGTAACTAGGATAGAACTGTATGACCTGGTATATGATTTTAGGTCGTTCGAAAGCTGCGTAGTAAGCCGCTGGGCGCAGCTCCCACCAGAAGCGGCCATGATCTTCGCGGTGGCGCAAACCGCTTAGATTGCCGGAGGCCGGATCGGCGACGCTCTCATATCGCTTGAAGTGCCGATGCAAGCTGGGAAATGCTTCAGCGAAGATCGCTTCCGCTTCCGTCTCGGTCGGCGCGCTTGCCCACGGCCAAGCGAAATCCCCGCTCGATTTCATCACGATCATCCACAGCCCGGCCCAATCGGGCAGCCAGCGGTCGATGTCTTGCCCGCGCAGATAAGGCTTGATGATCTCCGCCGCGCGGCCGTCCTCGCGGATCAGCCGTTCCTTGGTCGCGGTGTCGATCAGGAAGGCTTCGTTGTAGCCGGTCTTGATCCCGTAGAGCGGCCTTACCCCGGCATAGTCCGCGAGCGGCACGCCATTGGCCCTGATCTTAGCGAGTAGCGCGGCGACGTCGGGCGGCTCCAGCGTCCATGGCTGGGCGGTCAACTGGTCGCGCCGCGCCGGATAGCTGGCGGCGCGCACCGCCTCGTCCAGCCCGGTGCGCGGCACATCGTCGCGCGGGATCACTGCCAGCTCGAAAGTCTCGGGCGGCGGCGTCGCATCGGGCTTGCGCACCACGATGACGCTGGGGAACACGTCGGCATCGGGGAAGAAGCGCTTGGCATGGCCGAAATCGGCGAGGAACTCGATCCAGGCGTCTTCCGCGAAAAGCCGGCGCAAGCCTTCCGCATAGCCCGCCTTAAGCCATTTGTTGGTGACGACATAGGCCATCCGCCCGCCCGGTCTGAGCAGCTTCAGCCCCTGTTCGTAAAAATAGACATACAGGTCGGCGGTGCCGGCAAAGCTGCCGAACCCGCGTTGTAGCGCCGGCTTGATCGCGGCGATCGCCTCCTGCCGCACGTAAGGCGGATTGCCGATCACCGCGTCGAACCCGCCGGTGCGCCCCTCCGACGCCAGCTGTTGCCACACACCGGGAAAGGCGATTTCCCAGTTGAAGAAGCGGTGCTGCCGTCCGAGCGCCGTCGCCTCGCGCACCAGCGCCTCCGCGAGCAGCCGGCGGCGATCGTCGGGACGCACGTCGGGCAGCAGGCTGGCCTGCGTCTCCACCGGCTCGCCGAGATCAAGCTGCGCGCGCAACGCATCGTCGGCGATGGTCACCTCCCCGGCGGCGATGCGAACGGGATCGCCGAAGCTGCCTTCCAGCACCGATTGCAGCGCGGCAGCGCGATCGAAGGCGATCTGGTCGGCGTGCGCCTTGGCAATTGCGCGCGGGGAGGCACCGCTGCGAGCGAGTTGGTTGGCACTCTCACGCACCCGCTTCGGTGCTGTGGCGAACACGCCCATCAGGGCGTCCGCCTCGATCATCGAGAAGAACGCGTCCAGCGGCGCACTCGCTTCCGCCACCGTGCCGAAGATCGCCTTGGAACGATCGACCTCGGCTATGTCCGTATCCGTGATCGCCTCGATTTCTTCCATGCCGCGCGCGATGGCGTCGATTTGCGCGAGGTGGCTGTTGACCATCAGCGAGCCACGATTGGCCAGCCACAACGTCGTCGGCCGCACCCAGCTGCCCAGCACGCTGTTGCCGCAGCGCAGGTGATGGTCGAGGAATGAAAGCGGTGCGCCGACCGTGAAGCTGTGAAGCCACAGCGCCACCTTGGCGAGCTCCACCGCCATCGGGTTGAGGTCGACGCCATAGACGCAGCGCTTGAGCACCATGCGCCGCACGATGTGCCGGTCGTCGAGCTGGTCCTCGACGATCGGCCAGCCATGATCGCGGGCGTGCCCCAGTATCTCAGCCCGCAACGCCGCGATGCGGGGTACAAGCGGCGAGAAATAGTCTACCGCGGCCGCTTCCGCGTCGCCGATCGCGGTCAGCACCTTGTCCGATAGCCAGTCTACCAGACTGACCAGGAAATGCCCGCTGCCCATCGCCGGATCGACGATTTTCAGGTCCAGCAACCGGGTCGCCGGATCGAGCGCCGCGAGTGCCGCGCCCGTCGTCCCGGCCGCCGCTGCGGTGGCGAACGCCACCACGCGCTCCGAGACTAGCGGCCCGACCGCGCGCTCGATGATAAGCGAAACCAGGTCCTCGGGCGTGTAGTAGGAGCCTGATCGATGTCGCGCCGTGTTGTCCGCGCGCGGCCGGACGGTGGCGTCGTCGCCCGCTTCGACCGCATATTCGAGGATCGATTCGTAGATTGATCCGAGCTGCTGCACCGACAGGTCGCGGTAGTTGATGTAGCGCGGGCGAGGGCTCCCTGGGCGGTGCGAGAGCAGGAAGATTACCTCGCCCACCACGGTGTCCGGCAGGCGCACGCGCGCGAGCAGCGGCGCGGTCGCGGGATCGAATAGCCCGCCATTGTATGGCGGGATGCCGAGATCGTCATTGCCGGTCGCAATCGCACCGAAGATCGCTTCCAGCCGTTCCCAATAGCTGCGGCTCTGCGCCAAGAAGCTGCGGCCCGCCGCCTTTCGCTCGGCCACATCAAGCCGCATCCGCGTCAGCGAGTATTCGGCATAGGGCCCATTCTCGTCCGGAAGCAGGTTGCGATCCTCGGCATAGAGCACGAACAGCAGCCGGTAGAGCAAGATCATTGCGGCCGATCGGACTGCCTCGAGATAGGCATCGCTAATTGCACCCGGTCGCGAAGGATCGTGCCCCGCCATGGCGCGAACGAGCAGCGGGAAGACGTCGCGGAACACAACGTCCGACAGGTCGCGCGCGACCCGCGCCTCCCACTGCCGCCCTTCGGCTAATGCCAGTTCGTGGAACGACCGCCCCTGTTCTGCCGGCAGGAACGCCGTGCGGCCGAACAGCAGCAGGAAGAGGCGGAAAGCGTGGTCCGGCGTGATCGCGGCGTCGAACAGCTCCGGCTCACAGCCCGGCAGGCCGAACACTTTGCCCAGATCAATCTCAAAGAAGTCCTCGGCAATCGACAGCGCACCTTGCCAGTAAAGACGCCAGTGCCGGCCATTGGTCAGGATGCCCCAGCGCATCGTACCGCCGGTGATGTCGTCGGCGCGCCGCAGGTAGTGCATGAGCTGGGTCGACGGCACGCCCTGGTCGCCTTGCCCCTCGCGGTCGAGCGGGCGACTCCAGCGCTTTGCCTCGACCAGCGCCGAGCCATGGCGAAACCGCTGCCACGGCTCCATGCCCTGCGACACCGCGTCCGCAGCGGCATCCGGAAACAATAGTCCGTCAGGCACGTCCTTGCGCCCACGTACCGTCATGTTCTGCTGAACCGAGACATGATCCCAGCCGAGCGTTGCGATCACCGGCCACACCAGCTTGGCCTCGGTCTCGGCTTCGTTCGGGTTTCGCCGACGTAGTAGGTCCGTTAGGCAGCCGCCGATCGTAGCCCGTGCGTGGGCGACATGACCCTCGTCCAGCCCACGCCATGGCGCGCTTTCGATGATCCCTTCGAGAAGCCAGTCTCTGGTAAAAAGTCCGCCTTGCAGCACATCCGCTCCTTACATGACGGTCATAGCCTGGTGACCCTCGACGGCAATGCAGGAAAGCTGGCGAACGCCCAGCCGCGATGTCGACCGCCAGCGTAGCTGGAGCTGTAAGACACGTTTGGGATTAGCGGCGCTCACCGGGTCACACCACGTCAGTGATAAATCGGCGTAGCCCGGATCGGTCCTCGTCATTTTATTCGAGCGTCTACTCGACTGGCCCAGACCGAACAGGCGGTGCTGTCGCGGGCAGGTCTAGAGGGAGAGTGCTGCGGCTTCGCCGTGACGAATAGGAGGTCGAGAGAGAGAGTCTCGCGGCCGTGTCCGTCCTGGAGGTTATTCCCATGAGCCAGCTCACTGTCCTGTCTAGTGCCGGTTCGAACGCCGGACCGCCCGCCGGTGGCGCCTACAAAGTCGACATCAGCCGCGGCGCGCGCATCGGCCGTGTCTCGTCCGAATGGTTCAGCCGCCCCGACGATGAGCGTTATCTATCCCTCGGCGAGCTGCACGCGGCGGTGCGGGCGCGGGCCGAGCGCGCGACCGCCCGCACTGTTGAGACCAAGGCGTTGCGCGTCGAGGCGAGCCGGGACGATGCCGAACGCCTGACACTGATCGTGCCTGGGCAGGACGCGCCGGTGGCACCGACCCACTGGTCCTACGGCCAGCTCTGCAGCCTCGTCGGCGCACCTGCCAGCTACATGCGCCAGCTGCCCGCACCGCTTGCCGGCATCAACCTTCAGCACGGCCTACTGTCGCACCGTGCCGAGCTGGTGAAGACGTTGGAGGCTGACGACGGCCGCATCGAGCTGCGCGCCGTCACCGGCCCTGACTATGGCCGCATCTGGGACCACGAGCTGGTCGAAGCGGTGATGCGCATCGCCGGGGACGGCACGGGCGATACGCGCTGGAAGGTTCCAGGCCTGCTCGATTGGTCGACCATGAGCCACAACCCGTTCGTCGAGGTGAGCAAGGACACCACGACGCTCTACGCCTCGGATCGCGACGTCTTCCTGTTCCTGGTCGACGATGCGCATCCGATCGAGGCCGGCCAGCTGCCGAACGGCGATCCCGACCTCTACTTCCGCGGCTTCTACTGCTGGAACAGCGAGGTCGGCTCGAAGACGCTCGGCATGGCGAGCTTCTATCTCCGCGCGGTTTGCATGAACCGCAACATCTGGGGTGCCGAGGGTTTCGAGGAGATCAGCATCCGACACTCGAAGTTCGCCGGGCACCGGTTCGCCCATCAGGCGGCACCGGCGCTGGAGCGGTTCGCCACTTCTTCTCCCGCACCGTTCATGGCCGGCATCCGAGCGGCGCGAGAGGCGATCGTCGCGCGCAAGGACGATGACCGCGAGACCTTCCTGCGCAAGCGCGGCTTCTCGCATCCCGAGACCAAGAAGATCATTGCCACGGTGCTGGAGGAGGAAGGCCGCCCGCCCGAGTCGATCTTCGACTTCGTGCAGGGGATCACGGCACTCGCCCGCGACAAGCCGCACCAGGATGCCCGGCTGGAGCTGGAGGGCAAAGCCGCCAAGCTGCTCGCCTTCGCCGGCTAGTATCCGAGCCTACCACGGTGGCGGTGCTTCACCGCCACCAACCCCACCATCATTATCCATAGGAGGTCATCATGGCCGACCGTGTGTCCGCATCGATCGTGCTGGGCGGCACGATCTCCACCACCGCTTTCGCCGAACTCGCCGGGCTCATCGAGCAGGAGGGTCTATCGACAGAGTGGGACGGCGAGCCGTTCCAGCCCGAGGACGTCATACCGGACCAGCCGCTCAGCCTCTACGCGCATGAGGTCGCCTGGGGCCGCTTCGACGCACTGGAATCCTGGTGCGCTGGCGCCGGCGTACCGTTCACCCGCTGGTCCGGCGCCTATGGCGGCCAATGGGGAGCCGAGCGCGTCGTGTTCACTGGCACCGGCGAGCCGATGTCGTTCGCCGCCAACGAGGATGATCACGTCTTGATCGGCCGCGAGACGGTCGAGCAGCTCTGCTCGGTCGAAATGATCCGCGCTCATTTCGACGCGGCGGACTTTGCCGTGCCGCCGCTCATCGTCGTGGCCGACCTATCCTGAACGCTGCGGCTACGTCCCCGGCGTCGCCGCCTGGCGCAGCCTTCTCTCCATTTAGAGGGAAAGGGCTGCGCCCCACTTCGTGACGGGTTGAGGGTCAGGAGAGAGGCTCCCGACCGCCCGTCATGGAGAAGACCCGTGACCCAGTCTCATCAGAAGAAGTCGGTCCAGAAGATCACGCTGTCGTCGTCGCGCGACATCCCGTTCGACAAGCTGGTGCTGAGCCAGTCCAACGTCCGTCACATCAAGGCGGGCGTGTCGATCGACGAGCTTGCCGACGACATCGCCCGGCGCACGCTGATCCAGAGCCTCATGGTGCGCCCGGTCCGCGACGCCGAGGGCGTCGAGACCGGCATGTACGAGATCCCCGCCGGCGGCCGCCGCTACCGGGCGCTCGCGCTGCTGGTGAAGCAGCGCCGCCTCGCCAGGGCCGCGCCGGTGCCGTGCGTGGTGCGGGAGGCCGGCACTCCCGAGGAGGACAGCCTCGCCGAGAACATCCAGCGCGCCCCGCTGCATCCATTGGACCAGTTCCGCGCCTTCCTCGCGCTGCGCGAGAAGGGCCAGTCCGAGGAGGAGATCGCCGCCGCGCAGTTCGTGCCGGTCGCGGTGGTGAAGCAGCGGCTGCGCCTGGCGTCGGTCAGCCCGAAGCTGCTCGACGCTTATGCCGAGGATGGCATGACGCTTGACCAGCTGATGGCGTTTACCGTCAACGCCGATCATGCGCGCCAGGAGCAGGTGTTCGAGCGCATCTCGCAGTCCTACGACAAGCAGCCCTACGCCATCCGGCGCATGCTGACCGAGGGCGCGGTCAAAGCAACCGACAAGCGCGCCTTGTTCGTCGGGGTCGACGCCTATGCCGAGGCGGGCGGTACCATCCTGCGTGACCTGTTCGAGCAGGACCATGGCGGCTGGCTGCAGGATGCGGGGCTGCTCGACATGCTCGTCGCCGAGAAGCTGCGCGACGATGCGGCTCCGATCGGCGCCGAGGGGTGGAAGTGGATCGAGGTCGCGCCCGACTTCGCCTACGGCCATACGTACAACTTGCGCCGGCTGTTCGGCGAGCAGGTCTCGCTCACCGACGAGGAGCAAGCGACGCGTAACGCCTTGCAGGCCGAACTCGACGGGCTGGAGGAGACGTACTCCGGCTCCGACGACGATCTGCCGGACGAGGTCGATGCCCGCCTCGCAGAGATCGAGACCGCGATCGCGGCGCTCGACGAGCGGCCGTTCGTCTTTGACGCGGCCGAGGTGGTGCGCGCCGGTGCGTTCGTCAGCATCGACAGCGCTGGCGAGCTGCGCGTCGAGCGTGGCTATGTCCGCGCCGAGGACGAGCTGCCGGTCGAGCCCGAGCCTGATGCAGATGAGGATGCGGGCGACAGCGACCAGTCGGAGCCGACGAACGACGGCGTCGATGTTGGCACTGCCGATGGCGCGACCGTCACTGCCGAGCCGGAGGAGGATGAAGGCCTGAAGCCCATCCCCGACCGGCTCGTGAGCGAGCTGACTGCGCACCGCACGCTGGCGCTGCGCCATGCGCTCGGCGCTCGCCCGGAGATTGCGTTCCTCGCAGCCCTCCACGCGCTCTGCCTGCGCGTGTTCTACCGCTACGCGCAGGACAGCTGCCTCGAGCTCGACCTCAAGAGCGTCGGGTTCGCGGCACAGGCGTCGGGGCTTTCGGACAGCGCGTTGGCAGCGGCGTACGATGCGCGCCACGCCGAATGGGCACTGGCGTTGCCCAAGGAGGCGGGCGATCTGTGGGACGTGCTCGCCGGGTTCGACAGCGATACTCGGCATGGCCTGTTCGGTCATTGCGTCTCGATGTCGGTCAATGCGATCTTCGAGCCGTACAATCGCCGGCCGAAAGCGATTGCCCATGCCGACCGGCTCGCCACTGCGGTCGATCTCGACATGGTCGCGGCGGGCTGGACGCCGACGGTCGAGACCTATCTTGGCCGGGTCACCAAGGCGCGCATCATGGGCGCGGTGCGCGAAGCGAAGGGCGACCAGTCCGCCGATCGCATCGCACACCTCAAGAAGCCGGAGATGGCGGCGGAGGCGCAGACGCTGCTTGATGGATCGGGCTGGCTGCCCGAGCCGCTCCGCACGCCGGGACGCACGCTGTTCGCGGTCGCGTCAGTCACCGAGCCGCAGACCGTGATCACCGGCGACGAACCGGCGGCCATCGACGGCGAACAGGTCGTGGACGAACCTACCGGCCACGTCGAAGATGAGCAGGTGGACGACTACCACGCGATCGCCGCCGAATAACGGCAGCCCGTCCCTCACCAGGCCCGCCGTCGCCCTTACCGACGGCGGGCCATTTTTGTCTCGGAGGACCCGCGCCATGGAGGACCGTGCCGCCGACGTCGCCCGCCGTCTCGCCGAACAGGCGGAGGCGGTCTGCCGTCACTACCTCTCCACCGGACGTCGCGAGGGCCGCTACTGGCTGGTCGGCGATGCTGACAACACTCCGGGCCGCAGCCTGTTCGTCCGGCTGAAGCCGGGTGATGCGGGCAAGCCCGCCGGCAAATGGACTGATGCCGCCACCGGCGAACATGGCGACCTGCTCGACATCATCGCACGCCGTGAGCGGCTAACGACGCTGCGTGACACACTCGACGAGGCCCGCTGCTTCCTGGCCCTGCCTCAGGCTGAGCCCATCGACGCGCATCGGCATCAATCTCCCGCGCCAACCGGATCACCGGAAGCGGCACGCCGTCTGTTCGCCATGTCGAAGCCTATCGCGGGCACGCTGGCGGAGACCTATCTGCGTGAGCGCGGCATAAGCGGCGCACGCATGTCCACCGCGCTCCGTTTCCACCCGAGCTGCTGGTATCGCAGCGAGGACGATGATCCCGCCGATCACGTGCGCGACAGCTGGCCTGCACTGATCGCAGCCGTCACCGACAACGCTGGCACCATCACCGGCGCACACCGCACCTGGCTCGACTTGGGGGGCAAGGCAAAGGCCCCGATATCGACGCCACGACGCGCCATGGGTCTGCTCCTCGGCAACGGCGTGAGGGTCCGGAAGGCATACGATGTGCTCGCGGCTGGCGAAGGCATCGAGACGATGTTGTCGCTTCGATGTGTCCTGCCCATTCTGCCGATGATCGCCGGTCTTTCCGCCAATCATCTCGCCGCGTTGATCCTGCCGAACGGCTTGCGCCGGCTCTACATCGCCCAGGACAACGATCCGGCCGGACGGCACGCGGCGGAGACGCTGGCCAAGCGCGCGCACGATGCCGGGGTCGAGACGCTGCCGCTCATACCAGCACTCGGCGACTTCAACGACGATCTGCGCCAACTCGGGCTATCCGCTCTCGCAGATGGTGTCGGGATGCAACTCGACCGGCAGGACGCAGAGCAGTTCCTGATCTCGCAAACGTCCAGTCAGGCGGCGTGATCGGCGGCATCTTCTTATGATCATCATCGGTGGCAACCTTCGCCTCGGGATAGCCGCACCCACGGTCTTCTGAGAGGGCGATCGGACCGGAACCCGGCCGGGCCGGCAACGGCTGCGCCAGACTATTTTCCGCCGCCGGAGTACCTCCGGCTTTGCATCGCGAAGCAAAATAGCCCGGCTTCGCCGTCCTCCGCTTTGCTGCGGCCGCTCGGGACTTCGCCCCGGCGGTGCAGGCCCGGCCGGCTCCCGCTCTTCGGCGCCTGCGAAGGCCGCGATGGGCGCGGCCGCCAGCCAAAGGCAAGCCACCATGACGAACGATCCCGACTACGAACCGCCCCACGCCACCTCGCCGACCGGCCACGTCCTCGAAGAACTCGCGCTCTACGGCCATCGGCCGTTCGACGACGAACCCGATTTCCGCCCGTTGCCGGAAGCGCACCAGGTCACCGGTGCTATCGTCGACCTCTTCAACGCGCTGGTGGTGACGCTGCAGGACACCCGCCTCGAACCCGATCTCGAGAATTTGCTCTGGGGCCAGGTCAACCTGTTCCACCGTGCCGTCGACCGGATCGAGCGTGAGCTCGACGACAACGAGCAGGCGCAGAAGCGCTCGCAGCGCGAGCAGGACGGCTCCGAGGTCAAGTCGGTCGAACTGGAGCGTCTACTGGCAGAGGGCATGACGCTGATCGAGCGGCGCAATGCCTTCGAGTTGATGCGCGATCTTGCCGCCGAACAGTTCGAGATGCACACCCGCCATGCCTGGCGTCCTCACGCAGGGTCGATGGTCAATCGCAAGGCGCTGACCGCGGCGCTGATCGACAGCCGCGACTTCCTCGCTGCCCGCAGACGGGCCGAGACCGAGGTGATGCTACCCGCTGGTCCGAAGATCGCGTTCACGGGCGGACTGGAGTTCAACGATCACCGGCTGATCTGGGATACGCTCGATAAGGTCAACGCAAAGCACCCCGGCATGGTGCTGATGCACGGCGGATCGCCCAAGGGCGCCGAGCTGATCGCCTCGCGCTGGGCCGACAGCCGCAAGGTCGCGCAAATCGCGTTCAAGCCCGACTGGACGAAGCACGCCAAGGCGGCACCGTTCAAACGCAACGACCAGATGCTCGACATCCTGCCGATCGGGGTGATCGTGTTCGCCGGCACCGGCATCCAGGACAATCTCGCCGACAAGGCGCGCAAGCTCGGCATCCCGCTGTTCGACTTCCGGCCGAAGCCGGACGGCGGGTGACCGCCGCCTACCGAGCACCGTCCATGGCAGCGTGTACACCCTCCGAACCGGTTGGGCTGACCCACAGCACGAAGCCGCTGCGCGGCATTGGTATTGGCGGTGACGTAGCACACCCACGCTGAGGTTTGGTCTCGCGACGGCGGTGGCGGACGATGGAGTTCCTTCAACGAGAGGAACTCCACCATGGCG
>JAABUQ010009574.1_pt1 | contig 13050 bp, 13 predicted proteins | sample 5560001 | NCBI WGS metagenome assembly JAABUQ01 (sample SAMN10711888, study PRJNA513371) | rock metagenome | isolation source: Antarctica rocks | place: Antarctica: Victoria Land, Finger Mt nord | collected 2015-12-18 | reverse complement strand
CTCCTGTAACGCCTGCGTCAGTTGTGATACGGTGGTCATAGGGAAGCTCCTTTGCCGTCTAAGGTCGTCTACATCCTTATGATGCCAAAGCGGCTTCCCTACCCATTTCTTAGCCTGATGCGTATGCCCTCGCCCCAGAGATACCCCCACCATCGCCGCACCAGCGACTTTTTACAGCCTCTGAGGGATTGGGGGTGAGGGTTGCCCTGGAGCCCGACGGACGCGGTATAGTGACGATAGCGGCTGTTAATGGCCCATTCATGGAAGAGGAGTCGCGGCCCGTGCAAAAGATCACCGAGCGGCGCCGGCAGCGCGAGCCGCTGCTGGCCAACCGCGTCCAGCGCCAGGCGCGCCCGTCGCTCGTCCGCGCCTACGCCTGGCGCGCGCTACAAGGGGCGGCCCGCACCTTGCCCCCGGAGGAACTGGGGCTGACCCGCCTGGAGTTGACCCTGCCCCACCTGCCGCGCCACCTCGACGGCCTCACCGTGCTGCACGTGACCGACCTGCACCTCACCGGCGAGGCGGACCACCCGGCCCGCGGCGTACCGGACCTGCTCAAGGGCGTGCAGTGTGACTTGACCGTTTACACGGGAGATATAGTCGAGGACGAGGCGGGCCGCGAGGCCTTGCCGCCGCTGCTCCACGCGCTGCGCCCGCGCGAGGCGGCCTTCGCCGTGCTGGGCAACCACGACCACTATCGTTACCGCCACGAGAGCGGCGAAGGGCCGCGGCAGAACGACCTCGGTCCCTTGCTCTACGCGCTGGAGACGGCCGGGATAGAGATACTCGTGAACACGAACCATCGCCTCTACAATGAGGACCTGTGCGTCGTTGGGGTCGACGATCCCGCCCTGGGGCGCGACGACCTCGACCGCGCCTTTGTCGGCGTCGGTCCCGCGGAGGCCACGCTGCTGCTGGCCCATAGCCCCGATGTGCTGGTACGCCTGGGCGACCACCGCCCCGGGCTGCTCCTGGCGGGCCACACCCACGGCGGCCAGTTGCGCCTACCCGGTCTGGGTCCCATTGGCTCGATCAGCGTGCTGCCGCGGCGCTATGCCATGGGCGTCTACGTCTACGAGGGCGTGCAGACCTACGTCAGCCGCGGCATCGGCACCAGCGGCGCGCGGGCGCGCCTCAACTGCCCGCCCGAGGTCACGGTCATCACCCTGCGTTCGTCGCAGGTCGTGAGCTCCGTCGCATAGACGACGACATCGTTGGATCACCATCACCTCTACCAATCCACCTTGTACCTGTCAGGATATTATGTCTACCTCAACATCTTCCATCATCGACCTGCGCAGCGATACCGTGACCCTGCCGCCACTGGAGATGCGGCGCGCCATGTACGAGGCCGAGCTCGGCGACGACGTCTACGGCGAGGACCCCACCGTCAACCGCCTGCAAGAGCAGGCCGCCGCGGCCATGGGGACCGAGGCGGCCCTGTTCGTCAGCAGCGGCACCATGGGCAACCTGGTGGCCGTGCTGGCTCACTGCGGCCGCGGCGACGAAATCATCCTGGGCGATCAGTCGCATATCTTCTACTACGAGGGCGGCGGCGCCTCGGTGCTGGGCGCCACGGCCATGCGCACCGTGCCTAACCGGCCCGACGGCACGATCGACCCCGCGGCGATCCGCGCGGCGGTGCGCGACACAACCAACCCGCACTTCCCGCGCACCGGACTGATCTGCCTGGAGAACACGCACAATCGCCGCGGCGGGTCGGTGCTCGATCCGGCCTATATGCGCCGGGTGCGCGAGGCCGCCGACGAGGCCGGCGTCCCGCTGCACCTCGATGGCGCGCGCATCTTTAACGCGGCGGTCTGCCTGGGATTGCCCGTGCGCGAGGTGGCGCGCGGCGCCGACTCGGTCAATTTCTGCTTCTCCAAGGGGCTGGCCGCGCCGGTCGGCTCGATGCTGTGCGGCTCACGCGATTTCATCGGTCCGGCGCGCCGCTGGCGCAAGATGGTCGGCGGCGGCATGCGGCAGGCCGGGGTGCTGGCCGCGGCGGCGTCCTATGCCCTGGAGCACATGGTCGACCGCCTGGCCGACGACCACGCCAACGCCCACGCGCTGGCCGAGGGCCTCTGCGCCATCCGCGGCGTCGGCCTGGGCCAGCCCCGCGTGCAGACCAACATCGTCTTCGCGGACACCGCCGACACCGGCCTGGACCCGCGCGACCTGCAGCAACGCCTGACTGCGGCGGGCGTGCTGACCAACAACGCGGGCAGCCACCTGTTCCGCTTCGTCACGCACTACGGCATTGCCCGCGCGGACGTGGACGAGGCGCTGGCGCGCGTGCGCCGCGCCGTCGAAGGGCTATAATGGGGACATGTTGACCGACACCACCTCTCCTGCCCCGTCCGACGACGAGACCACGCCCGATAACGCCCCCGGCTACTCTCCCGACTCCATGCGCGTCGAGCGATCCGAGACGCCAGACGGCCGGCTGCTGCTCTATTTCACCTTCCCGGACTCCATGACGGCTGACGCGGCGACAACGGCCCTATCCGATGCGGGGACCGACACAACCGCAACGCGCGTAGACGGGGGAGGAGAGGGGCCAGAGTCCCATGTCTGAGCGACGCTGGAATCCCGTCCTTGGCGAGTGGGTTATCACGGCCACGTGGCGGCAGAACCGCACCTTCCTGCCCGACGCGGCGCACTGCCCGCTCGACCCCACCGTGCCAGGCGGCTTCGTCACTGAGATCCCCGCGCCAACCTACGACATCGTCACCTTTACCAACCGCTTCCCCAGCATGCAGCACCCCGCGCCCGCGCCGGACGTCGAGGGCAACGAACTGCATCCGGTACTGCCCGCTGATGGCGTGGCCGAGGTCGTGGTCTATACGCCCGTGCATACCGGTACCCTGGCCGATCAGCCGCTCGAGCGTATCCAGCGCCTGGTGCGCGTGTGGCGTCACCGCTACCTGCATCTCGGCGCCCTGCCCTACGTGGATTACGTGCTGATCTTCGAGAACAAGGGCGCGATCATCGGCGTGACCCTGGACCACCCGCACGGCCAGATCTACGGCTACCCCTTCATCCCCTCCATCCCCGCGCGCCAGTTGGCCAACGCGGCGGCGCACCTGGAGCGCACCGGCCGCTGCCTGTTCTGCGACGTGGTGGCCGACGAGTTGGCCGACGGCCGGCGCATCGTGGCCGAGACCGAGGGGTTCGTCGCGGCGGTGCCCTTCTATGCCCGCTGGCCCTACGAGGTCCATATCTGGAGCCGGCGGCACCTGGGCTCGCTGGCGGAGATGAACGCGGCGCAGGACCGCGACCTGGCGGCCACGATCCGCGCCGTCATCCGCGGCTACGACCGCCTGCCAGGCTTTGAGCCGCCCTTCCCCTATATGATGGCGATCCAGCAACGCCCCACCGATGGCGCGGCGCACCCCGAGGCGCACCTGCACGTGGAGTTCTACCCGCCGTTCCGCCGCCCGGGGCGCCTCAAGTACCTGGCCGCGGCCGAGTCGGGCGGCGGCAACTTTATCAACGATACGCTGCCCGAGGAGAAGGCGGCCGAGTTGCGCGCGGCGGTCGCCCGCGTCTACGCCGAGGACAGAGCGCAATGAGCGCCAGCAAGAATGGAAACGGTCTGACGCTGGCCGAGAGCGAGCCGAGGCCCGACCTCCTCGCCATCTTCAACGAGCAGTTCCCGCGCGGGCGCGGCGCCATCGTGATGGCGCGCGCGCCTGGCCGGGTCAACCTGATAGGTGAGCACACCGACTATAACGAGGGCTTCGTGTTGCCCGTGGCCGTGGACCGCGAGGTGTACGTGCTGGGCCAGCGCCGCCCCGACGACCGCGTGGTGGTACACTCGGCCAACTTTAACCGCCGCGCCAGTTTCGAGCTCGACGCGCTGGGCCTGGCTACGCGTCAGAGCTGGATCAACTACCCGCAAGGGGTGGCCGACGCGCTGCAAAGGGCCGGATACCACCTGCCGGGCATGAACCTGGTGCTGTGGGGCAACGTGCCGCTGGGCGCCGGGATGAGCTCATCCGCCGCGGTGGAGATCGCCTGCATGCTCGTCTTCGAGCGGCTGGCCGGGATCGAGCTGGCTCCGCGCGACGACGCCCTGCTGGCCCAGCGCGCCGAGAACGGCTTCGTCGGGGTCCAGACGGGCATCATGGATCAGTTTATCTCGCGCCTCGGCGTGGCCGGTCACGCGCTATTGATCGACTGCCGCTCCCTCGACTACCGAGCCGTGCCCATGGCGCTGCCGGATATGGTCCTTGGCGTCGTCCATAGCGGCGTGCCGCGCGGCCTGGCGAGCTCGGAGTACAACGACCGGCGCCGGGAGTGCGCCGAGGGCGTTGAACTGTTGAAGCAACACCTTCCGGATATCCGCGCGCTGCGCGACGTCAGCCCGGCCGAGTTTGCCCTGGTCGAGCAGCGCCTGCCCGACACCATCCGCCACCGCTGCCGCCACGTCATCACCGAGGACGCCCGCGTGGGCGAGGCCGTGGAGGCGCTCGGCGTCGGCGACACAATCCGCCTGGGCGAGCTCTTCGCCGCCTCGCAGGCCAGCATGCGCGACGACTACGCCATCACGGTGCCCGAGATCGACACCCTGGTCGAGCTGGCTCGCACCCACGGCGCCGTCGCCGCGCGCATGACTGGCGGCGGCTTTGGCGGCTGCACCGTCAACCTGGTACCCGAGGGCGACTGGGAGCGCTTCGAGCGCGGCGTCATGGCCGACTACCCGGCGCAGGCCAACAACCACCAGCCCACGATCTACCGCTGCCGCGCCGTCGACGGCGCGGCACTGCTGCCGGTAGGCGGTAGGTAATATGAGTCGCCACCGTGACCGTGGAAGACCACGAGACTGACGTAGTCATCGAGCGCCGCCAGCACGTTAAACTGGGTGACATCGTTACCGAGCAAGTCGGTGAACGTGGCCAAACCGTCACTCATGTCCAGGCGGTCTATGACCTCATTGCTCCACGATACGAGTTTCCTGGTTTCAACATCGTAGCATGGCCTGATGAACAACACGTGCGCCATCCGTGAGATTCATCCTTCTACACCTTAAGCACGTGTTAGCGAGACCTGCCGCCGCGGCTCCAGCCCAGGCGCGGCGGCAGAGGATCGTCGGCACGGTGGTAGCGGCCCAGGTCGCGACAGCGCCACGACCACACGATCAGAGGACGACAATGTTAGAGACGCAGCCCATTTTGCAAACCTTTGGCCAGCCTCTGTGTCGCTGCACCCGCGACGCCGACCTGGTGGCGCGGCTGGCCGGCGACGAGTTCCTGATCGTATTGAGCGACATCGGCTCGGGCGACGACGCGTCTTCCATCACCCAGGGCGTGCTGGACGTGCGCGCGCGGCCATTCCAACTCGCCGGCCACACGGTCAGGGTGACCGCGAGCGTCGGCATCAGCCTTGGCCCGCTGCACGGTCACGCGCCCGAAGCCCTGGTCAAAGCAGCCGACGCGGCCATGTATCAGGCCAAGTACAGCGGACGCAACCGCTACCGAGTGGTTAGTGGCTAGTGACGAGTGAGGTAGGACGAGCGGTTAGTGACTAGAAGGACTGCTAGTCACTAGTCACTAGTCACTAATCACTCAACGCCGGGAAGAGGTCCTTGAGCGCCGGGTAGAGGCGGTCGTAGAGGGGATAGACGCGCTCGTAGACCGCCGCGGTCGCGGGGTCCGGCCGGACGGCCTCGCCCATGTGCACGGCGCGCTCCGCGCCCTCGGCCAGCGTGAAGACGTCGGTCCCGGCCCCCGCCAGCAGCGCCGCGCCGAGCGCCGGCCCCTCGCCGCCGCGCTCCGGGACCACGGGGACTCCGAAGACATCGGCCTGCACCTGGCGCCAGAAGGGGCTGCGCGCTCCCCCGCCCGTGGCGTACATCTCGTCGGCGGGCAGCCGCAGCGCGCGCATGATCTCCAATGAGTCGCGCAGCCCGAAGGTCACGCCCTCGACCACGGCACGCGCCAGGTGCGCCGGACCGTGCCGCAGGCTCAGCCCGCAGAAAACGCCGCGCGCGTGCGGGTCGCCGTGGGGCGTGCGCTCTCCCGAGAGGTAGGGCAGGAAGAGCAGGCCCTCCGCGCCAGGCGGGACCGTCGCCGCCATCTCCATCAGCACGTCGTAGGCGTCGCGTCCCTCGCGCGCGGCCTGCTCCAGCGCGGGGCCGCCCCATGCGTCGCGGAACCAGCGCAGCGCCCCGCCCGCCGCCAGCATCACGCCCATCACGTACCATGTGCCGGGGACGGCGTGGCAGAACGTGTGCGCCCCGCCGCGCGGGTCGACCTCGGGCGAGGCCGTCGGCGCCACGAGCGTGCCCGACGTGCCCAGAGAACTCATCAGCCGGCCGGGCGCAATCACGCCCGTGCCCACGGCGGCGCAGGCGTTGTCCGCCCCGCCGGCCACGACCGGCGTCCCGGTCGCCAGCCCGGTCGCCTCGGCGGCGGTCGCCGTGACCCGGCCCGCGACGTCGGCCGACTCGCGGCAAACGGGGACGAGCGCGCGCGGCAGGTCGAGCAGCGCCAGCATCTCCTCGCTCCAGACGCGGCGGCGCACGTCGAGCAGCAACGTCCCCGCGGCATCCGAGACCTCCGTGCCCAGTTCACCGGTCAGGCGGTAGACCAGGTAGTCCTTGGGCAACAGGACCATGGCCACGCGCGCCCACACTGCGGGCTCGTGCTCGCGCACCCACAGCAGCTTGGGCGCGGTGAAGCCGGCCAGGGCCGGATTGGCTACCAGCTCGAGCAGACGCTCGCGCCCGCCCGCCCGGCGCGTGATGTCGTCGCACTGCGGGGCGGAGCGCTGGTCGTTCCACAGGATGCAGGGGCGCAGTACCGCGCCCCCCTCGTCCAGCAGCACCGCGCCGTGCATCTGGCCGGAGATGCCGATGCCGGCGATGCCAGAGACGTCGACGCCGCTGTGATCCAGCAGCATCCGTACGCTGGCGCACGTCGCGTCCCACCAGTCGGCGGGGTCCTGTTCGCTCCAGCCCGGCCGCGGGGTAGAGAGAGTCAGCGGCGCCGTGGCCGTTCCAGCCACCGCGCCATCCTCGTCGAGCAATAAGCTCTTCACGCCGGTCGTCCCCAGGTCGATCCCAAGCAAGTACATAGCGACTCCTTGTTAGCTATTGTCGATCGGCACGGCGACCGAGAAGGTGCTGCCGGAGCCGCGCACGCTATCCACCCAGATGCGTCCGTTCATAGCTTCGATCAAACGCCGCGCGATGTAGAGGCCCAGGCCAACCCCGCCGTTGGCCTGGCCGAGGGATCGCTCCAGGCGGCCGAACCGCGTAAACAGGCGCGGGATATCGGCCGGGTCGATCCCCGACCCCTCATCGGAGATCTTGACCACGATCGCGCCAGCCTCCTCGCCCCACACCAGCATCACCGTCGACGCGGGCGGCGCGTGCTTCACCGCGTTGTCGAGCAAGCTGATTAACACCTGCTCCAGCCGAAAGCCATCGGCGATGGCCCGCACCGGAGGTCCAGCTACCACGATGGCCGGCAGCCCGTTGGGGTAGCGGTCGCGCAACTCCTCCAGCGCGGACGCCACGATATCGGGCAGGGCCACGCTCCTGAGCACCACCGGTAGGGCGCCGCGCTCCACGTCCGTGATCAGCAGCATGTCGTCGACCAGGCGCGCCAGGCGGTGCGAGGAGACGTTGATCTTCTCCACCATGCCGCGCCGCCGCACCTCCTCCGACGTGGTCCAACGGTACAGCAGCTGCTGGACGTAGCCGCGGATCAAGGTCAGCGGGGTGCGCAACTCGTGCGAGACGGCCAGGGCGAAGTCGGTCTGGATCTGCTCTGTGTCTTCCACCAGGCGCAGTCGCTCGCGCATCAGCACGAGCTCGCTCTCCAGGTAGGCGATGCGCTCGCGCAACGCCTGTTCTCGATCGGCCTGACCCAATCCTTGTTCCCCCTCACCCAAAGCAGTCCCGGCCTCGGAGCCGTGACCGGACCCATCATACGAGCACATTAGCGCACCTCGTAGATGCTCATCGTCGGACCTGGCCGTGCCGGGACGTCACCTGTAATCCGAACCAACAGGCGCGCGCGGCGATAGAGCGCGCGATAGCGCGCGACCGCCAGCGGATAGCGCGCGGGGGCCGCCAGGAAAGCGCCATCGGTCCAGCTGTCGGCGACGAGGTAGCGGAAGCCCTGGGCGCGGAACTCGTCGTAGGTCTGCGCCGCCAGCGAGCTAAACTGCCTGATGCGGTACCCGTGCGACGACTGGGTGAACGCGTTTCCCTCCCAATTCTCGATGGCGATGACGGCGCCGCGCGGCAGGTGCTCATCGGCCCAGGCCACGGCAACCTGCTCGCTGAAGGGATGGGTCACGGTGAAATCGGAGACCCCCGCCGCGTAGGCGGAGGGCGCCGCCGCCACGCCAAGGACCACGACGTAGGCCGCCGCGTGGTTGCGCAGCCACAGGGACAGCGGCGGCACGATGGCCTCGGCGCTGGCCGCGGCGAGTAGCGCCGCGAAAGGCAACAGCGGCAGCAGGTTGCGGTCGAAGCGCACGACCGTACTGCACAATAGAGCGTAATAGGGCAACACGAAAGCCAGCAGGACGATCCCCGCGCGATGGTAGCGCGCCACTGCCACGCCCAGTCCGGCCAGCGCCAGCAGGGTCAGCGGCGGCAGCAGCCCCGTCGTGCCCAGATACGCGATGTACCAGACGGCGTTGCCGCTGCCCTCGGCGCCGGGATGGCCGCTCATATAGTGCGCGTTGATGGTATGGAGGTCACGCAAGAACGACACGTGGTCGAGCGCCGCGTACGGCGTGGTCAGCAGGAAGGTCAGGGCGCAGAGCCCTGTCGCGATGGCGGCCTCCCGCGCGCGTCGGCGCCACGACACGCCCCGCCACAGCAGGATCGCGACCAGCGGTAGGACCAGCGCGATGCCGGCGTTATACTTAACTCCCGCGGCCAGCCCCGCGGCGACGCCGGCCAGCGCCACGTCATACCCCTCGCCCTGACGCTGCACGGCCCGCAGGGCAAAATACGCGGTCGCGGCCGTGAACAGTGCGGTCGGCGCGTCGACGGTGATATAGTGCGACTGCTGCACGTGTTGGGCCGCCACGGCCAGGAAGAGCGCCGCGGCCAGACCGAGGCGCGGGCTGAGCAGCCGCCCGGTCAGATACGTCACCAGCACCGTCAGCGTGCCCAGCAGCGCGGTCAGCAGCCGACCGGCGAAATAGTAGACGGGCTGATGCGACCAGGGATGCCGCGGCACGTCCGGCGCGAATAGGCCGGCGGCGTGGCCAACGGCCCAGGCCCAGGCGGCCTGCATATCGTAGTAGAGCGAGGGGTAGATAAAATAGTGCGGGTTGAGGTCGCCGTGCAGCCACATGGCCAGCGCGCGCCTCTCGACCGAAGGCTCATCGGGCTGGATGACGTACGGCAGGCCGAACGCCAACCCCCAGAAGCGCAGCCCAAAGGCCAGCGCCAGCACAAGGCCCAGGGCCAGGCGTGTGCCGGTCACCAGTGTGATGATCGTTCCGCGCGGGAAAAAGGCGCCGCTCCCGCGCAGAGTCGTCGGATAGGACGGGTTGTGATAATTTTGCACGACAGGCACAGGATAGCACGCCGATGGCAGCAACGCAACGTCAATGTGTGTCGGGGTGAGACGGTGGGCAATCAGGAGACCGCGCCCGCGCCTCAGCGGCGTGTTCTCTTACACCATACTATAGAGAGGACATGCATCCAAAACCACTTGTTTCCAAGCGCCGCGACAGCGCGACGTCGGCCCTACTGACGGCGGTCGAGCGCGCCGTCGACCTGGTCGCGACCGCCCCATCCCTGCCCCCGCGGCCCCGTCGCATCGTCGTGCTTCGTAGTTGCTGCCTGGGCGACACCCTGCTGGCCACCCCGCTGCTGCAAGCGCTGCGTCGCGCCTACCCGGCCGCCCACATCGTCGCCGCGGTGGGCCGCTGGTCGCGGCCCGCCCTGGAGCACAACCCCGACCTCGACGGCCTGCTAGATCTGGAGAGTGTCGGGACCGGACGCCCGCGACCGGGGCAGTACGCCCGTGCGCTACGGCGGCTACGCGCGGGGCGCTTCGACCTGGCGCTGGCGCTCGACCGCACCCCGCTGCTAACCGTGCTGCCCCTGCTGGCCGGCATCCCCGTCCGCGCGGGGATCGACAGCGCGGGGCGCGGCTTCGCCCTCAACGTGCGGGTCCCCTGGACCGAGGTCGAGCACGAGGCGCGCCTCTTCCTGCGCGTCGGCGCGGCGCTCGGCATCCCCACTGACGGCGTGGGACTGCGCTTCGTGCCCTCTCCGGCCGACCAGGACCGCGCCGCGGAGCTATGGCGACAAGCCGGCCTCGACGGGGCGCGCGTGCTGGCCCTGGCGCCCGGCGGCGGACGCAACCCGGGCATGACCTTCGCCGCGAAGCAGTGGCCGCCCGAGCGGTACGCCGCGCTGGCCGACCGCCTGTACGAGACGCATGGCCTGGTTGCCCTGCTGACCGGCGACGCGCACGACCGCGCGCTGACGGCGCGCATCCGCGATCTGATGCGGGCGCCAGCCGCGGATCTGACCGGAAAGACCTCCATTGGCGTGCTCGGCGCGCTCTACGCGCGGAGCGCCCTCTTCGTCGGCAACGACTCTGGCCCCACCCACCTGGCCGCAGCCACGGGCATCCCTGTCGTGGCCGTCTTCGGCCCCACCGATCCTGCCGTCTACGCCCCCTTCAGTCCGCGCGCCGTCGCCCTACGCGGCCCCCACGGCCTCAGCACAACCGAAGTAGACGTGGAGCAGGTCGTAGCGGTCAGCGAACAGTGGCTAATAAGTGGTGAGTAGCCGTCCGTCGAAGATGCAACGGTGGATTGCACCGGCCGGGAGTGCGAACATTCCCAGCCAGCGGTTCTCCAACGCATCAGATAAGGCTAACTACGCCTGGGAGTCCACACGTTGCTCGATCTGCCCGACGGCGGCCACGAACTCAGGCCACCACGGCTGTTGGAGAGTCGGGTCACTCCGTCGAGTCGCCACGTTGATGACCGCCCGGAAAAACCGCGCCGCGAGACGCTCGAAGACGGGGGGACGCGCGTAGATCTGATCGAGAGGGTCATGGATCAGCACACCAGGGTACAGCCCCTCGCCGAAATCTAAACCAACAGTAGGATAAAAGAATGCCGTGTCGTTAATAGCAACACCGCTTTGCTCTAGCACTCCTGTGGCAAAGTCTAGCAAGGAGCGCCGTCGGCCCAAAGAGATGAGTAGGTTAACCGCCGGCATAATCTCAAGTGGCCCGTCAATCCCAACGATTGAGTCGTCAAAGGATGGATGCGCAGGGGGACCAATGGTGATCTTATCGAGGGCGGCGTCTTCGATAACCTCGGCTTGATTCATCTTGTCACCAATCTGGATAGAACGTCTGGATGTGATCAGGGCGGTAAATCATCTCGAGTGCAGTACCATCTTTGGCCACTCCTGGGAACGCTTTGCCAATGACCAGATTTTTCGTCCTAATGGCAGCGTCAGCAGCCTCGTTGCCGGCCACCTCCCATTTCGCAGGGCTTGATGCCAAGCCTCGAATAACTGTCTTTTTGAGACGTTTGATGCTCGTCGAGAGCGTTGGCGGCTGGACAACGTTCCCATCCGAGTCGCGCAGGTAGAGCTTGTACTCGTACCGGATGAAGTCGGCGTTCTTCGGGTCGACCTCCGTTCTGAGAATCTGCCCGTTGTTGCGCAGGGTCTGCAAGAACAGGGCGTCATCGTGGCAACCGACGATCTCTCCTTGTCGAATCTGCCCGGGTTGCAGGAGGTGGTTCATGGTGTCCCGCGTGACCCCCTTGTAGTCGCGGAAGAAGTCGGCGCCATAGTGCTCCATGGTGCCGTAGTGCCGCATGGCATCGCCACCATGAGCCTGAAAGGTTTGCTTTACCTTGGTCACGCCGAGCTTGCGCAGGAAATCGGGCAGGAGACGTTGACTGTTCTTTGGCCCGATCTCGTTGACGAGTTGCACGACCTCATCCGACTCCAGTTCGCGCCGAAGTCGTTCCACTACCTGTTTCCCTAAGAGTCTAATGGCTTGCGGCAAGTTGGTAACGGCGACCTGGCCCGTGAGCAAGTCGTGGACAGAAACGGGAGCGATGGGGGGCCCGAGAGACGCGAACCCGTTCTGCTCGCGTATGCGCGGAACGACGACCCATCCGGCCCTGGGATTGGGGGCAGGATGGGCGTGCTGGGCAGGTAGGGCCGTCAAGTCAAAGAGTTCGAGAAGTTGTCGGCCAAGGAAAATTTCGTGCCCCAGAGCAGCGACGAGTTCGTCGCAAGGGCAAGGGACGCGCGTGAAATGGTCAGGAGAGGTTGTGGGTGGGGACAGCAACTGCTCGCGGTGTTCGCGCACGTAGGACCACAAATCCTGGCTATCGCTGGTGATATGGTCGATGGGAAACACCAAACTGATTTTGGGATCCGGAATTAGAAAGAGCGAGAGCAATGTCTCATGGCTATCTCGTGGTTCAAACAGGAGATATGGTGCGGATGATTCGAGGACGCCTGAGCGGATAATCGCCTCTTGCCCTTCTTTCAACCGGCGATGCGCCTCTTCACATTGCAGGACAATCAGCATTAAGTTCCCGGGACTCCAATCATTGGCCACCAATTCTTTCCCATCGACAGCGAGAAAGACACCGCAATGTTCGATGTCGGGTGGCCATGTAACAGTGCCTTTATCACGAAGGAGCAGGTACTCGCTAATGGGCGTCAGCAAGTCGCCAGTTTCCCCATCGTATATGGCTAGTTGGAATCGAAAGCTCATCAGCCGTCCTCTCAGTTACTTACCTTAAGATGTCCCTAATGGCTCGTCGCACTCCTTCCTCAACTGCCCGTTTCCCAATGCATGTCATGCCCAATCGTCGCAAAGAGTTGCCGACCGAGCGCCGCTTCCCGTTCTAGAGCAGTAATTAGTTCATGAGAGGGACAGGCAACTCGAGTAAAGTACTTGGGGGATCTATCGGGAGGGAACAGCAGTTGTTCGCGATGTTCGCGCACATAAGACCACAGTTCCTGACTAGAGCCAGTGATGCGATCAATGGGGAACGCAAAACGTGCCTTGTCATTGT
>JAABUQ010009570.1_pt1 | contig 13055 bp, 10 predicted proteins | sample 5560001 | NCBI WGS metagenome assembly JAABUQ01 (sample SAMN10711888, study PRJNA513371) | rock metagenome | isolation source: Antarctica rocks | place: Antarctica: Victoria Land, Finger Mt nord | collected 2015-12-18 | reverse complement strand
CGACCAGACGGCTCTCGATGAACTCGATGCGCGTGAGGTGCGCCTTCTCCCAGTCCGCCTCGGCCAGGTCGCAGGTCTCCAGGCGCACGTCGCGCAGGCTCGCCGCAACGAGGCGCGTGCCGCCCAGTCGGACGTGCTTGAGATGCGCCTCTTCAAAGGTCACGCCACGCGCAACCTGCCCCGACACATCGGCCTGCGCGAGCACCAGGTCGCCGTACACGGCGCGATCGTCGAGCGGCCCGCCCGGAAGCGCCGCGAGGGGCGCGGTCCTAGGGAGTTGCGGCGGCGTCACGCCGCCCTTTTGCCTCTTACTCTTATCAGCCATAGGATAGGAAAAAGGAGAGCAACACGCCACCTAATTGAATCAGAATAGATACTCCAAAGCCTCGTGTATAAATGTAGAGAGCCGCTGACTCCTCAGTCAACGGCTCCTGCGCCCAGCCACCGAAGCAACTGGGGGGGTCTTGGCACAGTATAACAGAAGGATAGTTGAGAAGGGCAGGACAATGGAGCCGGGGGGTGCGCGCCACTTTTTCGCGTGGGTCAACGTCGTGCAGGTCAACGCGGCCCACACCCTGGGAGCGCCGGCTTCCAGCCGGCGCTCCCAGAGAGTACGGCGCGCGAAAAACTGGCGCGCACCCGGAGCCGGGGCTATCGTGCGGCAAGCTACCGAGATGCCGTGGGCGGAAGTGCGGGCGGTGGGTCGTCGGCGGGGACGTAGTTGCGTTGTCCCGTGGCAGGGTTGTAGTGGACACTGGTCACCTGGCCGCTGGTGGGATCGATAAAACGCTCACTGGTGGGTGCCATACACCCTTGCCGGTATCGATACGCGGCCGGTACCGGCCGCGCTCGAACAGCACCGCGCCGGCGATAACCGCACCGTTGAGCGCCAGGTAGACGGCTACCCAGATCCCGGCGTGGATGGCCAACAGCAACACCGTCGCGGCCACCAGGTAGATGATGCCAATCCCGATAACGACACGGCGCAACATCTTTGAGCCCTATATTCCTTATACTCCTTCAACGCCTGTAAGAGATCGGCGCGGCGCAACGGCAGGGGGCATGGCTGGGAACGCGGGCGATCTGTTGCAGGCTCTGATGCGCTGCCGTACTGCTCGCACTCGTGGGCTTCGGGTTCGGCTACCCACGTCCAGCAACCTGGGCGAGGGCCGCATCGTGCGCGCGATGTTCCAGCGTGTCGTCGAGCGAGGCCAGCTGCGGCAGGCCCCGGCGGCGTGCCGCCAGGCCGAGCAGGTGATCGGCCAGCGCGGGGTTCTTGGGCAACAGCGGGCCGTGCAGGTAGGCGCCGTAGACCGAGCCGGCCACACAGCCCTCGTAGCCATCCTCGCCGTTGTTGCCGAAGCCGGACGCCACGCGGCCCAGCGGAGTCCCGCCGTCAAGGTACGTGCGGCCGCCGTGGTTCTCGAAGCCAACCAGACGCTCCCCGCCCCAGTCGACGATGACGTTGCCGGTGCAGCGCCGCGCCGCCAGGCCCGGATGGACCGTATGCAGCGGCAGGATGCCCAGCCCGGTCAGCTCATCGCCCTCGAAAGGACGGTAGGACGTGCCCAGCAACTGGTAGCCGCCGCAAATGGCCAGCATGGGCACGCCGTTATCGACGGCGCGACGCAGTGCCGGTCCCTTGACGGAGCGCAGATCGTCGGCCACCGCGCGCTGGGCGTGGTCCTCGGCGCCGCCGATCAAGATGAGGTCGGCCGCGGCGAAGTCCGGCTCGTCGCCGATCTCGGCAGGCGCCACGTCAAGCCGCAATCCGCGCCACGCCGCGCGCTGGGTCAGCGTCCGCACATTGCCGCGATCCCCGTAGATGTTCATGCGCAGGGGGTACAGGTAGATCAAACGCAGGCGTAGGATCGGGTCGTCGTTCGTCTCGTTGGTGGGCTGTTCAGGCATGCGCATTGTCCTCACCCTCGCTCCAGATAGTGCGGCACCACGCCGCGCGCCGCCAGGCCGCGCCGCAGCGCCAGCATGGCCGTATAGGTCGCCACGACGTAGAGGGGGGAACCCTCACCCCCCATCCCCCCCTCTCCCGCGGCAGGGAGAGGAGGATGGGGGGTGAGGGCCGCGTCCAAAGCGGCCAGAGGGTCGCGGACGATAGGCGCCTGGGGGTCGTCGTAGCCGGCGTACTTGAAGCGCAGCGCCATATCCTCGGCGCGCGTGCCGGCGAAGGTCACGTGATGCAGGTGATCGGCCAGATCTTCCACCGTCGTGTCCCAGATCCACGAGACATCGCGGCCGTCGGCGTCGTTGTCGTTGAGCACGGCCAGCAGGTCTATCGGCTCCGGCGCCTCGGTCAGCAGGCGCAATACCTCGTCGGCCCCGGTCGGGTTCTTGATCAGCAGCAACCAGACGGCGCGTCCCCCCACCTCCAGGCGCTCGGCCCGTCCGAAGGCCGCGCCCACGCTGCCCAAAGCCGTCGCCGCGTCGGTCGCGGGAATACCCAGCACGTGGGCGGCGGCCAGCGCGGCCAGCGCGTTGTAGGCGTTGTAGAGGCCGGGCACGCGCAACTCGACGTCGACCGTCTCCGTCCCGACGGCAACGGACAGGCGCGAGCCCTCTAGACCGTGCGCGTCGACGGCCCGCCCGGAGACGACGGGGGTGGGACGCGCCCACCCGCAGCGCGGGCAGCGGTAGCGGCCCAGGTGTCCATAGTAGACCGCCTCGTAGTCCAGCAGAGCGCCGCAGCGACGGCATGAAATGGAGTCGGCGCTCTCGGGCGGCCGCTCGAAACGGCCGGACGGCAGGTCGAGACCATAGTAGACGACGCGGCGGCCGGTTCCGTCTCCGAGCGTGACGACGAGAGGATCGTCGGCGTTGAGGACCAGCGTGGCGTCCGCGGGCAGGTCGGCGAAGGCCTCGCGCCAGCGCACCGCGATGCCGTCGAGCTCGCCATAGCGATCCAACTGGTCCCGGAACAGGTTAGTGACCACGACGCAGGCGGGCTGGACCGCGCGCGCGATAGCCGGCAGCGCGGCCTCGTCGGACTCGAAGAGCCCGATGGCGTTGGCCGCCACGCGCAGGCGGCCGTTAGGCGCCGCTCGGACCAGCAACGCGCTGGCAACGCCCCGCAACAGATTGGCGCCGGCACGGTTGTGGACGGGCTGCAGGCCGTGGAGGCTCAGCACGGACGCGAGCATCGCGGCGGTCGTCGTCTTGCCATTGGTGCCGGCGACGACCAGCGAGCCGCGCGGCAGGTCGGCGGCCAGCGCCGCCGTGATGTCGGGGGCGATCCGCTGCGCCACCAGCCCCGGCAGGCTGGTGGCGCCGCCGCGTCCGGTCAGCCGCGAGGCGCGTCCGGCCATCTTGCCGGCGTTGACGGCGAGGGCGGGCCGGATCGAACGCAGCAGTGGGGAGGTCATGGCGTCCCCTCGGGCGCACTCAGGTCATCGTCCCCGCGCGTCCTCGCACGGATCGTGGAGCGGCCGTCGGCGCGGTCGGCGTGGTCGGCGCCCTCGCCGGTTAACCGGCGGGCGTAGTCCATTAGCACGGCGCTCCGCTCCGCCGGGATCACCTGGCGTTCCATGTAGGTGGCGAGGTTCTGCAAGGGCGAGAGGGCGGTCGAGAAGCCGCTGCCACGCTGGCGGCCGGCGCGATCCACCGAGCGCATCGTGCTGACGTGGTAGGCCGCGCGCAGGGCCGTCCGCACGCGTCCCTCCTGGAAGGCGGACTGGTTGCTGTCGAGCAGGTGCACGTCGAGCCGCACCACGGCGCCTTGCAGGTCGCGCCCCTCCAGCGCCGCCAGCACCTCGGCCGTGGGATCGTCGCCGTAGGCCTCGACGTGCAGCGAGCGGAACGGGCGCGCCCCCGTCTCCACGAAACGCCAGCGCGTCGTCCCGTGCGGCCAGCCCTCGATGTCGACCACGACGAAACCCTTGGCATCGCGCTCTTCACCGAAGTCGATGCGCTCGACGCCGCCGGAGTAGATCACGGGCGGATCGCTGGACAGCTGCTGGTGCTTGTGGATGTGGCCCAGCGCGACGTAGGCGAAGGCCGGGTTGGCCACCAGGTTCTTGGGGATCAGCAAATCCTGGCCCAGCATCGTGTTGCGCTCAGCGCCGTAGGTCGCGCCGGCGATGGAGCCGTGCAGGGTCAGCACGGCCGGGATGTCCCGGTCCAGCCCGGCCACGGCCATCTCCATGAACGACTCCAGGCGCTCCAGCAGTTCGCGGTTGATCTCGTCGACCGTCTTATTCTTGAGGTCGTCCTTGGTTAGCAAGGTAGAGCGGCTGATCCAGGGCACGGCCACGATCTGCAGCGGCCCCGCCGGCGTCTGTACCAGGTGGACGTTAGGGCGCGAGGCCACGTGCAGGTTGGGCAGCGGCAGGGCGCCGAAGATGTCCAGCGAGGTGGCGCGGCCAAAGGCGTTAGGCATATCGTGGTTCCCGGTCAGCAAGAACACCGGGACCGACGCCTCCAGCAGGCGGCGCAACCGCTGCGCGAAGGCGCGCTGCTGCGTCGGGTTAGGGTCGCGCGTCTTATAGGCGTCGCCGGCGAACAGGAACAGGTCGACGCGCTCGCGGATGGCGTAGTCGACGGCGCGGTCGAACGCGTCGGTGAAGTCTTTGAGCCGCGACGAGGCGCCGGTGAGCGGGTCGTAGTGCCCGTAGAGCTCGGTGCCCAGGTGGATATCGGCGGTGTGGAGGATCTTCATAGCAGCCTTGCGCGCGCGGCTCGCGACTGCCCGGCTGGACCGGGACCGGCCGCAGCCGGCTGGACCGGGACCGGCCGCAGCCGGCTGGACCGGGACCGGCCGCAGCCGGTCGGGGGCCAGTCCGTAAAGCGAAGCTGGTCGGGGGCCAGTCCATAAAGCGAAGCTGGTCGGGGGCCAGTCCGCATGTGTCGCATGGCAAACAACGCCGACCGCGGTCGGTTGTAGGCGTATCTGCCGGGACCGCCGGCATCCCTGCCGGCCCACGCCACACCCTTGGCGCCCCTATTCGCGGCACACCCCTTGCCCGCGGACGCTGCTGGCTGGAAGCTGGCGGTCCCGGTGGGTACGATGGTTGGCAACGATCGACGGGGCCTACCGAGCATCATCGGTCACCAGACCTGTCGGAGTGGGGCCGGGCAGGTCGACGGAGAGGACGCCGCTGCAACCCCGCGCGACGACCATCACGACCTCCTCGGGGCCGAGCGCCTCTTCGCGATGGACAACGTACGGCGGCACGGACAGGAAGTCCCCCGGGCCAACCTCGGCGCTCTCGCCGCCGTGCGGCCCCCAGGAGAAGCGGCTGCGGCCCTGTACGACGTAGATGCCCGTCTCGCAGTCGCCGTGGTGATGCCAGGCCGAGGCCGTGCCGGGAAGGGTGGTGGCCACGCCCATCCACAGGCTCGTCGTGCCGGTGGTATCGGGCGCCACAGCGGCCTCACGGCGCATACCCCCGCTCTGCGCCGTGGACGACGAGCGATCCGCCGGCCGGATCACCCGCACCCCGTCCGACTGACCGCCGCCCATGTTTTCCACCATTGCTGCCTCCCCCTCAATCAAGCCCATCCCATCAATGATAACATCGGGCAAACTACTTGGAGGGGTGTCTTGATCCTTTCTCCGCGCCTCATCTCCTACAGTTGGAGCCTGGGTCGCGTGGCGCCAGGTCAGGCGTTGGATGGCATACCTTAACCGGAACCGGAGAAACTATTGCATGAGCAAACGCCGTGACCCTCAGCGGAGCGCCGCCAAACGAGCCGCTTCCGTGCGGATGTATGTCACGCATGCTGATCCCGTGCTGCGGCGGACGGCGGTGCGGCACGCGCACCAGCTCCCGCCCGGCGAGCAAGCAGCGGTGGTGCGGGCAGCTCTCCAGGATGCCGATCATACGGTGCGCCAGGCGGCGCGCAGACACCTGGCGCTCCTTCCAGCGGAGGAGCGAGGCTCAGCGCTGCGCGCGGCAATTCGGGACACCGACCTCGGCGCGCTCCGACAACTGGAGGTCGTGCCGGCGGCGGAACGCGCTCGGACGCTACGGGTTGCGCTGGAAGAACCGCTAGCATTCATGCGCCCCTCGGTGATCGTGGCTGCGCTGGACTACATCGCTCTGCTACAGGCTGAAGAACAGAAGGCGCTGCTCAGGCCATTGTTGCGTGACGACGACGACCGGATACGCGCGGCGGCGCTTGGGAAGGTGCGAGTGCTGCCGGCGACAGAGCAGATAGAGGCGGTGCGCGCCGCGCTCGGCGATCGGTCGACAATGGTGCAACAGGCCGCCGTTAAGCAGGTCAGGCTGTTGCCGAAAGCGGAGCGAGCGACGGCGATACGCGCGTCCCTCACGCAGCATACATTGCGCGGCCCGGCCCTCAAACAACTCGGGCTGCTGCCACGAGGGGAACGCTTTGAAGCCCTGCGGACCATCCTGCAGGATGCCGACGAATGGGTGCGCGCCGAGGCGGTGCAGCAGCTACATCTGTTACTGGCGCCGCAACAGGCCGCTCAACTGCGCGTAGCGCTGCGCGATGTGTCCGTTATGGTGCGGCAGGCCGCGGTCGCGCAGGTCCGTCTATTGCCAGAGAACGAGCGATTGGCTACCCTCCGCGCTACTTTACACGATCTCTCCCCCGACATGCGCGCGGCCGCGGTCGCGCAGGTTCATCTGCTGCCGATGCCAGAACAGGTTCGCGCTATCCATCAGGCACTCCGAGATAGCGATTGGGTCGTGCGCTTCGTAGCACGAGAGCGCCTGGACCGACTATCGGAGGCTGAGCGGCTAGCCGCGATGGGCGACCTGCCCGCGATACGCGCTCCGATCCGGCGGCGCGTGCGGCAAAACCGCTGGGAGCCCTATACGCAGCCGGCGCGTCATGTTGATGGGCCAATAAGCGAGACCGAAATTCGGGCGATCCTGCGCCTGGCGGAAGAGGAATGGCATGGATCCAGTCCCGAGGGCGACAGGCCGCGTACAGGCATCCTCGTCCTGCACTACCCACCGGTTGACCGAGATCGACCAAGCGCAATACCCCCCGGTTCCATCTCTGCCGCCTGGGTTATCGACGCCTCAGGGACACGGACGATCACGCCGGACGAGGCGCAGCGGTTGGATAGCGGAAAGACCTCGGACGGTATGGGCTTCGACCCTGCCGTCATCTTCTTCGCTCCCCTCAAAGGGACGAACCACCTTGAGATTGGACATCTGTACGGTCCGAAGATGGGTCATTGAGGACATAGTCGAAGTTGGCAGGCGCGGGGGCATTCGCTTTGTCGAACGGCTGTGGATCAGCTAAAGCAACCTGCTGGTCACGCGCCGGTCAGCAGCCGCGCCGTCTCACCGAAGGGGAACGCGGTGAGGTCGCGGCCGCCCGGCGTGACGACCCACAGGACCGGCCACGGGGGCGGCTCGTTCGGGAAGACGCCCTCGCCATCGGTGAGGTAGACCAGGACCGCCCCGGAGCCGGCGCCCAGGTCAGGCTGCTCGGTCATGCGCGCGAAGAAGGGGCGAAAATCCGTCCCGCCCGCGCCGATAGGCCGGGGCATGGAGCCGTCGATAATGATGGGATAGGGTCCGTTCAGTGCGGTGTCGGCGTAGTACAGGTCGCAGTGGAGATGGGGGTAGGCTGCCGCGATGCCGGCCACTTCGCCCAGGAAAGCGGCCAGTTGGCGGTCGTCCACTGATCCGCTCGTGTCGATGGCCACGTGTACGTCCACCGACTCGCCGGAGAGAGTTTCAAGGTACAGGCCCTGTCCGACGAAGCGCCGGTCATAGTCGGCAAAGTCCACCGGGGTGCGCACCAGGTAGCGCCACAAGTACGAACGCCAGTCCAATTGCGCTGGCTCCAGCGCGCCAAGCTCGCGCTCCAGCCCTCCCGGCATAGCGCCGCGCCCACCGGATTGCGCGACCAGGCGCGCCTGGTGGTAGGCGTTGCGCCAATGCCCTTCCAGCGCCGCACGCGCGTGCGGCGGCGGTCCGTCCGCGTTGCCGGGCGCCTCCTCCAGGAGATCGGCCCACGGCGCCGCCACACGGACCGTGTCGTCGCGCGCCAGCAGGTCGTAGACCTCTTCCACGCTGAGGTGTTCCAGCCGGCCGTTGCGCAGCCCGCCCGCCGGCAGCGCAAAGCCGCTTTCTTTGGCGATGAGGCCGTTGACCACGATATCGGCCGCCACGTTCCACAGCTTGGGGTCGCGGGCGCCGCGACGGGGGACGTGCAGCAACGCGGCGTGCAAGACCTCGTGCAGCAGCAGGCCATCCTGCTCCGAGGGGGTAAGGGCGCCGAAAAAGGCCCGATTGAGGAAGACATCGCGCCCATCGGTGGCCGCGGTCGGGATATGCTCGGATAATTCCACGCGCGCGAAGAGGGCCAGCGTGGCGAAGAACGGCGCCCGCAGGCGCAGCCGCAACAGCGAGGCGCTGACCTGGCGGGCGGTGACCTGGCGGGCGGTGACCGGATCGAGTTGCATGGCGTGTTCCCGTGCCTTCCCCTCGTCTTTGTGCGTCGTCAGAGTTGCGGGCTGAGCAGCCGCTGGTACTCGGCCATAAACCGTTGCAGCGCCGGGTCGGCGGCGATGAGGCGGGCCAGCGCGCCCATCTGATTGCGGGCGCGCAGTAGCCCAAACAGGTCGGTGGCGTAGAGCTGCACCCACTCGGTCGACGCAGCGTCGACCAGCCAGCGGAAGGCATGATAGGCCTGCTGCACGCCGTCCGCGCGCGCCGTGAGGCCTACCACTGTGGCGTAGCGGACGGAAGGCTCGGACGGGAAGGCCACGCCGTAGCCGCCGCCTTGCAGGATACGCGCTAGATCGGGCAGGCTGCCGTAGTGCGCGATAAAGGCGTTGAGCTCGGTCGCAGCGCCCTCGCCGATGGCAGAGGCCACGTCGAGCTCGGCCCGGTGCAGCGTGCTGGCCATGACCCAGGAGCGGGGCGACGGCCAGGCCGGTTGCTGCGCATCGGCCTTGTGCAGCAGGGCCGGGCGGTAAGAGAGGAAGGCGATGACGTGCTCGTGGACGCCGGCGGCCAGCGCGTGGAACTTGAAGCTCTCCAGGTCCGGTTCGACCTGCAGGTGCAGGAAGCGGTTGGCCAGCGGAGCAGGCATGTCGAAGACGGCCGCGCGGTCTTCCTTGCGGTTGCCGGCCGCCCAAATATACCAGCCGTCCGGGACGGCGTACGACCCCACGCGCCGGTCGAGGATGAGTTGCTGCGCCATCCCCTGCATGGCGGGCGGGGCCAGGTTCAGCTCGTCGAGGAATAGCACCCCCGCGCCCTCGCGCGGCAGGAACTCGGGTGGGTACCAGCGCGCCACGCTCGCGCTCGCGTCGGCCACGGGCAGGCCGCGCAGGTCGGTCGGAGCCAGTTGCGACAGGCGCAGGTCGATGCAGGCCAGCCCGTGGGCCGCAGCGGTCTGGGCCACGATGCTCGACTTGCCGATGCCGGGCGGACCCCAGATCATGGCGCTGAGGGTCAGGCGGTGGCGCAGCAGGCCGTCCAGATAGTGGCCAAGGGCGGATGGTGTCATGGTCAAACCCTTCGTGGTTGTCGGTCCGAGGTCGACGAGCCGAGATCGGAGATCGGAGATCGGCGACCGGCACTCAGTTGCCAGCCAGCGGCATGTCGTGCAGGCGGGCCCGCGCGGCGGCGCGGACCACGCGGTTGGTGTCCCCCACGAGCTTCAGCAACAATTGGGGGGATGTCCGCGGGTTGCGCGCCACGGCGTAGCGCTCGATCCAGGCCGCTGCTTTGATGTGCTCGCTGAGCCGTACGGGGGGGAGCGCGGGGTGTGCCAGGGCGATGGCGCGTTGCACGGGATCGCTATAGCCCCACGGCCGTCCCTGCGAGGCTGGCGTCCCGAGCAGCGCCTGCAGCGCGTCGATCAGACTGTCCTGTGTCATTGCCGACCGCGCGGCATCGGCGGAGTCCGTCGTGCGTCGCGTGGTTTTCTTTCCTGTCGCGGCGGCTGGGATCGGTGACGTCGCCGGCCGCGCGAGCGTATCGCCGGGCTGCGCCTGTGTGTCCTGAGCCGGCGGACGTTCGACGCCGCACCGGTAGCCGTCGGAGGGATCGGGAGACATGGGCCGGCGCGCGAGTAGATGCCGCACGACCGGATCGTCGTCGGCCAACAGCTGATCGCGCACGCCCGGCGTCAGGTCGTCGCGGCGGGCCACGGCGTAGCGCACCAGCCGCTCCGCGTCGCCAGCCAGCCGGGGCAGCGCCTCTTGTGGGGTGGCCGGGTTCCGTGCGACCCGCAGCCGGACGCGCCACTCGGGGTCGCCAGCCAGCAGCAGCAACAGCGCGGGTGGGGCCGACGGGTTGGCGGGGATCATCATGCGGACCTGCCGGGCGTCGTCGCGCGCCAAACGCGCCAGGATAGCGTCCGGTGTGCGCTCATTGCGTGCGACCTCCTGACGCACCCCGCTGTTGACATCCGTTGCCAGATTGGCGAGTGCGTGCGCCGGAAGCGACGGGTTGCGGGCGGCAAGGCAGCGCACGTTCGCCGCTTTGTCGCCCGCCAGACGCGCCAGGGTCGTGGGTGCGGTTGCCGGATGGCGCGCCGCCAGGCCGCGCGCCCAGGGGCCGCCGGCGCCGATGCGGTCCAGGACGGCGGGCTCGAGCGTGGGATCGGGCCGGTCGTAGCCCAGCAGGGCGGCCCGCGCGCCGGCGCGGCGGAACGGCGCCAGGACCGCCCTCGGCAAGCCGGGGGCATGGGCCACGGCCTGCCGCACCGTCTCGTCGCCGTGGAGGACGATGGACGGGACCAGCCATGGCGCGACGGCGCCCGCCTGGAGCACGGTGGACAGCGCCTTGCTACCGCCGAGCCATGCCGGGGAAAACGCCAGGGGTAGGCGCCAAATCTCCTGCTCGGCCTCGCTCTCCCCGTCACCTTCGACGATGTCTCCCGCCAGGTTGACGTGCATGCGCGCGTCGGCCGCAACCGTCGCGTCGGCGTGGTTGGTCAGGATCGATAGGAAGCCCTCCGGCGCGTCAGGGCGCCCGACCAGGGGTGACAGGGCGCGCGCGTCGAGACCCAACAGCAACTGGGGTTGCTCCAGCAACAGCAGCGGTGTGATCGGATTGGCGAAGAACTCGGATGGGTAGGTCGCGGCCAGGCGCAGCAGCGTCTCCGGCTCGGCGTTGGGATTAGACGCGATGGCGCGCCACACCTCGGCGTCCCACGTGAGGCTCAGCGTCTCCAGCACCGACGCGGGAGTGGCCGGATTGGCGGCAACCGCGGAGGCCAGCCTGGGGTCCTTGGCCAGGCTCTCCAGACGCGGTCGCGGCGTGGCGGAGTCGGCGGCTTCGGCCAGCAGGGCAGGCAGGTTGACCTGCGCGTCCGCACCGGCAAGCGGGTCAGCGCCAACCGGGAGATCGCTCAAGCGGCGACGTGGCGCCGCTGCCCCCGTCGCTGTCGTCCGTTGCGCCGACGCCGGCTCGGTGGAGGCCGGTGGAGAGTCGGGCCGGCGCCGGCCACCGCGTCGCGAGGCGATGCCGCCGAAGACAAAGAACGCGATGAGCACCCTGATGCCGATCCAGAGAATATGCGGGAACGCCGGGTCGTTGTGCATGCTGACCCTCCGGCCTCTCTTGTCACGTCTGTCACCTATCGCTGCACGGCGCCTCGGCTCCCGCCTACTATCGCCGACGAGCAGCGCACAGGCAATGGCCCGTTTATCCGCCTGCCCGTGCTACCATGGTACCATTGCTATAAATAGGTTGTGATCAGCGTCCCGATAGGGCGTGTAGGGCTTGCGGCGACCCCACCAACCGGGTCATTGCCCAGGCTAAGATAAGGGGCGACGATGGACGAGGATGCGCGGAAAGGACTGTGCGTGTTGCTATTAGACACGCCGCGCGGTCATGAGGTGCTGAGGCGATGAGACGGCGAGGTGATGAGGCATGGCATGTCGTGGTTGAGTAAGATTTTGGGTAGGCCCGCCGACAGAGGCGGCGCGGCGACGCCTCTCGGGCCGGTTGGACCGCGGTTTGACTTATTACTTGGCGATCCGCTTGCACACGAGTGGCAGGCCTGTCTGGCGCGCGGAGATTGGACAGACGTCGGCGATTTCCTGCGTGCTCAGGACGACATCGAGGTGCGGGATTTCTACCTGGCAGCGCTGTCCGACACCATGCGCGGCTGGCCCGCCTGGCTCGACACTTGGGTCGAGCGCGAGCCGCACGACGCTTTGCCGCGCCTGATGCGCGCCTGGCGCTACACGGCATACGCCTGGGATGCGCGCACGAAGGCCAGTGCCAAGGATGTGAAGCAGGATGCCTGGCCGCTCTTCTTCGGTCGCTTGAACAAGGCCGAGGCCGACCTGGCGGTCGCGGCCAATCTTGCGCCCGACGATGCGGGGCCCTGGGCCTTGATGCTCAGGACCGCGCGCGGCTTGCAGATGGGTATCCCCGAGTCGCGGCGTCGCTTCGCTGAGGTCGAGCGGCGCTCTCCATGGCATGCCTGGGCCTGCCAGCAGGTGATCCAGAGCGTAGCCGCCAAGTGGGGTGGGTCCGACGAGTTAATGTTCGAGATTGCCCGCGGCATTAGCGCCCGTGCGCCGGAGGGGATGGACGCACACGTCGTCATCGCCGACGCCTACTTCGAGGCATGGGATCGGGATGACAAAGACTACTGGGAGCGACCTGAAGCGCGCACGGAGATCCTGGAGGCGGCGCGCCGCTGCCTGTCCGCGCCGCACGTCACGCCGCGCACGGTTCTGGTCCGCAACGCCTTCGCCTTCTGCTTCTGGCAACTCGGCGAGCGCGATTTATTGCGGGAGCAACTGGAGCAGATCGGCGACATCATGACGACGCCCTGGGACCGCTTCGCCGATCCCGCGGCTGTGTTCGCACGGGCGCGCCGTTATGCGCAAGCTTATTGACACTGATTGTTCGGGGGGATTGGCGTGTCGGCCCATTAACAAGGGGATGATCGGTCGAGAGATCGCGCGACGTCATATAGATTTAGATTGAGGCGGGCGGTCCGGGCGGTCCCCTGCCCCGTGTTGCCTCATAACTAAATCTGCTTTTTGGTGGTCGTTGCCTCATAATAGGATCTACGTTTCAGCGACAAATGTCACGGACCCTGGTGGTCGGCGGGGTGTGGAGAAACGGGACACCGGCGCG
>JAABUQ010009569.1_pt1 | contig 13055 bp, 6 predicted proteins | sample 5560001 | NCBI WGS metagenome assembly JAABUQ01 (sample SAMN10711888, study PRJNA513371) | rock metagenome | isolation source: Antarctica rocks | place: Antarctica: Victoria Land, Finger Mt nord | collected 2015-12-18 | reverse complement strand
AGTTGCCTTGGTACAGCACCCCGTTGGGGCCGCAGGCGGACAGGATGCCAACTGTGGCAGGATACTCATCTCCAGTATCGGGATCAATGTCTGGTTCCAGAGTAGGTTGCACCATTGAATTGACAGCAGAAATGATTTGTGCAGGATCACCTGTATCCCAAGGGATTGCGTTGGCACCAGGAGTTGCTGAAGCTTCATCGCTCTGGATGGTTTCCGCGCCTCCCTGCACCGCCCACACGATGTAGAAGTACTCGGTCCCAGTCGCCAGCCCCGCCGCGTCCGAATACATGAAGCTGCCCATCATGCCGGGGCCGGGGTCGGCGGTCGTGACGTTGGCGGCGACAAGAGAGTAGGGGCCGCCGCTGGCCGTGCCCCGGTAGACGTTGTAGCCGGAGGCCCCCGTGATCCCGTTCCAGTAGAGCGTGACCTTGTTGCTGCCCGTCGCCGCCGCCGTCAGGGACAAGCTTGGCGTGATGGTCAGCGTCGCCGTCTGTGTCACACCGCCCGCCGTTGCTGAAATCGTGGCCGTGGACGCCGCCGGGACATCCGTTGTACCGACGGTGAAGGTGGCGCTCCTCTGGCCACCGGGAACCGTCACGCTGGCAGGAACCGTGACCGCCGGGGTGTCGCTCGAAAGCGTCACAACCACCCCGGCGGGCGGGGCGTAGCTGGAGAGCGTCACCGTCCCCAGCGAGGACGCGCCGCCGGTCACAGTCGCCGGGTACAGGGAGAGGACGGCGGGAGTGAAGGGGGCGGCGCTGAGAACGACCCGCACGTTGTCGAGCATCACTGTGGCGGCTGTGGAGGCGGCCTGCGGGACGGCCATGAAGCCGACGCTCTGGCTGGCGGCGGTGGCGGTGACGGGGCCGAAGGTGTAGTCCTGATACTGCGTGCCGCTGGGCGTGAACGGGAAGGTCTGACCACCGAGGAGCATTAACACGATCTGCTCGCTGCCCCCGCCGTCTGCACGGTCATCTGGGGGCCGTCATCAAAAAGAACGGTCAGGACATCGCCCTGGTTGGCCGTGCCGGAGATCGTCCGGCCCTTGATTACACTGGTCAGCTTGTGGTTATTGGTCATGGCCTGTCTATACCCACTTCCTGCCTATTGCCCTCCAACTTTCCTCCGGCCTCCTCCGCTAACTTCGGACGAATGGGGACGTGACGGAATAGACCTTGTAGACGCCTGCGCTAATGGTGAACGATCGTCAGGTCATTTATTCGGAAATTTGTATGTGCAGGAACCTTGCCGAGCGCCGCCAGTGCGCCGTTCTCACGGATGCGGTAGGCACGAAGCTGAAGACCCATGACGTACAAGTACCCTGTTACCTCATCAACCGTCATATTAAGACCCACCACGGTGTTTACAGAAAAAGGGCTGGGTTGCAACGTCCCTTGCGGACTGATGTGGAACGTCAACAGCCGGGTTCCAGAACTGACATAAAGGGCGCGATGCCTGTTTGAGATCGCCATGCTGTAGATGACCTGTGGAACACGCACCGCCCAGGGCATAAGGAGTGAAAAACCTCCGCTCGCATTACGGCGGAGCTGATAGATACGGTAGCGTTGACGGCTCTGCTGGCTCGCCACATACATGAACTGACCGTCCTCAGTGATCATTGGAGCGAATACGTCTTTGGCGACCGGAACCGAGGGCGGTTTTGTAGGCTGGAGACGGCCCTGTGGCGTAAGTGTGTACTGCCACAGGAAGCCGGTTTCGGCGTCTAACACTCCTCCCACCCGGCCCTGTGCATCCAGCGCCAGCGCGGTCGGCATGGGGCCGCATGGCACGGAGGCAATGGGCGGAAACACGAGCATGCCTTTGTCAGTGACACGAAGTTGAACGACAGCCCCCGGTCTTGTTTGTGAACTTGACTGATCCGGCCAGCTTAGGTAAGCGTAGTGCCCGGAGGGATGAAAGACGAGGTGGGCCGCTCCTAAGATTCCGATCAAGCCCACTCGCGCCACTAGTCTCAATTGACCGCTCGTTTGTATCTGGTACTGTAGGAAGTATGGCTGATAGCCTCCACCATCGCCGGTTCGCTTGCACTCTGCAAACAAAAAGCGCCCATCGGGTGAGGCTGTGAGGGATTCCACGTTGCCGCCATCGCCTGAAAAATTACCCCTGAGAGGGATTGTGATAAAACTGCCGTCGCGCCGCTTACGGAACGCAAGAATCTTGTCGCTCATCTGGAGAGTAGGGTTTCCAGGTACGTCAGATGAAGTGATACCGTATAGAAAGGTAGAGCAAGAGTGATGGTTCGCTTTTCGTCGCCTCGGCTGCGCTGCCAGAGAGGAGTGCGGCGGCTGACAGCAGAACAGGATAGCCGCTAATCCCATTAGCAAACACAACCGCTGATGTAGAATGCATATATTCATAGCGATGTCAATCGGATAGAAGCAGGAGCAACTGCGGTTGCTCCTGCTTCCTGCCTCTTCTTGTGTGACTTACGGCAGGGTATGGTTCGCCTTCAAGTTGATATTGGTCTCCCAAGTGAAACCGTTGTTATTGTTCCAGATGACATAGCCATAGCCCCCGTACTTCGAGTTTGGATAGGCACCGGAATGAAGCGATTGCGAGTTGTCATCAGTCCACGGGGTCCAGGAGCCATTAGTGTTCAACTCCACCCCACGGGAGTCGCCATTGTTACCCCAATATGCTCCACGAACCGCGGAAGAGTCAATCAAGAACGACTTCACATTGCTTTCGCTTGGACCGTTTGCGGACGGATAAGCCGGAGCCGGATGGTTGGCATCATGCAATGTTTGGGCTATAGAGTTGGTGCGCTTAATGGAGAACAAATTGTTGCCCCTTGCATTGTTTATAGCTGTACTCCTCCAACCCTGCGCGAAGTAGACGAGAGTTGCCGCATCATAGGACGTGGGAGCGCCTAAGCTCAAACCGGCCCCCACACGCATAACGGGTGCGACGAGGATGTCACCGCCGGCTACTCCTCCTATTGGTTTCGCTAGGTGCAGTACCACAGTCTGATCAGCGAGATTAGCAAATCGCGGTGTGATGAATTGCATGCGCGTCTCATGGATGGCATATATCTTCCTCCCCACGAGATTACCGTTGGCAACTCCCAAGACTAAACCTGTAACAACGGTTTGGCGGCTTTTGACGTTTGCTCCCCGAAGCACGCCGGGAGCAGGGGCAGGATTGATTACCGGCACCCATCCTGGTACTGAGGTGCTGGCGAGATTTGCGGAGGCTTGCAAGCCTGCGTCAAGCTCAAAGCTGCTATTGTTTGGATTGTCGGCGGCTCCCGTATAATGGACGCTTCCGCCAAAGTAGATGTCACCGCTATCGGAGTAAGGGCTGGTGAGCGGGTTGTTATGCCTGTCCAACGCTCCGGGCGGGAAAGAGTGAACCGCAAGTACGACGCTGTTTGGATCGTTAAGGTTTGGCAAGCCGCAAGTGCCCGCCGCTCCCCAAAAACCGGGAACTGACTCGCCCTTTCGCCAAATGCCCGTGTTGTTCCCTTTATAATTATAAAGGTCGGAGATTTGGAAGCTCGGACTGAGCAATGCATCCATAGTTGCCATACCAGAATTCATGCCCGACGGCGGGGATGCATCCGCGTTATCGTCTCCCTCCGCCGGTGCTGATGCGGCCGTTCCGTCAGCGTAGATAATTGTGCCGCTATTGCTGTCGTAGTAGGCGGACGGAGGATAAGCCGTAGCAGGAGTAGCATCTGTGTAGTTGCCTTGGTACAGCACCCCGTTGGGGCCGCAGGCGGACAGGATGCCAACTGTGGCAGGATACTCATCTCCAGTATCGGGATCAATGTCTGGTTCCAGAGTAGGTTGCACCATTGAATTGACAGCAGAAATGATTTGTGCAGGATCACCTGTATCCCAAGGGATTGCGTTGGCACCAGGAGTTGCTGAAGCTTCATCGCTCTGGATGGTTTCCGCGCCTCCCTGCACCGCCCACACGATGTAGAAGTACTCGGTCCCAGTCGCCAGCCCCGCCGCGTCCGAATACATGAAGCTGCCCATCATGCCGGGGCCGGGGTCGGCGGTCGTGACGTTGGCGGCGACAAGAGAGTAGGGGCCGCCGCTGGCCGTGCCCCGGTAGACGTTGTAGCCGGAGGCCCCCGTGATCCCGTTCCAGTAGAGCGTGACCTTGTTGCTGCCCGTCGCCGCCGCCGTCAGAGATAGGTTCTGTATGATGGTCAGCGTCGCCGTCTGTGTCACACCGCCCGCCGTTGCTGAAATCGTGGCCGTGGACGCCGCCGGGACATCCGTCGTGGTGACGGAGAAGGTGGCGCTCCTCTGGCCGCCGGGCACCGTCACGCTGGCCGGAACCGTGGCCGCTGGGTTGCTGCTCTGCAAGGCCACGACCACCCCGGCGGGCGGGGCGTAGCTGGAAAGCGTCACCGTTCCCAGCGAAGACGAGCCGCCGGTGACGGTGGCCGGGTACAGGGAGAGGCCGGCGGGGGTGAAGGGGGCGGCGCTGAGGACGACGCGCACGTTGTCGAGCATGGCGGCGGCGGCGACCGAGGAAGACTGGGGGACGGCCATGAAGCCGACGCTCTGGCTGGCGGCGGTGGCGGTGACGGGGCCGAAGGTGTAGTCCTGGTACTGCGTGCCGCTGGGCGTGAACAGGAAGGTCTGGGCGCCGGGAGTCATTAACACGATCTGCTCGCTGCCCCCGCCGTCTGCACGGCCATCTTGGACCCGTCATCAAAAAGAATGGTCAAGGCATCGCCCTAGCGGCATCATAGGCAGACGCACTGCCTCAGTTTTTGGTGCCTCCAAAGAACACCATCCCTGTCGGTGCGGGAATCTCTATATGTGAACCGGAATGCGACAGGTGCCCCTCAGGGCCGACCTGATAAGCGTCCAATGCGCCTTCCGTGCCTACGACGTATAGGAACCGGCCCGTGTTGTCCAGGTAGGGGCGCGGGTTGGGGACAGGCTGCCCGGTCTGCTCCTGACCACTCAGATGACCATCGCTGCTGAGGCGGCAGACGATGATCGGGCTGGCGGCAGGCGTGATGTGTGGGTCCCCGGTGCTCTCAGAGGTGCCGATGTAGAGGAAAGACCCGGCGCGGCGGTAGACAATGCGCGAAATCTGATTCGCGGCGACCACCTTTAGAATGGGCTGGCGGCTGACGGGCCGGAGTGAGCCATCGCCTTCCATCTTGTGGATTGTGAGTGTGCTGTCCGAATCGCCGACAAGGAAGCGCCCGGCGATGACATCCGCGCTTGCGAGGCCGTTAAGGGGATGAGCCGTCACAGGGGGCGTAGAAACCCTCCCCCGGCGGCGCAGAGCATACCGCAGCAGAAGCCTATCTGTGTTTTGGCCGTGCATACCTTGGTGCCCCGCGAATACCAGCAACGAGCGGCGTTCCTTATCCAGAAATAGATACTGTAGATCAGTGTCTGCCTTGATAGTCTGCTTTTTGATAAGGTGTTGCGGGTTCAAGGCGTCGTACACAAACAGACCGTTGTCGCCGTCGAGCGCGTACAGAAAATGCTGCTGCGGATCGAGTACGACTTGCCCCTCGGACGCATCCGTCAACGGCGTCACGGCTTTCAGCGAGAGCCGCCCTGTCCTGCCGATGGCGTAGGAATAAATCTTGTCGTTCATGCTCAGGCCGTACACGGTGCGCGTCTGTGGATCAATCAGGAGTTCGTATAGGAGAAACCCCTCCTGCCCCGCCCCGCCCTTCATCGGCCCGTTCCGCAGTGGCTGTAGACTGCCATCAGGTTTGACACGGAACTCGAACACCCCAGAGTGGTTGCCAGCACTAGAGTAGCCGCCGATATAGGCGTACTGCGGCCTGTCAGCCGCGTGGGCACAGACTGATAGCTGGCAGAGTTGGTAGCACAGGATCAGAATACTGACGAAAGTTATTCGCCTCAACTTCGTTCCCCTTCTGGCCGGTTTTTGCTCGGATGAACAAGCCTTCATGGAATCAGTAGTGATTCGCAGGGCTTAGGTTTGCTTTCAGGGAGCCTTCGAGTACAGTGAAGGATCGTAGCTAGTAGAGAGATTAATATGGTTCTCACTATAGAAGGCCTGGCCAGTTCTGTAATACAGATAGCCTGTTCCATAATTTAAACCATCAGTCGTCGCATAAGGATACCCTCCTGCTAGCCAGGTAGACCCGGCATCCCAATAATGTTGGTAGTCATCAGCACCGTAGAGCTGGCCGTCATAGTTAGCAGCGCCCGTAGCCCCTCCCCATGCTCCGCCATACATAAAGGAGCCATTGTGTAGCTGTTCTCTTCTAGCCGGAATGTTCTGCGCGATTGAATTGACACGCTTGATGATCATGTGGTAACGGTTCCTCCATCTCCATTGTGGTTGTGGGGAAACCAAAGTAACAGCACCCATTAGTTTAGCTCCGCTGGAGGTGATCGCTCTGGTTACGGGGGTTCTTGTTATTTTTCTGTATTGCCCCATGAAGTGAAGTGCCACCTGTCCCTGGAGGTAGGCTGGATTCATACCACCAGTGACAAAGCTCATTCTGAGAGGGTGAGCAGCATCGCCGTAGAGCAACACTACTTCATAGCCAGTCAAAACCTGCCCATTGACTGTGACTGTTTTCGGTCTGCCTGGGGTCACCAAGTGGTTGCGGTTAAAATAGTTGAAAGTGACTGGTTGCCACGCCGGGTCCTTGACCGGATCGGAGCTAGCCAAGGTGAGACCTGCATCCAGTTCAGTTCTGAATAATGGTCTCCCGTCGTATCCTTCTCTTATGAGGCCACCTGTGTAGATGTCACCCGAGTCCCTCTGCTCCGGCCTTCCACTTTGAGCGAGGCGAACATTTCCAGGTGATGTTTCAGGGCTGGGGAAAACTAACTCCGTTGTTGAGAGTGCCACATAGCCGGGCAGACTGATTACCTCCCTCTGGATGCCCTGCGAGGGAGCGAATTGATGATCGAAGTCTTGATTGTAATTCGCTGGCAAGGCAAAAGGCCGGAACAACGAGTACTCGTGTGAAGCCATGCCTCTTGCTCCCAACGATGCCGTGTCGTCGGCGGAAGGGACGGGAATGGTTGTACCATCGCTCATAACAAGTTGGCCGTTTGTGCTATCGTAGGAGCCAGGTGAGGCGTATGAAGTTACAGGATCGCCTTCAGTATCCGCACTCTCATACATCACCCCGTTCGGGCCTTGCACCGTCAGCAGGCCAACGTCCGCAGGAAAAAAGTATCCTGTAGCGGGGTCAATATCATATGGTAGAACCGCATTCAACTGTGTTGTTTCGGCGTTTAGGATTTGAACTGGGTCGCCCGTGTCCCACGGCACGGCCCCCGCCTGCGGAGTGTCACTGGCTTCGTTACTCTGCACGGTCTGCGCGCCCGACTGAACAGCCCAAACGATGTAGAAGTATTCGGTGCCGCTCGTCAGCCCCGCCGTATCGGAATACATGAAGCTGCCCGTCATGCCGGGGCCGGGGTCGGCGGTCGTGATGTTGGAGGCGACGAGCGCGTAGGGGCCGCCGCTGACCGTGCCCCGGTAGACGTTGTAGCCGGAGGCCCCGGTGATCCCGTTCCAGTAGAGCGTGACCTTGGTGCTGCCCGTCGCCGCCGCCGCCAGGTACAAGCTTGGCGTGATGTTCAGTGTGGCTGTCTGCGTCACGCCGCCCGCCGTTGCTGAAATCGTGGCCGTGGTCGCCGCGTTGACATCCGTCGTGGTGACGGTGAAGGTGGCGCTCACCTGGCCGCCGGGAACCGTCACGCTGGCCGGAACCGTGGCCGCCGGGTTGTCGCTCTGCAAAGCCACGACCACCCCTCCGGGCGGGGCGTAGCTGGAGAGCGTCACCGTCCCCAGCGAGGACGTGCCGCCGGTGACGGTGGCCGGGTAGAGGGAGAGGCCGGCGGGAGTGAAGGGGGCGGCGCTGAGGACGACGCGCACGTTGTCGAGCATCACTGTGGCGGCTGTGGAGGCGGCCTGCGGGACGGCCATGAAGCTGACGGTCTGGCTGGCGGCGGTGGCGGTGACGGGGCCGAAGGTGTAGTCCTGGTAGTGCGTGCCGCTGGGCGTGAACGGGAAGGTCTGGGCGCCGGGAGTCATTAACACGATCTGCTCGCTGCCCCCGCCGTCGGCACGGTCATTTTGGAGCCGTCCTCAAAAAGAACGGTCAGGACATCGCCCTAGTTTGCGGTGCCGGAGATCGTCCGCCCCTGGAGAACACCCGTCAGCTTGTGGTTGCTTGTCATTGCTCATACATACCCAGTTTTGGGCATCGTGGGCGGGCGTGTGCCCTACTTTCTTATGCCTTACTTTCCTGTGCCCCCGATGAACACCATTCCTGTCGGAGCAAGAATCGTTATGCGAGAGCCGGAACGCAGTAAGTGACCGTCAGGGGCGATCCTGTAAGCATCCACGGTGCCTTCTTCGCCCACGATGTACAAAAAATGGCCTGTCCCATCAAGGTAGGGGCGTGGATTGGGAACAGGCTCACCGGTCTCCGTCTGACGAAAGATTTGACCGTCGCTGCTGAGATGACAGACGATCACTGCACTGGCGGGTGCAGAGACACGCGCACTCTGGGCACCATAATATGTGCTGATGTAGAGGAGAGAGCCGGTGTGGCGATAAACCATGCGGGAAGGGAGATGTCCCACATTCGCTTTCAGGAGGGGCTGATCGCTGAGGACATGGAGCGGTGCCCCGCCTTTGGCATCGAAGACAGTGAGTGTGCTGCCCCAATTCGCTGTGATGAGGCGGCCCCCGGCAAGGGCGAGTGCGTTGGGAAGAACAGGGATCGAGTAGGAAGCCAGCCGGTTTATGAAGTGCTTGCCCCTGCTGTGGCCGGCCCTGTGGTGGAGACCGTAACGAAGAAGGACTCCACCAAAAGGCCGCCCCTTTCGGTTGTTGCGTTCCCCAAGCAGCCACAATGAATGACCGTGCGGATCTAAAAGGAGGTCGTGAATTCCAGCGGGGATGACGACTGTCTGTTTCTTCACGGTACGCCTCGGGTTCAAGACATCGAAGACAACCACATCGTTATCCCCATCGAGCGCGTATAGAAAATGCTCCTGGGAGTCGAGTGCGACTGACGTGGCACTAAAGGACATCATTGCGTTCAGTGAAAGCCGCCCCGTTTTAGTGATGGCGTAGGAGTAGAGTTTGTCGTATACGTTTAGGGCATAAACAGTCTGGTTCTGCGAGTCAACCAGAAGCTTGTCTAAAAGGGATGTGCCTTTCACCGGCCCGTTCCGCAACGGCTGTAGACTACCATCAGGTTTGACACGGAACTCAAAGATGCCACGAGCGCTGCCGATGTAGGCATATTGACGGCTGCTGGCTCCAGCCGCATAAGATTTCAGTCCATGAAGAAAACAACACGACACCATTATGCTCAGGACGATTATCTTCCTCATTTTGCTTTCCACCTCAGAGGATTGTGCCTCCAGCAAGATCAACGGATTTTGCTGGAGGCTTCTTCGGAGGGGTACGCTACCGTGCTCCTAGGCCCCCATCAAAGGATGTGGACAGGTTGATGTGATCCTCCCAATGGTAGGGCAGGTGTGCCGTGTAAGAGAGATAGCCTCTTCCAGGATATGGATACCCCCCTGCTAACCAGGTAGGTGTTTGGTCCCAATCGACGTACCCCTGTCCAGCTCGGAATAGTTGGCCCTCGCGGTCAACAGACCCGTTCCCCCCCCATGCTCCACCGTACATAAAGGAGCCGTTCTGCGCCTGGGGTGTTCCGGGATATATGTTCTGCGCGATTGAGCTGACGCGCTTGATAATCATGGAGTTGCGGTTTCTCCATCTCCATTGAGGTTGTGGTGAGACTAAGGTAACAGACCCTACTAGCTTGGCCCCGCTGGAGGTGATTGCTCTGGTTACAGGATTTCTCGTTATCTTTCTGTATTGCCCCCGGAAGTTGAGAGCCACCTGACCCTGTAGGTATGCCTGGTTCATGCCGCCCGTGACGAATTTCATGTTCAGTGGCATGACTGCGTCTCCGTAGAGCAATACTACCTCGTAGCCAGTCACAGGCTGCCCGTTAACCGTAACTGTCTTTGGTCTCCCTTGGGTTACAAGGTTGTGCCTGTCGTAGTAGTTAAAGGTAACTGGCTGCCAGGCTGGGTCTACGGCTGGGTCGGAACTAGCTAGAACGAGACCAGCATCTAGTTCCGTATTGTCGATCCCGTTTATCAGACCACCCGTATAGATGTCAGCCGAGTCTGATTTCGCGATGTACGGAGGTTTGGCACTCTGGCCGAGCCTGATATTACCGGGTGATGTCGCAGGGCTGGGGAAAATCAACTCCGTTGTCGATAATCCGACATAGCCCCGTAGGCTGACAATCTCCCTCTGAATGCCACTAGACGGGTCGAACTGATAAGCGAACTGCTGCGTGAAGTCTACCGGGAATGCAAAGGGTGTTAAGAAATAATTAGACTTCACAACTCTTTTTGCTCCGAGTGATGACGCGCTATTAGCGGATGGAACAGGAATAGTCGTGCCGTCGTTCAGGACGATCTGATTATTGGCACTATCAAATGACCCAGGAGAGCCGTATGAAGCCACAGGATCGCCCTCAGTATCCGCACTCTCGTAGATCACTCCATTGGGGCCTTGCACCGTCAGCAGGCCAACCTCGGCGGGAATAAAATCGCCAAGGTCAGGATCAATGTCGGGTGGTAGAACTGCGTTCAACTGCGCCGTCTCCGCGTTCAGGATTTGCACCGGATCACCCGTATCCCACGGTATGGCCCCAGCCTGCGGGGTGTCACTGGCCTCGTTGCTCTGAACTGTCTCCCCACCCCCCTGCACCGCCCGCACGATGTAGAAGTATTCGGTGCCGCTCGTCAGCCCCGCCGTGTCGGAATACATGAAGCTGCCCGTCATGCCGGGGCCGGGGTCGGCTGTGGTCACGTTTGCGGCGACCTGTGAGTAGGGGCCGCCGCTGACCGTGCCGCGATAGACGTTGTAGCCGGAGGCCCCCGTGATCCCGTTCCAGTAGAGCGTGACCTTGTTGCTGCCCGTCGCCGCCGCTGTCAGAGACAGATACTGGGTGATGGTCAGCGTTGCCGTCTGCGTCACGCCGCCCGCCGCTGCTGAAATCGTGGCCGTGGACGCCGCGTTTACCTCCGTCGTGCTGACGGTGAAGGTGGCGCTTCTCTGGCCGCCGGGAACCGTCACGCTGGCCGGAACCGTGGCCGCCGGGCTGCTGCTCGCCAGCGTCACGACCACCCCGGCGGGCGGGGCGTAACTCGAAAGCGTCACCGTCCCCAGCGAAGACGAGCCGCCGGTGACGGTGGCCGGGTAGAGGGAGAGGCCGGCGGGAGTGAAGGGGGCGGCGCTGAGGACGACGCGCACGTTGTCGAGCATCGCCACGGCGTTCACCGAGGTGGACTGCGTGACCGTGGCGAAGCCGACGCTCTGGCTGGCGGCGGTGGCGGTGACGGGGCCGAAGGTGTAGTCCTGGTACTGCGTGCCGCTGGGGGTGAACAGGAAGGTCTGACCGCCGAACGTCACGGTGACAGGCAGAAGGGTGCCGCCGGTGTTGTAGCCATCCTGGGCGGCAGCCACGATCAAGTAGTAGCCCTGGCCGGGCTGGAAGCCGGGGACCGTCTGCGAGATGGAACTGCCGATGCCATAGTAGCTCTGGAGGTAGCCCACCTGGCTGCCGTCCGGCGCGAGCTGGCCTCGACTGGGAGCGTCCTTGTTGAAGTACTCCGCCAGCCCGATGCCCGCATAGTCGCTGATGCTCCAGACGGGTTTCGCGCCCGCCTGACGCATTGTGTAGCCGTTGTCGGCCTCATCATAGCTGGAGATCGTGGGCGCCTCGAAGCTGAAGTTGGGGACGGACACGCCGGGCGCCGCCGCGAAAACGCTGGAAGCCGGGACCACGCGCACGTTGTCGAGCATCGCCACGGCGTTCACCGAGGTGGACTGCGTGACCGTGGCGAAGCGCAGGGTCTGGCTGCCGGCAGTTCCCATGAAGGGGCCGAGGGTGTAGTCCCGGTATTGGGTGCCGCTGGGGGTGAAGGTGTAGCTCTGCGCGCCGAGCGAGACCTGGACGGGCAGGGCGGCGCCGCCGGTGTTGCCGCCCGCTTGGGCAGCGGCGACGATGACGTAGTAGATCTGGCCGGACTGGAGGCCCGATAGGGATTGAGAGATGAAGCTGCCGATGCCGTAGTAGCTCTGGACGTAGCCGACTTGGCTGCCGTCGGGGGCGACTTGGCCGCGCCCGGCGGCGTCCTTGTTGAAGTATTCGGCCAGCCCAATGCCGGCGTAGTCGCTGATGGTCCAAATGGGGTTCGCGCCTGCCTGTGCCATGGTGTAGCCGTTCTCGGCCTCCACAATGGAGGAGATGATGGGCGCCTCGAAGCTGGAGTTGGCGACCGGGACGCTGCCGGATTGGGCGGTCGCGGCGGTGTTCAGGCCGCAGAGGAGCAGGCTAAACAGGAGAAAGAGGCCGAGGCAAAGAGGCCGAGGCAAAGAGGCGCGCATTTTGAATCTCCATTCTTCAGCGAAGCGAGAGACGAACACACAACCCTTCGGGGCGGGCCTAAAACAGTGGGCGGGCCAGGAGGTACTTCATCATAGCACCTTCCGGCCCGTCTGTCAATTGGGTAAATGTTAAGTTTCTGTTAAGCTTTTCCTACTGGCCCCGCGCGGCGACATAGCCCTGTGCCTGTGCTTGGGCTTCGGTCAGATACTGCCCCTGCTTGGTGTTGCCGTAGTAGGGCGAGCCGGGGCGGAAGTATTTGCCCGATCTCAGGTTCACCCAGACCTGCCCGCCCGTCCCCATGGCGGGAGCGTTCCCCGGCGTCGGAAAAGACGCGACGGGTGGGGCAGGGAGTGGGGCAGGGAACGGTGACTCCATCCCCGTCAGCGGGTGGCGGCTGCCGCGCCGTCGGCGCCCGGTCGTGAAGCCGTCCCCGGTCGAGAGCGGGGTGCTGGTGTGGAAATACTTCTTGTACGCCGCGATCCAGTCCGCCGCGATGTCGTGCTGGGCCGTCGTCAGGTCCAGCCTGCCGCTGCACACCTCGTCGTGCAGCTCGTTTTCCAGCGCATCCTTGACGTGCGCGTTCCAGGGCCGTGTCCGGTACGACTCCGGCCACAGG
>JAABUQ010009568.1_pt1 | contig 13056 bp, 14 predicted proteins | sample 5560001 | NCBI WGS metagenome assembly JAABUQ01 (sample SAMN10711888, study PRJNA513371) | rock metagenome | isolation source: Antarctica rocks | place: Antarctica: Victoria Land, Finger Mt nord | collected 2015-12-18 | reverse complement strand
CGCCCGAGGAGCTGCGGGAGGTCGAGACCGCCGCCGAGCGGGATGGCAAAAGCCTGGCCGAGTGGCTGCGCGATCTGGCGTTGAAGGCGGCGCGGCAGCGTCCGGCGGACCCGATGGAGCTGCTCCTGAGTGAGCAATCGGCCACCCGGTACATGCTCCTAAATCTCTTCCACGCGACCGCCCAAGCGAACGCGGAAGGGAAGCACTTGCTGGCCGAATCCGTGCTCAGAATCCGGGACCAGGCGAACGCCCGGAAGCTGGCCGACGCCCGCAAGATGATCGAAAGTTTCCATACCCAGGATGCCCAGGAGAACCAAGAGGGCCAAGACAGAAGCCAGTCCGGGGACCAGCCGTGAGCCGCCCGATGCGGTTTCCGAGTCGCGGCGGGAGGGTATTGCTGCTCCTGTTCGGGATCACCCTGGGGCCGTTCCTGCTCGTTCTCCCCGCCTCCGCATGGCTGGTCTGGACGCTCACGCCGCTGCAAAAGTTCTATCTCGGCACCTACACAGCAAGCTCCATCGGTGCGGGTCAGCCGCGCAACGTGACGAGCCTTCGATGGGTGCAGAAGACCGCTCCGGGACGCAAATCCATGCCCATGCTTCCCCAAGATGCCGTCGCCGGACCGAACCGAAAACTGCCAGTCAGCCTCTCGGCTCAGGCCGTCGCGGACGGTTGGCGGGGAGTGGCATTGAGTTCCCCGGAGAAGGTTCCGTCGTCTGAGTTGGCCCCGCTGCTCCGGGATTCGATGTACGACGGCGAGAGCGTCCCGCGCATCCTTGGCATGCCCCTGCTCTATGGATTGGTGGGGTTGATCTTCGTGTGTCTCGCCCTGCAAAAAGCGAAGGACGCCTGGGGCTATGGGTTGCGCTCCTGGACGCAGCGGCGGCAGGAAGAGCGGCATGGACGGAGGACCAAAGGGCCGGAGTTGAGCCTGCCCAGCAGCCTGAAAATGTTCCGCCGGGACGACGGTATCCGGCTACGGCTACAGGGCGAGAGCGTAGCGGCGATGCTCGTTCCGTGGGGCCGGAGCTACGCGATTCCGAAGCGGCTGGAGTCGAGTCACATCCTGCTCATGGGCGACACCGGGGCGGGGAAGTCGTCGGCCATCCGGCAGATTCTCCGGCAGGTAAAGGAGCGCGGCGACACCGCCATCGTCTACGACCCGGCGATGGACTTTGTGGGCGAGTTCTATTCGCCCGAGCGCGGCGACCTGATTCTCAATCCGCTGGACGCCCGCTGCCCTTACTGGAGCCTGCCGGATGAGATCTTCCGCGACGAGATCGCAACCTCCATCGCCGCCGCGATGCTGCCGGAAAAGGAGTACGAGAAGCCCTACTTCACCGACGCGCCGCGCCGGGTTCTGGCCCATCTGCTCCGCCGCAAACCGCAGGTCCGCGACCTGTTGCGGTGGATGAGCGATCCGGAGGAGATCGCCGCCAGGGTGAAGGGGACGCCGCTTGCCGCCTACCTCGATCCCGGCGCTCCGGCGCAGCGGGCGGGGATTCTTTCGAGCATGAACATGGTGGCCGACAGCCTGGAGCTGCTGCCGCAGTATGCCGAACCCAACGACCCGCGTTTCGCTACGGCGGAGTGGATATCGAAGAGGAAGCGATGGGTGTTCCTGACCTCCAGCTCCGGCTACCGGGAAAAACTGTTGCCGCTTCATTCCGTGTGGCTGGACCTGTTCATCCTGCGCATGATGGGCCACTGCCCGGACGCGCAGCCGGTCTGGTTCGTCTTGGACGAGCTGGCGAGCCTCAACAAGCTGCCGCAGCTCCATACCGCCGTAACCGAAAACCGTAAGTACGGGAATCCGGTTGTGCTCGGCTTCCAGGGCCGGAGCCAGATGGAAAAGCGCTACGGCCAGGATGCCGAGGCCATACTCTCGCAACCCGCGACCAAGGTTTTCTTCAGGACCTCCGAGCCGCGCGCGGCCAAATGGATCTCGGAGGCCATCGGCGAGATCGAGGTCGAGCGCCTGAAGGAGTCGCGCAGCATGGGGCTGTTGCGGTCGAAAAAATCTTACGCCATGGAGATCGCCACCAAGCCGCTCGTGATGGCCTCCGAGGTCGCCGGCCTCGACAGCCATCGTGCCTACATCAAACAGGAAAACCGGGTCGTGCCGGTGCGCTTTCGACTGGCGAAGAAGCGCAAGAAACAGCCCGAGTTCATCGAGCGCAAAATGGAGCTGCCAGCGCCGCGGAAAGCAGCGGAGCTGCCAGCGCCCGCGTCCACGCAGGCACCAGCTCCGGCGCAAGTGCCGCCGAAGAAGCCAGTTCAGGCCGCGTTGCCGCTCCTCCACGCGCCCGCCGTGAAGCGGGAGGGGTTTGTTTGGGATGCCAGCCAGGAGATCGAGTAATGGTCTAAGTATATTGGTGATTCAAAGGAGAAACCTATGCGTGTGATCGCTTTCGACCGATTTCAACCAGGTGTGACGATGGAACAGGTAACTCCATACCTCCCGAAGGAGGTGTCGAACGTCTGGAGGCTTTGGAAAGCGGGGATCGTCCGGGAGAATTATGCGCGTGCTGATGAACCCGGTGTTGTCATCATCTTCGAAGTCCCAGACGTAGCGACAGCAAAGATGTACACCGACGATTTCCCCTTAAGTAGAGCTGGTCTTTTGGAATGGAGCTTTATCGCCCTGCAGATACCTCTGCCGATTGAATCGCTTTTCCGCGAAGACATCGACGTGAGCCCGCCCTATGACCGAACTCTGGGCCAATCGGAAGCACTACCCGAAGGAGGCTCCCGTTGAAGCAGGCCTTTGGTCTTTCCGTCCCTGAACATCTTAACGAGTTCTGCTCACCGGAACGAACAGCGCTCATCGTTTATGACATGCAGGCGGGCATTGTTTCTCAGCTTCCTGACGGCGCCAGGATCGCTTCCGGCTGTCAGCAGTTGCTCACCGCCGCGCGGGAGGGGGGCTTTCGGGTTTTCTTCACTCGGCATCTCTTTCTTCCAAATCGTATAGCGGGAATAGGCCAGTTGCGTCGTGCGATGGCGTGGCAGAAGAAGGGCGACCCTGCCGAAACCACGCCTCTTTTTACTCCGAACTCGCCGTCCTTTCAGATTGTTTCGGAACTAACGCCGCAAGAGAATGAGGCCGTTATTGACAAAATCACAATGTCCGCCTTCGAAGGCACGTACCTCGATATCGCGATGCGGGACGCGCAGCTGCAAGCGTTCATCATTGTCGGCATCGCGCTTGAGGTCGGCATCGAGCCAACCGTGCGACAGGGCTTAGACTTAAACTACCTTCCGATCATTGCCTCTGACCTTTGCGGGTCAAAGTCTGGAGAAGCTCGCGAGCGATCACTTGAAAACCTCAAGGCCACCGGGGAGGTCGTCGAGACGAATTCCTCGGACCTGTTGCCCCTCCTACGCCGTCATTCGGTTTCGGCGAGCTAGTTAGAAAAGCTCAGTGGTAAAACAATGGAGAAAGCACGAGTTGAATCGTTCAGTGACGGGGTTTTCGCGTTCGCGATTACGTTGCTCGTGCTGGGCATACAGGTTCCCGAATTCAAGAGCGCCAACGAGCCGGAACTTCGGCATGCCCTAATTGCGGCTATCCCGCAGCTCATACCGTATGTCACCAGTTTCGCGACGATTGGCGTCATATGGCTGAATCATCACGCCATGTTTCATCCGGTACAGCGGGTTGAGCACACCACGCTGACACTGAATCTTCTGTTACTGCTCGTTGTTGCGTTCATCCCTTATCCCACCGCAGTCCTCAGCAGATATGGAGCGCTTCCGTCGAGCGCCTTTCTGTATGGTTGCGTGCTGACGCTTCTGGGTATCACCTATTCGGTTCTTTGGCTTCATATTGCTAAGCGCCGCCTGAGCAATGAATTCGCAGATGATCGAGCCATCAACAAGAAGTTCTTACGGAACCTGATAGGCTCCCTCACTTATCCTGCGGCGACGCTGCTTGCCCTCTGGCACCCACGGATCAGCGTCGTTATTTATCTGCTACTTGCCGTGTATTATTTTATTCCAGGTTTTTCGGGAAGGGAGGCCAAGCCTAATTAAAAGCGAGAGATTCCAGCGGCATGAAATGATGCGCAATTCTCAAAGAGTTGGAGCCAAAACGTCGGCCCAGTGACACTTTAGGATCATCGGCAAAGGCTGCGGCGATCGGAAGGAATGCCGGTTCCATCTCGGCTTCCGTGCTTCGCTTTCGTTGAGAACGATTCAAAAGTGGTCATTCCATGAATGGGTTTACTGTGGGTTTAGAAGAAGCCATGCGGAGAACATTCTCTACATGGCTTCCCGGATGCCCGCTTGCTAAAGCAATTTCGCCAGCTTGTCGAACGAGCCGCCTTCACCATCCCAGCCACGGATGTAACCCTGCTGCATCTGCTCTTCTACAAAGCCCTCTTGCCGCAGGATCAACAGTGTGCCGTTACCTTCCGGCTTTAACGTGATGGTGAGCAACGTTTCATGGCCGTCGTAGCTGCCTGTCCACGTCATCACCAGCTTCTTCGGGCGGTCGATCTCGATGTACTTGCCGCTAATCTCAATCTCGCGGTCGCCGGGCATGTTCATGGTTACAACGAATGTGCCACCCGGCTTGACTTCCATAGCTGTGATGCTGCCGGTCGCACCAAATGGCGGCAGCCACTTACCCCATTCCTCACCCAGCCACGCATCGAAAACGCGTTCTGGTTTGGCCTCGAAGTGCTTCGTCAGTTCCAGGCTCAATCCACCTGGAGCATCGGCTCGTTTCGTCTGTTCTGCTGTGATGGTCATGATTCCTCTCCTTGTTTTCGGGGTTGCTGCTTCGGTTGGTCCTGCTTCAGGTGCTTCTCCAGCCGCTCCAGAGCGTCGCTCCAGAAGCGGCTGTACTCACTCAGCCACTCATGCGCCGGTTTTAACTGACCCGCGACCAACCTGCATCGCCGGTGTTGGCCGTCACGTTCCCGCACGATCAGCTTTGCCGATTCCAGGACTTGCAGGTGCCGCGAGATCGACGGGGCAGAAATGGTAAAGGGAGCCGATAATTCGCCTACCGTTGCCTCTCCCCTTGCCAGGCGCTCCAGAATTGCTCGCCTTGTGGGATCGGCTAATGCAGAAAAGGTTTGGTCGAGGCGTTTCATTTAGCAAGTAGTCTAATTAGCTAAATCTCAAAGAGTCAAGTGTATTTCGTGGACCTAAACTCGTAGGCAGGCACTCTGCTACAAACTTTCCCATGCTCACGATGTCCTCCAAACCGCTTTCGGCAGGCCAGGCACGGACGTACCACGCGCGGGAGTTCGCGTCGGAGCGGCAGAACTATTGGAGCCGCGACCAGCAGGGTTTCAGCGAGTGGCAGGGCAGGCTTGCCGGGCAGTGGGGCTTGGAGGGCGCGGTCGGCAATGACCACTTCGCGCGGCTGAGCGAAGGCCAGCACCCATTTACCGAAGAGCAGCTTGTACGGCATCAGGTTTCCCGAACCTACGAGGGCAAAAACGGCAAGGAAGTGACCAGCGTGGAGCATCGCGCCGGATGGGATGCTACGTTCTCCGCGCCGAAATCGGTTTCGCTGACGGCGCTTGTGGGCGGCGATGAGCGCGTGCGGGAGGCGCACCGGGAGAGCGTTCGTGTGGCGCTGGGCGAGATCGAGCACTACACCCAGGCGCGGATCGGCAATGTCCATGCCCCGGAGACGACTGGAAAGTTCGCCGCCGCCACCTTTGAGCACGATACGGCGCGGCCCGTCGCTGGCTACGCCGCGCCGCAACTCCATACCCATGCCGTGATCTTCAACGTCACCGAGCGGGAGAACGGGCAGACCCGCTCCGTGCAGTCGCATGAGCTGTACGCTTCGCAGCACTACGGCACGGCGATCTATCGCGCGGAGCTGGCGACGCGCCTCGAAAAGCTCGGCTACGAGCTGGAGCGCGGCAAGGACGGCCAGCCGGAGATCAAGGGTTACACGCGGGAATATCTGGAGGCATCGAGTCCGCGCCGGCAGCAGGTGCAGGATTACAAGCGGGAGCAGGGAATCGATGGCGCGGCGGCCGGGCAGATCGCCGCCCATCGCACCCGCGACCGGAAGGAGCTGCTATCGCCGGAAGAGGTGCAGCGGCAGCATCGAGAACTGGCCGGACAGCATGGCCACCAGGCCGACCGGGTTGTGGCCGAGATGCGGGAGCGTACGCAGAGGCTCACCCAGGAACACTCCCCGGCGCAGACGCGGACGCCGGAGCAGACGGCGCGGCAGGCCGTCACCTACGCCCGCGATCATCTGTTCGAGAAAGACGCCGTGCAGGACCGGAGAGCGCTTTACGAAACGGCGCTCCATCGCGGCATGGGTGAGATCACCTACTCGCACGTTCGGCAGGAGTTCGAGCGGCGGATGCAGGCAGGCGAGTTCCGCGAGGCGCAGGCCTCCGTTCGCGGCCCGCAGATCACGACCGCGCAGATGGTGCGGATGGAGCGGGAGATCGTTGGCCAGATGCAGCAGGGCAACCGGCGCGGTTATCAGGATCCGATGCTGTTACAAGGCCGGGAGCGCTTCGACACGCTGGAGCGGCACCCGATGCTGAACCGCTCGCAGCAGGAAGCTGCTCGTGAGGTCTTCGCCTCGCGCGAGAAGATCGTCGGCATCGACGGCGTAGCCGGAGCCGGAAAGACCACGACTCTGGCCGTCATCCGCGAAGGAGCCGAGGCCGAAGGGTACAAGGTGGAAGGTTTTGCGCCGACGAGCCGCGCGGCCCAGAAGCTCGGCGAGGCCGGCATTGAGACTTCAACATTGCAGATGCACCTGGCGCGACGGCAAGGGCCGGACATAGGAGAGAAGCAGCTCTATGTGCTCGATGAGTCCTCGCTCGCGTCCACCAGGCAGATGCACGAGTTATTGACGCGCCTGCACCCGAACGACCGGGTGTTGCTGGTAGGCGACCGGCGGCAGCACGAGGCGGTCGAGGCGGGAAAGCCCTTCGCGCAGTTGCAGGAAGCCGGAATGAAGACCATCTCGCTCGATCAGATCGTGCGCCAGAAGGAGCCGGAGCTGCGGCAGGTGGTCGAGCAGCTCGCGCGCGGCGAGGTGGAAACTGCAGTCAAGAACCTGGACAGCCAGGGCCGGGTGCATGAGTTCCGAGGCCGCGAGGAGCGGATCGACGCCATTGCCAAGGAATATGCGAAGTCGCCGGAGAACACGCTGGTCGTCTCGCCCGACAACCGCTCCCGCGCGGAGATCAATCAACGCATCCATGCCGAGCTGCAACGGCATGGCATAGTGGGCCGGGAGGAGCATCGCGTCGATACGCTGGTGCCGCGCCAGGACCTCACCGGAGCGGCGCGTACATGGGCCGAGCGATACGAGGTGGGCGAGGTATTGCGCTACAGCCGGGCGTCGAAGGAGACCGGTATCGGCAAAGGCGAGTACGCCCGCGTGGTCGCGATCGACGCTCCCCACAACCGGATCACGGTGGCGCTGAAGGACGGCACCGAGCGGACCTACGACCCGCACCGTCAGCAGGGCGTCTCGGTCTACCGTGAGGAGCAGCGTAGTTTCTCCGTGGGCGACCGCATCCAGTTCACCGTGCCCGCGAACGACCTAAAGGTTGCGAACCGGGAGCTGGGCACCGTCGAGAGCATCACCGAAAGCCGAATGTCACTTCGTATGGACGATGGCCGCTCCGTACAGCTCGATCCAGCCAGGCATCCGCATCTCGATCATGGCTATGCGGTGACCAGCCACTCCAGCCAGGGGCAGACCGCAGAGCGGGTGTTGGTGCATGTGGATACGGAGCTAGGCGCGAAAGACCTGCTCAACAACCGCATGGCTTATGTCGCCGTCTCGCGCGGAGCGCACGATGCGCAGCTCTTCACCAATGACCGGGAGAAGCTGCCCGCCGCGCTGGGCCATGAGGTCTCCCGCGAGAGCGCTCATACGCCGCAGCACAAGCCCGAGCAGTCCATCCAGCCGCCACAGCAGGAGATCGCGCCCAAGCAGGAACGCAGCTATGGATTGGGACTTGGCCTGTAGTTACAGATAGAGTCGAATGGGAAATGCTAGATAACTGGGAGGCGAGCACGCATGATCCGACGCTGCAACGAGGAATCGGGACGGAGCGACGGAAGCGTACAACAGAAGCCCGGAAGAAGAATCTTAGGGTACCTCATCTTCCTGTCGGTCGTTCATGCGAATGCTCAGACCAACAAAGACATGGCCGACAAAGCTGCGATGCGACCTGTCGATGAGTTCATCCAATCAGAGATGGCGACAGGGAAGATTCCGGCTCTCGCTGTCTCTGTGTATCGAAACGGACGGATCATTTATGAGGCTGGATATGGTGTTGCAGACCGAGAGAATCATGTGGCGGCCACACCAAACACCCCTTTCTACCTCGCTTCGGTTACAAAAGCACTAACTGGAACTTCGCTCGTGCTGCTGGAAGCCCAACACAAGATTGTGATGAACCGGCCTGTAAACGAGTACCTCAAGGGAGCGAAGCTGCATAGTCCGGTATGGGATACATCGGGTGCCACGGTCCTAAAAGTGGCGAGCCATACGAGCGGCTTAACCACATACAACAGAAAGTGCGCCGTGAAGGATAGGGCCTGTAAGGTGTCAACCGATACAGCCATCTCTCGCTATGGCGTTTTATTCTGGCCCGCAGGAGATCACTTCGATTATTCCAACATCGGCTATGGCGTACTTGGCAAACTTGTCGGCGATGTGTCTGGAATACCATTTGACCAATTTCTAGAGCGCGAGATATTCCACCCTCTAGGCATGGCAAATTGCTACCTGCCTCTAACGGGAGAGCTAAGATCTGCCTCGGCGGTGAACTACGATCAGACGACAGGCCAGCTCAGCAATATTGAAGTCTCCGATACTCCAGGAGCATCATCTGCACGCTGCAGCAGCCACGATCTCGCCAAGCTGGGAGCGTTCGCTCTCAAGCAACCCCTTCTGGACCAACGTGACATCCTTTCACCTACACAGCTAGGCGAGCTGCTTTATTCTGATTCGGCCAGCGCGGGTGAGCACTATAGCTTTGGGTGGGACCGTAATCAAATCGATGGCTATTCGGGATTGTTCGCGCAAGGTGGCACCTCTGATTCTTTTGCACTGCTTCAGCTCGTTCCCAGTGAGCACATCGCAGTTGCCATCGTCGCAAACACCGGTACGACGCTGCCGTTTGAGATCGCGAATCGGATAGTCGCTCGGCTTTTGCCCGTGCTTCCTTCCAAGAAGATTGATAGCTCTGCGCCAGCAACACCTGTAGCTTCTGCACTGGAGGGACAATGGACAGGACAGATAAAGACATGGTCCGGAGATGTGCCCGTCAGTATTACGATCACCTCATCCCATGAAGCTCTGGCGAAGATCGGAGCTGATTCCGCGACGAATGGCTCCTGTGAGAAGGTCGAGCTGAGCGCATCTCGATTTTATTGTGTAGCGCACGGGAGCTTAGGCATACCCGACGGCCCCAAATCGCCTTACCCGATAGAGCTTGAGCTATATCTTCGGCAAGGTCGGCTAATGGGAGCAGCGACTACGAGTGGGGGAGTTCAGCTGCCTTCGTGGATTGAGCTTAGCCGCGAGGCTCCAAAAACTACCGTGAGTGCGCAATGAGTCACCCATAATGTCCTTCGCCATGCTTGTACTCTCTGAAACCACCGTTTCAACAAAGTACAACCGTGCTGAATGAGCGCGTTTGTGGCCTACTAGGGGTAGACCCCTATAATTGACCATTTCCGCTACTCTACTGCCGCTGCTCGCTTGCGCAGGCCGTCGTACTGTTCTTCCTGGAAAGCCCCGCTTGCTTGCCACTGAATACGCCCCGATCCATCGACCAGAAGCACATAAGCATCGTCGGCACCAGCGAAATGAACCGCCGATTTCCAAGCCTCTCCGTTATCGAAGACTGGCAGAAATGCGAGCGCTGAGCTGTGTTCAAGGGTTTACGCATTCCTTGCAGCACGAAACTGCGTACCAAACGGGGCACCTCTTGCAGCATCGGAAACTGGTAGAAAGCAATCTTCTCTTGCGATCCGAAATCTCGTTCGATTGCCTCCGTCCACGGTTTTGTCTGTTGCGAGGAATTCTTGCTGAATCCGAGCACCAGAATGGCTGGCCTCCCCTTCAGATCGCCCGGAAGAGTCACGGTTGTATCGGCGAGCGAAATGGCGCGGGTGATGGGAATGGATTGTCCGCAGAGAGTACCCCCACAGAATAGAAACGCTCCAATCAAGAGGAGGGCAGCTTTCATGGTCTCTTCCGTGGGGATTTCCCTGCCGCAGGCGCAAGAACCCAACGCTCGATCTGCTCCCCGATCTGGTCGATGAGCGTTTCCAGTTTTCCGTGCTCCAGCTTGCTCTGATAACCGATGCCGCGAAGCTGGCTCATCATCGAATCGGCGGTAGCGTCCAAATCCAAATCGGAGCGGAAGGTCTTTTCTACGACCCCGGCCCGGAGGATGGACACGAGATGATTGTGCCAGCCCTGGTCGAGGTAGCTCAGGATTCCTGCGATCGCTGGGTCACGCCAGGCGCGCACTGCCAACTCGGTGAGCACGACCAACTGGTCCGGAGCTTCTTTCAGGCGAACCCTTATATCGGCAAACTCGGCCCTCAGCCTTTCCAGAGCACCTGCAGACTCATCGACTGTCGTCCGAGAGGTCTTCAGCTCTTGCATCAGATGGTGGACGACGCCCTGGATCAAGGCTTCCTTTGTGGGGAAATAGTAGTGAAGCGTGGCGCTGTTCATGCCGACGCGCTCCGCCACCTCTCTAGTACGCAGGCCCTCGAAGCCCTTTTCGACGATCAGGGCGTACGCAGCTTGCACCACGGCTGCAGATCGCCCTTTGGTGATCCCCGGTTTGGAATCAACCGATTTCTTCTTTCCTTTAGGCAAGTTCCCGCCTTGTAGCGACGGCAGATTTGCTGAACATCCAGACCGCGAGTACCGCATAGACACAGAAGAAGGCGACTCTCCACCAATGCGTGCTCATTAGCTGCTGGTACTTCGCCATCGAGATCCCTTGAGGTGTCGCCATCGTCGCCTGCACCGGCGCCCAGAAAACAACTGTCAGCGTGTGCACGGCTACTTGCAGCAGGACACCCGCCCAAAGCCATGCTTTGGAGATGCCGGCGGGCCGAATCCAGAAGAGGGCGATCGAACAGCCAAGCATCAGTATGACGGGTCCGAAGGCGGGCCACATGTCGTGCCACCAGGTGAGGTGGTAATCGTGGAAGTGTTCGGCGTCCACCAAAGGCCATAGCGGGTAGACAGCGATCTGTGTGAACCAGACGATTCCAGCATTCCAGACGCTGAGAAGAGCGGTCGTTAGAAGTAGCCACCAAGCTTTGCTCATAATTCCCTCCTGTATTCAATCAAGCAGTTGCTGGAATACTACTCCCTTAGCAGGACGGTTATCGTCGCATAACGCATTTGGTTTGTTCCTCCCTCCCTACATTCCCGGAATATAGGCGCTTTCGTTTCGGCCTGAGAGCTTCGGGTCAGGGTCGCGCAGCGCCGCTGAAAGCGGGGCCGAAGGCGAACTTTCGAATGTATCCGATTCTGTGAGGGTGGTCCTCCAAACGAAATCGCTACGCCACAGCAGGTGCACGTTTAGGCGTGAACTTTCGTTTGTAGAATGCGGTGGTCATAACGATCGCTGGCACGCCTACGATGGTCGGCCACAGCCAGACATACCAGGTATTCCCGAGGACTTGCGTCAGTGTCACAACGCTGAAGGCTGACCAGGCTGCTATGTAGCTGCCGATGAAGTTGCCCAGATGCGTGTACCACCAGAACATCTTTTCTGTCGGCTTCATCACAAAGCTGCGCATCTCGACATAGGCCAGCCGCATTCCGATGAGACCAAAGGCTATCGAGACCACCCGCGGCACATGCATCACATCGGGATGAAACCAGCCTACGGTTGCCAGCACCAAGCTTGAGCAAAATGTGAGGATCGCAGCAACCCAATCGATCGCCTTCGCATGACCTCCACGCACAAGATCCTTGAGTTTCAACACGCGGTAGGCCGAGAAAGCCATATAGAAGCTGAATATCGCGACAAGCGCCAGAAACAGCACCGGCCTGTAGATCGCCATGGGAAGGGCGGTCGCAGCCACAATGCCCATGCACCACAGGTACACCATGCCCCAGCGCTTGTGCTGCTTGCCGCCCTTCGCGGTGGCAAGCGCGACGGGTGCGAACAGGAAGCTGCCCACGCCTGCGGCGATGTGTACTGCCAGAAACAGATGCATCCATAAGGGATCGTGCCTCACGTTCTGCTCCTTTCACTTGTTTGCTTTCTTGACGACTTGAAGGCCCTTGCGTTTCTTCAGTTCACGGCATTGCGCTAAGGTTTCGTCACACCATGCGCTCAGCGCACGCGCCTCATGCAGGCCGTAGTTCACCGTCATCAACCAATACGGCAGATCGGGATGTTTACCGTGACGGTGGTTCAGCTCCTCCGCAGTTGCCGTGTACTGCTGAAGTCTCGCCTGCTGCACGGCATGGAAGCTTTCGACGTGGCGGACCAGAACATCCAGCGAAACCAGAGAACCGAAGAAGAGCTTCAGAAGCAGCTCGTTGCGCGGTACGCGCTCATGGACAGGTAGGTTCAGCCAGTCGCGAAGCCGTTCCCTGCCGGGCGCTGTCAGGGCATACACCTTGCGCTCCGCCCTCCCCTCCGCCTGCTCCGTGATGAAGGTCACCATGCCCTCAGCCGCAAGCCGCTTAAGCGTGGGGTAAATCTGCCCGTAGCTCTCCGTCCAGAAATTGCCGATAGATTCATCGATCAGTTGCCGCATCTGATACCCCGACATCGGACCGAGACTGAGTAGGCCCATCAGGGCATCTGCTGTTGTGGTCCTTAAGCGTTCTGAATTCTCAATCTTCATTACTGGGAGATATATATCTAAAAGCTACATCTCGTCAAGCGGAAGGTCTCCTCAGTTGAGCCACCCATAACTTGTTTTTATGGGAATGGTTTCCTGGCATTGTTTCAGCAAGGAGTCGTGACTGGATTCAGATCTTTCGCGCGAAGTGCCGCTCGAACAACTGGCGCGCCTGTTGCAAGCCTTCGTCGCTCATCCATACTG
>JAABUQ010009567.1_pt1 | contig 13057 bp, 9 predicted proteins | sample 5560001 | NCBI WGS metagenome assembly JAABUQ01 (sample SAMN10711888, study PRJNA513371) | rock metagenome | isolation source: Antarctica rocks | place: Antarctica: Victoria Land, Finger Mt nord | collected 2015-12-18 | reverse complement strand
GAATACGACCGTCTCCGAGGTCAATGCCGTCATGCGCAGCCGCTTCTGGAAATCGACTGCCATCGTAGTGACCTGGGACGACTACGGCGGCTTCTACGACCACGTGGCCCCGCCGCGACGCGACCAACTGGGGCTGGGCCCGCGCGTGCCCACGCTTGTGATCTCGCCGTACGCGCGCCGAGGCGCGGTCGACCATACGACCTACGACTTCACGTCGCTGCTGCGCTTCGTGGAGCAGCGCTTCGGGCTGGATCCCCTGACCACGCGCGACGCCCAGGGGCCGGCCATGGCCGCGAGCTTCGACTTCTCCGCCGCGCCGGTCAGCCCGCTCGTGTTGCGTCCATCGACCTGTCCGCTGGTCCTCGGCGTCAATATCAATGGGAACGAGAGCGGTGATCGGCGCACCAATACCGTGAGCCTAGCGGGTGTGTCCACCATCGCCGCTATCGCGGGCAGCGCACCCGACCTGACGCTGACCCTGCGCCTGGCCGGCCATCGGACCGTGGTGCGGGTGTCGGCGTCCACGCGGGTGTTGGGCCGTGGCGGGCGCCCGCTCTCCCCGGACGCCCTGCAGGCCGGGGATACCGTGCTGTACCAGGAAAGAGCGCCACAAACGGTCCAGGACGAATCGGCCGCCGCGGTCACGCTCGACGGACGCATCACCGGGATGCATCCTCTGGACGGCGCCATCGTCGTCGACGTTCGCACCAGCTTGCACCGCGCCCGTCCCCAAAATGTTGGCGCGCGGGCCAGACTGACCGTGGCGGTCGGGGGGAGTACGGCCATCGTCGGCGACAACGGACGTTCCATTGGCTCACTCGACCTGCGCCAGGGGCAGTGGGTCTACGCCACCGGCGTGCTCAACGTGCGCACCCGGACCGTGTCGGCAACAACCACCATCGCCATACACCACCCCGACGCGCTCGGCGGCTAACCTAAGCACATGACCATAAGTTCGGCACAGTTTCTCGGGCGAATCACGCCTAACAAAACTGTGCCAGATTTCTGAGCACATGCTTAGTAGCCTGTCACGCGATCCTTGATACGTTCGCCGACCGCAATTGAGCGTCCGGCTACGTACAAAACAACGGTTGACGGACTACTAGATTGTTCAGTAGGGTGCATACGCTCTGGAACGACTGGGAGCGCGGGCAGCTCGCCCGCTTGGTCTCACTATAGACTCTCAGATAATGTTTCAGACAAACGGCTCGTTCGGTGAGCGTCAACATAGCCGTTGGACTCTGATTCTTTATCTGAAACGCTATAGCAACTGGCGACTGGCGACTGGCGACTGGCGACTGGCGATTGGCAACTGGCGACTGGCAACTGCTCACTCGCACGGAACGTGGCACGAGTTCTGCACTTAGCCGTCATCAAGCGGTGGTGATAGGCAGCCCCACTACTGCCAGACGAGGAGGCCGCTTGGCCCCTTGAGTTGTGACATACGGAGGTTCGCAATGGTCATGACAATCATCGCGGCGGCAGGCTTGAATTACGGATTGGGCATCATCGGCTGGCTGATCATCGGCGCTATCGCCGGGGCGCTGGCCGGGATGTTCATGCGTGGCGGCGGCTACGGCATCGTGGGCGACATCGTCGTCGGCATCGTGGGAGCATTGATCGGCGGGTTCGTGCTGAGTCTGTTCGGCTTTGGCGCCGACAGCCTCATCGGCACGCTGATCACGGCGTTTATCGGCGCCTGCATCCTGATCGTTATCCTGCGTGCGGTTGGCGGCAGCAGACAAACACCCCGGTCGCCAAGCTACCGCTAGCCGATAGCCCACACACTTTCATCGCCTCAGGTGGGGCGCGATGACTGGGCGTCATCGCGCCCCACCCACGTTTTCGTTGGGTCATAACGACGGGTGGGATCAATGGGCACACTCCGTGACCTGGCAGCATTGGGCGCGTATAGTTATATGTCGTCACGACGTTATAGACCGATTGTAGAACCAAGCGGAACGGAAAGGATGCTCGTGCGCATGTCTATCGTGGTGATCGAGTTGGGGACGTCGCGGCGTCGCGGAGTTGATGGAAAGACGAAGGCCTCATGAACACGCTGACGCGCGACATGCTGAAGCCGGATACGCTGAAAGCCGCGGCAGCCGAGCTGGTGGGCACGTTTTTCCTGACCCTGGCCGCGTTGATTAGCGGGACGCCCTACGCGGTGGGCCTGACGCTGGTGGTCTTCGTCTACGCGTTCGGCAACATCTCGGGCTGCAACATCAACCCGGCCGTCACCGTGGGACTGATGGCCGCGCGGCGCCTGCCCCTGGCCACGGGCATCGTCTACATCGTCGCGCAGGTCATTGGCGCGCTGCTGGCCCGTGCGCTGGCCCCCTCCGTGGCGCAGTTACCCTCCTACGCGGCGGCAACGTTCGTCGGCGAGTTCCTGGGCTTCGGCTTTCTGATGCTCGCCGTGATCGCCGACTCCGACAACTACGTGCCGAAGTCGGGCAGCGGCATCGCCATCGGCGGGGCGCTCGCCGCCGGTCTGGTTACCACCAAGGGCATCCTCAATCCGGCGGTGGCCATCGCCATGGGCCAGCTGTTCTCGTTCACCAGTTTGTTGCCGGCACTGGTGGCGCCCCTGGCCAGTGCGGCGGTCTTCAGCCGGCTGTTCCTGCTCTTCGCACCAAAGGAAGGGGGGCAGGAACAAGCATCGGGCGCATCCGATCCGGACGATGGATCGTCGAAGCCGGAGCCAAAGCCGAAACAAGGGGCGGAATCGAGGCCGACAGCCGGGACTGGGCCGCGCCGGCCCGCATCCTCGCGGGGCAACGGGGCTACGGGCAGGCGGACGTCATCCACCTGGCGCCCCAAGTCGCGCTGAGGGTAAAGCCGCCACGCAGGGCGCGGACCCTGAAGGGTCTCCTCTGGCCCGTCATCCGGCACAACGGGAGCGTTCGCGCCGACCTTTCAAGGGCAGGCCGCCGATGCGCACAATCGCAGGGCGCACCCTCTGGAGCCATGAGCATTGACGGCCGCGTGGCGACGTGGTAGCCTGTATCAACACCGGATCGCCAGCAGCCCTCAAATCGCTAGCACGCGCCGTCCGCCGTGGATCGGCCCCAGCCAGCCCTACTCGACTGGCGGGATCGAGACCGGTCGGCGCGGAAAGACCAGGACTGTTATGCGCGAGTTTGCGCCCCGCGAACACGAGTCTGACCACGCCCCTGTCCCCTCCCGCCACTACCACGCGCCGTCGTCGGCCTACCATACCTATGCCGACCACGCCCCGCCGGCGGTGACGCACGCCGACCCCGCCCCGGAGATTCTCCCCGAGCCGGCGCGTCCCCCGCTCACGCCGCACCCCGCCGCGCCCGCGCCCGCCCCTGCCTTCGTGCTGGTGGACCACGCCCCGCGGCAGGAGCCTCTAATCATCCCCCACGCCTACACGCAGCTGCACACCTTGCTCGCGCGCGACCCCGGCGTGCCGCTCGACCCCCGCACGCTGGCGCGCATGGAGGCCAACCTGCGCGTGCCCCTGGGCGACATCCGCATCCACGACGACCCAGGCGCCTGGACGCTGTGCGCCCACCTCGCCGCGCCGGCCCACACCGCGGGCATGCATATCTTCTTCGCGAAGGGCGCCTACCAGCCAGGGACGGTGGCCGGGCGCAACCTGCTGGGACACCAGTTGGAGCGCGCCGTGGCCTGGCGCGCCGCGCAGCAGGCCACGGAGGCCGCGCAGCCGGCGCCCATGGCCGTGCACACCCACGAGGCGCCGCACCAGCCCCCCGTCGCTTCGTCCGTGCCCGCCGCCACGACGCCCGCCGCCACGACGCACGCCGCGACGGACTGGCCGCGGCCCGACCGGACGGGCTTTGTCGCCCTGCCCACGCCCCAGCCCGGCCGTCTCGCCTACCCCGCCGGGGCTGAACCCTACGCGGACGCCAGCGACTTCGTGCTCCGCGTGCAGCCCCGCCGCGACGCCCCGCCCATCCTCCCCCTTAGCCTCCACGAGGACACCCGCGTCCTGGTGCTCGGCACGACCGCCGGCCCTGCCCCGGACCGCTGGTATGACGTGCGCGTCGAGCAGCCGGCGCTGAGCGGCCTGGAGGGCTGGATCTGGCACGGCGAGGTGGCCCTCGACGCGGGCGCGTCCGCTGTCGGCGCGCCGACCGCCGTCAGCGCGCCGCACAAGCACGGGGGCGGAGGGGCGCATCCGGGCGGGAGCTCACACGCCCCGACGGGGGAGGAGGCGGACGCCATCGCCGACGTGCGGTCACACCTGCACTGGCCGGCCCCTGTGGTGCAGTCCCTGGTGACGCTGAACGACCGGCCGGTAGCCCTGCTGGCCGACGCGTCCCCGGACCACGCCACCCACTTCGCGCTGCACCTGGACGGCCAGGTGCTCCCGTTGCGGCAGGAACCGGCGGGCGCGGTCTATTGGGCCATGCAGGACATCATCGCCGCCGGGCCGACGCAGGACAATCCTGGCGCGGCGGGCTCGCTGCTCTCAGCTCTCGCCGGGGCGGTGCAGCGCGACCTCGCCGCCGTCGCCACGCTGCCCGGCCAGTTCGTGGACGCGCTCACCGCCGAGGGTAGGACGATCCTGCAAAACATGCTCGGCCCCGAGCTGACCGCTGTGCTGGGCCGCGCCGACGGCGTGCTGTCCGCTATCCTGGCCGACCCCCTCGGCTTCTTCGCCCACCTGGCCACGGCCCTCAAGGACGGGTTCAGCGGCTTCATTGCGCGCTTGCCGGACCACCTCAAGAGCGGCCTGATGGCCTGGTTGGGCCAGACGCTGGGCGCCCTGTCTATCGAGCTGCCCAAGGCCTTCGACCTGGCGGGCGTTGCTTCGGTCGCGCTGCAGGTCCTGACCCTGACCTACGACCACGTGCGCGCCCTGCTGGTGCAGGCGCTGGGGGAGGACGGCGAGGCGCGCGTGGAGGCCATGGAGCGGGGCTATGGATTCCTGGCGCAGTTGGCCGCGCCGGGCGGGCTGGCCGCCGCCTGGGAGCAGGTGCAGCAGGTCGCGGGCGCGTCGGCCGGCGACCTCGTCGGGCCGATCATCGGGGGCGTCACGGCCTGGGTGGGGCAGCGGCTGGCCGTCTCCGTCGCGGAGCACCTGGTGACCCTGTGCTCGGGCGTGGGCAGCATCGTCGCCGCCGTCCAGTCCATCTACAACGCCGTCTCTTTCTTCGTCGGCAACCGCGACGCTATTGCCGCGCTAGCCACCAACGTGCTCGACGTGGTCTCGACCATCGCCACGGGCAAGGCGGCCGACCTGGCGCGGCTGGGCCAGACCATCGAGGCGACCATGGCAGGGATGCTGCCGCTGCTGATCGACTTCTTGGCGCGGCAGTTCGGGCTGGGCGACGTGGGCCAGCGGCTGCATCAGCTGATCGAGGATGCGCGGGCGCCGATCACGCGGGTCGAGCAGCAGTTGGTGGCCTTCCTGGCCCGCCAGGCGCACCGCTTCCCCGTCCGCAACACCTCGCACGGGCACGGCGCTGGGCCGGCAGGGACAGGTGGGGGCGGGCAGGTCGAGCCGAGCGACTTCCCGCGCGAGACCTTCGAGAGCGACGAGGGGCGGCACACCGTGTGGGTGGACGCGGCGGGCGAGAGCCCGGCGCCGATGATGTCGAGCACGCCCACCGCGCTGACGGAGGTGCTGGCGGAGGTGGTGGCGCGGGGCCTGCGCACGGACATGGACCCGGACATGGTCCAGGCGCGGGAGCTGGTCGTGCAGATGGTGGGCCTGGCGCGGGCCGTCACGCGGGAGCGGCGCGCGGGCGGTGACGCCCACGCCATCCGCTCCTACTATCAGGCGCTGCTCAAGAAGGAGCAGCGCGTGGCCACGCTCCTCAAGGCCATGTTCGGCAATAAGCCCCTCGGGGCATACGACAATCGCTACCAGCTCGAAGGACTTGTCTCAACCTACGGGAATCTACCAGTACAGAAGGGGGATAAACTGACAGGGGATCACCAGCCACAGGCCGAGGTCCTGAAGCACGTGGCGATGCTCTCCGGTACCTTGGCTACTTTGCTTTTCGATGGCCGTTTCATCCAGAAAGTCGTGGCAGGGAGGCACGTAGACGGTGGGTATGCCATCAACGTGAGAGAAGAGAGGCATTATCTAGGCCGTACTTATGGACGAAGCCCCGATGCGGTGAAGAATGCTATAAACACGGCGGTAGCTGCCAAAACCACCGACGACGACAAACGAGTGGCGGCGATCGACGTGCTCAGGGACGAGCTCGCATCCGATGTCCAGGCCATGAGGACAGTGGTTAACCTACCGGACGACCATCCAAAGGCGTGGGGCGATATTAACAATCTCCCTAACCTTTCAGCACCAGGCAAGAAGTGGCTCATCCGCAAGGTACGCGGTCAAATCCTGCGGGGAGAGACTCGCATCGCGGCCCAAAATCTGGATCGGCTCAACTACAAGGCAACATGACGCAAGGTATGACAACATGCAGCGTAAAGATGGAGGCATGATGACCCTCGAACAACTACGTCGGAACTTCCCAGAGGGCATCCCTCTGCCAAGCCTGCTGGACCAGTTGTGCGCGTTCACAGAGGCCGAGGGGGGTGACGGTGTCTCTCTTGGGGGCTACCTTGAACTGACCGAAAATGGCCCCCTGGCCCTAGACGCGTGGTTCCGCGGGAATGAACGTGCGATCTCTCGATTTATTATCTTCGCCTCCGACGAGACTGACGGGCTATACGGCTACTGGCGCTACGACGACCGGCCGCTCGACCATGCACCCCTGGTCTATCTGGACGACGAGTGCGCCCACAACACCGTGCTGGCTGGCAACCTAGCCGATTTCCTCACTCTCGTAGGCGTGGGCCAGAGATTCCTCGGGAGGGTGGACGAGTGGGATGCTCAGGAGGAGCCCGACGAGGACACTCTCCGCTACCGCGACTGGCTGCGTGCGGGGTTGGGCATCGAGCCACCCACCCTGGATGAGGGGCGCCAGATCATCGCGCGCGCGCGTCCGCAACACCCAGACCTGGATGAGTGGATCGACCAGATCAGGGCGACCGCTCAGTGACTGCGGATGTCGCACGAGCCGCCCAGTTGCGCCGATGACACCCGAGGAGTTGCATCGCAGTTTCCCTGATGATACCCCCTTACCGGAACTGCTCGTCAGGTTATGTGCGTTCACGGACGAGGAGGATGGCAACGGAGGAACGATTGCCGAAGACCTCGAACTCTACGAGCGTGGTCCCTTCGCCCTAAATGCCTGGTTCCGCGGCAACATACGCGCGGCCGCTCAGTTCGTCGTGTTCGCCTCCGATGAAGCAGGCGGTCTCTACGGCTACTGGCGCTATGAAGGCCAGCCGCTCGACCGGGCACCGCTCGTCTACCTCAACGACGAGGGCGCCCACAACACCGTCCTGGCCAGCACCCTGGAGGAGTTTCTCACCCTCGTAGGCGTGGGCCAGCCATACATCGGCATGGTCGACGAGTGGGATGAGCAGGAGGAGCCCGACGAGGACACCCTCCGCTACCGCGACTGGTTGCGCGCCGAGCTAGGGGTCGAGCCGCCTACGCTAAATGAGGCCCGCGCCATCGTTGAGCACGCGCGCGGGCAGCACCCCGACCTCGACGCCTGGGTCGAGCAGTCCCTGGTAGCCGCGCAGTAACGGAGGATGGGCGCAACGACTTTATCGCGCACGTGGGGCAGCACCTGACCGACGGCCTGACGGCGTGGCTGGGGCGGGAACTGGGCGGCCTGGCCATCGAGGCGCCCGCGCACTTCGACCTGCCCGGCGTCGTCTCGGTCGTGCTCCAGGGGCTGGGCGTCACCTACAGCCACCTCCGCGCGTTGCTCGTGGCGCGGCTCGATCCGGGCGGCGAGGCCGCGGTGGAAGCGATGGAGCGGGCCTACGGCTTCCTCCAGGAGTTGGCCGCGCCCGGCGGCCTGGTCGCCGCGTGGCATCAGGTTCTGGGCCTGACGGGGGTCCACATCCAGGATTTGGTGGGCCTGGTGGTCGGCGGGGCCACGAGTTGGCTGGAGGGGCGCCTCACCGTCTCGGTGACGGAACACCTGCTGACGCTGTGCTCGGGCGCGGGCAGCATCGTGGCGATCATCCAGAGCATCTACAACGCCGTCACCTTCTTCATCAACAACCGCGACGCCATCGCCGCGCTGGCCGACCGGGTGCTCGGGATGGTCTCGACCATCGCGCGGGGCAAGGCCGCCGATCTCGCCCACCTCGGGGGCGAGGTCGAGGCCACGATGGCCAGCACGCTGCCGCTGCTGATCGACTTCCTTGCGCGGCAGTTCGGCCTCGGCGACATCGGGGGCGAGATCAGCCGCCTGATCAACCAGGTGCAACAGCCCATCACCACGCTGGAGAACAAGCTGGTCGGCGTCATCGCCCGCAAGGCGCACGTCTACGGGCACGCCGCGCCAGGAGCGCCGCGCCAGGGCGGCCGAGTCCGGCCGGGCGACTTCCCGCGCAAGGAGGTGGAGACCGACGAGGGGCGGCACACGATCTACGTGGAGATGCAGGGGGACCGGGCGGTGGTGATGATGGCCAGCACCCCCGCGCCGCTGATCGCCTTCTTCGACGCCGCCGCGCGGGACGACACCATCCCCGCGCAGGACAAGGAGCACATCCCCGAAGGCCTGCGGCTGGTCGCCCACCTCAACGCGCTCGTGCAGCAGATCGTGGCCGACGCGTTGGTGGGCAAGGCGGAGACGGAGACGCAGCCGCTGAAGACAGCGATGGCGGCGACGGAGGACCGCATCGCCGAGATCATCACGGAGGTGCTCCGAACATCGAAGGACGACGTGGCCCAGTTCGATCACAGGTACAAGCTCGAGGGTCTGGTCACCACCTACGAGAACATGCCGGAACAGACATTCGATGATTTCACGCCCGACCATCAGCCGCAGTCGGCAGCCCTCAAAGAGGTGGCTCGGCTCCCGCAGTTCGCCAACCTTTTTATCCAGGTCGTCGCCTTGCCCACTAAGCCGAAAATCCAGGCGCCCGGTGGCTATTGTATCAACCTCCATCAACATCGCCACGAGGCAGGCCGTACCTATGGTCCTAAGAGTCAGGGCGCCAACGGAACGTTGGCGCTGTTCCAGGCCAAGCTCACGACCAAGCTACAAGCGGCTGGCTCTAATGTCGACGACCAGCGGACAGCGGCTCTCGCGGCGCTGAAAGAAGAATTGGCTGCGGATGTGCGGACGATGCGCGAGGCGATCCAGGCCGAAGACCGCGAGACGTACAATGAGGTGTGGCAAGACATCCTCGGGTTGAGACTCTCGAACATGAAAAAGAGGGACTGGATTCAGATGATACGGCACCAGATCCTGGCGGGCGAGAACCGCGTCGCGTGGCAGGACTTTGATCGCCTGGCGCGACCGCTCTAGGTGACGGACAGGCAGAGAGTGACACACAAGGAGAGCACATGAAAGCTGAAGACTTTATCGCCAACTTCCCGGATGGCTTACCCGTTCCTCCGTTGTTCGTCAAGCTGGCCATGTACCAGGCTCGTCCAAACAGCGGCTTCCTCCCTGGCCGACTAGAGTTAACAAGGACGGGGCGGCGGGATGCCATTGCCTGGTTCAGCAAAGATGAGGGCACGGCGCGCCCCTTCATTGTGTTCGCGCATGACAAGTCGTACTCCCTCTTCGGCTACTGGCGCGACCAGGACCAATCGCTCGACCAGGCTCCCCTGGTGTTCCTGCACGACGAGGGCGTCGAGAGCACCGTGCTGACCAACACCCTGGAGGAGTTCCTGGCCCTGCTCGCCCTCGGCAACCCGGCCCATACAATCGACATGGTGGAGGGGGAGGACGAGCCCGAGGACGACGAGTACGCCCAGCGCTATCGGGCCTGGCTGCGTGCGGAGACGGACATCGCGGTGCCCACCATCGCCGAGGCCCACGCCATCGTGGAACGGGCACGCGCGTCACATCCCGACCTCTTGCAGTGGATCGACCAGTGGGCGGACGCGCGCACCGCATGACCAATGGCCGCTCCTGCATTCGCCGACGTGCGGGGGCGCCTGCACTGGCCGGCCCCCGCGGTGCAGGCCCTGGTGACGCTGAACGACCGCCCGGCCGCCCTGCTGGCCGACGCGCCCCCGGACCACGCCACCCGCTTCGCCCTGCACCTGGAGGGCCAGGTGCTCCCGCTGGCGCAGGCGCCGGCGGGCGCGGTCTACGGGGCCATGCAAGATGTCATCGCGGCGGGCGACGACCCTGTAGCGCTGCTGCCCGCCCTCGTTGGCGCGGTGCAGCGCGACCTCGCCGCCGTCGCCCACCTGCCGGGACAGTTCCTTGATGCGCTCACCGCCGAGGGCAAGAAAGTCCTCCTGAGCTTGTTGGGGCCGCAGGTGACCGCCGAACTCGACAAGACGGGCAGCTTGATGGCGCAGATCCTCGCCGATCCGCTCAAGTTCTTCGCAAACCTAGCCTATGCCCTCGAGCGTGGGTTCGGTGACTTCGTCCACCATATCGGGGACCACTTGAAGAATGGCCTGATGACATGGCTGGGCCGCGTGTTGGGGAGCTTGTACGTTGATCTGCCACCCTCGTTTGACCTGGCGGGGGTCGTCTCCATCGGGCTGCAGGTGCTGAACCTGACCTATAGCCATCTACGGGGGCTGCTGGTGGCGAAACTTGGCAAGGATGGCGAGGCGCGTGTGGCGGCGATGGAGCGGGGCTGGTCATTCCTCATGACCTTGGCCTCGCCAACTGGCCTCGCCGCTGCTCTGGGCGAATTCCAGAAGTTCGCCGGAATGTCGCCGGGCGAGTTGCTGGGGATCGTCAAAGACGGCATCATGGACTGGATGAAGGGCCAGCTCATCGCGTCGGTGACGGAGCATCTCCTGTCGCTATGCACGGGTGCGGGTAGCATCGTCGCGGCCATCGCGTCGATCTACAAGGCGATCACCTTCTTCCTTGACAACCGCGACTACCTCGTTGACCTAGCCAATCAGGTGCTGGGCGCGTTGACGACCATTGCGCGGGGCGCGAAAGCTGACCTCGACAAGGCTGGCGACAAGATCGAGGCGACCATGGCCGCCACGTTGCCGCTGCTAATCGACTTCCTGGCCCGCCAGTTTGGCCTGGGGGACATTGGCGCGGAAGTTCACGCGGTCGTCGAAAAGATCCAGAATCCCATCACGACGATGGAGGACCATCTGGTTGACCTCATCGTCGGCCAGGCACACAGGTTCCCCATCGGGACACCGACACCTGGTCATAACAGTGCTGTGGTGGGCGAGTCGGTGGACGCGTCCGCTTTCCCGCAGGACACGTTCCAGACCGATGAAGAGACACACACGATCTTCATCGCTATGAAGGGCGCACACCCGGTCATCATGATCGCCAGTACGCCGAACCCTCTCGTGGAGTTCCTCGACACCGCCGACAAGAACCCCAACATCGACCAGAGATTCAAGGTGGGTATCCCCGATGCACGGGTGTTAGTGGCCGAGATGGCGACACTGGTTGACGAGATCGCGGCTGAGCGGCGCGCGGGCAAAAAGGCCGACGACCCGACCGTGAGAGCGAAGTATGCGGAGGTCGCGGGGAAAGAGGACAAGATCGCTAAGATACTCAAGCGCGTCCTGTCGAAAGTGGATATCGGCGAGTGGCCCAACGACGACGAGTTCGTGGCGCGTTACAAGCTCGAAGGATTGGTCGCTACTTACAGGAACATGCCAGTGTCACGAGATGACGATTTCACGCCCGATCATCAGCTGCAATCGAAACTTCTCAAGCACGTAGCCGGGCTTGCCGCGTTTACCAGCCTCTACATCAAGGATGTGGTCGGGACAGAAGCACAACAGTCGCCTGGTGGCTACTGCATAAACCTCTCACTCTACCGACATCAAGCGGGTCGCACATTCAGTTACAAGAGCAACGGCGACGACGGGTCGCTGACGCTGGCCAAGGCGGATGTCAACCGTCGGGTAGCCGCGGCTGGCTCTGATCCGGTGGAGCAGCGGAAGGCAGCTATTGAGGCACTCCAAGCCGCCCTCGCCTTGGATGTCGCGGATATGAAGCGAGTCGCGCAATCCAACAATCCGGGGGTGTGGCAGGACATACACGACCTGAAGAGCCTCAAAGACGTGGCCAAGGCAACCCTGATCGAACGGATTAGGGAGCAGATCCTCGCGGGTGAGGATCGAATCGCAAACCAGAATCTTGATCGGCTGCAAGGACCAAGGACAGGTCCCTAGTCTCGGAGGAAGATGGCATGAGAGCCGTAGATTTTATCGCCCAGTTCCCTGACGGCCTAACTATGCCAATTGCGCTTTATAAGCTCGCGGAGTATGTCGAGCGGGAGAAGGTCTTTCTGCCCGGCAAAATCCAGCTGATCACTAAAGGCGCCGCGCTGACCACCGGAGCCTTCGACGGTGACAGGGCCACAGCAGACCAATTTACTATGTTCGCCCGCGACCGCGTCGGGTCTCTCTTCGGCTACTGGCGCTATGAGGAGCAACCACTCGACCGGGCACCCCTGGTTTATCTCCACAGCGAGGGCGCGGACAGCACCGTGCTGGCTAACACCCTGGATGAGTTCCTGGCACTGCTGGCGGTTGGCCACCCCCGCGACAGCATGTTCCCGGCAGAGGAGGGGGAGGACGATGCGGATGAAGTCGAGGAGGAGGATGGCGACAACGATGCCGACGATACTAGGCAATACAGGGAGTGGCTTCAGGCGGAGATGGGCATCGAGACTCCAACGCGAGTCGAGGGCCACCGCATCGTCGAACAAGCCCGGTCTGCCCATCCCGACTTCCTTGAGTGGCTGGACCGCTGGGCCAATGCTCATAGGCGTGGAGCGTAATGTGCCCGATGGGGCGAACCGCAACTCTCCTCCGTCGGGCCAAGACTCCATCGCTTGTGCCCCATTGGACGATCCTTACTCCGTCGCCCCAATAGTGTCCACTAACGTCTGCGCGTTAGTTTTGGTAGCCGACCTTGCTATACACCGGTCTGTCAAGTCTTTGCCCTCCAGATTCCAGAAAACTCAGGTGAGCCAGGCGGAGATCCACGCACGCTGATGCTGCTGGTAGTCAAGGCTGATCGCTTCGGCCAGTTTGCCGGGCGTCAAGCGATCTCCC
>JAABUQ010009566.1_pt1 | contig 13058 bp, 12 predicted proteins | sample 5560001 | NCBI WGS metagenome assembly JAABUQ01 (sample SAMN10711888, study PRJNA513371) | rock metagenome | isolation source: Antarctica rocks | place: Antarctica: Victoria Land, Finger Mt nord | collected 2015-12-18 | reverse complement strand
CAGCCGTAAGCGCAAGCTGCTGGAAAAGCAGAAGGAAGGCAAGAAGCGGATGAAGATGGTCGGGCGGGTCGAGGTGCCGCAGGAGGCGTTCATCGCGGCCCTCTCGACTGCCCCGACCAGCTGAGCGCGGGTCGTCACCGTGCCCTCGACCCCGCCTGCGGGCGAGCCCGCGCCGGGCGACGGCTCGCTGCCGGCCGGGGCACTCGACGGCGCCGGTGACCGGCGGCTCGGCGCATACGTCCACGTGCCATTCTGCGCCACCCGCTGCGGCTACTGCGACTTCAACACCTACACGGCAGGTGAACTGGGGGACGCCTCGGCACCCGCCGCCTGGCTCGACGCAGCGGTGCGCGAGGTCGGGCTGGCTTCCCGCATGCTCGGCCCGACGCCGCGGCAGCTGTCGACCGTGTTCATCGGCGGCGGCACGCCCACCCTGTTGCCCCCGGCGATGCTGCGCACAGTGCTCGACGCCCTCGACCACAGCTTCGGGCTGGCGACCGGCGCCGAGGTGACGACCGAGGCCAACCCGGAGTCGGTAACCCCCGGATCGCTGCAGGCGCTGGCCGATGCCGGCATCAACCGGGTCTCCTTCGGGATGCAGAGCGGGGTCGAGCACGTCCTCGCCGCGCTCGACCGGCGGCACACCCCCGGCCGGGTGGCCGACGCGGTGGGCTGGGCGCGCGACGCCGGCATCGCGCAGGTCAGCGTCGACCTCATCTACGGGGCGCCGGGCGAGACCGACGCCGACTGGGCCGCGAGCCTCGACGCCGCCCTCGCCCTCGAGCCCGACCACGTGAGCGCCTACGCCCTGGTGGTGGAGCAGGGCACCCGGCTTGCCCGCCAGGTCAGCCGGGGCGAGGTGCAGCCGCCGGACGACGACGCGCTGGCCGACCGGTACGAGGCCGCCGACGCCGCCTTCGGTGCCGCCGGCCTGCAGTGGTACGAGGTCTCCAACTGGGCCCGGAGCCCGGATGCGCGGTGCCGGCACAACCTCGGCTACTGGCGCGGTGAGGACTGGTGGGGCATCGGGCCGGGGGCGCACAGCCATGTTGGCGGCACCCGCTGGTGGAACGTGCGGCACCCGGCCGCCTACGCGCAGCGCCTCGTCGAGGGCCGCAGCCCTGCCCAGGCGCGCGAGGTGCTGAGCGCCGACGCCCGGCGGCTCGAGACCGTGCTGCTCGGGGTGCGGCTGGCCGACGGACTCGCGCTCGACGCGGCACCGGGCATCGACACCGTCGCCGCACGGCAGCTCGCACACGACGGGCTGCTGGAGCCGGCCGCCCTCGATGCGGGACGCGCGGTCCTGACCCTGCGCGGACGGCTGCTGGCTGACACCGTGGTTCGGGCGCTGACCGCAGACTGAACCGCTGGTCCGGCCAGGAGCTCGGCGGCCAGCCGCTTCAGGCGAGCTCCGGGCGCTGGTAGGGCTGTTGGAGCACATGGGCGTCGAGCCAGGCGAGCACGGCCCCGTACCAGACCCGGATATTGCCCGGCTTCAGCACCCAGTGGTTCTCGTCGGGCAGGTACAGCAGCTGCGACGGGACCCCGCGGCGCTGCAGGTCGGTCCACAGCCGCAGCCCCTCGCTCACCGGAACCCGGTAGTCGTTCTCGCCGTGGATGACCAGGGTCGGGGTGCGGACCGCGTCGACGAACGAGTCCGGCGACCAGCGGGCGTAGTGCTCGTGGTCGCGGCGCGGGTCGCCCCAGTCCTGCTCCCAGTAGACGGCGTCGTCGGTGGTGCCGTGGAACTGGCCCATCGACCACAGCGACGCGTGCGTGACCGCGGCGCGGAACCGGTCGGTGTGCCCGATCACCCAGTTGGTCAGGTAGCCGCCGTAGGACCCGCCAATGACCGCGGTGCGCTCACCGTCGATGTCGGGACGGGCCACGGCGGCGTCGGTCAGTGCCATCACATCGGTGTACGGGGTGCCGCCCCACTGGTGCCAGCCGCGGTCGACCATCTGCTGGCCATAGCCGGTCGACAGCGCCGGGTCGGGCAGCAGGACGGCGTACCCACGGGCGGTGAACAGGGCCGGCTGCCAGCGCCACTGCCAGGCGTTCCAGGAGCCGAGCGGGCCGCCGTGGATCGCGACCAGCAGCGGGGCGGGGGCGCCTGCGGCGGGTTCGGCGGGTTCGGCGGGTTCGGCGGGTTCGGCGGGTTCGGGCAGGACGAGCCAGGCCCGCAGCGGCGTGCCGTCCTGGCTGGTGGCGTGCACCTGCTCGACCCGCTGCTCCACCGGCCGGGGCAGGGCTACCGCATGCAGCACGCGAGCAGCGCCGTCGGTGCCGGCGGCGGCCAGCGAGACGACCACCGGCGGAGTGGCGATCCGGCTGCGCAGCGCATACAGGGTGGTGCCGTCGGGCGAGACCGACACGTCCGACAGCGCCCCGTCAGCCGAGACGCGGCGGGTGGGGCCGCCCGCGACGTCGACGGCGTAGATCGCGCCGAAGCCTTCGTCGTCCGCGGTGACGTAGACCGTCGAGCCGTCGGGCGACCACAGCGGCGTCCCAGGCCACCGGTCGAGGTCGGCGGCCAGCCGCCGCGGCTCGTTCCCCGCGCCTGCCTCGAGCGGGTAGAGCCACAGCTCGAAGGCCGGCGCCCGGTCGGGGCGGGGCGTGTGGCTGCGCGTGGCCACCACCCACCGGCCGTCGGGGCTGACCGCGGGGGCGTCATGGTCGTGGTCGTCGACCGCCGCGATGACCCTGCGCTCGCCCCCGGCGGCGGGGATCAGCACGAGATCCGTGCGGTGGGCGCCGAGCCCCAGCGGGGTGCGCCAGGTGGTGACGACCGCGCTGCCGTCGTCCAGCATCGACATGCTCGCCTCGACCAGGCTCTGCCCGACCGCGCCGGTGAGGTCCAGCGGTTCCGCGGCTAGCACCTCGTCGCCCCGTTCGGCGCTCTTCTCCGGGGCCGGGAGCGCCAGCAGGCGGGGGCGCCGCGGCCCGAGATGGCGGTCCCAGAACCGGACGGGGTAGTCGTCGAACAGCAGGGCGCCGGTGCCGGCTTCCTTGCGGCGGGTGGCGAGCGCCCGGTCGTCGGCGAGGGTGGCCGACCGCGGGAAGACGTCGCACAGCAGTGCCATCGTCGCGGCGGCACGGGCCACGCCGACCGCTCGCGGGGCGGTCGCAAGGCTCAGCAGACGCCGCGGCTCCCCGCCGGCACGGGGCAGCAGCCACAGCCCGGAGTCCTCGTCGTCGGCGTCGGCAGGCGCCTCCGGGTCGGGGCGGCCCGACACCAGTAGGGCGGAGCCGTCCGGAAGCACACCGACGAGCGCGTCGTTCTCGCGGGGCGCGGTGAGCCGGCGGGCGGAGCTCAACCCGTCGGTGTCGAGTGACCAGACCGCCGTGCCGAACGCGGTGCCCTTCGGGGTCAGCGTCCCCGCCGTGAAAAGCAGCCGATCGCCGTCGGGTGACAGGCGAAGGCCGGCGAGCCGAGGGATCGGCAGAAAGGCGTCGAGGTCCAGCGACATGCGTCGACACGCTAACCCGCGGGATGCCGCGGGCCTGGCCGCCGCGCGCACGCGGCTCCTTGCAGCGTCACGGCCTATCATTGGCACTCACGGGGGATGAGTGCCAGCGGCACTGACGCACCGGGTGATGCAGCAGAGGGGGCGCAGATGGTCGAGGAGCGCCGCCTTGAGGTCCTGCGGGCCATCGTCGAGGACTTCGTGCTGCAGGGCGAGCCGGTTGGGTCCAAGGCGGTGGCCGAGCGGCACGGCCTTGCCGTGTCGCCGGCAACGGTGCGCAACGACATGGCCGCACTGGAGGACGAGGGCTACATCGTCCAGCCGCACACCAGCGCGGGCCGCGTCCCCACCGACAAGGGCTACCGGCTGTTCGTCGACCGGCTCTCCACGGTCAAGCCGTTGTCGGTGGCCGAGCGGCGGGCGATCGAGAGCTTCCTCGAGGGCGCCGTCGATCTCGACGACGTCGTGCGGCGCAGCGTCCGGCTCCTCGCGCAGATCACTCGCCAGGTCGCCGTGGTGCAGTACCCGACGCTCTCGCGCTCGGCCGTCCGGCACGTCGAGCTCGTGCCGCTGACCGACGCCCGCCTGCTCGTCGTGCTCATCACCGACCAGGGCCGGGTGGAGCAGCGGGTGGTCGAGATGGCTGCAGCCGTCGCGGAGACCGACATCGCCCGGCTCCGCACGCTGCTTGGAGCGGCATTGCACGGGCGCCGGCTGGTCGACGCCCCCGACGCGCTCGACGCCCTGGCCGAGCAGGCTGAGCCGCACCTGCGCGGCGCAGCAACTGCCCTCGTCACGGTGGTGCTGGAGGCGCTCGTCGAAAAGCCTGAGGAGCGCGTGGCCCTGTCGGGCACGGCCAACCTCACCCGCAGCGTCATCGACTTCCCCCACACCCTCAGCCCGGTGCTCGAGGCGCTGGAGGAGCAGGTGGTGCTGCTCAGGCTGCTGGGGCAGACCGACGCCGCCCACCCGCTGACGGTCTGCATCGGCCGCGAGCACGACGTCGAGGGGCTGCAGACCACCTCTGTCGTCTCAGCGGGGTACGGCCTGGGCGGCCTCGGCGTGCTCGGCCCGATCCGGATGGACTACGCGGGCACGATGGCAGCGGTGCATGCCGTCGCGCGCTACGTGGGCAACCTGCTGGGCGGGACGCCGTGACCCGGGCGGGACGCCGCGACCTGGGCGGGACGCCGTGACCGCCGCCCGCGTCCCATGACCCCCCTCGCACCTCCCGCCCTTCACCTGACCCCGACGACGGGACGACACCGCACGTGAGCAGCGACTACTACGGCACCCTCGGCGTAAAGCAGGGAGCTACCCCGGACGAGATCAAGAAGGCGTACCGCAAGCTCGCTCGCGAGCTGCACCCCGATGTCAACCCGGGCGCCGAGGAGCGCTTCAAGGACGTCACGCGCGCATACGAGGTGCTCTCCGACCCGGAGAAGCGCCAGATCGTCGACCTTGGCGGTGATCCGCTGGCCACCGCCGGCGGGGGCGGCGGCAGCCCGTTCGGAGCAGCCGGCTTCGGCGGCCTCGGGGACATCATGGACGCCTTCTTCGGCGGCAGTGCCGGCGGCGGCGGTGCATCGGGTCGCGGCCCACGAGGGCGCGTGCGCCCCGGCGCGGATGCGCTGCTGCGGCTCGAGCTCGACCTCGGCGACACCGCCTTCGGGGTGACCCGCGAGATCACAGTCGACACGGCCGTCGTGTGCCCGGTCTGCACCGGCGAGGGCACCTCGCCGGGCACCCACCCCGAGACCTGCCCGACGTGCAAGGGGCGCGGCGAGACCCAGCAGGTGTCGCGCTCGTTCCTCGGCCAGGTGGTCACCGCCCGGGTCTGCTCGCGGTGCAGCGGGGCGGGCACCATCATCCCGCACCCCTGCCGGGAATGCAGCGGTGAGGGACGGGTCCGCGGGCGGCGCACGCTCACCGTCAAGATCCCCGCGGGTGTCGAGGACGGGATGCGCATCCGGCTCGCGAACGAGGGCGAGGTGGGGCCGGGTGGCGGTCCGGCCGGTGACCTCTACGTCGAGATCGCCGAGCGCGAGCACTCGATCTTCACCCGCGAGGGGGACGACCTGCACTGCGAGATCACCTTGCCGATGACAGCGGCGGCGCTCGGGTCGAGCGTCCCGCTGACCACGCTCGACGGTGAGGAGAAGATCACCGTGCGCCCGGGGACGCAGCCTGCCCACGTCGTGCATTTGCCGGCGCGCGGGGTGCCGCACCTGCGCCGCACCGGCCGGGGTGACCTGTTCGTCCACGTCAACGTGGAGACACCAACCCGCCTCGACGGCGAGCAGGAGAGGCTGCTGCGCGAGCTGGCCCGCCTGCGCGGCGAGGAGCGCGAAAGCAGCGGCGACCACGACGGCCGGGGCCTGTTCTCCAAGCTGCGCGGGGCACGGCAGGGCAGGTGACCCCACCGCTGTTCCGGCGCAGCCCGCTGCCCACCGGTGACACGCTGGTGCTCGAGGGCGACGAGGGGCGGCACGCGGCAACGGTGCGCCGGCTGCAGCCGGGCGAGGTCGTCGAGGTCACCGACGGCGCGGGCCAGGTGGCCACGTGCCACGTGGTCGCGCTCGGCGCCAGCGGCCAGCGGGTCGAGCTCGCCGTCGACGCGCGGCGTGACGAGCCTGTCCCGCAGCCGTGGGTCGTGGTCGTGCAGGCGCTGGTCAAAGGCGACCGGTCCGAGCTCGCCGTCGAGCTGTGCACGGAGGTCGGAGTCGACGAGATCGTCCCGTGGGCGGCCCAGCGCAGCATCGCCCGCTGGGCCGGGGAGCGCACCTTGCGGCGCTGGACCGCGGTGGCCGAGGCAGCGTCCCGCCAGTCGCGGCGCGCCCGCTGGCCGGTCGTACGTCCGGCGCCGGGGCCCGGTGAGCTCACCGCACGGGTAGGCGCTGCCGGGCTTGCCCTGCTGCTGGACGAACAGGCGCCGGCGGCGCTGTCCGGCGTCGAGGTGCCCCCCTGGGGCGAGGTCCTGCTGGTCGTCGGACCCGAGGGCGGCTACGCCGAGGCGGAGCACGAGGCGCTGGTCGGGGCCGGAGCGCTGCCGGTGCGGCTCGGCCCGAGCGTGCTGCGGGCCTCCAGCGCGGGTGCGGTGGGGGCCGGGGTGCTGCTCTCGCGGACCCGTCGCTGGGACGCCACGCCATAATCCACAGGTGCCCCAGGCGCAGACAGGCGGCGGGTCGCCCGCGTAGCATCGTCGGTGCCTGATCCACCTCTGCGCCGGGTCGCTGCCGACCCCGCGCAGCCTTCGAGGGGAGTGCCGCGGCCGCCTGGTCGCCGTCGATGCCCGAGATCACCCAGCCCCCTGCGGGCATGTCCAGCGCGGCCCAGTCCAGAGCGGCATCCGGCGTTGCCGAGCGCACCGTCACGCGGGTCGTCGTGCCCGGTGCTCGCGACATGGTCAGCCTGCTCGGCTCCGGCGACGAGCTGCTCCGGGTCGTCGAGCGGGCGCTGCCCGGCATCGACATCCACGTCCGCGGCAACGAGATCACCCTGTCCGGTGACCCCGCCGAGGGCGCCCTCGCGGCCCGGCTGTTCGAGGAGCTGCTCGCACTGCTCGACCGCGCCGAGGTGCTCGACGCCGGCAAGGTCGAGCGCACGCTCGGCATGCTGCGCAACGACGCGGGCGTGCGCCCTGCCGACGTGCTGACGCTCAACATCCTGTCGAGCCGTGGCCGCACCATCCGCCCCAAGACGCTGAACCAGAAGCGCTACGTCGACGCCATCGACGCGCACACCATCGTGTTCGGCATCGGGCCGGCCGGTACCGGCAAGACTTACCTCGCCATGGCCAAGGCGGTGCAGGCACTTCAGTCCAAGCAGGTCAACCGGATCATCCTCACCCGCCCGGCGGTCGAGGCCGGCGAACGCCTCGGCTTCCTGCCGGGCACCCTGTTCGAGAAGATCGACCCCTACCTGCGGCCGCTGTACGACGCGCTCCACGACATGATCGACCCTGACTCCATCCCGCGCCTGATGCAGGCCGGCACGATCGAGGTCGCCCCCCTCGCCTACATGCGGGGCCGCACGCTCAACGACGCGTTCATCATCCTCGACGAGGCCCAGAACAGCTCGGCCGAGCAGATGAAGATGTTCCTGACCCGGCTCGGCTTCGGTTCCAAGATCGTGGTGACCGGGGACGTCACCCAGGTCGACCTTCCCTCGGGCACCACGAGCGGGCTACGGGTGGTGCGCGACATCCTCGACGGCATCGACGACGTGCACTTCTCCCAGCTGAGCAGCGGCGACGTCGTGCGCCACCGGCTCGTCAGCGACATCGTCGACGCCTACGCCCGCTACGACGAGCAGTCGGCCGCGCCGCAACCACCGCAGCACCTGCCCTCCCGCCCCCGGCGCCGGTAGCGCCGGTGTCCGTCTACGTCGCCAACGAGTCCGGCGTCGAGGTCGACGAGGTGCGGCTGGTCGCGCTGGCCCGCCACGTCCTCGCTGACCTGGGCGTCGCGCCGCTCGCGGAACTGTCGATCATGCTGTACGACGCTGCCGCCATGGAGCGGCTGCACGAGCAGTTCATGGGCGAGCCCGGCCCGACCGACGTGCTCGCCTTCCCGCAGGACGACCTCAGCAGCGGCGCGCCACTGGGCGGCGACGACCTACCCGAGGCGCTCCTGGGCGACGTCGTGATCTGCCCGCAGGTCGCCGAGCGGCAGGCGCAGGAGCGGGGGCACACGGCCGAGCACGAGCTGCACGTGCTCTGCACCCACGGTGTGCTGCACCTGCTGGGCTACGACCACGCCGATGCCGACACCGAGCGCGAGATGTTCGCCCTCCAGGGGCGCCTGCTCGATGGCTGGCACGCCGCCCGGTCGGGCTGACCGTGGGCTCCGCTGACATCCTGCTCGTCGCGCTCGCGGTCCTGCTCGTCCTCGTGGCCGCGGTGCTGGCGGCGGTCGACGCCGCGCTCACCCGCGTCTCGCGGGTGGCGGTCGAAGACGCGCTGCGCGAGGGCAAGCGCGGCTCGGAGCGGCTCGCGAGCATCGTCGCCGACCCGGCCCGCTACCTCAACCTCGTGCTGCTGCTGCGGATGGCGTGCGAGCTCGCGGCCGCGAGCCTGGTGGCCGTGTCAGTCGTCCACGCCCTCGGCGCCGGCCTCGCGACCGTAGGAGTGGCGACGCTGGCGATGACCCTGGTGTGCTACATCGTCATCGGGGTGGCGGCCCGGACGTTAGGGCGCCAGCACGCGGCGGAGGTCGCTCGGCGCACCGCCGGGCTGACCGCCCTGCTCGCGCGCGTGTTCGGGCCGCTGCCCCGACTGCTCATCTGGCTCGGCAACGCTTTGACGCCCGGTCGTGGCTACCGCGAGGGACCGTTCTCGACCGAGGCCGAGCTGCGTGACCTGGTCGACCTCGCCCAGGAGCGCGGCGTCGTGGAGCGCAGCGAGCGCGACATGATCGCCTCGGTGTTCGAGCTCGGGGAGACCATCGCCCGCGAGGTGATGGTGCCGCGCACCGACATGGTCTGGATCGAGAGCCGGAAGACGGTGCGCCAGACGGTGGCGCTCTCGTTGCGCAGCGGGTTCTCTCGCATCCCCGTGGTGGGGGAGAGCGTCGACGACGTCATCGGCGTGGCGTTCCTGAAGGACCTCGTCCGGCGCGAGCACGAGGGCTGGGACGACCGTCCGGTGGACTCCTGCATGCGCCCGGCCGAGTGGGTGCCCGACTCCAAGCCCGCCGACGAGCTGCTGCGGGAGATGCAGACCCGCCGTACCCACCTCGCCATCGTCATCGACGAGTACGGCGGCACCGCCGGGCTGGTGACGATCGAGGATGTCCTGGAGGAGATCGTCGGCGAGATCACCGACGAGTACGACGTGGAGACCGCACCGATCGAGCGCTTCGACGACGGCTCGGCCCGGGTCACGGCCAGGCTGCCGGTCGAGGACCTCGCCGAGCTGTTCGACGTCGAGCTGGTCAACGACGACAGCGTCGAGACCGTCGGCGGCCTGCTGGCGAGCGCGCTCGACCGGGTACCCATCCCTGGCGCAAGCGCCGAGCTGGCTGGTCTGCGACTGGTCGCCGAGGGCACGGCCGGGCGCCGCAACAGGATCGACACCGTGCTCGTCACGCGGGTCGAGCACGACGGCGAGAGCAGGCGGCCGGTCGAGCAGCACGCCGGAACGTCCGGTTGAGCTGCCTGCTGCTGCCAACTGCCAGAATGGTGGGGTGACAACGCCGCTCGATCCCGAGGACGTCAAGATCATCGTGCTGGCCCGGACTGCGCGGCTGCGCGCCTACGTCCCGCACACGGGGTGGGCCGAGGGGGCCGCCGTCCGCGACACCGACGGCCGCACGTACGCGGCCGCGACGATGGAGCACGCGCAGGACAGGCTGACCGTCTCAGCGCTGCGCGGAGCCCTGTCCGCCGCGGTGTCGTCGGGTGCGCGCAGGCTCGAGGCGGCAGCCGTCGCGCGCGAGCCCGGGCGCCCCGTGTGCTCCGACGACCTCGCTGCACTGGCAGAGCTCGGAGCTGACGTGCCGCTGCTCGTCGCCGGTCCGGACGGCGTGCTGCTCGAGACGATGACCCCCGCCGGAATGGGTGTGACCGCCGGATGACTGCCGCGGCGGGTTCGGCGGGTTCGGCGGCTCCCCAGCTGCCGGTGCCGGGTCCGCACCGCTCGGGGTTCGCCTGCTTCGTCGGCCGGCCCAATGTCGGCAAGTCGACCCTGATGAACGCGCTGGTGGGCACGAAGATCGCGATTACCAGCAGCCGCCCGCAGACCACGCGTCACGCCATCCGCGGCATCGTCGCCCGGCCGGACGCCCAGCTCGTCGTCGTCGACACCCCCGGGCTGCACCGGCCCCGGACCCTGCTCGGCGAACGGCTCAACGACGTTGTGCGGGCGACCCTGTCGGAGGTCGACGTCGTCGGATTCTGCCTGCCGGCCGACGAGAAGGTCGGCCCGGGTGACCGGTACCTCGCCGAGGAGCTCGGCCGGCTGCGCCGCACCCCGGTGTTGGCGGTCATCACCAAGACCGACACAGCAGCCCGCGACACCATCGGCGCCCAGCTGCTGGCCGCGTCCGAGCTCGGCGACTGGGCCGACGTCGTGCCGGTCTCGGCCGTCGACGGCTTCCAGGTCGGCCTGCTCGCCGACCTGCTGGTCCGGCACCTGCCAGAAGGTCCACCGCTCTACCCCGAGGGCGTGCTGACCGACGAGCCCGAGCAGACGCTCGTCGCCGAGCTGGTGCGCGAGGCCGCGCTCGAGGGGGTGCGCGACGAGCTGCCGCACAGCCTCGCGGTGACGATCGAGGAGATGACGCCCCGCGAGGGCAGCGACCTGCTCGACGTCTGGTGCACGGTCTACGTGGAGCGCGACAGCCAGAAGCCCATCGTGCTGGGCAAGGGCGGGGCCCGGCTGCGCGACGTCGGCACGCGGGCGCGCCGCGACATCGAGGCCCTGCTGGGCACCCGGGTTTACCTGAACCTGCACGTGAAGGTGGCGCAGGACTGGCAGCGCGACCCGCGCCAGCTGCGCCGGCTCGGCTTCTAAGCCGGTCGCGGCCGCAGGGACCGTCCACACTGCATGGGTCTTGCCTTGGCAGCCGGCGTGTCCCGACTGCCACGCGGGACGAACCGGGCGGCTGAGTCGATGACCCCTGCAGTTTGGACGGCCATCCCGCCGGAAGCCGCACGGCGCCGCCTCCGGCGCGGCGCGAGCGGCGTCGGCGACAATGAGCCATGGCGCTCTACCGGGACGAGGCGGTGGTGCTGCGCACGACCAGGCTCGGTGAGGCCGACCGCATCGTCACGCTGCTGACCCGACGGCACGGGCGGGTGCGGGCGGTGGCCAAGGGAGTCCGGCGGACCCGGTCGCGGTTCGGCTCCCGGCTGGAGCCGGCGACTGTCGTCGACCTGCAGCTGGCCGAGGGGCGCTCGCTCGACGTCGTCACCCAGGCCGAGACGTTGGCGCCCTACGGCGCCTCGTTAGCCGCCGACTACCCGCGGCACACCGTTGCGTCCTCGATGCTGGAGGCGGCCGAGCGACTGTCGGCCGAGGAGCGCGAACCCGCCCTGCGGCTGCACCTGCTGCTGGTCGGCGCGCTGCGCACCCTCGCTGAGCGCGAGCACGCCGCCAGCCTGGTGCTCGACGCCTTCCTGCTGCGCAGCCTCGCCGTCTCCGGCTACGCCATGGCGCTCACGGCGTGCGCGCGGTGCGGCGCTGCCGGCCCGTTCTCGGCGCTGTCGGTGCCTGCCGGTGGCGTGGTCTGCCCCGCCTGCAGGCCGGCCGGGGCGGTGCGCCTCGCACCAGCCACCGTTGACCTGCTCGCCGCCCTGCTGACCGGGGGATGGGCGGAGGCCGACGCGGCTGACCCTCGCCAGCGCCGCGAGGCCAGCGGCGTCGTCGCGGCTCACCTGCAATGGCACCTCGAGCGCGGCCTGCGCTCGCTGCCGCTGGTCGACCGCACCCCGGACGCTGTCGTCGCCGCGGGCCCCACCAGCGCAGGCGGCTGAGGGTGGCACGAGGGGGGGGCCGCAGGGGACGTACTGCCGTGCCGGCCGGGCGCCCGCCGCTGATGCAGCCGCGTCCGCATCCCTCGGGCGCGAGGCCACCCGCCCTGCCGCCGCAGGCGGTGCCCAGACACGTCGCGATCGTCATGGACGGCAACGGCCGCTGGGCCAAGGAGCGCGGCCTGCCTCGGACCAGTGGTCACGAGGCCGGCGAGGACGCGCTGTTTGACTGCGTGGAAGGAGCCATCGAGCTCGGCGTCCGATGGCTGTCGGCCTACGCCTTCTCGACCGAGAACTGGCGGCGCTCCCCGGAGGAGGTCGCCTTCCTCATGCGCTTCACCGAGGGCGTGTTCAACCGGCGGGCCGACGACATGGATGCCCTCGGGGTTCGGGTGCGCTGGGCCGGCCGGCGGCCCAGGCTGTGGCGCCGGGTCATCAGGCGGCTGGAGGAGGTCGAGGAGCAGACCCGCAACAACGACACGCTGAGCCTGGTCATGTGCGTCAACTACGGCGGTCGCGCCGAGATCGCGGATGCGGCTGCCGAGCTGGCCCGGCAGGCAGCGGCGGGCCGGCTCGACCCCGACCGGATCGACGAGCGGATGCTCGCCCGCTACCTCGACGAGCCCGACATGCCCGACGTCGACCTGTTCCTGCGCACCAGCGGCGAGCAGCGCATCTCGAACTTCCTGCTGTGGCAGTCGGCCTACGCCGAGATGGCGTTCGTCGACACCCTCTGGCCCGATTTCGACCGGCGCCACCTGTGGCAGGCGTGCGAGGACTACGCCCGGCGCGACCGCCGGTTCGGGGCAGCCGTCCCCAACGCCGTCGACGGGGCGGCGTCACGTAGTCCGGAGCCGAGCACGTAAGCCCCGGTCAGCTGCCAGCCTGCTCGTGGCACGGGCCGCAGACGCCGAAGACCTCGACGGTGTGGGTCGGCTCGCGAAAACCGTGCCGGGCGGCGACGGACGCGGCCCACGCCTCGACGGCGTCGTCGGCCACCTCCTGGGTCCGTCCGCACGAGCGGCATACCAGGTGGTGGTGGTGCTCGGCCACCCGGCACCACCGGTAGAGCGCCTCGCCCTGACCGGCCGCGCTTGACACGGCACCGGACGTGCCGCT